>ENA-UEYI01002778-UEYI01002778.1-human-gut-metagenome-genome-assembly--contig:-NODE-2778-length-11481-cov-7.724746_pt1 | contig 11481 bp, 3 predicted proteins | sample MGYA00242900_ERZ507916 | MGnify/ENA primary metagenome ERZ507916 (study PRJEB26167, sample SAMN06115521) | human gut metagenome | host: Homo sapiens | place: China:Chongqing | collected 2015-09-02...
AGGATGGGAGTCCCCATCGTATGGGGATCGTGAATGATCTGCGCGTTTCCGGAAGCCAGCGCTTTTCCGGTCATGGAGGCCCCACGGAGATAGGCGTTGTCCTCGGCGCGGCTGTGACCGCTCATCACGCTGCCTTTGGAAACATAGGCGCTGCCACAGGCAATGGCGTCGCCCCGCAGACAGGCGTCCCGATCCACATAGGCGTCACCCGCTGCAATGGCGTCATCGAAGATCCATGCGCAGTCTCCCGGCTCCGCAGACAGGTTGCTTTCGCTTTCCACGAAACCGCCTATGTCACCTGCGCGGATCTCGCCGCAGATGTCCCGCAGCGCGCGGATGCGGTGCAGGAACGGATATTCCTCATGGGCCATGTCTGTGATCTCATATTTCTGATTGCTGATGGTTCTCATCTCCTTCATTCAAATTGCTTTTCTGTTTGGAACGGTTCATGTTCATAGGTACACAATGTGACCTATAGGGCGGACCGGACGGTACAGGGCACGAAAAATAAGTCGAGGAAATTCTCCTCGACTTATTTTTTTGTTAGTTTCGGCAGCCATCGGCTATGCCGTTGACTGCCCCCATACACTTGGATTGAACAGGTTAAGACTATCCGGCTACGCTCCGGCGTGATCAGCTTCACAGATGATAACAGCAACCAACTTCAGATGATCTTTTTCAGGCGTGCTGTGGAGCTGAATACGCTACTTGCTGTACGCCTGCCACAGGAATGCGGCGATTTGCGCTCTCGTGCAGTCATTGGCAGAGCCGAACAGCCTGCCCCAATGCCTGAGAAGCCGCATTGCAGGGCAGAGTTGTCCTCCTCCACAATAGATGAAAAAAAGCTGCTCTGGCACTTACATGCCGGAGCAGCTTTTTGCCGAATTGTTTGTTAATGCAGGGAAAAGGAGTCTTACGCTTGCCCGCCCTCCTCTGTGTGATCATGCGTTCGTGATGCGTGGTTCAAGCCGCAGTGTTTTCCTCGTCGGACTCATCCTCGAAAGCAGCAGCGGGCATGGCATCGAGCGACCGCGCCGCGGAATCGCTGACGGTGGAATCGTTTATTGTGAGTTCTTTGCCAACGCTCGTAAATTCATTGGGGAACGTGCTGACCTCATCAATGTTGGCTGTCACGGAGTATGCTATTCCGGTATTCGATGTAACGCTCTTTCCGATGCCGCCGAGGAAACCGCCGACCGACGCGCCGGTTGCATCATTCTTGTCGACCGTCATATCCAATACCGTGCAGCCGGTGATGGTCACGCTGCCGTTACCATTGTAATCATTGGAAGAAGAATACTCGTTCTCGCCCGGAATCTGCGTATAGAGCGCATCCGCGTAGCCGATGAGTCCGCCAATCAGGAACTGCGTTCCGCCGTTGTCATTCTTATCGGTGACATTGACGGTCATATCCTCCACCTTGCAGCCAGTCAAAGTCACGGTGCCCTTGGCATAGCCGATAAGACCGCCGATGCACTCCGCAGGCAGCAGGTGGGCGGAGTTATAAGCATTTCCTTGCTCGCCCAGCAGGTTCAGGTGCATAATCACATGTTTGACCGTCACATTTTCCGCCGTGAACCCGTCGCCCACAAAGCCCGCCAGAGCGCCGAAAGCGTGATACTCGTTGCTGGAGCTATCCACAGCAGCCGTGTAATTCACCGTCATGCCGTCGATGGCCAGATTCTTCACCGTCACGTTATCTCCGTAGCCGTAGATGGTGCCTTCGGCATATTTGGCAATCGTCTCGCCGCGTTTCACACGGTAGATCGTGTGATTGTTTCCATCGAAGATGGTGTTTCCGGCAAGCCCGTCATTGGTCGTCATATTGATATTGCAGAGATCCAGATCGGCATCCAGCGCACACCTTGTAAGAGATTCCGAGGAAGACCCTCGCACGACCAGATTCTCGAATTGGCTGGCGTTGTAGATTAGCGTCGCGCCATCGCCATTGACTTCAGCTTTCCATTCGGCTCCGATCTTTACAACAGCTCCCTGTTCTGCGGCCATTTTCGTCAGTGCTGAATCTGTAACTTGGTGAAACACCTCGTAAGAACCATATTCGTCAGTTTTTACCTGGTAATAGCCAAAATATTCGACGCCGGGAATATCGGTGGGCAGGGTAAAGACCTGATCGTACTCCACAGTTACATCAATATAGGGAATACCGTGGTCATTGGCGTTGATATACTCATAATTCGCCTCATCGTACTCAGCTGTGAGCAGCTTGCCGCCATTGTCAAGCAACCAGTCTCTCAGCGGCACATTGCCGTCCCAGTCGAAGCGGAGGAAATAGGTCATGGTATCCCACTTGGCGTAGAGGGTGAGGTCACGGGCAGGCATAGTCATCCCGCTCCACGGAGTTGTGTATTCCACATCTTCATACCAACCGGCAAAGGTATAGCCAGTGCGCTTGGCATTCGACATGTCTACAGAAATTTCCGCGCCGTAGTAGGTGTCTCCGCCGGTAGGGGCGCTACCCTCGTCCAGACTTACTCCGTCGCCCAGGTTGAAACTCAGTATGTACCGGTTACGGGTATAGTAGAGATTCACCACATTCTGTGCGCTGTCGGCTTGGAGGGTGATAGAAGAGGGTGTATCGGATTTCGGTGTAAAGCCCTCGTAAGACTTCTGCACATCCACGGTCTTACCAGTCTCGCCGGAACCGGTCACAGTTTCAGAAGGCGTATCCGGATAGGCCGTGCCGTCCACGTTTTGCAGATAGTAGTTTACAGTGTAGTTGACCTGCCCCGCGTTCCACTTGGCATACAGGGTGGTGTTCTCCGCAGGCATGGTGGTCGCGGTAAACTCAGCCGTACAGTCCGCATCCGTGTACCAGCCGCCAAAGGCGTAACCCGCGCGGCTCAGGTCGTTGGAGGTCAGGATGGTGACAGCCGCGCCATAGCGGTAGGTGTTGGATTTGGTTTCTGCGCTGTCCGTCCAGCTTGCATCACTGCCGTTCAGGTCATAGGTCAGCGTATACTCGTTACGGGTGTAATACACCTTGACCACCGTGCTGCCGTCGCCCTTGACAGTCTGCTGGTCGAAGTTCTGGGCGGTGAATCCGGGGTAGGACTTACTTTCGGCGGCAGTAGGCTGACCCGCAGCGCCGGTCTTGGATTCTTTGTCCGCAAGGGTATAGTCATCGCCCGCTACATTTTGCTGATAATGCTCCACGGTGTAGGAGATACCGCCTTGCGCTGTCCACTTGGCGTAGAGGGTAATGTTCTCGGCAGGCATGGTGGCTGCGGTAAACGCAGTCGTGCAGTTTGCATCCGTGTACCAACCATCAAAGGTGTAACCCGCTCTCGTCACATAGCTCTGCGTCAGGAGCTTGAGCGCAGCGCCCAGACGATAGGATTTAACACCGGGGGCCGAAACCCATGCTGCATCCGCGGCGTTCAAGTCATAGGTCAGACTGTACCGCTTGCGGGCGTAGCTGATGGAAACCGTTCCGCCGTCCTCCGCGCTGACGGTGTAGCTCACCGATTCAGGGATGTCATAGGTGTCGTTCTCCGCCTCCGTAAGGAACTCCGCCGGATTGATGGTAACTGTTTTGTCCGTTTCTCCGGTTCGGGTCTCGGTTGTTTGCGACCACTTGCCGTCTGCACCCTCCTTGCGGAGCACAAGGAAATAGTTGATGTCGTCCGGCTCCCACTTGGCATAGAGGGTAAGATCCTTGGCGGGCATGGTCGTTTCGGTAAACTCGTTTTGGTAGGTTTCGTCCGTGTACCAGCCGTCAAAGATATAACCAAGGCGGGTGGGGGCATCGTTCAGCCGGTCAAGTTGATCGCCATAGCGATAGGGCACAGTGCTTACCTGACCATCGTTTCTTAATATAAGCGTGTAGGGTGCGCGGCTGTAATAGTAATTCTGCCCGCCCGTTCCGTCCGGACGGATGTGGATGCCCGCATAGCCGGGGTGGTGGTAGCCGATTTTGTCCGGCACAAGGGCCTCATCCGGCACAAAGTAGTTGTAGGCGGTGCCATAATAAACCTTGCTCTCGGTCGGCGTTTCGGGATAGGTTCCGTCCTCGTTTTGCAGATAGAAATTGAGGGTGTACGGAATGTTGGTTTGGGGCTCCAACGTTGCCACCGCTACCAATGCGCTCTCCGGCATGGTGGTGCCGTCATACCGATCTGCCTCGGTATAAGAGAAGATGTTGCTCTCGTTTTTCAGCAGATAATACGTCCAGCCCGTAAACTCATAGCCGGTGCGGTCGGGCGTTTTCAGATTGAGCGGCTCGCGGAATTTCCGCTGCTCCCAACCGATGTAACCGCCGGTGCTGCTCAGCTCATGAATGGGATAACCGTCCCGCAGGCGGTCCCAATGGACCTTGACCTTGAGCTGCACCGGGGTGGTGGAAAAGCTCAGGTCTGAGCCTTTGTAGGTGAGCGTCATCACGCAGTCGATCTCCGGCTCGTTGCAGTTCTGCCAGTCGGAGAGATTCAGTTTCACATACTGCTGACTATAATTGCCGCTGTCGGGGCCGGTGCGATAGGTAGTAAAGCGGGGATCGTCAAAGCTGATGTCAAACTTGTTCCAATCATACGTCTCGGTGCGGTCGTTGCCCGTTGTGAGGTCAAATCCGGTCAGCGCTTGCACCGATTGAGGCAAAACGACATCAAGGCCGCCGTTTTTCAGATAAACCGTCGGTATGTCTCCCTCGCCGTCCGCATCTTCCATCTCAAATGCCGTGATGGCGTGGGTGCTGCCCGCCGACCACAGAGGCGTTTCATCGGTGTATATCTCCGGCGTCCACGAAACCTTGCCCTTAAACGCGGAGAGGTTGGCGCTGATGTCCATAAACATGCCGACTTCCACATACAGCGCGCCCGAGGCGTTGGAGGTTTTTGGTTTCCCTGCCTCATAGTGGAGCGCATACAGCACATACCCGTAGCCTTTTAAGTATGCGCCCAATTTGGCCACAATGCCCACCGTGGCCACCTTCCGCGATATGAGGCTGACGCTGGGCCATATTTCCACACCGGCTCGCAGACCCACCGCACCCATCGCGTACAGGCGCAGATTGTACTGCTCGTTCACAAGATTGTAGGTGCGGGTAGTGGTCCTGTGCTTAAAGATGTAAACGCCGAACACATATCGCTTGGCATTGGTATAGTTGAAGTTCATACCCATGGCCATTCGGATGTTCAACTCGACCACAAAGTCTACCGTAAGCTCAAACTTGATGATCTTTGCGACGGTCTTTTTCATACTGAAAATCTGTTTGCGGTACAACTCCACCCAGTCGCTGTCCAACTCCAGCATACTGTTGTACAGCTCCTGCAAGCTGAGCTTGGAAGTGTCAATTTCTTCGCGCTCTCCGCCGGTGTCCTTGCCCTCCCAAGCATCCAGTTTCTTTCCCAGTTTGTTCACCAAGTCCTTCACCTTCGTCACGGTGTCCTTTTCGCCCTCAGAAACAACGGTGGCGTCGAGGTTGATGGCGGTGTAGGTATAAACATTCAGACCGGCCTCCAGATACACATCGCTGATCCAGTAGAAAATGAACTTGTGTTTCCAAACGAGCTTGCCGTGGGTGCTCAAATCCAGTTTCAGCTCCTGAATAAAGGTAGGTGTGACGGTGATGACAATGTCGCCGCCGTCCTTCTGGATTTCCTTCGTAACCTCCAGTTGCAGTTCCAGACGCACGCCGGACAGCGGTTTTCCGGACGCATCCGTAAAGTTTTGCAGTTTCTTTGTAATCTGAGCGCTTTTGACCTTCACACTGGTCTTGCCCCCGCCGTTGGCATTTGCCCTCGCCGGTGAGACAGCGCCGGAGTCTCTTGCATCATTCAAGGATAGGGTAGAAATACCGAGAGTGCCCTCCGGGTCGATGTCAATGGAACGCAGGTCGATCTCATCACCTGCCGTCAGGCCGCTCAGATCCATCTCGTCTATCGCCGCGGAAATGCGGTCCGCCACGTTCTGGGCAAAGCCGCTTTCTATGGCTTGACGGGCAATCTGTTTTTCCAATTTTTGGGTGTCAACACCGTCAAGCATTGCATCGCCGCTGATGGGGTCAGTGGTGTCCACATCCATGGAGGAGAGCACATCATCTTTAGTGGCATCGGTATAGGTGAGTTGATAATAGTCAGAACCGAGTTCATCCGTGGTATAGTCCACAGCCGTGATGCGGCCGTAGCCATCGGATGCTGCGGTTTCGATTGTATAGCTTTCGCCCGTATAAAACGCAAGGAAATCCCCCACATCAACGGTGGTGTTTTCGTCCAGATTTTCCACACCCGATGCAGCGGTAAAGGTCAGCTCCTCCACGGGAACGAGGATGGTATAGTCGTCGGACGGGTTCTCTTCCTTAGCCGTTTTACGGCTTGCCTTCACCGGCAGCACATCGGGAACGAACAGAACATCCTCCACCGCGGCGGACTGATAGGAATAGGTATTGGTTGTCTTGTTGACCCCAGTGATTTTCACATAGGAAACATCGCCGGTGTTGGCATCGGTGGTTCCGACTGCCACACGCTTTTCAGGCTCGGTGCCCTCATAAATGGCCACGGTGTCGCCGACTGCCAAGTCGCCCTTATAAACAAAAGTACCTGTGCTGTCGGAGACAGCATCCATGGCTGTGCCGCCGCTACCAAGAGCAGCGACCGGCATGCTGAGTGCCTTGACCCGTTTGCCGTTCTGGGTGGCATTGCCGATGGCGGTTGCCGGGATGGATTTAACTTCCTCTCTGAGATGCCAGTTCAGCACCGGATCGCCCGCTTCCACGGTGAAGTGGTATTCCCGCACGGAAGGCGCTTCGCCGTTAAAGTACAGACTGTTATCCTCCAGTACCACCTTATAAGTGCCGCCCTCTGCCCATCCGCCTGCGGGCGGCGCAACGGTGTAGGTGCCATTGTTATTGTTCCTGACGTTGCCGACAACGAGGATCGTATTGCCGTCCGCGTCCACTTCGCTGGTGGGCTGCTCCGTGCCGATCAGACTGATCTTGCCCGTCAGGTCGCTTTCGGAATCGCTGTTGACGCGGATCGTAAAGTTCGGTCTGACATCCGTCGCTCCGGCGTAAGTCGGTGTTTCCACGCCCTCGATTGCATCGTAGTCCACCATCTTTGCGTAAAGGGACAGATTTTCGCTGAGCGGATCACCGTCGGCAACGGCCTTGTTATAGCTTTCATCATAATACCAGCCGACGAAGGCTTTCCCCGCTACCGAAGGCGTGGGAAGATTGGCAAGGGAAAGTGCAGAAGTTGTCTGTGTAAAGGTAGAAGTCGTTCCATCGGGCAGATACAGCGTGATGGTATGAGCTGTGCTGCCAGAACCGTTTCCACCAGAGCTGCCGCCAGAGGAACTGCTACCAGAGGAACTGCTGCCGGAGGAATTGCTGCCGCTATTCGGCTTGCTCTGATCTTCCTTCCGTGGTGTCTCACCCGATTTACGCCCCACGATGCCGGGTGCTGAATACCAAATCTCCACCGCCTCGTCCGCACGCATACACAGCATCGCCATCTGGGCGCGGGTAGCATTGCCTTCGGGAGCAAAGCGTGTGCCGTCACCGTTCAAAAGTCCCTGTTTCCAGAGCTTCAGCACAGCATCCTGTGCGTAGGCGGGGGTACGCTCCAGATCCGCAGGCGTAGTGGTGACATTTGCGCCGGTCGCATAGTCCACTTGGAACGCTTCAAAATACCGCACGAAGAATGCTGCCATCTGTGCCCGGTTGATAAACGCATCGGGAGAGAATTTTCCGTCACCTGTGCCTACTGTGATGCCGTACCTCGCCGCCCACTGCACATAGGGGGCGTAGTACATCGTCTGCGGCACATCAGAAAACGGCGTCTCTCCACTGTAATCATCTGGATTTACACCGGCCATACGCCCAAGCACCGTAACGAACATTCCACGGGTCATGGTGCCGCTGGGACTAAAGGTGGCAGTTGAGGTGCCGTTGAATATGCCGTGGGAATAGACGTACTCCACAGCTTTGGCACACCAGTCCGAGGACTTTACATCCTGAAATGGCATTGTCTGGCTGGGCTGCTCCGCCCTGCCGCCGTTGCCTGCGGCAAGTACCTCCATGGGCAGCATCGTTACCAGCAGGACGATACTCAGCAGTCCGGCCACAAACCGGTTCCATTTTCTCCTCATCCAATACCCCTCCTCATTTTTTAATTGGATGTGCGGAAAGTACGCCTCCCTCTCAGGCGCACGCCTGAGAGGGTTTTGCACGCAAGCCCCTCCACAGCATGATGTTGCACTTTTATTTTACCATTCCCATACCGTGCTGTGTTGTGTTGTTTAGGGGCAAATTCGTGTCGTTTAGGAAAAAGAACCCTTTGCCGCTTGTGCAGATGAACACGCTTTGTTACAATGGCAAACAGGAAAGGAGGCGGTATCATGGAGCCTCAGCACAGAAAGATCTGGCCCGCAGCCACTCTGTTGATCCTTGCTGCCGCTGCGGCGGTCTTCTGCCTGTTCCGCCTGTCTCAGCCAGACAGGATGCAGACATCGCTTCTTTTAAACTGCACACAGACGAACCGGAACGGTTGGACCTTTGAGACAGAAAGCGGTCCGGTGGAACCTGTATTTGGCTTCGGCGGCTATCTGGATGGTATTCCGGTGGACGGAGACAGCCCGGTGGCGGCGGAGCGGGTCATGGAGGAACCTGGTCAACGGGATCTGCTGCAATTTTTTGGCTTTGGTGCGGGGATACAGGTGTTTCTGGATGGTGAACTGCTCTACACTGACTTTCCGAACGAAGAAAACCGTGCGGATGCCTTTTTGGAAGATGTGGATTTCAGCAGCATTTCCCATGACGGCCTGTGCATCCCGCTTCCTATAGACTGCGCTGGGAAGACGCTGCGGATTGTCACCTACGGCGCAGCCCTCAACGGTTTACTTTACCCTGCTTTCCCATCTCTGGCCAGTCGCTTTTCCGATTCTGTGACCGCTGTTTCCAGCATTGTCTGGCCCATGGCAGCCATCACCGCACTGGTTCTGCTGGCGCTTTTCCTACTGCTGGTTTTCCTTTTCAGCACCCAGACGGGACCGTATCTGTGGAAACTGCTGCCGCTGAGCGGCTATTTTCTGCTGACGGCGGTGCCTGTGGCGTGCGGCTCATTCTTCGCACTTTCTGCCGGATTGGATACAACGGGCAGCCTGACGGCCTGGCTCTGTCTCATTTATATTGACTTGCTGTTCTGCTTTCTGGCCATTTCCCTGCATGGTTGGAAGCGCCGGATATTGTTGATCGGAGCAGCGGCGCACATTTTGTGCTCGGCCCTGCGGTGCTTTACGTCGGTCACACTGTTTTACGGCAGGCTGATGGACTGGCTTGGCTTTGGCCTGTTCCTGCTGGCGGTTCTTTTGATGCTGCTCTCTCATGAACGGATGCTCCACCGGACAAGCCTCTGCCTCTGTGGTGTTGCAGGCGTGCTGTTTGCCGCATGGTGCGTCAGCCGGTTTGTGGGTGTGGAATATCTCTATCCACTGAGCAATCCCATCACCTCCCTGCTCTACGGCAATCCGAAAGCGCTGTATACCCTACTGTGCGCTGTGACCGGTCTGCTCTGTGTAGTGCAGGTTGTGGCGGAGTTCATCCGCACCGCCTTCTCTCGCCAGCGGCAGATGATAGCCCTGCAAAGCCGCAGCCAGCAGGCGCAGGAGCAATACAGGCAGGCGCAGGAATCCCTACGGAATGTATCGGCCTTCCGCCACGAGTGGAAAAATCACGTAGCTGCCTTGTGGACTTTGACACAAAAGCAGGATCTGGACGCCATCCATGACTATCTAAGCCATCTGGACGGACAGCTGGAGCAGCTTTCCCCCAAGGTCTACACGGCGAACCCGACAGTCAATACCATCTTGCAGCGCGTTGCCGCGCAGACGCAGGAGCTGGGCATTGCGTTCCGTGTCAGTGCCCTGCTGCCGGAGTCCCTTTCCATTGATGAGGGTGACCTTTGCGGCTTCCTCTTCAACCTGCTGGACAATGCTTTGGAGGCGGCGGCCAGGGTGCCGCACGGCGAGATCATCTGCTCCCTGCAGATCCGCCAGCAGTACCTCGCCATCCGCTGCGAGAACACCTATGACGGCACGGTACACACGGATAGCGCCGGAAATCTTCTGACCACGAAGGATGATCCCGCCGAACACGGCTTCGGTCTGATGAAAATGCGCTCCATCGCGGAAAAGTACGGTAGTGTGCTGGATGTAAGCTATGACAAAAACCGCTTCACCGTGATGACGGCACTGCGGCTGAAAGCATGACCCTATTGTGGAAGCCTTTCCTCCAAACCGAAAATATGCCCCGCTGTTGAGCCACTACGGACTGAACAACGGGGCGTTTTTTTGTATATAAATTAAATGCGGTTGAGATAGCGGACGAATCGATTTTGGAACTGCACCATATAGCGCCGCCCGATGCTCACCTCGCCGCCCTCCAGTAGATATACCGTCCTGCCACTGACCTCCCGAATGTGGGAGAAGTTTACCAAAAAACTGTTGTGGCAGCGGCAAAAGTTTTCTGCGGGAAGCGATTCCTCCGTTTGGCTCAGAGAACAGGGGAGAAACTGCTCGCCGTGGATCGTGTGGAGAACGGTGCCGTGCTCCCGGCTTTCTGCATAAAGGATATCTGCAATCGGCAGAATAAATGTCCTACCGCCGACATGGAGGGATACGGTCTTGGGCTGGTGATGGAGCCGCAGGTCGGTTTCAATGGCCCGTGCCAACTCTTCCCTCTTTACCGGCTTGAGCAGGTATTGAATCGGGCGGACCTCATAGCCGTCCTTCAGATACTCGGAACTGCCTGTGAGAAAAAGGATGCTGGTACGGTCATCCGTCATGCGCAGTTTTTTTGCAAACTCCATGCCGCTCTCGCCATCCATAAGAATGTCCAGACAGAGCAGGTCAAACCGTTCACCGGACAGCAGCTGTGTTTCCAGATCCTCTGCCGAGGAAAATGCAGCGATATGATGTTCGATTTCCAGGTCGGTGAGGACTTCGCCGCACAGTGCCGCCGCTTCCTCCCTCGTGTCCTTTTGATCTTCACAGACCGCCACTGTATACATCGCTCATCACCTCCCGGAGATCAGATAGATTTTAGCACAGATTTTATTTTTTTACAACAAAGCCGTTTGTTCGGACATTTCAAGCATCAACGGATCAGCGCGCAAGCGACATGGAGTAACGGCGACTGATTCAGTTAAGGAAACGATTGTCCTGGTCATGTTATGCCGCTAAGAAAACTATCTGGATTCCCGATAGGCGCAGAGGTTTCCTTTTACGGGAGTTTAATCACCTCTCTGATTCTGTTTTTGCTGGCAGTATTGTCAGCAGGCGGGGAGTCTGGTATAATAACGCATATCATTTCCAGTCATTTTAGATATGAAGGAGACGAAATACGATGAATAAAACAGAACTGATCACCGCCATGGCGGAAGCCAGCGGCCTGACCAAGAAGGACTGTGACACCGCTCTGAATGCGTTTGTCGACACGCTGCAGACTGCGTTGAAGTCCGGTGACAAGGT
>ENA-UEYI01002779-UEYI01002779.1-human-gut-metagenome-genome-assembly--contig:-NODE-2779-length-11481-cov-3.025167_pt1 | contig 11481 bp, 9 predicted proteins | sample MGYA00242900_ERZ507916 | MGnify/ENA primary metagenome ERZ507916 (study PRJEB26167, sample SAMN06115521) | human gut metagenome | host: Homo sapiens | place: China:Chongqing | collected 2015-09-02...
TCCTTACTTTATTTTTTCAAGATACAAGGCAGACAGTCCGCTGAGTTTCAGGCTGATGCTTTGCTCCATATTGTGCATAGGTATTTTTTTCGTTTTGTAGGTGCCGCACAGCCGGGGTTTGGTGCCACCGTATTTTTTCAGCGCCGTGTCCATGACCACTTTATAAGTGCCCTTTTCCGGCACACCGATGCGGTAGTCCTCGTGATCGTTGGGGGTGAAGTTAAATACCGTGATCAGATCCTTGCCGTCTCGGTCTATGCGGCGGAAGGCGATCACCGAGTTGCTGTTGTCGTCGGAGCTGATCCACTGGAATCCCTCCCAGCTGTAATCAATCTGCCACAGCGCCGGGTGCGCGGTATAAAAGTGGTTCAGTTCCTTAGAGAAGGCTTGCAGCTGGCGGTGCTTTTCGTAATCCAGCAGCAGCCAGTCCAGTCCCTCTTTGTACGCCCATTCCTTGAATTGGCCGAATTCGCTGCCCATAAACAGCAGCTTCTTGCCCGGGTGGGCCATCATATAGGCAAAGAACAGGCGCATACTGCTGAATTTATCGTCGTATTCGCCGGGCATTTTGCCGATTAGGGAGCACTTGCCGTGTACCACCTCGTCGTGGCTGATGGGCAGCACAAAGTTCTCGCTGAACGCATAGAAGAAGCTGAAGGTGACCTTGTTGTGGTTGCCGGCACGGAAGAGCGGGTCAGTCTTCATGTAGCTGAGCATATCGTTCATCCAGCCCATGTTCCACTTGAAGTTGAAGCCTAAGCCCCCGTCCGAAGCGGGCTTTGTGACCATGGGCCATGCGGTGGACTCCTCAGCGATCATGTACTTGTGGGGGTGGCGGCCCAGCACGGTGTTGTTCAGCTTGCGCAGGAACGCGACGGCCTCCAGGTTTTCCTTGCCGCCGTCCTTGTTGGGCTCCCACTCGCCCTGCTTGCGGTTGTAATCCAGGTACAGCATGGACGCCACGGCGTCCACCCGCAGGCCGTCGATGTGGTACTGCTCCAGCCAGTACAGTGCGCTGGAGATCAGGAAGCTCTGCACCTCGCTGCGGCCGAAGTCGAACACCATGGTGCCCCACTCTTTGTGCTCGCCGCGCTTGGGGTTCGGGTCTTCGTAGCAGGCTTCGCCATCGAAGTTGTACAGGCCGAACTGGTCTTTCGGGAAGTGAGCCGGAACCCAGTCCATGATGACGCCGATGCCCGCCTCATGCATCTTGTCCACGAAAGCCATCAGGTCCTTCGGGGTGCCGTAGCGGCTGGTGGGGGCGAAATAGCCCGTCACCTGATAGCCCCACGATGGATCGTAGGGATATTCCATCAGCGGCATGAACTCGATGTGCGTATAGCCCATGTCCTTCACGTACGGGATCAGCTCCGCGGCCAGCTCCTCATAGCTGAGGTAGCTGCCGTCCTCGTGCCGCTTCCACGAGCCCGCGTGGACTTCGTAGATATTGACCGGGCGCTTGATCGCCGACTGTCTGGCCGCGCGGGCGCGGTAGAGCGCGTCGTGCCACTCGAAGCCGTCCGGCGGGTCGATCATGCTGGACGTCTCCGGCAGCGCGCAGCAGCGGTTCCCGTAGGGGTCAGTCTTGTAGACCATGCGGCCGTCCGGGCCGGTCACGCAGTATTTATATGCCTGTCCGGCCTTTGCATAGACGGAAACGGCCTCCCAGACCCCGTCCGAGATCTTCCGCATGGGAAGATCCGCCGTATTCCAGAAATTAAAGTCGCCGACGACGCTCACAGCCTGCGCATGCGGCGCCCAGACGCGGAACACGTATCCCTCGCCGTTTTCGCTCGTGTGGCAGCCAAGATATTCGCAGGCGTCTGCCGCAGGGCCAGAATGGAACCGTTTCAAAAAAGCCGCCAGCTTCTGCATGCTGAAACTCCTCTCTTTCTTCTTTGCTGAAAGCCGCCGGGGGCGGCATACAAAATCCGTTCACTGTATTCCAATCCTATTATACCGTTTTGTCCGCTGCAATGCAAGTGAAATCCGGGCTTTCCGAACTGTCTCGTCAACATTTGGAAGAATCCTCAAAAATCGCGGCGGACACTTGACTTCAACGACAAACTGTGTTAAAGTTTGACATGTTGAATGCCATGACGAAACCAAGTACGCCCCGATTTATCCTGTCCAGAGAGCTGCCGTTTGGTGCAAGGCAGCACAGGCATCCGGGCGGAATACCTTTCCGAGCAGCTTCCCGAACGCGCGCGGCGCAAGTAGGCGGAGACGGGTGCGCCCGATAACGCGCAGTGGGCATGTCAGTGCCCGGTGAGGCCGCGCAAGCGGTAAATAGAGGTGGTACCACGGGAACTTCTCGTCCTCTGCACTTTGAGATGTGCAGCGGGCGTTTTTCTTATTCCGCTGCAGAAAAGGAGCATGAAAATGGTCATTACGGATTTTCTCGAGCGGAACGCAAGACTCTACGGTTCCGACACCGCGCTCGTTGAGGTCAATCCCTCGGAGGAGCGTGACAGCGCTGTCACCTGGCGCGAAGCGAGCCTCATCGCCGAGGCGCAGCCCGACGCGCCGTACCGGCGGGAGCTCTCCTGGCGTGATTTTGACCGCCGGGCCAACCGGTTCGCAAACTTCCTGCTCAGCCGCGGCGTGGAACGCGGCACGAAGGTCGGCATTCTGCTGATGAACTGTCTGGAGTGGCTGCCCATTTATTTCGGCATCCTCAAGGCTGGGTGCATCGCGGTGCCGCTCAACTTCCGCTACGCTTCGGACGAGATCTCTTACTGTCTGGATCTGGCCGACGTGGAGGTCCTGGTCTTCGGGCCGGAATTCGTCAGCCGTCTCGATCCCATTCAGGAGAGCCTGACCCGCGTGAAGATCCGCCTGTTCGTCGGCCGGAACGTGCCGGGCTACGCGGAGGACTGCCGCAGGCTCATGGGCTTCTGTTCCTCCAGCGTCCCGCCCATCGCCCTCAGTGAGGACGATGACGCCGCCATCTACTTCTCCTCCGGCACGACCGGTTTCCCGAAAGCGATCCTGCACCGGCACAAGGCGCTCGTCTGTTCCTGCATGACTGAGCAGCATCACCACGGCCAAACCAAAGACGACGTTTTCCTCTGCATCCCGCCGCTCTACCACACGGGCGCGAAGATGCACTGGTTCGGCAGTCTGATCTCGGGCAGCAAGGCCGTTTTGCTGCGGGGCGTGAAGCCGGAATGGATCCTGCGGACCATCACGGAGGAAAAATGCACGATCGTCTGGCTGCTCGTGCCCTGGGCGCAGGACATTCTCGACGCGATCGAGTCCGGCCGCGTCAATCTTGACCACTACCTGCTCGACCAGTGGCGGCTCATGCACATCGGCGCGCAGCCCGTGCCGCCGAGCCTTATCAAGCGCTGGCTCAAATATTTCCCGCACCACAAATACGACACGAACTACGGCCTGTCCGAGTCCATTGGCCCCGGCTGCGTCCATCTGGGTGTGGACAACATCGAAAAGATCGGCGCCATCGGCAAGGCCGGGTATCTCTGGCAGACGCGCATCATCGACGAGCAGGGGCAGGACGTCGCCCCGGGCGCGATCGGCGAGCTGGCCGTCAAGGGTCCCGGCGTCATGAAATGCTATTATAAAAACCCGGAGGCCACCGCGGAGATCCTGCACGGTGACTGGCTCTGGACGGGCGATATGGCCCGCGAGGACGAAGACGGGTTCATCTATCTGGTCGACCGCAAAAAGGACGTCATCATCTCCGGCGGCGAAAACCTCTACCCCGTGCAGATCGAGGATTTCCTGCGCCGCTGCGGCAAGATCAAGGACGTGGCCGTCATCGGCCTGCCCGACCAGCGGCTCGGCGAGATCGCGGCAGCCATCATCGAGCTCAAGGACGGCGTCAGCTGCACCGAGGCAGAGATTCAGGACTTCTGCCGCGAGCTGCCGCGCTACAAGCGCCCGCGCCGCGTGATCTTCGCCAAGGTCCCGCGCAACCCGACCGGAAAGATCGAGAAGCCGGTCCTGCGGCAGATCTACTGCGGCGGACGGTTGGTCGAGGAACAGACCCGCGCCTGAACCTTGACGAATCGGGTCAAAAAGAATACAATAAAAAGAAATTTTACGCGGCTTTGCCGCGAACAGGAGGGATCCCCTATGAAAACCCTGATGCTCGGCAACGAAGCCGCTGCCCGCGGTCTGTTCGAGGCCGGATGCAGCTTTGTCTCCAGCTATCCCGGCACGCCCAGCACAGAGATCACCGAGTGCGCAGCAAAATACCCCGAGATTTACGCCGAATGGGCACCCAACGAGAAGGTCGCCATGGAAGCGGCCTTCGGCGCGAGCCTGTCCGGCCGCCGCAGCTTCTGCGGCATGAAGCATGTCGGCCTGAACGTCGCAGCCGATCCCCTGTTCACGCTGTCCTACACCGGCGTGCGCGGCGGCATGGTCATCGGCGTGGCGGACGACGCGGGCATGCACTCGTCTCAGAACGAGCAGGATTCCCGTCACTATGCCATCGCCGCAAAGCTGCCGATGCTCGAGCCGTCCGACGCCGCGGAGTCGCTGGCGTTCGCCAAGCTGGCCTACGAGCTCTCCGAGAAGTTCGATACGCCGGTCCTGCTCAAGATGTGCACGCGCGTCGCGCACGCGCAGAGCGTAGTGGAGACGTCCGAACGGCAGGAGGTCGCCCCGATCCCCTATGAAAAGGATATCGCCAAGTTCGTCATGATGCCCGCCTGCGCCAAGGCGCGGCACCCCATCGTCGAGCAGCGGACGCTCGCGCTGCAGGCCTGGGCGGAGACCGCGGACGTGAACCGCGTGGAGGACGGTGCCGACCATTCCATCGGCCTGATCTCGTCCTCGACCAGCTATCAGTATGTCAAGGAGGTCTGCGGCGACAAGTACCCCGTGCTGAAGTTCGGCATGATCCATCCCCTGCCGGTCGAAAAGATCCGCGCGTTCGCAAAGAGCGTGGAGAAGGTCATCGTCGTGGAGGAGCTCGACGGCATCATTGAGGCACACTGCCGCTCCATCGGCGTCTCGAACGTCGTCGGCAAGGAGCTGTTCGGCTGCATCGGCGAGTTCAGCCAGAACTATATTGCCGAAAAACTCGGCAGGCGCGTCCATACCGGCCGCAAGCTGGACGAGTCCATCCCGGCCCGGCCGCCGGTCATGTGCGCGGGCTGCCCGCACAGAGGGCTTTTCTATACGCTCAAGAAGAACAAGCTGACCGTCCTCGGCGATATCGGCTGCTATACGCTTGGCGCTGCTGCGCCGCTCGCCGCGATCGACTCGACCATCTGCATGGGCGCGTCCGTCTCCGGCCTGCACGGCTTCAACAAGGCCTCCGGCGAGGAAAATGCGAACCATACCGTCGCCGTCATCGGCGATTCGACGTTCATGCATTCCGGCGTCACAGGCCTCATCAACATTGCCTATAATGAGTCGACCTCGACCGTCATCATCCTCGATAACTCCATCACCGGCATGACCGGCCATCAGCAGAACCCGACCACGGGCTTCAACCTCAAGGGCGATCCCTGCACGAAGATCGATCTGGAGTCGCTGTGTCATGCGGTCGGCATCCGCCGTGTGCAGGTCGTCGATCCTTACGATCTTGCTGCCTGCGACAAGGCGATCAAGGAGGAGCTTGCGGCGAATGAGCCGTCGGTCATCATCTCCCGCCGCCCGTGCGCGCTGCTCAAATATGTGAAGCACCCCGGCCCCATCGAGGCCAAGCCCGAAAAGTGCGTGGGCTGCAAGGCCTGCATGAAGCTCGGCTGTCCTGCCATCAGCGTGATGGGCGGCAAGGCGCAGATCGACAACACCCTCTGCACGGGCTGCGGCCTGTGCCGCCAGCTGTGCCGCAAGGGCGCGCTGGGCGAATAAGAGAAGGAGGTATCGTCATGGAATCCAGAAACATCATGATCGTCGGCGTCGGCGGCCAGGGCACGCTGCTCGCCAGCAAGCTACTGGGCAGGATCCTGCTCGAAAACGGCTACGACGTCAAGGTCAGCGAGGTCCACGGCATGAGCCAGCGCGGCGGCAGCGTCGTGACCTATGTGCGTTACGGCGAGAAGGTCTATTCCCCCATCATCGACAAGGGCGAGGCCGATATCATCATCTCCTTCGAGCTGCTGGAGGCCGCCCGGTGGGTGGAATACCTCAAGGAGGGCGGGATCCTGCTGACCAACACGCAGCGGATCAATCCCATGCCCGTCATCACCGGCGCGGCGGAATACCCGAAGTCGCTCGAGCAGAAGCTCGCGACGTTCCCCATCCGGCTCGACGCCATGGATGCGCTGGGCCTCGCACTGCAGGCAGGCTCCGCCAAGGCCGTCAACCTGGTCCTGCTCGGCAGGCTCAGCAAGTACTTCCACTTCACGGACGCGCAGTGGCAGGATGCCATCTGCAGGAGCGTCCCGGCAAAATTCCTCGAACTCAACCGAAAGGCCTTCGCCCTCGGCGCAGAAGCCTGATCACAAGGAGAACCCATGGAACGGTATTATCAGAAAGAAATCGAATGTGCGAGTCAGGAGCAGATCAAGGCCTGGCAGGATGAGCGTCTGGTCCGGCAGGTCCGGCACGTCTGGGACAAGGTCCCCTACTACCGCGCGAAGATGGAGGAAAAGGGCGTCACGCCGGAGGATATCCACGGCCGCGACGATCTGTATAAGCTCCCGTTTCTGAGCAAGGCGGATCTGCGGGATGCATATCCCTTCGGTCTGCTTGCAGAGCCGCTGGAAAAATGTGTCCGCATCCACTCCACCTCCGGCACGACCGGCAAGCGCGTCGTCGCCTTCTACACCAAGGAGGATATCGACCTCTGGGACGACTGCTGCGCAAGAGCGCTGGCGGCCGCGGGCGCAGGACCGGAAGACGTCTGCCAGGTCGCCTACGGCTACGGCCTGTTCACCGGCGGCTTCGGCCTCAACGGCGGCAGCCAGAAGCTCGGCTGCCTGACGCTCCCCATGTCCTCCGGCAATACCGACCGGCAGCTGCAGTTCATGGAGGATCTCGGCTCGACGATCCTCTGCTGCACGCCGTCCTACGCGGCGTATCTGGCGGAATCCATCCACGAGCGCGGGCTGCAGGACAAGATCCATCTGAAGGCCGGTATCTTCGGCGCGGAGGCCTGGAGCGAGCAGATGCGGCAGGATATCCAGAAGAGCCTCGGCATCAAGGCCTATGATATCTACGGTCTGACCGAGCTGTCCGGCCCGGGCGTGGCCTATGAGTGCAGCGCGCAGACCGGCATGCACATCAATGAGGACCATTTCATCGCCGAGATCATCGACCCTGACACCGGCGAGGTTTTGCCGGAGGGCACGCAGGGCGAGCTGGTCTTCACCTCGATCACCAAGCAGGCGTTCCCGCTGCTGCGCTACCGCACGCGCGATATCTGCATCCTGCGCCGCGAGGCCTGCCCCTGCGGGCGGACACATATCAAGATGTGCAGGCCCATGGGCCGCAGCGATGATATGCTGATCGTCAAGGGCGTCAACGTCTTCCCGTCGCAGATCGAGACGGTCCTGCTCGAGCAGGGTTATCCCTCCAACTATCAGATCGTGGTCGACCGCGTGAACAATTCCGACACGCTCGACGTGCTCGTCGAGATGACGCCCGACCACTTCTCCGACTCTCTGGCCGAGATCACGAAGCGCGAAAAGGGTCTGGTCGCCGCACTCAAGGCGATGCTCGGCATCTACGCGCAGGTGCATCTCGTCTCCCCGAAGTCCATTGCCCGCAGCGAGGGCAAGGCCATCCGCGTGATCGACAAACGCAAGATCTAAGGAGGACGATCGTATGGCAATTCATCAGATTTCCGTATTTCTGGAGAACCGTGCCGGTCAGCTGGCGGAGATCACCGCTCTGCTCGCCAAAAACGGTGTGGACCTGCGGGCGATCAACATCGCAGAGACGAGCGACTACGGCGTCCTGCGCCTGATCGCCAGCCATGAGCCGGAGGCCTGCCGGGTCCTGCGGGAAAACGGCTTCATCTTCTCCACGAGCGACGTCGTCGCCGTCGGTGTGCCGGATGCACCCGGCGGGCTGAGCGCGCTGTTGCAGCTGCTGGCCGAAAACAGCATCGACGTCCATTACATGTATTCGATCTTCGGCCAGCCGAACGGCATGGCCTGTATGATCCTCCGGGTCGCAGATCCGGCAGCGGTCTCCTCGCTGCTGGCTGCCAACGGCATCCATCCCGCCGGTGCGGAAACGCTCGGCATCATCTCCGCAGAGTAATCAGGAAAGGCAGGCAAACACCATGCAGGAAATGAGCAGAAAAAACAAGTTATTCACCGACGCCGTCATCCGGCGTATGACGCGCGTGGCACTTTCGTGCGGCGCGATCAACCTGGCGCAGGGCTTCCCCGACTTTGATCCTCCCAAGGCCCTGACGGACCGTCTGGCGGAGGTCAGCGCGCTCGGCCCGCACCAGTACCCCATCACCATGGGCGCGCCGAATTTCCGGCAGGCGCTTGCCCGCAAGGCCGGCCGCTTCATGGGCCGCACGCTCGATCCGGAGACGGATATGGTCGTGACCATCGGCTCGACCGAGGCCATGGTCGATACGATCTTCGCACTGACGAACCCCGGCGACAAGATCATCATGTTCTCCCCGTATTTTGAGAACTACCGCGCGCAGGCCATCATGGCTGACTGTGAGCCGATCTTCGTCCCGCTGGTCCCGCCGGCGTTCAACTTCGATGCGAACGTGCTGGAAGACGCGTTCAAACAGGGCGCAAAGGCCATCCTCATCTGCAACCCGTCGAACCCCTCCGGCAAGGTGTTCACCTATGACGAGCTGAAGCTCATCTCGGAGCTGTGCATCAAGTATGACGCATTCGCCATCATGGACGAGGTGTATGAGCACATCGTCTACGAGGGCCACAAGCACATCTATATGAACAGCCTGCCCGGCATGTGGGAACGCACGGTCAGCTGCTCGAGCCTTTCCAAGACCTACTCCATCACCGGCTGGCGTCTCGGCTACGCCATCGCGCCGAAGCCCATTATGGACCGCATCAAGCAGTACCACGACTTCAATACCGTCGGCGCGCCGTCGCCGCTGATGGAGGCCGCTGTGGTCGGCCTCGACATGCCGGACAGCTACTACAAGGAATTCGGCGATCACTACGCTCACATGAAGAAGCTGTTCACCGACGGTCTGAAGCAGATCGGCATCCCCTTTACCGATCCGCAGGGCGCGTACTTCGTGCTGGCCGACATTGGCCCGTACCTGCGCAAGGGCGAGTCCGACGTGGACTTCTGCCTGGAAATGGCCGAGAAGGTCGGCGTCGCCTGCGTGCCCGGCACGTCGTTCTTCAATGAGAACGTCAACAACATCGTCCGCGTCCACTTCGCCAAGAAGGACGAAACACTGTATGAGGCGCTCGACCGCCTGTCCCATCTGAAGGAAAAAATGCGCTGAGAAAAACCAGCCTGCCGTACATATGCGTCAGGCTGGTCTGCGTTTGCCGGACCGTCAGCCGTCGTCTTCGGCAGTGTCCGGCTGCTGCGGCTGCGTCCAGTACGGCTTGCCGTCCTGCTCCACGACCTGCAGGACAGAGAAGTCCGAGATGTGGTCAAACGGCTTTTCCGGCTCAAAGGGCAGCAGCGTCTGCTTCGGCTGCTGATCGGTGCGGACGCGGGTGCTGTCTGACAGGGGGCAGCTGCGGGCGGAGAGCCGGCACTGCAGCCGCAGCTTCTCCCCTTCCGGCTGCGGCACGCCGAGGCTCACGCGGACGCCGTCCGTCTCGGCGAGCAGGCGGATCGGATGGTCCCAGTCCCGGGTGCAGGAAGCGTCGATCTTCCAGTACAGGCCGTCCTTTTCAGCCCGCAGGGTCCCGTTCTGCACGCCCTCGATCGGATACTCATGCATAAAAAACACCTCCTGCATACCGTATGCAGGAGGTGTTTTTCGTATCACAGGCTTTTTTCGCTCAGCTGCCCTGCAGCCCGAAGCTGACGGCCAGCGCCGAGTCGACCTGATCCATGACGCTCCGGTCCGCGTGGCCGGTATGCTCGCGCAGGCGGCGCTTGTCAATGGTGCGGATCTGCTCGAGCAGAATGACGGAGTCCTTACTGAGGCCTACGTCGTGGCCGGTCAATGCGATGTGCGTCGGCAGCCGCGCCTTGCCGGTCTGGCTCGTGATGGCGGCCGCAATAACGGTCGGCGAATGCTTGTTGCCGGTGTCGTTCTGCACGATCAGCACCGGACGGCACCCGCCCTGCTCGCTGCCCACGACCGGGCTCAGGTCGGCATAGAAAATGTCGCCTCGTTTCACGTTCGTATCCATTTGCTTCACACTCCGCGGAAAAAGTACGTGCGCATTTCGCGCCGCTGCTTCTATTCTCCCACGCAGAGGTCAAAAATAAACAAAGAACCCTTCGCTTTCTTTTCTGTCCGGATGCTCCCATGCCATTCTATGCAGGAAGGGGCGAAAAATGGCGGGTTTTCTCAAACAATGTACTGCAGGATCTGCGAGGTCTCCGCGCCGCGGTGGCAGATACGGGGGATGCGCTTGCTGATCTGGCACAAAAGCTCATAGTTGATCGTCCCCTGCGCGCGGGCGAGGCGCTCGCACGGCAGGAGCGTCCCGTCGTCATCGTAACCGAAGATTGTGACCACGTCGCCGGGCTTCGCCTCCGGCACGCCCGAAACGTCGATCATGCACATGTCCATGCAGATCCGCCCGATGACCGGCACCTGATGCCCCTGCAGATAAAAGCTCGCCTTGCCGGTGAGCAGGCGGCTCAGGCCGTCGGCATAGCCGATGGGCAGCACCGCCACGCGGGTCTCCTCCTTCGTCCGGTAGAGCCGGCCATAGCTGATATCCGTCCCAGCCGGGACGGTGCGGACCTGCGCGATCATGGAATGCAGCGACATCATCGGCCGCAGGCTGAGCGCGCCCTCGAGCTCGTCGGACGGAGCGTTGCCGTAGGTGATGATGCCCGGCCGCACCATATCGAGCGCGAATTCCGGATACAGGATCGTCGCGCCGGAGTTGCAGCAGTGGCGGATCTCCGGCCGGATGCCGACGCCCGCCATGGCCGAAAGCATGTCCATGAAGCGTTTGTACTGCAGCTTTGTGAACGAGACGTCCGCCTCCGCGCGGCTGTCGGCGACGCAGAAGTGCATGAACACGCCCTCGATGTGCAGGTGCGGCAGCTGCGCGACCTGCCGCAGCTCATCCAGCGTCCGCTCATCGTCGTAGGCGAAAAAGCCGATGCGGGTCATGCCCGTGTCGAGCTTCAGGTGCACGTTCAGGATGTAATTGGTCCCGGCCAGCGCCTCGTTGAGCTCTCTGGCGTATTCGAGCGAGTGGACCTCCTGCGTAATGTCGAGGAAGATCATGTTGGACGCGTACTCTGCCGGGGTGTAGCCCAGGATCAGGATCGGCAGCCGGACCTCGCCGCGGCGGATCTGCACCGCCTCTTCCAGATTGGAAACGGCCAGATATTCCGCGCCGAGATCCGCCAGCGCCCGGCTGACCGGCACCGCGCCGTGGCCGTAGGCGTCCGCCTTCATTA
>ENA-UEYI01002780-UEYI01002780.1-human-gut-metagenome-genome-assembly--contig:-NODE-2780-length-11479-cov-3.903613_pt1 | contig 11479 bp, 12 predicted proteins | sample MGYA00242900_ERZ507916 | MGnify/ENA primary metagenome ERZ507916 (study PRJEB26167, sample SAMN06115521) | human gut metagenome | host: Homo sapiens | place: China:Chongqing | collected 2015-09-02...
TCCTCCATCTGCATGACGATCTTGATGCGGCTGGAATCCAGAATGCCTTTGCCGTATTTGCCGTTATCCAACGAAAACAGATCCTGCATCCCCTGTGTAGATGTGATCGCGATACCGCCGAGGCCGCGGATCGTCTTGACCATCTCCTGAATGTAGTCTGCCGCCAGCGGATTGGAGTTCGCTCCGACGAGCGACCACAGCTCGTCGGAGATCAGCGCCGAGAGCTGCCCGCCCGCACCGGAAATGAGGTCATTCGCAATATCCGTCGCCCAGAAGATGCCGGGTAGGAGCAGATCATCGGGCATACCCGATGTATCAATGACGATGTATTTGTTGTCAAGATCAATTTCATTCCGGCTGCCCATCGCGGAGGCCGAGCCGGTCACATACCGCGCCAGCACGACGGCCAGATGCCGCGTATCCGCGCGCTCCTGCAGCACGTCGTACCAGTCTGCCAGCACAGGCATTTCGCGAAAACTCCCGTCTTCGTTCAGAACGGAAGTGTTGTCAAATGTGATACCATACCGCCGGTAACACTCGACCAGCGACGTGTCCAGATAGTTCCGGTCTTCATCGCTGAGGTCGCGCTTTTGCAGGCTGTACCAGATAATGAGCCGCGAAATTTTATCCGCCAGCACGGAATCGTCACGGGAGGCAAGCCCCTTGAGACCCGCGTAGGTGTCGAGCGATTTTCTGCGGATGGCCATAATATTCGGGCAGTCCGGCGAGGACGGCGACATCCGCAGATATAGTCCACCGAGCTGTTCGCAGCGCGGACGGAACTCGTGACCTTTCTTTGGGATGATGTAAATGACACGCTTGCCTTGCTGTCGTAAACGCCCGCCAACACATTGGAGCGTGAACGTCTTGCCCGCGCCGGACGAGCCGCCAATCCAGATGTTGCCGTTCGTGTATTTGTAGTCGTCGTAGGGGTTCAGGAACACCGGCGAGCGGTTGTACATATTAAGACCGAGGAAGATGCCGTTGCGGTCAGACAGCTCATAGGACGCAAACGGAAACGCTGCCGCCACGCCACTGGTAAGCGCATTGCGGCGGGATTTACGTTCAATATCCGGATCAAGATAGAGAATGGGCAGCATGGACAAAAACGCCTGCTCCTGTTTGTATTCGCAGCGGCGTGCGATCATGTCCACGGAGACACAGAGCTTTTCGACCGCCGTGACGCGATGCTCCAGCGTTTCCGCGTCAGACGCCGTGACCTCAATGAGCGTGTGCATATAGTAAAAATCCTCACCTTGCCGGTTCATCACGTCCTTTAGGTACATCCCGGAAGATATGGCACTGTCCAGCTCCTCGAAGTCCTGCCGGGTGTCCGCAACGTCGCGCATCCGACTGCGGTTCATCATGGTCTGCTGCGAGATCTTTGCGAGGATCTTTTCCTTGGATTGCTTGTCAAAGTGGAACGAAATGCTGACGCCCTCGCCGGCCTCGACCAGCGGTGCCAGCCAGCTCGCGCCGACGGTCGTGGAATATCCGTAGCCCGTGATGTAAAGATAGGCATGAAAAATGCCGTCCACTACGATGTAGTCCCGGCTTTTGGTGTCCACGCTCGTGGGCGAGAGAATGTCCAGAATTGTTGTAGAGCCTGCCTCCAGTTCGCTCAGATCCGGCGTTTCCTCGCCGAACAGCAGACGTTTGAGAAACGGCTGCTTCTTCGGCTGCTCCTCGATAATCTGCTCCTGCTCCGGCGGCAAGCCGGGCGGCGGGGCGGGTTTGTTCTTGCGGTGCTTTTTCAAGTGATGTGACCTCCTTGAAATTATTTGGGTTTTGGATATAATAGAATCAGAAAGGGGCGTTCGTATGAGCACATTATCCTTCAAAGCGTTTTGTATTGAATACTATGCCGCGCATATCGGGCGGCCCAGCAACGAGGTTTACGCACTATTTGAACAAACGGGACTTCTGAAACTGCTCGACGAAGATTATGAAGATTTGCACGGCATGAGCATGGAATACCTGATGCAGTTCTTCGACCGATATCTGGGGGGCGCGGCATGATTTTGTATCACGGAAGCACACTGGAAGTGCAGCAGCCGCGCATTCTCAAATCCGAAATCGGTCGTGACTTTGGCTTTGCGTTCTATACCACGGATATTCAGGCGCAGGCTGAACGTTGGGCCAGACGCCGCGCTATGATCGAAAGCCGCCGTACAAAAACGAAGGTTCAGGCTATTGTCAGCGTCTACGAATGGGACGAGGATGCTGCAAAGCAGCTTCGGTTTTTGCAGTTTGACGGCGCGAGCATGGAATGGCTGGATTTGGTCGTGACCTGCCGCAGTCGAACAGATTATTCTCACGGCTATGACATTGTCGAGGGCAAAATTGCAAACGACAATGTGGGTGAAACGGTATCCTACGTTATGCAGGGGATCATGCGTAAAGAAGACGCCATCGAGCGGCTGCGGTTTGAAAAAATCAATAATCAAATCGCATTCTGTACGGAAACTGCCTTGCGCACGCTTCATTTTCAGAACAGCTATATCTGCGGGAGTGTGAATCCATGAATCACAGCATAACACGCGCAACCATTTTGCCGGAGATTATCCGGAAAATTATGGCGCACGAGCATCTGAGCGAAGATGAAGCCTTGAGGGCCTTTTATTCCTCCGCAACCGGCGCGTCCTTTGCTGACGAGGAAAGCAGCCATTAACAGAGTGTTGGAAGCGGCATTTTACTTGAAATTATCAACAGTATGGGTATAATAGAAGTAGAATCAGGAAAGGAGTTTGTGCCATGCTGGATATTCAGAAAATCAAAGACGGCGTGCGGCTTGCCGCGCAGGAATACCCGATCAAAAAAGCGGAGCTGTTCGGTTCCTATGCCAATGGCACGAACCGTCCGGACAGCGACGTGGATCTTCTGCTGGAGTTCCAATCGCCTCGCATTTCTCTGCTCACACTGAGTGCGATCAAGTATCGATTGGAAGACATTCTGAAAACGGATGTCGATGTCATCCACGGTCCATTGACCCCGGACAGCATGATCGTGATCGACAGAAAGGTACCGCTGTATGAATCGTAGAGATGAGATCATTCTCCGAAAAGTTTTGAGCGAGCTGGACGTTGCACGAATCATGCTGAATGGCAGCAGCTTGCAGAATTTCCTCTATAACGAGATGCTCAAGCGTGCGGTCTGCATGACGGTAATCAACGTCGGTGAGCTGGTAAAGAATCTGACCGAGGAATGCCGCCTGTCGCACCCGGAGGTAGCGTGGAAAGAAATCGCCGGGTTCCGGGATATTGCTGCACACAAGTATCAGACACTGCGTATGGAGGACGTGTACGAAACAGCCGTGACGGACTTCCCAGATTTGCAGCACAAAACTACAAAGCTTCTCGAAAGTCTTGAAAAGTGAACATTGTCATGGCTTGGGCATTGCGCTCTTTGGGCCACCGTAGGCGGGAAGAACTTCCCGCTGCCATATGGAATTGCGGTGTTGCTCTGCGGAGGACACCTAGAGGGAGCGGATGCGTCCGCTCCTCCTTTTCCTTTCATTCTTCATACACCCCATGCACCTCCGTGGTCATGTCAAATACACCTTCCGGGAGCTTGACGCGCAGGCTGGTGCCTTTGTTGATGAGCTCATACAGGAGCTTCAGCACGAAATCGTCTGTGTAGCGCGGTTCTAAGACTTCCAGCTCACAAATATCCAGATACCGACGCGCGGTATCCGATTCTTCGTTCAGGCGCTGAATGATGCCCTTGACGGTGTTGCGCTTGGCGCGCATTTTGGCTTCGTATTGAAACACGAGAAAGAACCGGTGCCGGATGGACTCGCTGGCAATGCCGAGGCCGATCTTTTCAATATTGTCCTCGATCTCCGCACGGCAGTTTTCGCTTTCCTCGGTTTTCTGGAACTGCCGCATCTGCTCGACATATTCGCTTGTGTCTGGCGGGAGCGTGCGCACCTCGCAGCTCATGCTGTCCGGTGCAATCTTCAGGTATGCGGCGTAGGACGTGATGATATTTTGCTGGTCGGACGGAGATTTCAGATAAAAATTGACCGGCAGCACCTCAAGGATCTTGATAAACCGGTTGTCCTTCGTGATGACCACGCCGCCAATGATATTCTTTACCGGCAGCCATGCCTGGATGCTGTCACGATAGGTCGCACTGCTGTGACTTCCCGGCGCAGCTGTGCCGAAAATGGCGTCCTTCATGCTCATAGACGCACCTCCCCGCGGTAAAAGATCATGCGCCGGTGCTTGCGCCAGTTTATCCACGCCTTGAGCCATCTGGTGAGGCTGTCGCCGCCAATGCCAATGAGCGCGAAACCGCCCACAGGAACAAGGATCGCCATTGTGACGATGATCTTCGGCATAAGCGTCAGCGGCAGAAGCGCCAGACAGAGAAAGAGAATGGGAACACATAGAAGCACGGTTTCGACTGCATTGCGGATCTCAAACACACCGAACAGCTTGCCCGCGTCCGTAAAATTTACGGGGATATGATAGGTTTCATAGCTCATATTCGTATTCTCCCACGCGCTCCATCAGCGAATTTTTGCAGGAATCATAGTCCTGCCGCAGCAAGCCCAATTTCTCTCCGCGTTGGGCTATGATAGATTCAAAGCCGCTCTGGATTTTCTGTGCAGTCTCCGCCGACGGTTTGTTTTCGCTCAGTTCCAGCTCGCTGATCCGCTGCGCGGATACGCCGCAGGCCCGGCCAAGCTCGACCATGCTGACATGGTGCCGCAGGCGGAGAATGCGGAATTTTCTGACCTTCATAGGCCCCTCCTTTATTCGTCATATTGTATGTATGGGATCTTGCACCAGCCCTGCCAGCCGCGGCCTTCAACCTTTGTGCGGACAACACCGTATTGGGTTCCCATCGCTTCAATGGCATAGCCGTTCCCGACGTAGACGCCCCAGTGTCCCTGCTTCCAAAGACCAAGACCGACAATATCGGGCATCGTGTCCATGCCGCCGTACTCGGTGCCGTTTTCCTTGGCAGAAGCATACATCTGATCTGCGGTATAGTCCGGCATCCCGTTTGTATTGTAGTCAATGGTCAGCGTATCAGGGTTCAGCCAGCCGTAGCCTTTGAGAAGGCCCACACAGTCTGTTGTACGCCTGCCGAGCCAGTGTTCGCGGATAAATGCTTCCGACGCGCCGATGTCCGGGTACTGCTCCAGCTTGTATTGGAGCATGGATTCCGTCAGGACGGTTCCAAACGTCCCCCACACATACCCCCAGCCATGCTCCCACGCCTGTATCGCATAGGCGGCGAGATCATGGTTGTTTTTTGTGCGCGGATTTGTAAAGCCGGAGATATCAATGGTATTGTCGGCGCTGCCGCCGCTCTCCGCGCCACCACCTCCACCGCCGGGTGAGGTTTCCGCCGGGCCGGTGTAGCCGGTATCGCCCGCGTAATTTGGCTTGTATGCTTCAAATTTATCTTTGTATTTACCCAGCGCGTCGCTCTCATAGATCGTCTCGAACAGTGCGCCTGCCCACGTTTTGGCGTCCTCGTCAAACTCCAGATCATCCATGAGCTTGTCTTTATCGAGCGGCTGGAAGATAATACGGAGGACAGTCTGGTTGCCGGAGGATTCCAGCCGCGTTGTGTGCTTGAGATTGGAGATCAGAAGTGACTGGACCTCCTCCGGCTTCATTTCTGACAAGTCCTGCTTGTGGGCGACAGAGTTGATAGCAATGTACCAGCAGAGATCTTCTTCATCAAACTTGCTGGACACACGGATCTCATCGATCGTAACGCCCTGATTCTCATACGCGGCAGCTTCGCCGGTAATGATGGCGTCCTGCTGCGTTTTTTCAAAGTCCTCCAACGATAGATACGCGCCGCCGATGGAAAGCGCCTGCTCCCGCATGGTGATCTGCGGGTCCTTTTCGGACGTTTCGTAGCCGAAAAACATATTTGGCATAGCGGAGATCACGAACATGGGTATCACGATGATGGCAATGAGAACGCCGACGGCAAGCTTGATGATCGTTGGCAAAAGCTCCTTCGCAGCGGCAGCCGCCGCGCCGTGAAGCCCTCCTGCGATCGCCGCCCGCACGATGTTGACAGCTGCCTTGACCACGCGTGCCGCATTCGCCATGACCTCCGCAGCGGAGCGGCGGTTCCGGTCATTCATCCGACGTCACCTCCTGGTTGTTCTCCTGCGGGCGCTTCGTCGTCTTCTGCGAGGTTTCATGCAGATCGAGATGCGACGGAATGGATTCCGGGGTTCTGCCGGTCAGCGGAACGAACGGTTTCTTTGCCGCCTTTTCCGCAGCGGGCTTCTGCGCCGCCGATGCTGCTTCCGTGTTGATCCCAACTGCCGTGGGCGCGATTCCTGCGGTACCGGGGCGATGGTAGAGTGTCTGCTCCTTCTTCTGCGGCTCCGGCTGTGTACCGGCCCTGCGTTCCTGCGGTACCGGACGCTTGACGGATGGTTCTGCTGCCGTGCTTCTCTGCGGCCTGTTCGATTCCTGCGATACCGGAGTCGGTGCGGTTACGCCGCCCGCGGAAGCTGGAGCTGCCGGTTTCCTGCTCTTCCGATCGGGAGAAGTAGCAGAAACGGGAGATGTATGTGCAACAGTCTGCTGCATTGGCTTTTCTGCGCTGCCGTTTTGCGCGGGGATTGGGCGCTGCGAAGTGCGTTGTTCTGCCGGACGCGCCGCATCAGACCGCGTGGTCGAGCGCGGGGGTGTACCAGCTTCGTGGTTGGAAGACGGCGCTGCCGGAGATACCGACGTTGTGGGCGCAGAATGCTCCCGATTTGTGAAGCGGTTCTCCATGCGGTTGCCGCCAGCCGACTGTGCTGCGCCGTTGGACTGCTGAGCAGAAACATGATTCTGCTGCGTGATTTGGGTATTCCCATTTGCGGAAACGCGCGTTGTCTGCTGCAACGGCTGGGTATAACGCCCGCCGATAGACGTTCGCTGCGTTCCTGCCGTACCGGGTGCTGGCGTATTCTGCGGACTGCCCGGTTGCTGCGGTCGTGCGCCATTTCCTGCGGTATCATGGGCCGGTACAGAATGAGAATCAGGCTGTTTTCCTGCCGCGCCGTTTTGTGCGGGAGTTGGCGGTGCGCTGCTGTGCGGCACAGACGGATTTCCTGCCATACCGGATCGCGGAGAGGTGGGAGAAGTTGGACGTTCCGCCGTCGGTTGCTGCACGCCTGCCATGTTCGGAGCCTGCACAAAGGTACTGCGCTGTTGAACAGATTCCGCTTGCGTATTTTGTGATTGACTGCCATTCGGATGGTTTGGTATTCCTGCATTGCCGACAGGGTGTGCTGGGCTGTGCGAGGTAGTAGACGAAGACGCAGGCTTGTTCGGCGTTGCGTTTGGGGCAGCTGCCATTCCGGGCGAACCTCGTTGTGCATCGGTTGGCTGCACGAAGGTGCTGCGCTGCTGTGCGGATTCGGTCTGTGCGATCTGTCCATGTGCGCTGCTGCTGTGATACGACTTTCTTGCGGCGCCGGTTGGCTGAGCAGGACTGCGCGGCGGATTTGCTCCTGCCACTTTTCCCGCCGTACCGAACGAAACCGCGCCAGCATGATTCTGCACCGTTGCGCTGCTGCGCGGATGGGATTCCGATTGGGAATGTATGGATTGTTCCTGCTGCGTATTCTGCGTGACCGCGCCGCCCATGACGGACTGCACCGTTCCTGCGGGATGATACGGCGCATTGGGTGCTGCTTTTCCTGCCGAGGGTGCTGCATTGCTCTTTGGTGCTGCCACATGTCCCGGCGCACGTCTGGTGCCGGGCGGCACGGCTGTTTTGCGTGTCGAATTGGGCTGTTTGCCATTTGCGGAAGACGCTGCTTGCGAAAATGCACCCGCCATCTTTTCGGCGGCAGTCTGCACAGTATCCGTCTGCGCGGAAACGGATTCCTGACTGGATACGGGATTCGTGCCGCTTTGCTGCGCAGACGTGCTATGATGATAGCCGTTTGCATACGAGGGCGCATTGACATTGGACGTATTGCCGCCGCCAGAGCGCGGGCCGGCCGGTGCGTTCGGCTTGGGTTTCCCGCTGCCGCTGCGTGGGCTGCCGCCGTTCCTGCTGATGGCGTGCGCCGCATTGGACACCAGGGAACGAACGACCATCATGGTCATTGCGCCGGGGAATCCTCTGCCAAGCGGATCGCCCGTCATAGCAGGATTCAGACCGATACGTGCAAGGATGCTGTCCGCTTTTTTCGCTACCTTGACGATGGTAACGACCAGCACCATCCACGGCAGTACGTCAAGACCGCTCGGATAGTAGGACAGCACAGATAAAAGCATCGTGACGAACATCACGTTCGTCGCCATGAGCAGACACATCGAGCCGAACATCCTACACCATCCGGTAAAAATGTCCGACGTGTTCCGGCTGCCGCCCATGCCAAAGGCCAGCGGTGAGGTGATCGTCAGCACGGCAAGGATGAAATACCGCTCCGCCATCTCCATAATGAGCTTGAAGGTCTGGAACATGACGATGATGCCGCAGATCACAACAAGCAGCCAGGCTCCGGACATTCCAGCAAATGATGCTTCATCCGCAAACGTAATATCCACAGCGTCCGGCATTTCCAAGAGCTCTATGGCGGTCGAGGTCATATTCAGTCCCAACTCACAGATCTGCGGACTTGCCACCAGCAGAAATGAAAAGGCAAACGTCCTTGTGAACAGGAGTTTTGGATCTTCCGCGTCGAAGCCAAGCCCCGCCGCCATGCCGCGTGTGGCCTGAAAGACGAGGTTGCCGATGAGCAGCGCCCAGCCGACGCCCAGCATGATCTGTCGGATGGTGTCGATGATGGGAATGTGTTCGCGCAGGTACGCAAAGTCCAGACGCATCAGGTCAAACAGCACAGACGCAAAATATTCCCAACATTCGAGAATCAGCCCGTAGAGCCATTCCACAAATCCCTGAAAGAGAAGTTCCAGCAAGCGCCGTCACCTCCGTTCCCGCTGGATCGTTTTTCAGGTTTGAATGGTCGCAAGACCGTTAAACAGCGGCGCAACATAGGCGATAAACGCGCCGATGCCGTTGATGACCGCCCATGCGATCCAGATGCGGCGCAGCCAGTCCCACGCCTGATCGACCTTGTGCTGGTTATTGGAGAGCTTCGCGCCGACGACCGCGACGGCGGACATCAGACCGGCCAGCACCGTACTGATGCCTGCAATTTTGCTGTAAACGTCCACAATGATGCGGTTTGCCGCCGTCCACATATCCTCGACGGCAAACGCCTGCACACAAAACAGGCTGACGCACAGCAAAAGCAGCAGGCAGAGTGTATAAAAACGATATAGCTTTTTCATTGATTCCTCCAAAAATGGATGTGCCGGAAGCTGAGCAGTTCCCGGCATTGAAATGTTCATATTTGAACGATAGAATAAAAATGTAAAGGAGTGAACGCCATGCTCTACGCATGTAATACCTGTGAGCAAACCTTTTGGGGCTTTGACCGCTTCATGCCGCAGCAGTGCCCGGAATGCGGGTGTATGACGGTGCGCAAAGCAACCGAGGAAGAACAGATCGCCTATGAATTGGAGCAGGCCCTATCCTGGCAGGCTGCGCACAGCAGAATAGAAGCGTAAACCTGAGAACGGAAACCCGTTCTCAGGTTTTTTGATCATTCACCGCCCCATTCCAGAACAAAGACAATGGAGAGAACTTCCTGCTCAGTGACTGCTTTGGATACGGCGCTGACAACGGCATCATAGCTGATGGGCAGCCTGCCGTTCTCTGCAATATCCCACGGTCCGCGCAAAACGAGTGTTTCTGTATCGCCGGTTTTCGCCGTCACAGAATCGTTGATCTTGAAACCAAGCTGTTTTGCATCAACCTTGACATGCGCCATATCGGTGTCAAATGGAACGAGCTGCCAACCGTTTTTGGTAGAAATCGAAACGCTGGACACTACAACTGCGCCGGTAGAACCGTTGATGATTTCAGCGCTGCCGGTGTGAACTTCTCCGTTTTCATCGACCGTGAGGGGCAGAACAACCGGCACGGTCACGGAAAAGACTTCGGTAATTTCCCAATGGGCGTAATACGTTTTATCTGCGGTTTCCGTGAAAGTGTCATTCGCCGTTACTTGTGTGCCGCCAGTCGCTTCTGTGAACCAGCCTAAGAACTCAGCATTTTTGCGCGTCGGCTCGGTGGGGAGAATGAGCTTTTCACCGTAAGTTTGCTCGGTCGTTTCGCTCTGACCGGTGCCCAAATCCCATGTTACGGTGTACTTATTGGCTTCAAATTGCGCATAGAACGTCTGGCTGGCAGTGATCGAAGTGACGGTGTTGTAGAGCTTACCGCCTGTTTTGGCCGTGTACCAGCCCTTAAAGCTGTGTCCCTTTTTGACAGGGAGCGATGCGGGGATTGTCGGCTTGCTGTTCGGCTGGACAGTTTCACTGTACGTCGCTTTCCCGTCAATCGTGCCGCCGTTGCTGCCTGCGTCCCAAGTGACGGTCAGGCTGACCGTTGCGCCGCAGTCGTCGCACTTTCCATCGCCGTCGGTATCCACATGGTCGGCATACTCATAACCGGAGTCTCCGCAAGCAGAGCACGTCTTGGTACGCTTATGCCGCACCTCATTGTCCGAAACCCACGAACCGTAGCTATACGAATGGTCAGCATAGTCATAGGTAGACGCGCCGCAGCCGGAGCAGGTTTTTGAGCGTCTATGCTGTGTATCAGAATACTTGCTCCACGCGCCAGTGGAATAGTTGTGACTGCTATACTCTGTTGTGGAGTACCCGCAGGTGCGGCAGGTTGCAGTACGGCTGTGCTGACTGGAGGAAGAATTGCTCCACGCCCCATAGCTCATGCTGTGCAAAGCGTAGTCATAATCCGTTGCACCGCAATTACGACAAGTGCCTGTGCACCGGTGCTGACTGGACGAATACTGCTCCCAGCTTCCATAACTGTAACTATGGCCGCTGGAATAGATCGTCTCAGATTTTGTTTGACCACAAGCACAGCTATACGTCCGATAGCCGTTGCTGGTGCAGGTCGCGGCCTGCTCATTCTGAAGAATCCATGTATGGCTGCCGCATTCCGGGCAGGTGCCCGACCCATAAGCACCGGATCCGTGACTTTTGGTGGTGTATGTTCCTAAATATTGGACGTAATGACACGCGTTGCATTCGTTGTAATTTGCGTGGCCGCGTGACGAATGTGCGACTTCAACGTACACGCCTTGGAATGAATATTTTCCACAGCTTGGGCAGTTGCCGATGATCGTGCCGGTGGAGGTCAAAGAAACATCTGATGCGCTCATAGTTCGGCTGGAATTGGAACCATAAAGGTCATAAAAGTAACGCTCATTTCGGTTGGAGCTGCCCCAATTATAGGTGTGGAACGGCACAGACGATTTGGGGTAGCCGATCAGGTAGCCGATATAAAGGGTATCCCCACTGTCCGTCTCGCGCCAGAACGCATCTTCGCCGATGGATTCCAGAATGTCCTCTCCGTAATAGATCGTGAGCGTGGACAGCTTCGGGCAGTTGTAAAAGGC
>ENA-UEYI01002781-UEYI01002781.1-human-gut-metagenome-genome-assembly--contig:-NODE-2781-length-11476-cov-2.791210_pt1 | contig 11476 bp, 13 predicted proteins | sample MGYA00242900_ERZ507916 | MGnify/ENA primary metagenome ERZ507916 (study PRJEB26167, sample SAMN06115521) | human gut metagenome | host: Homo sapiens | place: China:Chongqing | collected 2015-09-02...
AATATTTGAAAGAAAAAGAAGATGCGATTGTTGAACTTGCTCTTTATGACAGAAACAAATTAGGTGCCGATTATAGTTCTAGTTATTCAGAAAATGGAATATCTAGGGTTTGGAATAGTAAGGAAGAGATTTTAAACTACTTTGGGATATGCTGGCACGTTAAATGTTTTTAAAACACTATAACCTATTTACCATGCGTAAAATAACCCTATCGAAATCGAGTGGTTTAGAAGATTGTGCGTGACCATGTTACTGATTTCAGTAATAAGGTTGCAGGCGGCACACTTTAAGGGTGGTGGGCGGTGTGCCAACAATAAGTAACAGGAGATATGAAATGAAAGATTTTTTATTACAGACATACACTATAGGATATACTGTCTGGCTCCTTAAACTACAAAAGAATGACAGGGATGCAAACAGTAAGGGAACAATGCTTCTTTTGCGTGTTCAACTTATTGAGTATCACGATAAGTACATGAAGTTGGGAGAAATTCCAAGTTATGCGTATGAGAATTTTGTAGAGATGTACAATGCGTATCATGCGTTAGGCGGAAATGGAATGGCTACCAAAATGTACGAGGAAATCAAAGAAATCAGATTGAAGAATGGAGGTAAAGAATAATGGATTTCACACAGATTGGAACTTGCGGAGGAATTGGTGTTCTTTGTTATCTTGTAGGACTTTGGGCGAAAAATTCTACCAAAGTTAAGGATAACTACATTCCTGTTATTGTGGGTGTTGTTGGTGGTGCACTTGGAATTTTAGGAATGTTTGTAATTCCAGATTTTCCGGCAAATGATGTGATTAACGCTTGCGCAGTAGGTATTATTTCTGGACTTGCAAGCACTGGTGCAGACCAGATTTACAAACAGGTGAAGAAAGATGCTTGAAGCAAATAAGCAAAAAATGAAGTATTCCAAACAGGGTGAGAAAGTCACAATCTACGACCGTGACGAAAATGGAAACATTAAGTACATCGAGGTTGACGGTGAAAAGATTCCAGTAGTTTTGAGAGAAGCTATCGGATTTTCTGACCCTGTTCCTTTTTCTGCCAATATCAGCAATAAGTTGTCAGAAGTACTGGTAAAGGAATTTGGTGTTGATGATTCGAGTTCCTATTGTCAGATTGTGACCGATAAGGGATATTTGCCGATTAAGGCAGGAGACATTGTTTGGAAAAAATCTGATGTGGGTCAAGATAGTGATGGACTGGTTGATGATAAGACAGCGGACTACGTTGTAAAAGGTGTAGCTGATGAAGGACTTACCGTTGACCTGTTTTTGCTTCAAAAAACGGTAAAGTAATATGGGAAAACCGATTGAACTAAATCTATTCAGTGACAAGTCCATACAAAACGCTATTAAGGCTCTTAAAGACTACGAAAACAGCTTGACCTATAAATGTAGGCTACTGGCTGAAACTTTGGCAGAAAACGGTGTAGAGATTGCTAGAGTGCAGATTGCTGACCTTGATGCTATATTTACGTCGGAACTTTTGCAAAGCATTCATGCGGAATACGTTGGCTCCGTAAAAGGTGGCGGTGTTTGGGCGGTGGTTGCAGGTACAGACCATGCGGCTTTCGTGGAGTTTGGTACTGGTGTTGTTGGAAAGCAGTCGCCATATCCATATCAACTACCGGAAGGTGTTGACTGGCAGTATGCAAGCGGAAAAACCATAATGCAACTTGCGGATGGAAGATATGGATGGTTTTATCCTGCGGATGACGGTAAATGGTATTTTACAGAAGGTATGCCGTCAAGACCATTTATGTACCTGACTGCAATAGAAATTCGTGAAATTGTATTACAGACAGCAAAGGTGGTGTTTGGAAATGGCGGTTAATGAATATCAATGGGTATCAGATTTTAAAGTCAAGATTGCATCATACTTGAAAATGAAAATACCGCAGAGCCATCCTAAAGCGTATGTAACGGACAAAAGCAAGGATTTGTCAGAACCCACATTTCCTACAGTTTACTTTCATGCTATGCCGTTCACAGAGACAGGACAAGACCTTGAAGGACGGTCTATCAATGGAATCACAGCATCGTACCAGGTGGATGTGATAACCAACGAAAGTCAAGAAGAAGCTGAAGCTATCATGGCTACGGTTGCCGGACTTTTCAAGCGTTTGCGATTTCAGATAACTTCCATGCCGGAGTTCAGCAATACTTCGCAGAAAACATATAGAAGCACAGCGCGGTTCAGAAGAATTGTTGGTGCTGACGATACATTGTAACTATTGACAGAGCCTACCGGCTCTATTTTTTTATGCAAAATTAAGGAGGTATTTATCATGGCAGCAGCCGGAATTTCTACTTTAGGAATTACTTTCGGATATGGTACAGAGACAACAGCCGGAACAAAACCTACGAGTTTTAAACAACTTACAAGAATAAATGCTATCGGTGGCATCAACATTGAACCGGAACAGATTGATGCTTCTGCGTTAGAAGATGCAATCACCAGATATGTAAAAGGTCGTGCAGATACTGGCGGTTCTTTTGCAGTCACAGTCAACTTTACATCAGAGACTGTTGCTGAATGGACTGCACTTATCACAGCCTACAAGGCTCTTACTGGTGGAAATAGAATGTGGTTTGAAACTGTAATTCCCGGAGAAGAGAAATCTTTCTTCGTTGTGGCACAGCCACCTGAGCAGATTCCACAGCCAGAGATCGGACAGAATGAACTTCTGACGATTGAAATGAACCTTACCATTGAGGAATTCAAAGGTTTGGATTCCACAGTTGCACTTACAACGGGGGAATAGAAAGTCAGTCAGAAACAAATAACACTGCCGTGGCTGACTTTGATGAAGCGGTAGACGAAACATTGATTTAGCAAAAAGAGAGCCGTCTTCGGGCGGCTCCTTTCCAACAAAATGTTGGGGAAAGGATATGTTTTTATGAAGAAGATTTTAGTTAATGATGTTGAATATACTTTAGAGTTTGGATTCGGTGCTGTGGAGTGCAAGGATTTGATTCAAAAGATGTTTCTTATGCTTTCCGGTGGCTATGTAGCTAAAAAAGCAAAAAATGTACAGAATCCCACACCAGAAGAAATTGTAGATGGTAGCGGATATATGCTTGCAGAATTTCCTCATGTATGCAAAACGGCTTTTTATGCTGGTCTTATCGAAAACCATGAAGATATTACACCGGATGAATCCAATGCTTTAATGAAAGAATACATGAAAGCAAACGGTCTGTCTTTTGTGAAACTGTATGGAGAACTGACAGACTGTATGAAAGAAGACGGTTTTTTCGAACTGTCGGGTCTGACGGAAATGATGACGCAGACCAAGGAAGAGATGGAAAAAGAGGACAGCAAGGTAACGAAGATGCCACAGGATCACAAGAAGAAATCGACTGGCACAAAATAATATGGGAAGAATATTTTCCATTTGCTTTTTCCATGGGAATTTCGATAGAAGAGTTCAAACATCTGAATCCTAAGAAATTAGAGTGGTGTTACAAAGGATATAAACTCAAAAAAGAGGAAGAAGATAGGAATTCATGGCAACGGTGGGGAGATTATGGAATATCTGCATTAATCTTTGCAATAGACCATTGCCTAAACGGTCGAAAAGCACAATCGAAGTATATTGATAAGCCTATTATAGAACGTGCGGACATTGCTAATAATGAAAAAGAAATTCAGAAGCAAAGGAAAGCGTTCCTCGCAGGACTTATGGCAATGCAAGCTAATTTTGAATTATCACATCCAAAAAAGGAGAAACAAACATGAGTTTAACAGGAATTGATGTGTCCTCATACCAGGGGACGATTAACTGGTGGGCGGTAAAACAGAACGGTATTGATTTTGCTATTCTGAAAGTCATCCGTAAGGATTTGAACCCGGACAAGAAGTTTGAAGAGAACTGTAAAAATTGTGAAGCATACGGAATGAAAGTGCAAGGCGTGTATAACTACAGCTATGCTACCACTGTGGCAAAAGCACGTTCTGATGCTAAGAGAGTTCTTGCAATTCTTGGAAACCGTAAGCCTATGGTTTGGATGGATGTTGAAGATGCCGTGATGAAGAATCTCGGTAAGAATCTGATTTCCATTATCAATGCTTACGGCAAGGTAATCACCGATGCAGGATTACAGTTCGGTGTATACACTGGGGAAAGTTTTTACAAGACATACATTAAGCCTTATGGCGGTGTGAGTTATCCCATGTGGATCGCACGGTACGGCAAGAATAACGGCAAGTGTAATGTGAAGTATCAACCGCAAGTACCGAACATGGTAGGCTGGCAGTATACTTCTAAAGGTCGTGTAGGCGGCATTGTAGGCAATGTAGACATGAATGTATGGTACAAGGAGTTAGATGCCGTATATGAGGATTCTACAAGCTATAGAAACCCTTATACAGAGCCGGAAAGACTTCTTTATTACAAGCGTCTGGCAATGATGAAGGGAAATGATGTCAAGTGGGTGCAGTACGAACTTGTAAGGAAAGGCTTTATGCCGTCTGTAAATGCGAAAGGTAAGACGAACATTGACGGATATTTTGGAAAAACCACTTCTGATGCAGTAAAAGCATTCCAAAAGAGTATTGGAATCACTGTAGATGGAAAAGTCGGTGCGGTTACAAGGGCATATCTCAAAAAGTAATTTTAGGAGCGGTAGGTGTCACAGCTTACCGTTCTTTTTATGTGTAAAGGCGGTGCGGTATGGCAGATATTGATTCTTTGCAGATTAAAATAAAAGCGGATGCAACTAGCGCAAGTAACGCACTGAATAAACTTGCAAATAGCCTTACAAATTTTCAGAAAAGCTTGTCTATTGATACATCAAAACTGACAAGTATTTCCAACAGCATACAGAGTATCGCAAATGCCGCAAATTCCATGAATACGAGCGGCATTAAGAATATCTCCACACTGACAAATTCCATTAACAGAATGGGGAAAATAGATACAAGCGGATTAAGCAGAATTTCTTCTGCACTGAAGACTTTTTCTGCTGACATGGCAGGAACTAAAGTAGATGGAATAGGGGATATTGCAAGCATTGCATCGTCTATCTCAAAACTTGGCGGTGTAGCATCCGGCAGAGCAATCACGAACATTCCTTTACTGGCAAAGAATTTGAAGCAGTTATTCACTACTCTGTCTACCGCACCGAACGTAAGTGAGAACATTATCCGCATGACAAATGCACTGGCAGGACTGGCATCTACTGGTGCGGCATCCGGCAGAGCGGCAAACTCTTTAGGACGTAATCTGAACACCTATACGGCAAGCGCAAGAAGAGCCACGAAGAGCACATTCAGTCTTGCTGCGGCTTTCGGCAGATTCTACGCAACATATTTCCTTGTGATCCGTGGAATTAAAAGCCTGTGGAAGTCCATAGAGGGAACTACGGACTATATCGAAGCATTTAACTACTACACGGTAGCATTTAATAAAGTCGGCAAGGAATGGGGCAAGGATTTTGAAAAATTCGGTTACGACAACGCAGAGGATTATGCACAGAGTTTCGGAAACCGTGTAAATGAACTGCTCGGTAAAATGTCCGGTCTGAAAGTAGATGTAGACGGTGGATTGATTTCTGAAAGCGGAATGAAGAACCTGGGACTGAATTTACAGGAGATTACGCAGTACGCTTCACAACTTGCATCTATCACCAACTCTTTAGGGCAGACCGGAGAAGTTACTACGGCAATTTCAAAGTCCATGACAATGCTTGCCGGTGATATTTCCTCCCTGTTTAACGTGGATTTCAGTACAGTTGCAACTAATTTACAGTCCGGTTTAATCGGTCAGTCAAGAGCACTGTATAAGTATGGTATTGATATCACAAATGCCACATTACAGACTTATGCTTACAAATACGGCATTGAAAAGGCTGTATCTGAAATGTCACAGGCAGAAAAACAGCAGTTGCGTTTACTGGCAATCTTAGATCAGTCCAAAGTGTCATGGGGAGACTTGGCCAACACAATCAATTCACCCAGCAACATGATTCGCCAGTTCACAAACAACGTGAAAGAAGCTGGAATGGTTCTAGGCCAGTTATTTATTCCGGTATTGCAGAAAGTGCTTCCTGTTATTAACGGTGTCGTTATTGCGATTAAAAGATTGCTTGTCAGTGTGGAAAATTTACTGGGAATTAAGATTGACTTTTCGTCATTCGGTCAAGGTGTATCCGGGTACAATAAAGATTTGGAAGACACGGCAGATGCACTGGATAAAGTAGGGAAAAGCGCCAAAAAGGCAAAGAATTACACTTTAGGAATTGATGAACTGAACGTACAGCCACAGACAACAGATTCCGGAAAAACATCAGGTGCTGGTGGATCAGGAATTGACCTTACCAAGGAAATCATGGATGCTACTGCTGAATACGAAAAAGTATGGCAAGAAGCATTTGACAAGATGCAGAATACAGCTATGGGTTGGGCTGACAAAGTAAGCAAGGTGTTTAAACCAGTAAAAGATATTATAGAAGATCTGGCGTATGCATTTAAGTTTGATTCTGATTCATGGTTTAAAGTTGCCGGAATGGATACGTCCAAACTAGTAACTGGTATTTTTGACTGGTTTACAAGAGCAATAGATTCTGTGGACTGGGAAAAAATCGGAAGACATATAGGAAGTTTCTTGAATGGTATTGATTGGACTGCCATTTTTACATCTGCTGGAAATTTCATAGAAACTGCCATAGATGCGGCAATCGATCTGTGGAAAGGAAGTTTCGATGCAGCACCGATTGAAACCACGATTCTGACGGCAATAGGACTTTTGAAGTTTACTGGTGTGGGAGATATTATATGGGGAAAAATATCGGATAAGTTATCAGCCACAGTACTTGGTTCAAGCATAGGAATAGTTCCTACAATCGCAATAGCTTCTGTTACTTGGGAAATTGGATTTAATGTAGGTAAATCATTAGGTAAAGCACTTTTCCCTGATGATAAAGAAACATATGATAATTTTTCGTTTTTTGGAGAAGGTGGATTCTTTGATACAATAAAAAACACAGATTTTTCAATACTTTTTGACGCTTGGAAACAGATGAACTCTGATGCGGCAGATTTTTTGACAAAAACAATGCCGATAAGACAGTTTTTTGATTTCTTATCACAATTTAAACTGGACATAAATGATACATTTGGTTTAGTATCAGTGTTTGAAAATTTAAAACCTATTGTTGAAAACTGGTTTAATGAATCTGTCAAGCCTTGGTTTTCTGCTGAAAAATGGAATCAATTAGGGACAAATATTAAGACCGCACTTTCTACGAAATGGAATGAATTTACCGCATGGTGGAAAAATATTGGTTTTGCAAAGTGGTGGAACAACGTAAAATCATATTTTACTACCGAAAAATGGACATGGAGTGGCATTAAAGACGGATTATCTAATGCATGGAATAATGCAATAGAGGCTGTCAAACAAATTTGGAATAGGTTTGCAAACTGGATAAATGATAAGTTAAACTTTTCATGGGATCCGGTTGTTGTACTCGGAAAAGAACTTGTTCCGGGCGGAAGTGTAAACCTTGGCAGAATCCCCACATTTGAGACAGGCGGTTACGTTCCTAGTCGATACACAATGTTCATGGCAGGAGAAAACGGAGTGCCAGAGATTGCCGGAACAGTAGGTGGTAAGACAGCGGTTGCCGGTGGAGCTGAAATAACAGGAATCAAAGAAGCTATCAATTCCACGGCAGAAGCACAAATGCGTATGATGGCAGAAGAAATCAGCCTGTTAAAGCAATTACTTGCAAAAGAAACATCTGTAAATATCGGTGATAGAGACATAGCAAGGGCAAGCTTAAGAGGTCAGAAAGCTATGGGATTACAGATTATTACTTAAGGGTGGGATTTATTCCCACTCTTTTTTTCTATGGAGGAAAACACAATGATAGCAAGAGCAAGTGATTTCATCATAGTAAATGGAGTACGTTTTCCGTGCCCAGCTCCGGGAATGGAAATAGTTCGGTCGCAGACGGTTGATTCAGGAAGAAATGTAAATGCTGCAGTTGTCGGTCAAAAAGTCGGAAGAAAATTGTGGAAGATAAATAATCTGCAATGGAACGGACTGGACGCTGAAACATGGAAAGAAATGCAGGATGCATTAGAACCATTTTTTGTGCTGGTTACGTTTACTGGTGATGACAATGTAAGGCATACATACACAATGTATCCAGGAGACACTACCGGAAAACCGCTGTTTTTGGATGATATATTTTATAGAAACTATGAAACATGTAAATTTAATCTAATTGATTGCGGGTGGGAAGAATGATAAAGGCTTCTAATGCTTATAAATCTGCGATGCAGAAAAAAATAAGAGACAGGGCGTACATATCAATTACTCTTGGTGTAGTAAATGGTGATGCACAAAACACGGCTCATTTTGAAGGTGATTACGCATACTGGGGAAACAAGGTTTTGCCATTTAGAAATGATGCGGAATATACGGAATATGCTACATTAGAGCAAAATTATATGCGCGTGGACGGTCAAATGTATTTTCTTCCGAGAGAGACAAGCGGATTGTACCAACTACGTAACGCTCCATTAACTACAAAAAACATAATGGAAACTGTAAAAGTAGCATTTCCACAAGAGTATTCCATCAAAGGACTTACAATAGATTTTGGGAAATATTACCCGACTAGCTTCAAAATTGTTACAGATGAAAAAGAATTGACTTATACAAATGATAAACACGATTTTTCAACAACAGATGTAATTGGAGACACTACAAACATACAAATAATTCCTATATCTATGTCAGGTGGAAACAAAAGACTTAGAGTAGAAAAAATTGTAATGGGTGTCGGATTGACATATAGGAATAATGATGTATCAACATCTTCTTTTGAAGAATTTGTTAATGGAGTATCAGCGGAGATTCCATACAGAAAATTATCTGTAACAATACTGGATAAAAATAATGTATACAATGTAGACGATGATAATTCCTTTATCAACTTCCTTGAAACTGGACAAAAAATGGAGTTATCATACGGAATGGTCCTGTCAGACGAAACAGTGGAATGGCATAAAAAAGCCACAATGATTTTGACTGATTGGAACTCTAAAAAAAATCAAATGTCTTTCACCGCAAATGATATTCTTTCAACTTTGGAAGACAATTATACAATAGGAAACAAAATATACGATAGAACAGCATATGAAGAAGCTATTAGCATTCTAACAGATGCCGGATTCGAGCCTGACGAGTATTTTGTTGACGATTGTTTAAGAGATGTGAGCCTACACAATCCAATGCCGGAAGCATCTCACAAAGAATGTTTGCAGTTATTGTGCAACGCTTCAAGATGCATTTTATTTGTAGATTCTGACGGAAGAGTAAATATTAAAGCCAACTTTGCAAATGTTATAGATCCTGCAGATATGCAGGTTGCCTCAAACGGAAATGCGTGGTGGGGAAATGCCACTAATGTATTATATGGAAACAACAATGTATATGCAGAGCTGACAAGAAATTTTATGCGTGTAGATGGTTCACAATTATTTCTTCCGAGAAATACAGGTACAGCCATAGAACAGACAGGATATGTTACGAGCAATGTTTCTGATGATAATGGATTGTTTTCGGAGAATCCAGTGCTTACATTAAAACTTCCTGCAGCATACACGTATTATGGATTGTATATTTCATTTCAAGGAAATGCTCCAAAAAAGATGAAAGTATCGACATATAATGGAGATACACTTCTTAAGACTTTTAAATATGATGAATTGAAAGAAAAATCATTATTACATGATGAATTTGAAAACTTCGACAGTATTCGTTTCGAGATAACAAAAGCATATCCTAAAAACAGAGTTTTGATTGATAAGATCAGTTTTGGAGATTTATCTGATTATGAGTTAAAAAAGGACTCCATGACAGAAAATCCTTATGGATACGCAGAAAGAAAGACAAAAGAAGTTTTCGTTAAAATATAGTATATTCGAGAATCCAAAGTCTGGCTATTCACAAACGCGCTAAACATTTTTTGTTCCAAATCTTTGCTTTTGGTGGTTTTACCTATGAAATTCGCATTCTACACCCTCGGCTGCAAGGTCAACCAATATGAGACGCAGGCGATGCAGCAAATGCTGCTTGCAGACGGGCATACGCTCGGCGAATTTGACGAGCTCTGTGACGGCTATATCATCAATACCTGTACGGTGACTGCGGTCTCCGACAAGAAATCGCGCAACGCCATCCGCCGCGTCCGCCGCCTGAATCCGAACGCCGTCGTCGGCGTCTGCGGCTGCTACGCGCAGGCGAACCCGGATGAGATCCGCAAGCTGGACGTCGACGTCCTCGTCGGCACGGCAGACCGGCGTGCATTTATTTCGCACCTCGAGCAGGCTGCCGAACACAAGCAGAAGTGGGAGAAGATCGAGGACAACCGTCTCGGACAGGACTTTGAGATCCTGCCCGCCGGCGGCCTCACCGCGCGGACGCGCGCGCTGCTGAAGGTGGAGGACGGGTGCAACAATTTCTGCTCCTATTGCATCATCCCCTACGCGCGCGGCCGCGTGCGCTCCATGCCGCTGGACGCCGCCGTCGCCGAGGCGCAGAAGCTTGCCGCCGAGGGCTATCGTGAGATCGTCATCAACGGCATCGAAATTTCCTCCTGGGGGCAGGAATGGAAAGACGGGTCCGTCCTGCGCGACCTGCTCGCGGCGATCTGCGCCGCTGTGCCGGATGTACGCATCCGCCTCGGCTCGCTCGAACCGCGGACGATCGACGAAGCATTCTGCCGCGCACTGGCGGGCTTCCCAAATCTCTGCCCGCAGTTCCACCTGAGCCTCCAGAGCGGCAGCGACAGCGTCCTGCGCCGCATGAACCGCAAGTACGACACCGCGCGCTATGCCGAGAGCGTCCGCCTTCTGCACGCGTATTTCCCCGGCTGCGCCGTCACGACCGACCTGATCGTCGGCTTCCCCGGCGAGACGGAAGAGGAGTTCCGGCAGTCGCTGGACTTTGTCCGCGCCTGCGGTCTCGCGAAGATCCACATTTTCCCGTACTCGCGCCGCGCCGGCACGCCCGCCGCGAAAATGCCAGATCAAGTCCAGAACGCGGTCAAGGAATCCCGCGCGTCGGAGGCTGCCGCCGTGGCCGCTGAGCTGGAGGATGCGTTCCACACTGCGCTGATCGGCACGGAGCAGACCGTGCTCTTCGAGCAGCCGGAGGCCGGTTTCTTCACAGGTCACGCGCCGAATTACGTCAAGGTCTACGCCGAGGCCGGAGATCTGCATAATCAGCTCCGCCGTGTGCGCGTCGCGGGCCTCTGCCGGGACGGCGTTTTGGGCGAATTGGTTGACGAGGCAGAAAAAACTTTCTGAAACCGCGAAAAAACCGAACAAAAGTTGTTGACAAATCGCATCTTTGCCGATATAATATCTCTTGCTGTGAGACACAGCAGTATATGGCGGCATAGCTCAGTTGGTAGAGCATTCGGTTCATACCCGGAGTGTCATCTGTT
>ENA-UEYI01002789-UEYI01002789.1-human-gut-metagenome-genome-assembly--contig:-NODE-2789-length-11442-cov-3.261417_pt1 | contig 11442 bp, 8 predicted proteins | sample MGYA00242900_ERZ507916 | MGnify/ENA primary metagenome ERZ507916 (study PRJEB26167, sample SAMN06115521) | human gut metagenome | host: Homo sapiens | place: China:Chongqing | collected 2015-09-02...
GGTATCATGACAGAGCAGAAAACGGGACAAACTCCCCGGGAGATGTCCGGCGTATCGGACGGCTCGAAACACGAAACGAAAGGAGGCTGGGCGCGGTGACTCAGACAGAAGATTTGGCACAGTTCGACCCGGCCTCGTTTGAGCATATCCCCGTGCTTCTGAACGAGTGCCTCGACGGACTGAACATCGACCCGGCAGGCACTTATCTCGACGGCACGGCGGGCGGCGCGGGACACTCCCGCCAGATCGCCCTCCGGCTGGACGGCGCAAAAGGCGGGCGGCTCGTCTCCCTCGATCAGGACCCCGACGCGGTGCAGACCGCCAGGGCGCGGCTGGCCGGGCTCCCGGCCACGGTGGTGCAGATAAACTTCCGCTACGCCGGACAAGCCCTCGAGAGCCTCGGCATCGAGAAGATAAACGGTGCGCTGCTGGACCTCGGCGTTTCCAGCCATCAGCTGGACGACGCGGCCCGGGGCTTTTCGTACCGGGCAGACGCCCCGCTGGATATGCGGATGAGCCAGCAGGGCGAGACGGCGGCAGACCTCGTGAACACCGCCAGCCGGGAAGAGATCTCCCGCATCCTGCGGGACTACGGCGAAGAGCCCTATGCCTGGCAGATTGCCGGCCACATCGTGGAGGCCCGCGAGACGGCCCCCATCGAGACGACTTTGCAGCTGGCCGACATCGTGGCCGGCGCCATGCCGCCTGCGGAGCGGCGCAAGAACAAGAATCCTTCGCGGCGCACGTTTCAGGCGCTGCGTATCGCGGTCAACCACGAGCTGGACGCTCTGGAGGAAGGTCTGGATACCATCTTCGACCACCTTGCCCCGGGTGGAAGGCTGTGTGTGATCACCTTCCATTCGCTGGAAGACCGGCTGGTGAAAAACAAGTTCCGCCGCTGGTCCACCGCCTGCACCTGCCCGCCGGAGTTCCCGGTCTGCGTCTGCGGCGGTAAGGCGAAGGCAAAGCTCATTACCCGGAAGCCCATCGAGGCCGACAAGCAGGAACTGGAGGAGAACCGGCGCAGCCGTTCTGCTCATCTGCGCGTTTTGGAGAAACTCTGAGCCGGATAAGACGCCGCTCAGTGTAAGAGGAGGAGATCAACTATGGGTCAGCCAGCTTATGATATGTCGTCTGAGGTGCGTCGCAGAAAAGTGCCTCAGACTCAGCGCAAGGTCGCACTACGGGTCGAAAAGGGCGGCAAACGCCGTCTCAGCCCGTTCCAGGCGGCCATGCAGCACGCGCTTCAACTGATCTCGATGGCGCTGCTGGCAGGCTTTGCGGTAAGCCTGCTGTGGAGCGAGGCTCAGCTGGTGGAGGTCAACGACCAGATCCAGAAGGCCAAAGCGGAACTCGTGAGCGAGCAGAGCCAGTACACCTACTATAACAGTGTCCTCAACAGCAAGACCAACATCACCAGCGTGGAAGAAGTGGCCGGGCGGCTGGGCCTCATGAAGATGGACCAGAGCCAGCTCACCTACATCCGCCTCGACAGCGACAGCGTACTGGTGCGCAGGGAGTCGGCTGTCCACCAGTGGACGGATTTTCTGCACGACGGTGCCATGACCATTCTGGCTTCCGTCCGCAGCGTAAAATAAGCAAACAGACAGAAAAGCGTGCGGCAGCGCACGCTTTTCTGGTTTCTGCAGGAGAATACCATGCAAAACAAGCCCTCCAACGACCAGCATAAGAACATCTACTACCGCCTCCGCCGCAGCGACCCGCACGAGCGCCTCAGTGCGCGGCTGCGGCATTTCAGCTTCGGCGCGGCGGTATTTTTTGTAGTGGCGGCTGCGGGCATCGTCACCCACAGCCTGTATAACATCCAGATAAAACAGGGCGCGACCTTCCGCCAGTATGCGGCCCAGCAGCAGCTGCTGGACAGCACCATCCAGGCCACCCGCGGCGAGATCTACGACGCCTCGGGCATCACGCTGGCGTCCACCAGCGTAGTATGGACCATCTGGGCCGATCCCAGCTACAGCACGGCCCTCTTCACCAGCCAGACCGTCGAGGAGACGGGTGAGGCTGTCAAGACCGTGGACGAGACGACGCTGGCCGATGTGAGCCGCCAGCTCACCCTGCGGCTGCTCTCCGGCGACGGCGAGAGTCTGGACAGCGTAGATACCTCTTCGGCAGAATATCAGACCCAGTACCAGACCGTCCACGACGCGCTGGCCAAGAACGGGTCGTCCTATCAGGTGCTGGCTACCAAGGTGAACAATGCCGTCAAGCTCTCCATCGAGAAATACATCAGTGAATATAATAAAAATCACGCCAAAGCCAAGACTCTGGAAGACGGCACCGTCATCAAGAAGGGCCGTGTCTCCGTCTCTTCGTCCAAGAGTTTCCAGCGCGATTACCCCTACGGCGCGTTCGCCGCATCGGTGCTGGGCTTCTGCAACGGCGACGGCGAGGGCTTCTACGGCCTCGAAAAATCCTACAATGACACCCTCGCGGGCGTCAATGGCCGCACCATCACCCTCCGCAATGCCTACGGCAACGCCATCGCCGACGCCAACGCCACCACTTACGCCGCCAAGGACGGCTCCAATCTGGTGCTGTCGCTGGACGTCAATGTGCAGGAGGTCGTGGAGCGCTACCTCAACGAGGCCATCTACGCCAACACGGTCGAGAACCGCGGCGCAGCCATCGTCATGAACGTCAAGACCGGTGCCATCCTTGCCATGGCCTCGAAGCCTGACTTCGACCCCAACGCTCCGCTGGATTTCAGCGAGAACCTGGCCTATCTGAATGAGCAGGTGAACGCAGAACCGGAGATTTACACCATCTACAAGAAAGACGCCAACGGCAACTATCTCCGGGATGAGCAGGGCAAGAAGATACCGGAAGAAGACCCTGACTACACCGGCACCTACCGCGACATCCAGTGGAAGAACAAGACCATCACCGAGCTGTACTACCCCGGAAGCGTCTTCAAGGTCATCACGGCGGCCATGGGAGTGGACTCCGGCAAGGCGACCATCAACACCACGCTGAACTGTTCCGGTGCCTACGGCGTCGCCAAGGAGACCTATCACTGTGCCGGCAAAAAGGCTCACGGCGTCCAGAATCTGGCCGAAGCGCTGCGGAACAGCTGCAACATCTACTTCATCCAGCTGGGCCAGCGCGTCGGTTCCAGCCTGTTCTATGATTACTTTGACGCCTTCGGTTTCACCGAGCGCACCGGCGTGGATCTGCCCAACGAGACGAACTTTATGCAGTACTACAACGCCAGCCAGCTGGGCGAAGTCCAGCTCGCTTCCTCGGCGTTCGGTCAGGCCATGGCGGTCACGCCGCTGCAGGTCTGCACCGCCATTTCGGCAGCCGTCAACGGCGGCTACCTCGTCACCCCCCATGTGGTGGATAAGATCACCGACCAGAACGGCAACGTCATCGAAGAGGTGGGGGCAAACGTCCGCCGCCAGGTCATCAGCGAGAGCGCCAGCAAGGCCATCCGCCAGATCATGGAATATGAAGTGGCGGACGGCACTCAGGGCGGCGGCGGCCGCGCCTATGTGGCAGGCTACCGCATCGGCGGCAAGTCCGGCACGTCCGAGCAGCTGAACATGGACCGCCGCAGCGATGGCGACTACAAGAAGGTCGCTTCCTTTGTGGCGGTCCTGCCCGCCGACGACCCGGAGATCCTCGTCTACGTCATGCTCGACGACCCCAACAACGCCAAAACGGACTACTCGTCCATTCTGGCTGCGCCCGTCGTCGGCAACATCATCAGTGAGATCGCGCCCTACCTTGGCATCGCCACCGACGGCACTGACCGCAGCGGCACCACCGTCAAGGTGCCCAACCTCATCGGCAACGAGTGGAGCAATGCACAGGTCTCGCTGAACATCAAGGGCCTCAAGCACCAGCTGGCCGAGAGCGACGCCAGCCAGGCGGGCGCGGTGGTCACCTACCAGTACCCGCGCGCAGGCGCGGAGGTGCCCTACAGCACCACGGTGTATCTGTATACCGATACGTATGAAGGCAGGCACACGGAGGTGCCGGATGTGACGGGCAAGAGCGCGGATTTTGCCCGCCAGATGCTGGCAGCGGCCGGGCTCAACTGCATTGTGGCCGGCGACGCGAATGGCCTGGTCCAGGAGCAGAGCGAGGCGGCGGGGGCCAGCGTCCAGCGCGGCACCCTCGTGACCATCACCTGCGGGTAAGCCCTCTCAGGCGCTTCGCGCCAGCTCTCCCCAAGGGAGAGCCATTGGCAGCCGGGGAGTGAGGCACCGACTGGCTGGGGGCTGTTGGTAAGAGGAACGGCATCTCGTATGGAAGACGATCGAGTGATATCAGGAAAAGGGAGAGTATCGTATGGAAAAGATCAGAGCAAGCATTCTGCTGAACGGCCTTGCGCCGGAAGGCTTTGACACCGGGGACGCCGAAGTGTCCCTTGTGACCACCGACAGCCGCGAGGTCTGCCCCGGCTGCATCTTTGTAGCCTTTCCGGGGGAACGATTCGACGGCCACGACTTTGCAGCCAAGGCGCTGGAAGCCGGGGCCTTCTGTGTGGTGCTGAACCACCCGGTCGAGGGCGTCCCGGCGGAAAAGGCCGTGCTCTGCGCGGACAGCTACCATGCCATGATGGTGATGGGGGCCAACTACCGCAGCCAGTTCCACCCCAGAGTCGTGGGCGTGACGGGCAGCGTGGGCAAGACCACCACCAAGCAGATGTGCTATGCTGCCATCGAGGGCTTCGGCAATACCATCAAGACCGAGGGCAACCAGAACAATGAGCTGGGCCTGCCCCGCACGATGTTCCGCATCGAAAACGAAACGGAATACGCCGTCGTCGAGATGGGCATGAGCCACCTGGGCGAGATCGAGCGGCTGAGCCGCTGCGCCCGCCCGGATGTGGGCATCATCACCTGCATCGGCGTGTCCCACATCGGCAACCTGGGCAGTCAGGAGAACATCTGCAAGGCCAAGCTGGAGATCTGCGCCGGGCTGCCGGAGGGCGCTCCGCTGGTGCTGAACGGCGACGACCCCTTCCTGCGGAAGGCAGAGCTGCCGGAGCATGTCCGGCCCGTCTGGTTCAGCCTGGGCGACGAGGGTGCGGATGTCTGCGCCCTGTCCATCCAGCAGGAGGCCGACGGCATGAGCTTCGTGCTCGAAGACCACGAGGAGGGCACCTTTATGGTGCACATCCCTGCGATGGGCCGCCACAACGTGGCCAATGCGCTGGCCGCTTACTGCGCCGCCACCCGGCTGGGCCTCGATGCCCGGAAGGTGCTGCGGGGCATCAGCAACTTTGAGCAGACCGGGATGCGCCAGAAGATCGTGCACAGCAACGGCGTGGATGTCATCGAGGACTGCTACAACGCCAACCCCGACAGCATGAAGGCCGCGCTGGCCATGTTCCGGGAGTACCCCTGCAAGCGCCGCTTTGCCCTGCTGGGCGATATGCTGGAGCTGGGAGACCTGAGCCGTGAGGCCCACGAGGAGGTGGGCCGTCAGGCGGCGGAAAGCGGCATCGACACCCTCATCACCTACGGCGAGCAGGCCCGACGCACGGCTGTGGTGGCTGCGGCCAAGGGCCTGACCACCCTGCACGCCAACACCTACCGCGAAGCCGCCGACGCCCTGCTCCGGCTGATGCAGCCGGGCGATGCGCTGCTGGTCAAGGCCAGCCGCGGCATGGCGCTGGAAAAGGTGCTGGAACTCTTCTACAAGGAGCAGCAGTGATATGATCCGTTTTGCCTTGATCGTCGCATCGACACTGGGGTTCGTCCTCACGGCGGCGATGGGGAATCTGATGGTGCCGCTGCTGCGGGCCTTCCAGAGCCGCCAGCAGCCCACCCGCCCGCCGGAGCCTGAACGGCCGGACGCTGCGCCAGGCCAGGACCCGGACGAAGCGACGGAGCGCCCGGACCAGCCGCCCACGATGGGCGGGCTCTGCCTGATGGTGGGGGTGCTGGCCGCCGTGGGTGTGGGCTGGACCGCCGCCTGCGTGGCCGAACCGCAGCTGCTGGGCACGGAGGGCCTGCTCTCCACCCGGCTGCTCATCGCGCTGTTCGGGGCGCTGCTGTTCGGCGGCGTCGGCCTGGCCGATGACCTGGCCCGCATCCGCCGCCGTGCCCCGCTGGGCCTGCGCCGGGGCACCCGCCTGCTGCTGGAAGCGGGGGCCGGTGCCGTGGTGCTCCTGCTGCTGGGGGCCAGCCACTGCCTTGCCACCGGGCTGGCCCTGCCGGGCCTGGGCTATGTGGAGCTGGGCGTTCTGGCTCCGCTGGTCTGGGAAGCGGGCCTTGTGGCGCTGGCCGAGAGCGTCCGCATCGCGGACGGCATCGACGGCCTGTGCTGCGGCACCGCATTTGCGGCCCAGCTGGGCCTGATGCTCTGCATGACCATCCTCGGCTGGTTCCCGCTGGCCGTCTTCCCGGCGGCGCTGGCCGGGGCACTGATGGCGTTCCTGCTCTGGAACTTCCCGCCCGCCCGGCTGCGGCTGGGCAGCGTGGGCAGCCTGTTTCTGGCCGGGGCACTGGGCTGTGCGCCGCTGTGCATCGGCTGGCCGGACCTTGCGCTCCCGCTGGGGCTGCCCTACTGGCTGGAGGGCGGCATGGTGGCGGTGCAGATCGTGGTCTATCAAACCACGCATGGGAAAAAGCAGCTCTTCCGCACGGCCCCGCTCCACCGCTGGATGGAAGTGCGCGGCAGCAGTGCGGTGCAGATCTTTTATACATTCTGTGTACTCGCCCTGCTGGGCACCGCAATGGCCCTGCAATGGGCAAAAATCAGTTGAGGAGGTGTGCAGATGGCAACCATCCGCCGAAAAAAGCCGGAGCCGTTCGCGCTGCTGCAGCGGGACCCCGGCCCCTGGTCTCCCATTCTGCTCTACTGGCTGGCAACGCTGGGCATCATCATCGTATTCGGGCTGGTGATGCTGTTCAGCGCCAGCTATACCACAGGCTATCTCCGCTTTGGCGACAGCCTGCACTTTATCCGCAGCCAGGTGCTCTGCCTGGGGCTTGGCGTTGTGGCCATGGCCCTGTTTTCCTATATCGACTACCGTTTTCTGCGCAAGCTGGTCTGGCCGGGGTATCTGCTCTGTCTGGTACTGCTGGTGCTGGTGCTGTTCAGCACGCCGCTCAACGGCTGCCGCCGCTGGCTGCGCATCGGCTTTACCATTCAGGTATCGGAGATCGCAAAGTTCGAGATGATACTGCTCACGGCCCATCTGGCCGCGAAAGCGCCCCATCTGGAAAAGCTGGACCCCGCCTCCGGGCGGCGCGTCCCGGTAGGCCAGTGGCTCTATCAGCGCATCGTGCGGGAACTCATCGTCCCGCTGCTGCCCCTCATCCCGGTGGTCATCCTGCTCATGCTTGAGCCGCATATGTCCGGCATCGTCCTGACGACGGCCATCTGCGGCACCATCCTATTGCTGGGCGGCAGCGGCGGCATCATCACCTGGGCGGGCGGCGCGTCCGCTGTGCTGCTGCTCCGCACCGTGCTGGAGCACATCGACTCCATCCCGTACTTACAGAGCCGTCTGGACGGCTGGACCCACGACCTGAGCAAGATGACCGACCAGACCCTGCAGAGCCTCTACGCCATCGGCTCCGGCGGTGTCACCGGCCTCGGCCTCGGCAACAGCATCGAAAAACAGCTCTGGCTCCCCGAGAGCACCAACGACTTCATCTTCAGCGTCGTGTGCGAGGAGCTGGGCTTCGTGGGTGCCGTCATCGTCATCCTGCTCTTCGTGCTCTTCCTCGTGCAGGGGCTGTGGCTGGCCTTCCACGCCGAGAACCGCTACTGCACACTGGTGGGCATCGGCATCATGGCCCAAATTGCGTGGCAGGTGTTCTGCAACATCGCGGTCGTCACCAACACCCTGCCCAACACCGGCATCTCGCTGCCCTTCTTCTCCTCCGGCGGCACCAGCCTCATCCTGCTGCTGGCCGAGATGGGCGTGATGATAAACATCGGTCGGGGCGGCGAGCGCGCCCGCCTCGAGCGGGAGAATCTCCGCGCCCTGCGGGAACAGCGGGAAAAAGAAAAGTCCGATAACACCATCCGGCTCGACCCCAACATGGGATATTGAGCACATCCAAATAAGGAGGAAATCACCATGCGTGTACTGATCGCAGCCGGCGGAACTGCCGGACATATCAACCCGGCTCTGGCCATTGCGGGAGCCATCAAAAAGGCCGACCCGTCCGCCGAGATACACTTTGCAGGCCGGAAAGAGGGCATGGAATACCGCCTTGTGACCCAGGCAGGCTACCCCTTCCACCACATCGAGATCACCGGTTTCCAGCGTAAGCTCTCCCTGAACAACATCAAGCGGAACATCATCACCCTCTGGAACCTGGCCCTCTCCGGCCCGAAAGCCCGGGCCATGATGAAGGAAGTGCAGCCTGACCTCGTCATCGGCTGCGGCGGCTACGTCTCCGGCCCGGTGGTGCGCTGCGCTGCCAAGAAGGGCATCAAGACCGCCATCCATGAGCAGAACGCTTTCCCCGGCGTGACCAACAAGCTGCTGGCCCCGGACGTGGACATCGTGTTCGCCGCCGTGCCTGCCGCTGTGGAAAAGCTGGGTGCGCCCGAAAAGACGCAGGTCGTGGGCAACCCGGTGCGGCCTGAAGTGTTTGAGAAGGCAGGGGAGCGGGACGCCATCCGCGCCCAGCTGGGTGCCGGTGACCGCACCGTCATCCTCTCCTTCGGCGGAAGCCTCGGCGCCCGCCGCGTCAATGAGGTGGTGGCCGACCTCTGCGCATGGGAGCAGAAAGAGCACAAGCCTGTGCTCCACATCCACGCCACCGGACAGTACGGCGTGGAGCTGTTTCAAAATCTCGAAAAGGAAAAAGGCTTTGCTCCCGGCGAGAGCCTCGTGGTGAAGGAATATATCAACAATATGCCCGAGCTGCTGGCCGCTGCCGACCTCGTCATCAGCCGTGCCGGTGCGCTGACGCTGGCCGAACTGGAAGCCGAGGGCCGCGCCGCCATCCTCATCCCCAGCCCCAATGTGGCGGAGAACCACCAGTATTACAACGCCATGGAGCTGCAAAAAGCCGGGGCTGCGGTGGTCATTGAGGAAAAAGACCTGACCGGCGAAGCACTCGTGGCCACCGTGGCCGACCTGCTGGCCGAGCCGGGCAAGCTGGCGCAGATGGGCCAGAACGCCCGGAAGCTCTCGGTGGACGACAGCCTGGACCGCATCGCCAATGCCCTGCTCCGGCTGGTCAAGACCCCGTAACAGAACGTGAAATCCAAAGGAAAGGAGGTGCGGCCCAATGGCAGACCGACCCCAGAACCGGAAGAAAAATGGGAAGCGCCGCCCGGTCTACGATCAGGCGCGGGACACCCGGTCCAGCCGCCCGGCGGACCGGAGCAATGTGGGGTATCCAAGCTCCACGACGCCCGGCAGACACCCGGTGACCAACCCGAACTATGACCCCGATGCGCCCCGGTCCAGCCGCTATGCGGCGCGGGATACCGGCTCCGGCAGCTACCCGGACAACAGCATCCAGTTCCCCACCGGAGGCCGCCCCGTCCAGAAGCAGAACCCCTCCCGGAACCGGGCACCAAATGCGCCGCGCCAGAACCAGCGGAGAACAAGCGCGCCGCAGAGCCAGCGGCCCCGCAATGGGCAGGCTCGGCCTCAGAACCCGAACGCCCGGCGCCCGGCCAGCGGCCAGCGGCTCCGCCCTACGCAGGCGAACCTGCGGGACCCTGCCCGCCGGGAAGGAAAAAAGAAACGGAAGATGACCCGCAAGGCCCTCCGCCGCCGCAGAGCCATCCAGCGCCTGACCGCGCTGGCCATGCTGCTCTGCGTCATCGCGGCAGGCATCTATTTGACGGTCACCATGCTGTTCAAGATCAACACCATTGAGGTGCGGACGGCGGACGGCGTGGTGAGCGAAGCGGGCGGCTACTCCAGCGAGCAGATCCTGCAGGCGCTGGGCGTCCAGAAAGAAGAGAACATCTTCAGTTTTGACCCCGCTGCCAAAGCCGCCGCGCTGGAAAAGGTCTTCCCCATGCTGGAGGACATCCGGGTGGAGCGGGACTACCCCAGCACCGTGGTCGTGCGGGTGACGGAAGCCCAGCCCGCCTACGCCATGCAGACGGCAAAGGGCTGGCTGACCCTCTCGGCCGGTCTGAAGATCCTGGCGGCGGACTCCGCCCAGCCCACCGGCCTGCCCACGCTGTACGGCGGCGAGCCGGTCTTCTCGGACCCCGGCGAGCAGCTGTGCTTCGAGGAGGAAACACCGGCAGACAGCAGCACCGCTTCGGAGAGTGCCTCCGACGCGGCCAGCGCCTCCGCTGCCGTGGAAGAGGAGGCGGGCGATAAGCGTCTGGAGGCCCTCAGCACCCTGCTGACGGCGCTGGATACCGCCGGGATGCGCGGGGATGTCACCCGCATCGAGTTTGCCGACCCGGAGGAGATGGCGTTCCTGTATCAGGACCGCATCAGCGTCCGGCTGGGCACCCTGAACGAACTGGACTACAAGCTCAAGCTGGCCCGGCATGTGCTGCTCAATGAGGACGGCAAGGGCTGCGCGGCTACCGACACCGGTACGCTGGACTTCACCCACATCAGCATGTCCAGCACCCGCAAGTTCACCTTTGCACAGGGCGAGCCGGAGCTGCCGTCCGGCTATGTCGTGCCGGAGCCGACGACACCGGAGGAAGCCCCGGCAGAGGAAACGGCGGACAGCACCGCAGAGGGTGCCGCCGATGAAGCAGCGCCCCCGGCGGACGCCGCTGCACAGCCTGCGGACGATGCCCAGGCTCCGACCACAGAGACAGACCCGGCCCCCGCCGCGCAGGATACGGCAGGCACCGGGGCTGCAAACTGAAGAAGTGAGGTTCATGTATGAAACTGGAACAATTGATGGAAGGCGTCCCCTTTGCTCTTGTGCAGGGCAGTCTGGAGACCGAAGTGACCGATATCATCTACGACAGTCGCAAGGCAGCCGAGGGCATGGCCTTCGTCTGCATCGTGGGCACCCAACGCGACAGCCACGACTTCGCGGCCGACTGCGCCGCCAAAGGCGTGAGCGTACTGGTCATCCAGCATGACATCGACCTGTCTGCCATGCCGGACGTGACCGTTGTGAAGGTGGAGAACAGCCGCTATGCCATGGCGCTGATGAGCTGCAACCTCTTCGGCAACCCGGCCCGGCAGATGACCGTGATCGGCGTCACCGGCACCAAGGGCAAGACCACCACCACCCACATGATCAAGAGCGTGCTGGAAGCCGCCGGCAAAAAGGTGGGCATGATCGGCACCAACGGCATCTATTTCATGGGACGCCATCAGGAGACCGCAAACACCACCCCCGAAAGCTACGAGCTGCAAAAGACCTTCCGCCAGTTCGTGGATGCAGGCTGTGATGTGGCGCTGATGGAAGTGTCCAGCCAGGGCCTGATGATGGACCGCGTGGCGGGCATCCATTACGACATCGGCGTCTTCACCAACCTCTCGCCCGACCACAT
>ENA-UEYI01002790-UEYI01002790.1-human-gut-metagenome-genome-assembly--contig:-NODE-2790-length-11436-cov-3.537635_pt1 | contig 11436 bp, 9 predicted proteins | sample MGYA00242900_ERZ507916 | MGnify/ENA primary metagenome ERZ507916 (study PRJEB26167, sample SAMN06115521) | human gut metagenome | host: Homo sapiens | place: China:Chongqing | collected 2015-09-02...
TGTCAAGGGCCCCGGTTCGGGACGCGAAGCGGCCATCCGCGCGCTCCAGACCGCCGGTCTTGAAGTGACGATGATCAAGGACGTGACCCCCATCCCCCACAACGGATGCCGTCCGCCCAAGCGTCGCCGCGTCTGATCAAAGGAGGTAAGAGTAATGGCAAGATATACTGAGGCCGTCTGCCGGCAGTGCCGCCGCGAGGGCCAGAAGCTCTTTCTGAAGGGCGACAGATGCTACACCGGCAAGTGCGCCATGGAGTGCCGCAGCGGCAACCCCGGCCAGCACGGTCAGGGCCGCAGCAAGAACTCCGAGTACGGCCTGCAGCTGCGTGAGAAGCAGAAAGCCAAGAGATACTACGGCGTGCTCGAGAAGCAGTTCCGCGGCTACTATGAGCTCGCGGAGCGCCGTCCCGGCCAGGCCGGCCAGAACCTGCTCGCCATCCTGGAGAGCCGTCTGGACAACGTGATCTACCGTCTGGGCTTTGCCATGAGCCGCGCCGAGGCGCGTCAGCTCGTGACGCACGGCCACTTCACCGTGAACGGCCGCAAGGTCAACATCCCCAGCTATCTCGTGAAGCCGGGCATGGTCATCACGCTGAAGGACAGCAGCCGCAGCCTGGAGAAGATCAAGTCCAGCGTCGAAGCCAATGCCTTCCGTCAGCCTCCGAAGTGGCTGGAGTACGATGCCAACAACATGGTTGCCAAGGTCGTCGGCGTGCCCGAGCGCGAAGATATCGACCTTCCGATCGAGGAGCACCTCATCGTCGAGCTGTACTCCAAGTAATACCCCCGTCCGATTGGTAAGCTGACACATCTGCGGCGCCGATCCCACGGCGCCGACATCTAAAGGAGGGTACTACATGATCGAAATAGAAAAGCCGCGTATCGAGTGCATCGAAAATTCGGCGGAAGCATCCTACGGCAAATTCATTGTCGAACCGCTGGAGCGCGGCTATGGCACGACCTTGGGCAACTCCCTGCGGCGTGTTCTCCTCTCCTCCCTGCCCGGAACGGCGGTCACGAAGATCAAGATCGCCGGCATCCAGCATGAGTTTTCCACCATCCCCGGCGTGACCGAGGATGTGACCGAGATCGTTCTCAACGTGAAGGGCATCATTGCCCGCCTTCACTGCGATACTCCCAAGACCGTCTATATCGAAGCCTCCGGCGAGGGCGATGTCACCGCCGGCGACATCAAGACGGATGCGGAGGTTGAGATCCTCAATCCCGAGCATCACATCGCCACGCTGGGTCCGGACGGCTCGCTTTCCATGGAGCTGACCGTTGGGCATGGCCGCGGCTACGTCACGGCTGAGCACAACAAGCCGGCACAGCCCATCATCGGCACCATCCCCGTTGACTCGATCTATTCCCCCGTGCTGAAGGTCAACTACTCCGTTGAGAACACCCGTGTGGGCAACCAGGTGGACTACGACAAGCTGACCATCGAAGTATGGACGGACAAGACGATCACGGCGCGTGACGCCGTTTCGCTGGGCGCCAAGATCCTCTGCGACCACTTCACGCTTTTCACCGACCTTTCGGACTCCGCCGGTGGAACCGTCACGGTCAAGGAGCGCGAGCCGCAGCAGCAGGACAAGGTGCTGGAAATGACGATCGAGGAGCTGGACCTCTCGGTTCGCAGCTTCAACTGCCTCAAGCGCGCCAACATCAACACCGTCGAGGACCTCATCTCGAAAACACAGGACGAGATGATCAAGGTCCGCAACCTGGGCCGCAAATCTCTCGAAGAGGTCGAGCACAAGCTCGCCATGATGGGATTGTCCCTGGCCAGCGACGACAACAACCAGTAAATAGGAGGAAATAACAATGCCTGCCAACAGAAAACTCGGTAAGACTACCGATCAGCGCATGGCAATGCTCCGCCAGCAGGTCACGGACTTCCTGGACAAGGGACGTATGGAGACCACGGTTACCCGCGCCAAGGAGATCGCTCCTCTCGCTGAGAAGATGATCACCCTCGGCAAGGAAGGCGGTCTGAGCAACTACCGCCAGGCGTGCTCCTTCATCACCCGCGAGGACATCGCCAAGCGCACCTTCGACGAGATCGCTCCCAAGTATAAGGAGCGCACCGGCGGCTACACCCGCATCACCCGCATCGGCGCCCGCAAGGGCGACGCCGCGGAAATGGCGGTCATCGAGCTGGTGTAATCCCGTATAAAACGCAAAAAACGGCGTAGCCTTTTCATGGCTGCGCCATTTTTGCAAAATGCCGAACAAAACCGCCCAGAAAAGTGTCCAATACCATAAGAAAAGGCGAAGGGAACGTAAAGATGAAAAAGCTGTGTATTCCTATTGCAATGCTGCTTATAATATGTACTCTGCTGACCGCCTGCGGTGCGCCGGGCACGGTACCCTGCAATCCGGAGGCGGAGGATACCGCCGCGCCGCAAATCACGGCAACACCGCAGCCGACGGCGACGCCCCAACCTACTGCCACGCCCGAACCGGAGGGTACGCCGGAAACACCGGCGGCACAGACCCCGACAGAGACGGAAGCCCCGGCAGAGGGCGACGCCATCGAGCGCTATACGCAGACCCTGACGCCGCGGGAAAAGGTCGGCCAGCTCTTTTTCATCCGTCCGGACGCGCTCGATCCGGCGCAGACGCCGGGACAGATCAACTCCTCGGAAACCGAGGGCGTGAAAACGCTCACGGAAGATATGCGCGCGGTGCTCGCGGCGTACCCGGTCGGCGGCGTTGCGATCTTCGGCAAAAATATCTCTGACCCCGAAACACTCCGCGCGTTCACCGAACAGCTGCGCGACGCGACAACGGTGCCGCTGTTCCTCGGCGTGGACGAGGAGGGCGGGCTTGTTGCGCGGCTTGCCAATAACGCCGCCTTCGGTCTGCCGAAGTACGAGAGCGCTGCCGCCGTGGGCGCGTCGGGGAATCCGGCGGATGCCGAGAACATGGGACGCACGATCGGCGCGTATCTCGCCGACTACGGCTTCACGGTGGACTTTGCGCCTGTGGCGGACGTGTATACGAATCCGGCCAATACCGTCATCGGCAGCCGGGCATTCTCTGCGGACGCGAATACCGCCGCGGCCATGGCGGGTGCGTGCGCGCGGGGGCTCGCCTCGCAGGGCGTCCTGCCGGTGTATAAGCATTTCCCCGGCCATGGCGACACCGCCGAGGACAGTCACAACGGCCTTGCTGTCACATATAAGACGCATGACGAGCTTGCCGCGTGTGAGTGGATCCCCTACAGCGCGAACGACCTGACCGGCTGCGCCGTCATGGCCGGGCATATCGCCGCGCCGAACGTCACCGGCGATCTCACGCCCGCGAGCCTTTCCGGTACGATGATCACCGGATACCTCCGCGGCGAGCTGGGCTTCACGGGACTTGTCATTACGGACTCCATGGCGATGCACGGCGTGACCGACGCCTACTCATCCGGCGACGCGGCGATCGACGCGATCGAGGCGGGCGTTGATATCATCCTTATGCCGGAGGTGCTGTCCGAGGCGTTTGACGCCGTCGTTGCCGCCGTGGAAAACGGCACGATATCCGAAGCGCGCCTCAACGAGAGCGTTTACCGTGTGCTGCAGTACAAGCAGCTCTACGGCATATTCAATCCCTGAAAATAGCGAAAGAGAGATGGATCGTTCCATCTCTCTTCTGCTATCTTTAAAGCGTTATTCTTTTCCCAGCCGGGCACGCAGATCGGTGTTGTAGTCGTTGAAGAAGCGTATGGCTCCCGACAGTTCCTCCTCGGACAGAGAGCGGAAGAACAAAAGCTCGCGCTCCTCCCAGCCGCGGTGGCGCTCGCGGTGCGCGTCGAAAAGCTCCTGTCCGGCGTCGGTCAGCCGGTAAAAGATCTTCTGCCGGTTTGAGCCAAGCTGATACGGCTCCACCGCGTCCTTGTCCGAGAGCTTGCGCAGAATCTTGCTGATCGCGCCCTTCGTCATGCGCATTTCCCCGGCCAGCGCCGTGACGTTCGGCTGCTCCAGACGGCCGATGGCGTCAAGACAGTTCAGCTCGGAGTTATCATAGCCGGAGAGACTGTCACGGTTGTGCAGCTTGTCGGTCTCGTCCGAGAGGTTGGTGTATTCCAGTACGAGCTGCAAAAGCTCTTCGCTTCGATCCATCAGCGGCCGTTCCTTTCCCTTAAACTGCCTATATTTTATCCGTGATCTCCGCGCCTGTCAACAAAAGCGCTTGACAATTCTCCGAGGTCGTATATAATACAAATAACAACTCGTTTCCGAGGAAACAAACTATTCTGTAAAGAAAATAACCCAAATACCGGCGAGGGAAAGGGGAAGCTGCATGGAAAACGCAACATTTATCCTGAACGGCAGAGAGATCACGGCGGCATACGAGGGGCGCATGACGCTTTTGCAGTATCTACGCAATGTCGAGTGTCTGAAGGGGAGCAAGGAAGGCTGTTCCACCGGTCACTGCGGCGCGTGCAGTGTGCTCATTGACGGTATCCTTGCCCGCTCATGCGTGACAGTTCTCAAAACGCTCGCCGGAAAGAGCGTGGAGACGATCGAAAATCTTCCGAACGACACGATGCTGCAGGTCATCCAGCGCTCGTTCCTTGACGCGGGCGCGGTGCAGTGCGGCTTCTGCACGCCGGGCATGATCATGGCAGCAAAGGCTCTGCTGTGCAAAACCGTGAACCCGACGGAAGAGGATATATACGACGGCCTGAAGCACAACTACTGCCGCTGTACCGGCTATGTGAAGATCATCGAGGCGGTAAAGCGCGCCGCAGCGCGTCTGCGCGGCGAGAATGTGCCGCTCACTGCCGTGCAGGTGAACGACCCGACCGAGATCGTCACCGGCAAGGGACAGATCGTCCCCGAGATCGAGGGGCGCTTCGTCGGGCAGAGCGTCTGGGATGTAGATGGCCTTGCCAAAACCGCCGGAACGCTCAAATACTGCGACGATTATGAGGCCGATGAATTCGGCGAAGATACGATGCTCCACGGCGCGTTCGTTTTCGCGCCCGTGCCGCATGCGCGCATCAACGCGGTGGATTATTCTGCGGCGGAGTCCGCGCCCGGCGTCGTGCGCGTTGTGACATACCGGGACGTGCCGGGGCTCAACAAGATCGGCACATGGACGCCCGATCAGCCGGTGTTTTGCTCGGATGAGGTACGCTTCCTCGGCGATTTTGTCGCCATGGTCGTCGCCGACACGCCGGAGCATGCCCGCGCTGCGGTAAAGCTCGTGAAGATCGACTATACGGAGCTGCCCGGCATCTATACGATGGCGGAGGGCGTGAAGGCGGACAGCTACATCGTCCGTACCGGTCGCGAGACCGGCAATGTGGAAAAATGCAAGGCCGACCCGGAAATCGTAAAGGTACGCGTATCGAAGGATATCGAGCCGCAGGATCACGTCTGCATGGAGCCGGTGAGCGCCATCGGCTATGCGAAGAACGGCAAGGTCACGGTGTACGCCTGCACGCAGGCGCCTTTTGAGGTGCGCCGGATGCTCGCCAAAAATCTCGCCATGGACGAGGAGAACATCCGCGTCGTGGCGACGCCGCTCGGCGGCGGCTTCGGCAAGAAATGCGACTCGTTCCTCGAAGCGCCCGCGGCGGTCGCGGCGCTCTGCTGCGATAAGCCTGTCAAGGTAACACTCACACGCCAGGAGGACATGATCGTCACGACCCGCCGCCACGGGTACCACACAGATTATGAGATCGGCTTCTCGAAGGACGGCAGGTTCCGGTATCTCGACAGCTTCATGTTCTCTGACGGCGGCCCCTACGAGGCCGAGAGCTACGGTACGCTCATGACCGGCTGTCTGATGTCCGGCGGGCCGTACATCATCCCGCACGTCCACGTGGACGCCCGCTGCATCCGCGATAACAATCTGCAGGGCGGCGCGTTCCGCGGCTACGGCATCAATCAGGCCGCGATCTCCATCGAAACGGCGCTCGACGAAATGGCGGAAAAGCTCGGCATCGACCCCTTCGAGCTGCGGCGGCGCAACGCCGTGTACCCGGGCAGCTGCTCCGTCGGCGGAGAACTGCTCGAGAGCAGCATGGGTATGCACGATACGATCGACCTGTGCGAAAAGGCGGTCAGGGAAACGCTCAGGGAATACGAGGGGCAGTACCCGAACGGAACGAAGGTCCTCGGCTGGGGCGTTGCGTCCGGGTTCAAAAACTCCGGTATCGGCAAGGGCATTTTCATTGACGACGGCGCGTGCAGGCTGACGCTCGACGGCGACGGCAAGCTTCATATGATCGTCTCCGGCACGGACATGGGACAGGGCTTCCGCACCGCCATGGTGCAAATCGCGGCGGAGACGCTGCGCATGGATATGAAGGATATCGACGTTGTCATCGGCGATACGGACATCACGATCCCGACCGGCGAGAGCGTGTCCGAGCGCCAGACGCTCTGCGACGGCCGCGCAGTGTACGAGGCGTGCCGGCTTCTGCAGAAGGAGCTGGAAGAGAACCCGCCGCAGCCGGGGGAGAGCCGGTACGCGGAATACTACTTCCGTGCGCCGGAGTGCTTCGCCATCGGAAACTTCAAGGGCGCGGAGGAGAAGGGCGTAAAGTACCGCAACTTCCCGGCCTACGCCTACGCGACGCAGGCGGCGATCGTCGAGGTGGATACCGCTACGGGCAAGGTGAAGCTCCTGAAGGTCATCGCCGCGCATGACGTCGGCCGCGCAATCAATCCGCGCATCATCGAAGGCCAGATGCAGGGCAGCGTATCGATGGGACAGGGATATGCGCTCACCGAGGGCCATCCGACGAAAAACGGCTACCCGGTCAAAAAGCTCTACGGGCAGATGGGGCTTCCGAAGGCGGAGGACACGCCGCGCTACAAGCTCATCCTCATCGAAGACCCGGAGCCCATCGGGCCTTACGGCGCGAAGGGCGTGAGCGAGGTCGCCACCGTGCCGATCACCCCGGCGATTTTGAACGCCGTTTCCCGCGCCGTCGGCGTGCGCATCAACAAAGTCCCGGCCTCGCCGGAGGTCATTCTGGAGGCCATCCGCACCGGGAAATGCGATGTTCCCACCATGGCCGAGCAGGTCGCCGCTCTCGCGAAATAAGAGAAAATCCCGCAAGTATCGTATGGAACAGCACCCCATTCCTTAGTACAAGTATTTTATCGTACTTGTCTAACAAATGGGGTGCTGTTTACAGAACGGGAACCTGCGTCTTTCCGCTTCAAACGGAGAAAGAAGTCAGGATGCCTCGTCAAACTGGCTGTTATAGAGCTCGGCGTAGAAGCCGCCGCGCTGCATGAGTTCTTCGTGCGTGCCGCTTTCGACCACGTCACCGTCGCGCAGGACGAGGATCTTGTCCGCGTTTTTGATCGTGGACAGGCGGTGCGCGATCACAAAGCTGGTACGCCCCTTCGTGAGCTCGTCCATGGCCCGCTGGATCAGAACTTCCGTGCGGGTATCGACGGAGGAGGTCGCCTCATCGAGGATCAGCATGGGCGCATTTTGGAGCATAGCGCGGGCAATGGTGAGAAGCTGCTTCTGCCCGGCGGAAATGCCGGCGCTCTCGGAGAGCACCGTATCAAACCCCTGCGGCAGCGAATGGATGAGCTTATCGAGCCCGCACGCGCGGCAGACCGCTTCGAGCTGCTCGTCGGTGATGCCCTCCATGTTGTACACAAGATTCTCCCGTACCGTTCCCTCAAAGAGCCAGGTGTCCTGCAAAACCATGCTGAAGAGACCGTGTACATCCTCCCGGCGCATATCGGAGATGGGTACGCCGTCGATCGTTATACTGCCGCTGTTGATCTCAAAGAACCGCATGAGAAGATTGACCATTGTGGTCTTGCCCGCACCGGTCGGGCCAACGATGGCGACCTTCTGTCCGGGGAGCACCTCGGCGGAAAAGTCCCGGATGATGATCTTGTCCGGGTCACTCGGATAGCTGAACCGGACATGGTCAAAGCAGACCCTGCCGCGCACATCGGTGAGCTTCGCGGTCTTTTCGTTCTCGTCGGGCATCTCTTCGCTTTCGAGAAAATCGAAGATGCGGTGCGCGGAGGCGGAGGCGGTCTGCATGTTCGTCATGCCCTGCGCCATCTGCGTCAGCGGCGAGGTGAAAAGCCGGACATACAGAATGAACGAGACGATCACGCCGAACTCGATCGTGCCGTTCATCGCGAGAATCGAGCCGAGAACGCACACCGCGACATAGGCGATGTTGCCGACAATGTTCATAAGCGGCTGCATCATGCCGGAGAGAAACTGCGATCTCCAGTTCGCGTCGTAAACGGCGGCGTTGAGCATATCGAACTGCGCGCCGATCTTCCGCCCGGCGCGGCTGAGCCGCACGACTTCATGCCCGGAGTACATTTCCTCCACATACCCGTTCAGCGCGCCGAGACTTTTCTGCCGCGCGGCGAAATACCGCTGCGATCTGGACAGGATCAGCACCGTCAGCAGCATGCCGAGGATCGTCACGCCGATGGAAACGAGCGCGAGCCGCCACTCGGTGACGAACATCATAAGGAGACAGCCGACAAACTGCGTGGCCGCGCTGATGATCGTGGGCAGGCTGTTCGTGAGTCCCTGCTGCAGGGTGGAAACGTCGTTTGTGATGCGGCTGAGAATGTCGCCCTGCGAGGTCGTGCCGAAATACTTCTGCGGCACGCGGTTGATCTTGGCGGAAAGCTCGCCGCGCATGCGGTAGGACATTTTCAGCGTGACGACAGACATCGTGTAGTGCTGGATAAAGCTGAAAACTGCACTGAGCGCATAGATGACAGCAAGGAAAATACCGACCTTGGCGATCGCCGCGAGATCGATGTTTCCGGTGAGGCCGTCCGACATCAGCGTGGCGATCCGGCCGATCTGGTTCGGCCCGAGGATCGTCATCACCGCGCTGAGCGCGGCGAGGATCAGCGCCAGGATGATGACGCCCATGCTTGAGCGCATATAGTCCGTAAGGCGCGGCACCGCGGAGCGGATGCCGTTTGCTTTATTGGTTCGTTTCATTTCCGGCCCTCCTTACGCGAGCTCCGCGGCGCTCAGCTGCGATGTTGCGATCTCGCGGTACACTTTGCAGAATTGCATAAGCTCGTCGTGCGTTCCCATGCCGACGATCTCGCCGCGGTCGAGAACGAGGATCTTTTCGGCGTGGCGGATCGTGCTGATGCGCTGGGCGACGATGATCTTCGTCACATCATGCAGCTCCCGGTTCAGACCCTCGCGCAGCTTCGCGTCCGTCCGGTAATCGAGCGCCGAGAACGAATCGTCAAAGACCAGAATTTCCGGCTTTCGCGCCAGCGCGCGGGCGATGGAAAGGCGCTGCTTCTGCCCGCCGGACACGTTGCGGCCGAGCTGCTCGATCTCGTAGTTCGTGCCCTCCGGCAGCTTATCCACAAACTCCTTTGCCTGCGAAAGCGCAATGGCGCTCTCAAGGTTTTCGCTGTCGCTTCCGGCAGCGCTCTCGCCGAAGAGTACGTTGTCGTGCACCGTTCCCGAGAAGAGAACGGCCTTCTGCGTGACATAGCCGAGCTTATCGTAGAGCGCATCGAAGGAATAGTCCTTCACGTTCACGCCGTCGATGAGCACCGCGCCCTCCGTCGCGTCGTAAAAGCGGGGGATGAGCTGGACGAGCGTTGTCTTGCCGCTGCCGGTCGCGCCGATGATCGCGAGCGTTTCGCCGCGGTTTACCTTGAAATCAATGTTCGTCAGCGCGTCTCCGGAGGCGTGGGGGTAGCGGAACGAAACGTTTCGGAACTCCACCGTTCCGGTCTCCGCGCCGGTTTGGACGCTGCCCTCGCGGATGGAGGCTTTGCGGTCGAGCACCTCGTTGATGCGCTCCGCGGACACCTGCGCCTGCGGCAGCAGCATGAAGATCATGGCGAGCATCATGAACGACATGACGATATACGTCGCATACGTGCTGAATACGAGCACTTCGCTGAACATGGTAAGGCGCGCGGCCATGTCCGTTACGGCAATGCTGTTCACGAGCGCGGCGCCGACCCAGTAGATTGCAAGCGCCAGACCGTTCATTCCGAGCGACATCGACGGCTGCACCAGCGCAAAGAGCTTCTGGTTTTTCATCTGGAGATCCATCATGCCGCGGCTGGGACCGTCAAACTTTTCGTTCTGGAACTCCTCCGCGTTGAAGGCGTGCACCACGTTGATGCCGGTCAGATTTTCGCGCGCCACGCGGTTGATCTTATCCGTCATTTTCTGCACAAGACGGAAACGGGGAATGCACGAGCCCATAATGAGCAGTACCGTTGTGAACAGCACGACGACAAACGCCGCGGTCACGGTGGAGAGCTCCCAGCTCTTGCCGAGAATCTTGATGATCGCCCACACCGCCATGATGGGGGCCTTGATCATCATCTGGAGGCCCATGGCGATGATCATCTGAATTTGGGTGATGTCGTTCGTCGTGCGGGTGATAAGGCTCGGAATGGAAAAGTCCTGCATTTCCTCGCTGCCGATGTCCATCACATGGCGGAAGAGCTTTTCGCGCACCGCAAAGCTGAATCCCGACGCGGTTTTTGCGGCGAGAAAGCCGCACGCGATCGCAAGCACCGCGCTTGCCGCCGTGCAGCCGAGCATTTTGAGACCGACGGCGGCAATGTCCGCCGTTGTGCCGGACGTTTTGATCAGCATCGTGAGCTCCGTCATATAGTCCGGCAGACGAAGATCAAAATAGATCTGCACCACGACGAACACCAGACAAAGCAGCGCCATCTCCTTTTCCTTCCGGCGCATATTCTTTATTAGTTTCAGCATCGTTATCTCCTGTTCTCCGGGAAAAGTCCGTTTTTGCGGATGTCCTCTATGTTGTCGCCTATTGCTGCCAGACAGCTGTGGAACACCGCAACATCCGCCTCCGACAGCCCGTCCACCAGTTTTTTCGCAAAGGCCTTTTGCAGCGCGCGTCCGCGCTCTACGATCTCCGCCGCCGCGTCCGTGCACACGAGCCGCGTTTTCCGGCGGTCGCCGGGGACCTCCCGGCGCGAGAGAAGCCCCTCGTTCACGAGCCGGTCCACGTGGACGGACACAATGCCGGATTTGAAGCCGCGGCACTGGCAGACGTCCTTCGCCGTGCCGCTTTCGGGATTGTTGGCGAAGAACATCAGAATATCGACCGCCATCGGCGGCAGGCCGGTATCCCGGCAGACCGGCTGCAATGCGGCATGGTATGCTTCAATAAACCGGTTCGCGTTGCGGAACATCTGCGAAGCGGTGAAATTCTGCTCTGGCATAAAAACCTCCAAAAATAGAAACTCTAATATTAGAATATTTGCGATTATAATCTGCCGTACCCCGAAAGTCAACCGGCGGAGCGTAAACAATTTATGAACGGCTTGCAGACTCTCATGCAAACAAAAAACCCCCGTGCAGGAAAACGGAGACCCTGCACAGGGGAGATCCACCGCACGGAGGTGGGCAGATGGTATACTAAATCAGCCAGTACTTTGAAAGAAAGTAGCC
>ENA-UEYI01002797-UEYI01002797.1-human-gut-metagenome-genome-assembly--contig:-NODE-2797-length-11416-cov-7.122674_pt1 | contig 11416 bp, 10 predicted proteins | sample MGYA00242900_ERZ507916 | MGnify/ENA primary metagenome ERZ507916 (study PRJEB26167, sample SAMN06115521) | human gut metagenome | host: Homo sapiens | place: China:Chongqing | collected 2015-09-02...
ATAGGTGCCGGCTGTGCGTACCTTACCTATCTGCCTCAATTCTACCAGCAGTTCTTTTCCATATAAAAGGAAAGTGCAATTCCCTTCAGGAGCAGTGTAAAGTTCTATTATACGGTCCACAGTGAAAGGAGTGTCTTCCTGATTCAATCGGTTGATGCATTTCTTTATTCGGAAAAGGTCTTTATCAATTTGATTTTTTAATGCAGCAAGATAGCTTTTTCGGCCTTCTCCACTTCCTGCCGAGACATTGATTTCACCGGAAGCAGAAATCCACTCACTTGGAAACAGTTTGTAACCGGTGCGGATATGCCGTACTTTACAATGATGAATTATTTGATAATGAACCGTTCCCTCTTTAAGGATAACGGATGAAGGACTGAATTTTACTTTTACACTAGTCATAAACAATCAATTATTAGTTTAACATATGGAATAAAAACAGGAAGTAATTCAAAAAACTTCAAGCTGTTATGTATATCTCCAGCTAAACTATTCTTGATTGATAAAAGACGCTTTAATTATTTTTATCTAAAGCATTGTATTGAGTAATATGACATAATATGATAAAGTAAAAGACCGCGTTCTGTATATTGCGTGAAGACTTGAAACGGAGTGTCAGAGCCAATGCAAAGAATATCTTGCCATATAGAAAATGGAAAACTCAAAATGGAGAGGCTGTTTCCTGAACTCTTTCCATTCAAGCGAAAGAATTTATAACTGCTGACCTGTCTATATGATTATCGGGTTCACTTTCATCGTGTCCAGGTTCAGGTACAATCCGTTATGCTCGATCACTCCGTTTCGGAACATCTTCCATAGGATGCCGCATCCGAGTTGTGCCAGTGTGGAGTTAATAAACAGGTCCTGTCTTTCCAACGCTTCAGCCAGCGAACAACTCGGGCCGGAATCGGTTTCCTTCACTCTCGCGTATTTCACCATGCGGGTGATGACTTTTAGCGAATTGACGGTTTCATAAAGTTTGGACGCCGGCTGTTTGATTTTCTTCGGTACGGTACCCAGCACGACTTGCCCCGTGGTCTGCGTGTTTCCGAAATCCATCCAGTACAAGGGGGTCTCGTAAGTGCAGTATGTCGGTTGCGGCAAAGCCCTCAACAGATTCCACAAGTCGATCCGTGACTTGATGTTATCGGTACAGGTAATCGTGATATTGGCCAGGTTGTCCCGTCTGGTATCCTTCAATACTGCCGGATAGATGTCCGCTTGCGCCTTCCAGTCATTCCCGAAAAAGTTGTTTATCCGGGTGACGAGGCATTGTGCCTTGTTCTGTCCCAGGTCGGACGGTCCGAAAAGCTGGCGACCGATGTTGGCTTCCGTCACGGTGTCGGGGTCATACAGTGTAACGAACAGTCCCGGGTGTCCGAGTCCCCTCAGAGCTGTGTCAAGACGTGCCAGGCAGGTGAGTACCTGCGACCCGGTTCCTCCCGCTCCGATCAGGTTTACCGTTACCGGATGCTGCGGACTCATCAGGTAACTGTCGGTATAATGTACTCTTTTCATGTCAGTATGTCTTTAAGTTTCATATTGTTCAACGGTTTCAACTCTTTGAGGTCGAATGGTTTGTTCCTGGCCGCTTTCGTTACTAGCACAAGGTTCGACCGGGTCGGATTTCCGTTGCCTCCCAAGTGCGAAAACTCCGTCAGCCAGAATTTCTTTTCCCAGTATTGCAGCAGGCTTTCGTATGTCAGGTCCTTTGGCAAGTCTATATTGGCAGAGCCCAGGCATACGCTGGAGCCGGTCACGTTGAAGAACGGCGCGACATATAGCATCGTATCCTTGCCGGGCATGTCATCCTTGTAAGCATATATCCTCATCCCATGTTCCCCCGCCTCGTAAATCACTCCCGGCAGGTTGTATTCCGCATTTTCTATTTTGAGGTCGGAGCTGAAGAACATCATCCGCTTATGCGGGGGATTGTACCATACATACCGCTCGCGGCCCTTGCGTGAATCGCAATAGATCAGGCTGGACGGTACTTTTCCGTAAGGCGTGCTGCTATGCCTTTCCGAATATCCCTTTACAAGCTCGTTCATGAATTCCTGCGTTATAGGCCTGCCTTCCGCCATGTTTCCACGATCGTTTATGTCCCGTATCTCCAGAAAAAAATTCTTGTCATCCTCTGAGGCGTAGGCTATCAGTGCCGCCTTGGGGATAAGCAGGTTCTTCAAAGTCCTTGTAAGTTCGTTTGTTTCCATCATAGTGTTCAAATTATTATGTTGATGAATTTGTCCGCCCATTTGAAGAAGCGTTCCGGATAGTCATCCATGCGGAACAGCTTTTCCGTTTCGGGAGACAGGTCGAGTGTCGTAACCGGTATGATGTCGTAGGTCTCCCTACTGTGGGAATTGTAACAATTCACGAGATAGTCCGTCACCATATCGTAACTGTCATAGATTACACGTATCTGTTGGTAGAGGTACATGGGGTGGAACTCCGGTTCTTTCTCATAAAAGGGATCGTAGCTGTATTCCATGATGCCACGTTCCGGTGACAGGAATTGCAGCCCCTCCTTCATGGCGGAGACCAGTGACCGTTCGTAGTCGTTCCGGGCTTTATACCTGTCAAGTGCCTTCGGCAGGTTCTTGTAGTAACACTTGCATTCCACCCTTTGGAGCAGCCTCTTTATTCTGCCGTTCTCGTAGGAGCGCAGGAGTCTCAGTCGTTTTTTCCTTTCCTCCGGAGTCTCTTCCGGTACTTCCTCTGAAATCCAGGTCAGGACATATTCTGTGTCGTCCTCATCCAGAACGGTCTGTATTCCGTTTGCCTTCATCAATTCATGGATGAACGTGATGGAGATACGTCTCAATTCCGATCCGAGAGCCTCCACGAACTTCATCGGGAAATAATACAGTGTCAGTTTTCCCCAATGATGGGCTTTCCAGAGCTTGAACAGCAACCGTCCGTCTTGCTCTTCGATATTGACGTTCAGCCCCTCACCGACAAGGGCATCCATCTCCTCGTGCAGCCTTGCGATCCCTTCCCCGAACGTCCGGCCCGGGGTATGTACCGCCTCCTTCTCCATCAGATAGGCATATCTGAAGAAGGAGTCACGCAGGAACCCGTAGTTGTCCCGCGTGATGAGATTGTGCCTTTTCCCGTCGGAATCTTCCACGACAAGACTCGGCAAAGGTTTTGGCTGAAACGTGGTGTTCAGAAAAGAGGAACGGCACCCCTCGGTGCCGTAATCCTTTCTTTCCTGTCCGTACCGTAACGGATATTGCGTACGGTCTGTCCGATGATGAGCCTTGCAAGCCGTTCCACCTGCTGTTCGTCCAATGGTACACATGATTTCTTCTGTTTTTTATTGTCCTTTCCCATTGCTTTTATCCTTTTGTCCCGATGGTAGTTTTGAATTCATACACCGCCTTGTCTTCCTTGATGACCGGCCCGTGCACCGTCGCCGTGGTCAGTTCCGGATAGAAGTTCGAGTAGTAGTTCATGACCATTTCGGGGCTGTCCGACGTGTTCGGGTCATCGAGTGTGACCATCCCGTTGCCTTTCTTGAATGTGAATGAACGTGTCATTCCCTTGATTTCTAATGCCATAATATTAAATGCTTTGATAATGTGAGACATTGGGTTCTAACATAGATTGCGGGAAATCGGGATATTCCTCATAATCTTCCGGGCGGTAGGTAGGGACTTCCTGTCCCCTCTGATAGTACGGATAGAGGTCTTCGGGATTTTGCTCCCGTTCCTGCCGGTATGAAATCTGTTGTTCCGCGTATGCATGCTGTGGAGGGAGCTGGTGGCTCATCGGCCGTTGCCCGGCATATTGCGGCTGTGGGGGAGCCTGATGCGGTGCAGGCCTTTGCGCAGGCTGCTGTGGCGGCCACATTGTCTGCTGCTTGTTAGGAATTTGTCCGCCCGCTGGTCCTGATGCCTGGGATTGCGGCGGACAGTGCGGTGCAGGCAGTTCTTCCATCAGCTCGAACAGGCTTCCCCGGTTCATGGCCTTTTTCTGCTGCTCCAGCATCTCGTCAATCTTCTTCTGGTCCTGCGGCTTGGCATAAAGTCGGGCCTGTCCGAGAGCCGTCACTGCATCCTTATGGTTTCCCGCGGCAATCAGTTCCTCAGCTTTCTTGAGATGCTTCTCGTACTTCTCCCGTTTCTCTTTCTCCTCTTTCGTCTCCTTGGCCTTTGCATCCTTCGCCACCTTGCTCTCGGAAGCGGCCTTTTCCGTCTGTGCCTCGAACTGCGCCATGTTGGTGATCAGTCCCGTGGCTTTCTGCACCGGCCGGGCGACGGCTTGCAGGAATCCGGTATCCAGTTCCTGCGGAACTCCCTTGAGGGTCAACGGGATAATGTGGTTCTGGGCTTCGTCTTTCAGCCCGTTTGACTTCGGCAGTACGGATACCGCCATTTGTCCGTTCGCTTTACGGATGACGAGTGTCAGGTCGACTCCTTCTGTCATCATCTGGTTGATTGCTGTAAAAAACATAATTATATGGATTAAAGTGTGAATAACCGTATTCTTTCTATCTGTTGAAGAACTCCACCAGCAGCCTGTTCCGGTCAGGATGACTGCTTATCTCCAGTATCGGGTCCAGCAGTGTGGAGATGTGTACGGGTCCGCCCTTTTCCCGTGGAGGGAATTTGACGGTCGGTTCCGGGGTATGGTACTTTCTTCTTGCCGGTATCGGCATTGGTATCTGTACCGGTGCCGTCGGCGGTCTTGAGATGATTGCTTGATTCATAGCTTTATCATTTTAATTGTGGATACTCGGGCTTTGGCAGCCCGTTGAACTACAAGGGCTTTACGGCAGACGCTTCCGGAAAGGCAAGGCTTTCGGGAAAAATACCGCAAGCCCTCCGGGCGAGGATGATTTTTCCGCGAAACCCGAAGGGTCCCGGCCTTGCCGTCCGAAAAGAAGCGTTTGCCAACTTTGCCCTGTAGTTCCCGGTCTGCCAATGGCTGTATATGCCCTCTTTCCTTTCCGTCCCTGTTCCCGTTACCCTTGTCCTCATAAAGTGTGGAATACAAAACAGGGCCGTTCGTGGGGACAGCCCTGTTCTGCAAGGTATTACAGTGGTTTATATGCAGCATTTGTTTCATTTCCCGATATTGTTGCCGGTGGAATCAGAATACCAGGCAACTGAGGATGCAGAAAAGTATCGCCGCCGCTACCAGAAGGCAGGCGATTTTATAGAGGAACCTGAAGAATCCCCTGAAACAGACGATGGCGACTGCCGTCCATACCGGCGAAATTCCTCTTGAATAGAGATAACTGAACACTATGAAGGCTGCGGCGGCCAGTGCCATTCTTTTTATCCATTTGCCGGTTCTCGGTTTTTCGATACATTCCTTTGCTTTCATGATCATTTGCTATTAAAAGGTGAAACATGCCATTTCCAATTTCAGGGGCCAGTATGCGGACCGCCTCCACAGGCAAGGTTTTCGGGGAAAATACCGGAGCATGGCGAGGATGATTTTCCCCGAAACCTGCAAGGCCCGACCTTGCAGGTGGCAACGGGCGGTTCCGCTACCTTTGCCCCGGAATTGGGATGACGGTATCATTTACCTTTCCCGCCCTTGGATTTTGGGAAAGAAAGTTTCAGGTTAAAACTTTCGTCAAAGATGACCGTCGCGTCGAAAGGCACCCCTTTCTTGCCCTTGAAGCCCTTGATCAGCCGGGTGGAGCCGGAAGAGAAAAGCTGTTCGAGATGCTGGTCCGTCAGTTCCTTGTTCAGAAAACGGCGGAACACCAGCAGTCCGCATCCTTCACGGTCGCATTTTGCGACTTTGGACTTCACCACCACGTTGCCGGTCTTGCACTTGGGGCAGGCAAGGACGCATGATGACGGCTCCGGAAATTTGAGACGCAGTATCTCGCCGGTAACTTTTCCCGTGTATTCCCTGATGGAGAGCATGAAGCTTTCCGGATCGAGGGTACGCCACTCTATCTGTTCCAGCGCCTTTTCCCATATGCCGGTCAGCTCCGCGTCAGCCACCATCATGTCCTTTACCGATTCATAGAGGTAAAGCCCCTTTTCCGTCGGACGGATGTTCTTGCCGGAACGCTCGATGTAGTCACGTTTGAGCAGGGTCGTGATGATGGCGGCACGGGTGGCAGGCGTACCGATACCCGTATCCTTCACCGCTTCGCGTGCCTGTCCGTTAGTGATTTCCTTGCCGCAGTTCTCCATGGCCGTGAGCAGGGTGGCTTCCGTATAGAGAGGTTTGGGCAATGTTTTTTTCTGTGACAGTCCATGTCCCATGACCGGTATTTCCTCACCCTCTGTAAAAGATGCTGTGCCTTCGTCTCTTTCCGGCTCGTCCTTTTCCCGGTCCTCCTTTCGGGAGAACACCGCCCGCCAGCCCGGATTGGCGATGACAGTGGAACGGGAGCGGAAGTCCAGTCCCCCGCATACGCACTCCATGAGCAGCAGTTCTTTCTCGCAAGGGGGAGAGAAGGCTTCCAGCATTCTGCCGGCTATCAGAGTATAAACCGTGGATTCCGCCTCGGACAATCCCTCAGGGACGATACCGGTGATAATCAGCGCATGGTGGTCGGTCACTTTTGCGGCATCCACGCTTCGTGTATTCAGGGCGGAAAGGTCTAAGCTCCTTCTGTACTCACGGAACTCCGGCATGGCTGTTATCTTTTCCAACAATACCGGAATGTGCGCCATGACATCCTGCGGAATATACCTGCTGCCTGTCCTCGGATATGAAACCAGTTTTTTCTCGTACAGGGACTGTGTGATGGCAAGGGTCTTGTCCACCGGAAGATCGTAATGAATATTACAGTCCTTCTGGAGGGCTGTCAAATCGTACAGGAGCGGAGCCTGCTGGAATACCTTCCCTCGCTTCACTTTAGTGATTGTTACCACCGATCTGGGGGTAATACTCTTGTATGCCGCTTCCGCCATATTCTTGTCCTTGAACTCCTTCGTGTGGATGAACTGCCGGTGCCCGTTGTCCCTTTTCAGCACTATATGCAACTGCCAGTATGGTGTGGAGACGAAGTTACGGTTCTCCTTGAAGCGTGCGCATATCATGGCAAGGGTCGGTGTCTGTACCCGTCCGATGGAGTTGTTCACCGAACCGGAGGCTGCCGCCAATGCGCGGCTGGCATTCATGCCCACCAGCCAATCCGCCTTCGCCCTGCTGTCCGCGGCTGCATACAGGCTGTCATATCCAGTTCCTTCCTTGAGGCTTGCCATTCCCTCACGGATGGCCTCGTCGGTAAGCGAGGAGATCCACAACCGTTTGAACGGCTTGGTACAGCCCAAATAAGAATATATCCACCGGAAGATGAGTTCCCCCTCACGTCCGGCATCGGTCGCCACGATGATGCTCTCGCATCCGGTGAGCACTTCGCTGATGACCTTGAGCTGCCTGCCGGCTGCGATGTCCGTCACCATCCCCCTGTCAGTGCGTACCTGCCGCACGACAAGACGGAACGGATCGGGAATCATCGGAAGGTCTTCGGCGGCGGTTCTCGTGTAGCCGTATGCATCCGGTAAGGCCAGTGACACCAGATGTCCCAGTGCCCATGTCACCATGTAACCGTTTCCCACTATGTAGCCGTCCTTTTTTTCTGTAGCCCCGACCACACGGGCTATGTCCTGACCGACACTCGGTTTTTCTGCTATGATTGCTATCATGATTCGGATAAAGTCAAGCCGTTTCCCGCTTGCCGGTGTGTGGTGGAACGGAAAACGGCGGTTATACATTCAGTTTACATATTATATATAAGGAGGGGCTACTGTTGTCCGATGGGTTTGATGCCGAGGATTTCGAGCAGCGGTCCGCCGTCCTTGCGCACCAGCTGTAGCGTGGCGTCCATCACCACGTCCACACCAAGCAGCACCAGGCTGAGCCGTATCACATTCGTTTTCTCCCCCTTGAGCAACGTGTCGAGTTCTCCCGACATTTCCAGCTCGTCTTTCAATATGCCGATACCTGCCAGTTCCTCCCAGTTTACGTCCTCTACCTTGAAAGGCGTGTTGTTTTCCTTGTTCATTTCCATATTTCTTTTCTTTTAGGATTCCACATTCATTTGATTCATGCATCATGCTATACTTGCGCCTTTGGATTTCCGGCTGCCCTGTTCCTGTCTCTGTGTTTCAGCCACGACATTTCGTTGCGAGGCGTCACGCTTGCGGTCGGGGTTCTCGTTGTAGAAGTCCAGCCTGCCCTGGTTGAAGTTCGCCTTGACATACTGGGAGATGGTCTTGCCGTCATATCCCTTGATACCCTCCACCAAAACAGCCTTGCCACTCTGCAGGTCGGAACGCTGCTTGCGGGTAAGCTCCACATCCCACACCTTATCCGGAATCTTGAATTCCGCACGCTGCTCGAAACCGTCCGGAGTGCGTGAATAACTGAGCCGTCCGGTTTCCAGGTCCGCCTTGATGAACGAGGAGAACTCCTCGCCCTTGCGGTTCACCATGTCATTGAGGAAGATGGTCCTGCCCTCCCGTAGTTGTTGCTGCTCCTCGGCGGTGATTTTCACGCCATTGATCTCGTTCGGGATATAAATTTCCCGTGCGCCCTCCGGGGAGTCGGGATTGTAGCGGGTATAGGCGGGCCTGCCCGTCACCTCGTCCAGCTTGACATAGGAGGAGAATCTCTCCCCGTCCTTACGCTCCATTCCCTCCACGAAAATGGCCTTTCCGGCATTCAGGTCTTCAACCTGCTGTTTGGTCAGTTCCACGCCACCCAATGACTGGCGGTTGAAGAGCTTGTCGTTATCGAAGATATATTCGATGCCCCTGCGCTCGGCGTTGATCTGGATGTGGGCGTCGAACTCCTTTCCGTTGTTGGAAATCATACCCTCGATGAACACCTTCTTGCCTTCGCGCAGGTCGTTCTGCTCCTGCTCGGTAAGCTTTACGCCTTTAATCTCCTTCGGGATGAAGACATTTTCCGCACGCATGGCGACCACCTCATTGGTGAGCTTGTCAATGCTGACAAAAGAGGGGATGTATTCACCGCCCCGTCCTTTCAGTTCCACGACACGTCCCATATTGCCTGTTTCAAGCAGGTTCTTCTTGTCCTCCTCGGAGAAGATATGCCCGAAGTACGGGCGGTCGAGTTCGGGTTTCTGCCGGATACCGTGGATGCCCAGCACGATGGGACCTCCCACGGACTGCTGGAGTGACAGCCGTGCGTCGGTACGCAATACGGCAGAACCGAAATTCATGCTGATGGGCACGACCTGGTTGGTCTTGTAGCCCCTGAGCATCTGGTCAAGGAGTCCGCGTTCCTGAAGATACTCGCGGGACAGCCCGTATTTCTTCAGTTCCTCCCAGTTGATCATGGATTCATTGTAGCGGTATTTCGGCTGCTGCGCGGTTTCCGGAGCGGCCTGTTGCTGTGTCTCAGTTTTTTTTGCCATTTCTTCTTGATTTTGATGGTTTATACTTTGGTTTTCTTTGGAGCGGGGAACAATCTCGTATTTCTTTAGAAATTCCTCCACCGCGTCTGATTTTCTGCCTGCGGCAAGATCCTCAATTGCCTGTCTGACTTCCGGGTTGTCCAGCGCATTCTCCTTGACGGAAAGGATGCCGAAACGAGTCGGGTCTTTCAACTGGCTCCAAAAGTTCTTCAGAAAATTCTCGAACATGCTGGCATATCGGTCAATTTTCAGGAAAGAGTTCCGGTGTTTTTTGTCTGCCGGAACCGTCTTGTACCTGCCGTTCTTGTCGATGTCGGATATTGCCTGTAGAAGCAGTTCCATCTTGTCGAGGATAAACACGATGTCGCTCAGCTGGGCGTTCTCGGTGACTTGCGTTTTTGGGGGTTCGTCCCTTACATTTTTCTTTGCCATAACTGTAATTTTTAGGGTTTATAACTGTTGTTGTCACCGCAAATATATAGTCATAAATTTGATAAATCACTATGTCTCAATGCGTTGTACTATCTGTTTCATCGGATGTCATCACGTTTCACCGCAGAGGGAGAAAACGCAAGGCGGAAAAACGGAAGAATCAAGGATAAAAGTGTGAGAAACGTACCGGGTCCGATAAAAGAAGAGAGAGAAATACGCGAAGGGAAAGCCAAAAACAAAAAAGGCGGAACGGGAAAATGGGAAAGGGTGGAAAAGCCGCAAACGACACGAAGCCGATAAAGAGAAACTGTATTATGCAGAGTGGAGAGCGAGCTGTCTTTAGTCCCCGCTTCCTTCTGTTACTCCATAGGACTGGATGAGAATTTACGTGCGGTTGATGTTGACAGCATAATCCATTAGGACATCAGGTGTCGGCAAAATACCGCCGCCGGATTGTATCTTGGTTTTGTCCTATGCGTCGTAGGTCGCTTCGCTTGCTAAGTCCCGGAACGTTTCTCCAACTCGGACGGCGATACCGGAACGTTTTTTCGGGTGAAAAATTACCGAAGGGAATTTTTTGCCCGAAAACCGCAGGCCTGAACGTAGAAGGTATCGTCCCTCCGAGTTATCTTCTTAAAGGGACTTGACAAGTGAAGCGTGGCTTATGATGGATTTTTATAGAGGAATATGGAAAAATGTACCTTTAGCCCAAGAAAATTGCAATCATTTCGCAGAAGTAATCAGAAAATGATTACTCTTGCAGAACGATAATACATGAAAAAATGTTTTTGTTCACTCATCTATGGATGTTCATTTTTAATGAATGCGAGCAAATAATGAACATGGATTCGCTTATATCCGCCTTCTATTGGAGAAAATTGGTCTTTTACCCATTTTTCTCCAATAGAATAACCGTAATACTGATAATTTTCACTACTTTTGCAACATGATTATACCAAGGGATAAATATTTGCAAGAGCTAAGAAGTGTAATGCACAACGGAATGATTAAGATTATTACCGGTGTACGCCGTTGTGGAAAATCTTATCTTCTATTTGAATTATTCAAACAATCATTACTTGAAAACGGTGTGAATGAAGAGCACATTATTCAAGTTGATTTGGAAGACCGACGTAATAAACACCTCAGAGAGCCGGACAGATTATTGGATCACATCGATGGACATATCACAGATAACGATATGTATTACATACTATTGGATGAAATACAACTTGTTCCTGAGTTTGAAGATGTACTCAACAGCTATCTGAAAATTAAAAATACAGACGTATATGTGACAGGAAGCAATAGCCGAATGTTGTCCAGTGATGTAAAAACAGAATTTCGTGGTCGAGGGTATGAAATCAGAGTCCATCCACTGAGTTTTTCGGAATTTCTCAAGGCAGGACAGTACACAAATGAACTTTCTGCCCTACAGGATTATATGATTTATGGAGGAATGCCACAAGTCGTATCTTTTTCAAAGAAAACAGAAAAAGAAAATTATCTAAAATCCTTGTTTCAAGGAACTTATATACGCGATATAAAAGAGCGTTACAATAGTAGAAACGATGATGATTTGAGTGAACTTAGAGATAGTAGTGCTTCCAATATAGACTG
>ENA-UEYI01002802-UEYI01002802.1-human-gut-metagenome-genome-assembly--contig:-NODE-2802-length-11385-cov-3.166785_pt1 | contig 11385 bp, 15 predicted proteins | sample MGYA00242900_ERZ507916 | MGnify/ENA primary metagenome ERZ507916 (study PRJEB26167, sample SAMN06115521) | human gut metagenome | host: Homo sapiens | place: China:Chongqing | collected 2015-09-02...
GTACGTAGCAGAATAAGAGATAAAAAAATTCCGTCCGATGGACGGAATTTTTTTATCCCGGGGAAACCGGGGCTTTCCCCGGAAGGAGCTGCGCCTTGACTGCGCGCAAGCTTTTCATGCGCTGCATGAAAAGCTCACACTTGCAAGGCGAGAAGTATTTTTCCGGTCGGCGGAGCCGCCGGATAAAATGGATTTACATTTTATTTTGCGCCTGCGGGCGCAAAACTCTGCGAGGCTTTGGGAGGTACGGTATGTTTTCCTTGACGCTCATTTGTATGGGGAAACTGAAGGAGAAGTTTTATATACAGGCTTCGGAGGAATATAAGAAGCGGCTGGGGGCATTTTGTGATTTTACGCTCCTGGAATTGCCGGAGGTCCGGCTGCCGGAGAATCCGAATGAGACACAGATTTTGCAGGGGTTGGCGAAGGAAGCGGAGATCATCCGTGCGAAGGTTCCGAAGGGGAGCTGGCTCTGCATTTTTGCCCCGGAGGGGAAGCTGCTCTCTTCCGAGGAATTGGCGGGGAAGCTCTCGGAGCTCAAAAAAAGCGGCAAATCGAGCGTGTGCTTTCTTATTGGCTCGTCGTTCGGCGTGGACGCCGGGCTAAAACGGCAGGCGGATCTTCTTCTCTCCATGAGCCGCATGACGTTTCCGCACCATCTTGCGCGCGTGATGGCGCTTGAGCAGCTTTACCGCGCAGAGGCCATTCAGGCGGGGACAAAATATCACAAGTAAGCGCTTGTGTACAGTGGATACACGGCATTTGAGAGCTTGCTGCTTGGTTCTTCTGCACAATTTATCTTGTCAAAGCGCCCGTTTTCCGTTAAAATAAAACCATCTACCGCAAAGAACTGTTCAGCCTGCGCTGAATCGTCCGAATTTTCTGGAAAAGGATGCTAGTATGAAAGACAAGACCGCTTCTTCCCAATCGGAGAAACAAAGCCCTGTTCTGCGTGGGGTATTGCCTGCTCTGTGCGTGGTGCTGGCCGTGTTCGCATTTGCCGTGCAGCCGCCCGCAGATTTGTTCCGGGGCTTCTGGAGAATTCTCATCTCCGATGCGGGACTCATCACAGACCCTGCGGTTACCGGCGGCGCGGGCGCGGCGCTTTTGAACGCAGCGCTGGTTTTGGTGCTGAGCACGGCGCTGGTTTATGGGATGCATCTTCCTGTGACGGGCCTGACGTTCGCGTGTCTTTTTATGATGGCGGGTTTTAGCCTGCTTGGAAAGAACATTTTAAACATTCTGCCCGTGCTCCTCGGCGGCTGGCTGTACGCGCGGTTTCAGGGCGAGCCTTTTTCCAAATACGTCTATCAGACGCTGTTTGCTACGTGTTTGTCGCCGCTTGTGAGCTTCTGGCTCGTGCATCTGCCGGGCGCGTGGCGCTTTGCCGCGATGCTGGGAAGCGGCGTGGCCATCGGCTTTTTCGTCCTGCCTGTCGCGGGGTACACCGTCCGGCTCCATCAGGGCTTTGATCTCTATAACGTCGGCTTTGCTGCGGGCTTCATCGGCCTTGGCATCGCGAGCATCTGCAAGGGGCTGGGCGTGGAATTCGTCACGGAACTCCGGTGGGGCACAGAGGACCACGTGGTATTTTTGTGGCTTTTGCGCGTGATTTTTCTGGGGCTGTTTCTTGCGGGCATGTATCTCGGATGCAGGAAACCAAAGGACTACCTGCCGCTGCTGCGCCATTCCGGCCGTTCGGTCGCGGACTTTATCCTGATGGACGGCGCGGCGCCCACGCTTGTGAACATGGCGCTCACGGGGCTCATCGGGCATGTATATCTGTTGGCGCTTTCTCCGTTTGGTGTGCGGCTCAATGGCCCGCTTGTCTGCTGCGTGCTGAGCATGACGGGCTTTGCCGCGTTCGGCAAGCATCCCAAAAATGTGCTTCCTGTGATGGCGGGCGCGGTGCTGGCAAAGAGCCTTCTTGTCGCCGTGCCGCTGACCGCGCCGGGTTCGCTGCTTGCGGTGCTGTTTTGCACGGGGCTTGCGCCGATCGCCGGTCAATTTGGTGTTTTCTGGGGCATGGTCGCGGGATTTCTGCACATGACCATCGTCCAGAACACCTCCATCTTGCATGGCGGCATGAACCTCTACAATAACGGCTTTGCGGCGGGCCTTGTGTGCGTGCTGCTGCTGCCGATCATCGAAGCCTTCCAGAACCGCTCGAAGGAGTAACAAGGAGTACCTATGAAACAACGACATCCGCAGGCCCGGCAGAAGATGAGCCGGGTCATTGACGAAATCGGCGCCGCGCTCTTTGCCTGCGGCGCGACGGAGGTGTCCCTCCGATTAAAAAAAGAACCGGAAGGACTGCGCCTTCTGGTTCAGGGAGATTATCTTCCGGTCAACCGCCCGAAGCTCGAGCGGCTGGGAAAGCTCCTGCAGCCTGAGATTCGCGACCCGGCCTTGGCAGAAACTTTCTGGGAGCTTGCCGGAGCAGACCTGGCGGATGACACGTCGGAGCTTGCCCTTGTGGGGCAGATTTTAGACGACGCGCGCGTCGTGCTGGGCGAGCAGAGCGTCGAAATGGAGCTGTTCGTCGCCCGTTGAGACAGTCTTGCGCGTGGAGATGACAAGCGGCTGACCCGTCACGGGGTGCAAAAGCTCCAAGCTTGCCGCGCAAAGCTGCTGGGTAAACAGGCCGCGCTGTCCGGAAAGCAGCAGGGAAGCAGGCGTTGTGTACTGCGGGTCTCCCAGAATCGGAACGCCCGCCATCTTGCAGTGCAGCCGCAGCTGGTGCGTCCGACCGGTCACGGGGGTGAGCGCGAGAACGCTCGTGATTCCGTCCGTTTTCAGAACGCGGTACCGGCTCACGGCGCGCTTTCCGCGCGGGTCGACGATGCGGAGCAGGCTCCCGTTTCCGATTTTGTAGACAGGAAGCGAAATTTCGCCCGCGCTTTCTTTCGGGCAGCCATAGACGGCGGCCAGATATGTTTTGTGGATTTGCCCGTCCTTCATCATCTGGCAGAGCTTTGCGTGGATGTGCGCGTTTTTGGCCAGCAGCACCACGCCGAACGTGTCCCGGTCGAGGCGCGTCACAGGATGAATGCCGCAGGGCTGGTTCGTTTCGGCGTAGTAGCCGAGCAGCGCGTTTGCGAGCGTCCCATCGTTTTTTCTGGGCGATGGATGGACAAGCTGACCGGCGGGCTTATCGAGCGCGATCAGGCTCTCGTCCTCATAGAGAATATCGATCGGAAGCGTCTGGGGGAGAAATCCCTCGGGCGCTTCTTCGATTTTCACGGTAATTTCCTGCCCCGGCCGCACGCGCGCGTCGGTGTGGACAGGGACGCCGTCGAGGTAAAACGCATTCTGCCATTTGAGCCGCTTGACAAGGCCGGACGAGAGCCCCAGCTCGCCCCGCAGAAACGTCAAAAGCTTTCCCTCGCGCTCTGCTCTATGCGAAAGCACCATCGCGCCCGCCTCCTCTCAGAAATTCTATCCTATCATACCGCAAAGAAGCCAAAGCTGCAAGCTAATTCGCACGTTCCGGCTTTCCGGCGCGTGAGGACGCGTTTTGCCCCTCCGGCGTTTTTTCCATGAGCGCCCGGTAGATCTGGCAGCAGAAGACGGAAAGCAGCGGAAACACGATCATCCCCGCCACGCCCATCACGCGGTAGCCGACGTATAACGCCGCCAGCGTCACCGCGGGCGGAAGCCCGATCTGCCCGCCAAGAAGCCGCGGCTCTAAAGCCTGCCGGGTAAGCGCCGCCGCTGCGTATAAAAGAAGAAAGCCCACACCGCGCCGCGCGTTTCCCCGGACGAACTCCAGAAGACTCCATGGAAGCAGCACCGTTCCCGTCCCGAAGACCGGCAGCGCGTCAATAACTGTCGTCAGAAGCGCAAGCAGCAGCGCATAGTCGACCCCCAGCAGCAAAAAGCCCGCCGTCAGAATCAGAAACGTCACGCCCATGAGCTTTCCCTGCGCCCGCAGCCACGCACCGAGCGTGGACGACAGATGCGTCCTTGCAAACGAAAGTTTTTCCTGCCAGCTCTTTGGCACATGGCGGCGGTAAGCTCTGGTCAGATCGTCCAGTTCTGCCGTGAGCATAAAGCTCGACAAAAGCGCCGTCACCGCGCCGAGCACCAGATCCGGAAGCTTTCCCAGAAAGCCGGATGCGAGCGTAAAAAGCCGTTCATAGAGCTTCGCGCCAAATCCTGCGCCGCTTTCAAAAAAGCTCGTAAGTCCCGCGCGAAGGCCGGAACCCACGCCGTCCGGCAATTTGTCCGCGATGGCGTAGAGTCTGTCCTGCAAGGCCTTTGCGGGCCCTTCCAGCCGCCCGGCCAGCTCCGGCAGCTGATGGAGAAAACCGCCGACCTCCCGGCAAAGGAGCCGGCACAAAAGGAAAAGCCCCGTCCCCGCCAGCGCGTAGATCCCCAGCACGCACAAAAACGCAGCAAGTCCCCGGGGAAGCTTCGTCCTGCGCTCCAATGCGCGAACCGGCCGCCGCGCCATCGCCGCCACTGCGAGACCAATGAACAGCGGCAGCAGCAGCGGGAACAGAACCGCCGCAAACAGCCACAGCCCGCCCGCCGCGCAGACGGCAATCAGGACGATCGTTCCAAGCTTTCTTGCGCGCATACGGAAGGCCTCCTTTCTTGTAATTTTTTCTGAAAATGCTCTTGCATTTTTGTGAAGTATGTTGTATAGTGGTCACATCAAACGGACATATGATTTCTTAGCAAAGACAAACGAGGTGAACAGCATGGAAAAAGCTCCAAAATACTTCATTGTGGATTCCTCCGCTCTGCCTGAAATTTTCCGCAAGGTCGCGGAGGCCAAGCGCATGCTCGAGACGGGCGAGACGGATAAGGTCAATGTCGCGACAAAGGCCGTCGGCATCAGCCGCAGTGCGTTTTATAAGTACCGCGACTGCATTTCTCCGTTCCAGAACATGATGGCGGGACGAATCATTACCTTCCAGATGGTTCTGAAGGACAAGGCGGGCGTTCTGTCCTCGATATTATCTATTTTTGCCAATTGCGGCGCAAATATACTGACGATCAACCAGTCGATCCCGACCGGCGGCAAGGCCATGGTTACGATTTCGGCCGAAACGGGCGCGCTGAACTGTCCGATCGAGGAGCTTACGCACGTGTTGGCCGAAACGCGCGGCGTGGTGCGTGCCGAGGCGGTCGCGGGATAAAAAAGGAGAAGAGAATATGAAGTCATTTGAATACTGCGTTCCGACACGGGTGGTCTTCGGAACGGACAGCCTTGAAAAGCTTCCCGCGCAGTTGGAAAAAAGCAAGGCTTTGCGCGTGCTGGTGGTCTACGGCGGGCAAAGCGCGAAGAAAAGCGGGCTTCTGGATAAGGTCCTTGCGCTGCTGGACGGCGCAGGCATTTCCCATCAGGAGCTTGGCGGCGTGCAGCCGAACCCGCACCTGGGCCTTGCGCGCGAGGGCGTGAAAAAGGCCATCGCCATGGACGCGCAGCTGATCCTCGCCATTGGCGGCGGCAGCGTCATTGACACGGCCAAGGCCATCGCCCATGGCAAGGCGAACCCCGAGATTGACATCTGGGAGTTCTGGCTCGGCAAGAAAAAGGTTGAGAAATCAACGCCCGTTGGCGTCATCTTAACGATCCCGGCCTCCGGCAGCGAGACGAGCGACTCCGCCGTTCTGACCGACGAGACCATTTTGCAGAAGCGCGGCCTGAACACAGAGTTCAACCGCCCGGCCTTTGCCATCATGGACCCGTCCCTTGCCGCGACGCTTCCCCGTCGGCAGGTGGCCTGCGGCGTGACCGATATCATGATGCACACGCTTGAGCGCTACTTTAACCCGATTCAAGGGAACGAAACGACCATGCAGCTGGCAGAAGCCGTGCTTCGCGTCGTGATCGCAAACGGTCCCGCCGTGATCGCGGACGCAGGAAATCTGGACGCGATGAGCGAGATCATGTGGTGCGGCAGTCTGTCTCACAATGGGCTCACCGGCCTTGGCGGAGCGAAGGGCTTGTCGGTCCATCCCGTGAGCTTCGCGCTGAGCGAGAAGTACGATATTATTCACGGCGAAGCGCTTTCCGCCCTCTGGTGCAGCTGGGCGCGCTATGTCTGCAAGGTCAGCGAAGACAACTTCAAGCTCTTCGCCCGCTTTGCGCGGAATGTCTGGGACATTGCCGAGCCCGACATGAAGAAGGCTGCGAACGCCGGAATTGACGCGTCGGAGGCGTATTTCAAGAGCCTCGGCATGCCGGTTTCGATCGGCGAGCTCTCCTGCGGCGTGCAGGACGAGGCCGGGATCGAAGACCTGGCCGCCAGAGTCAGCTACCACGGTACACGCCGCGTCGGCACGCTTGTCAGCCTGGATCATGAAGCGCTGCGCGAGATTTTCGCGATGGCGAACCACTAAAAGGAGAATCCAATGAAGCAGATCGCAATTGCCGGCCTTGGTGTGGTCGGCGGCGGTGTGGCCGATCTTCTGGTGAATCACGCCGCGGTGATAGAAAAAAACGCGGGCGAGGAGGTTCGGCTCAAGGCCGTCTTCACCCGGACAAAAAAGCCGGACAGCCCGTTCGCGTCCTATTTCGTGTCGGACTTTTCCGAGATTGAAAAAGACCCCGAGATCGACCTCGTCGTCGAGACGATCGGCGGCTGCACGGTCGCGCTCGATGTTGTGACGCGCGCACTGAAGGCGGGCAAGCACGTCGTGACGGCAAACAAGCAGCTCGTCGCGGAGCATGGATTGGAGCTCTTTGCGCTCGCAAAGGCCAACGGCGTGAACTTCCTCTTTGAAGCGTCCGTCGCGGGCGGCATTCCGGTCCTGAACCCCATGACCCGCTGCCTCGGCGCGAACGAAATTACCGAGGTCTCCGGCATTTTAAACGGCACGACCAACTACATCCTTACGCAGATGTTAGAGAACGGCGAGAGCTATGCCGACGCGCTTGCAAACGCCCAGCGTCTGGGCTATGCCGAGGCGGACCCGACCGCGGACGTCGAGGGTATCGACGCGGCGAGAAAAAGCTGCATCCTCTCCGGTCTCGCGTTCGGCAAAAACGTGAGCCCAGACGAGATTCACATTGAAGGCATCTCGAAGGTCGACGCGCTTGACGCGCAGTTTGCCGAAGCCGGCGGCATGAAAATCAAGCTCCTCGGCAGGACGCTTGTGCAAAGCGGAAAGCGCTTTTGCTTCGTGAGCCCGCACCTTGTAAAATCTTCGGCGCTTCTGGCGGGTGTGAACGATGTGTTCAACGCCGTTTGTGTGAGAGGCAGCGCCGTCGGCGAGGTCCTCTTCGCGGGCCCCGGCGCGGGACGCTATCCCACGGCGAGCGCCGTCGTCGGCGACATCATTGATATCTTTAAAAATCCCGGCCGTGTGCAGCCTGCCGGTTGGGAGGCCTGCGCGGAAAAGCCCGCCGATTTTTCGCAGTTCCACGCGCGGTTCTACATCCGCGTTCCGGAAAGCGAAAAAGAGGCGATGGAGCGGCAGCTCGGCAAGATCACGTGGCTTCCCGCGCGCGCAGGGTATCTCGCCGGCGTAACCTCGCCCATCGCGGCGGGACGCGCAATCGGCGCAAGCCCCAGACCCGCGTCCACATGGCCGATTTTTGAGTAAGCTCCAGGAGGGAAAACATGGCACGCATTGTACAGAAATTCGGAGGAAGCTCCGTTGCCAACGCAGAGCGCATTTTCCGCGTGGCAAAAATCATCACAGACGCTTACGCTAAGGGGAACGAAATGTGCGTCGTTCTCTCGGCGCAGGGCGACACCACGGACGATCTGATCGCCAAGGCCGAGGAGATCAACCCCAACGCTTCCAAGCGCGAGATGGATATGCTGCTGGCCTGCGGCGAGCAGATGTCGATTGCGCTGATGGCGATGGCGATTGAAAAGCTCGGCTACCCGGTCGTGTCGCTTTGCGGCTGGCAGGTCGGTATGAACACCTCGTCGACGCATTCGTTCGCCCGCATCAAAAAGGTCACGTGCGAGCGCGTGAAAGAAGAGCTCGACAAAAAGCGCATCGTCCTTGTCGCAGGCTTCCAGGGCGTTGATAAATACGGCGATGTGACGACGCTTGGCCGCGGCGGCTCGGATACGACGGCGGTTGCGATGGCAGTTGCCCTGCAGGCCGATCTCTGCCAGATCTTCACGGACGTCGACGGCGTTTATACCTGCGACCCGCGCATTGTCCCGGAGGCGAAGAAGCTTCCCGAAATTACGTATAACGAAATGCTGGAGCTCGCGTCGCTCGGCGCGCAGGTGCTCAACAACCGCTCGGTAGAGCTTGCCAAGAGCTACGGCGTGCAGCTGGAGGTTCTGTCCAGCTTTTCCGGAAATCCCGGTACGATTGTCAAGGAGGTAGTCAAGAACGTGGAAAAGACTTATATTGCCGGTGTGGCGCAGGATAAGAAGATCGCCCGGATCGCGCTGGCCGCGATGCCGGACGTGCCGGGTGTGGCCTACAAGGTATTCAGCCTGCTCGCAAAAGAAAAAATCAACGTCGATATGATCCTGCAGTCCTACGGCCACGATGAGTGCAAGGACATCGTCTTCACCGTCGCGGACAAGGATGTTCCCCGCTGCGAAGAGGTTCTGAACGCGAACCGCGATACCCTGAAATTTGACCATATCGACGTCAACACCGACGTTGCGAAGGTCTCCGTCGTCGGCGCGGGCATGCAGGGCAATCCCGGCGTGGCCGCCAAGATGTTCGAGGCGCTCTATGCCGCGCACATCAACATCCACATGATCTCGACGAGCGAGATCAAGCTATCCGTACTCATCGATAAAGAGGACTCCGAGCGCGCGATGCGGGCCGTCCACGCGCAGTTCTTCCAATAAGCCGGGAGAAAAATCTTCGGGTATAATTTCACCCTCCTGCCAGTATTGTATTGGCGGGAGGGGATTTTTATGAAGGGCCGCTTTTTTCTGGCGTTTGTCCTTACGGCGCTGGTCGGCAGCGCGCTGCATTTCGGCTATGATCTTTGTCCGTCGCCGCTTGTTGGGCTCATCTGCCCGGTGTCGGAGAGCGTGTGGGAGCATTTGAAGCTGCTCTACTGGCCGTTTTTGGCTTCGGGCTTCCTCCTGAACCGGAAGGCGCAGGACGCGCAGGCGGCATGGAGCGGGACGCTGGCAGCGTTGCTTTTCATGCCCGCGTTTTTGCTCGGGATTTACTACACATTGGAGTCCGGCTTTGCGTTCACGGCAGGCTGGCTCAATATTGCGCTCTACGTGCTCTCGCTTGCGCTGGGGTTCTGGCTCATGGCGAGGCTTACGAAAACGGGCGGGCTTTCGTGGCTCTGCGGGGTGCTGGTGATTGCTGCCGGGCTCTACGGGGCGGCGCTGATTCTCTTTACGATGGCGCCCCCGGCGCTTCCGATTTTTCTGGATTGAGCGAAAAAACCTTGTAATTTCCGCAAATTTGTGTTGACATCCGGCTTCTTTGCCAGTATAATAGCTGGAGAAAACAAAGAAGGAGCGGTAAGCACCGCAACTCACCTCCAGCTTTGCGAAGAGGTTGATACGAAGACGTCCCCATTCGGGGGTTTTTGTGCGGGTGCTTGTCGGCATCCGCACTTTGCATTTGGAGGTGCTTTCCCATCGGTAAATTAGAACATCAGATCAACGAGGAAATCCGGGACAAGGAACTCCGCGTGATCGGAGCTGAAGGCGATCAGCTTGGTATTATGACGTCCGCCGCTGCTTTGGCGCTGGCCGAAGAAAAAAATCTCGATCTGGTCAAGATCGCGCCGAACGCCGTTCCCCCGGTCTGCAAGATCATGGACTACGGCAAGTTCCGGTTCGAGCAGCTCAAGAAGGAAAAGGAAGCCAGAAAGAACCAGAAGGTCGTCGAGGTCAAGGAGATTCGCATGTCCCCGAGCATCGACACCAACGACTTCAATACCAAGGTCAAAAATGCCCAGAAGTTCCTGAAAGATGGCAACCGGGTCAAAGTTACCGTTCGTTTCCGCGGCCGCGAAATGGCGCACACCTCGCTCGGCGAGCAGCTGCTCAAGCAGTTCGGCGCTGACTGCGATGAAATTGCCACTGTGGCCAAGGGCGCAAAGCTCGAGGGACGCAACATGTCCATGTTCCTCAGCCCCAAGAATTCCAAATAACCTGCGAAAAAGCAAAACACGGAAGGAGAACCACTATGCCTAAGCTGAAGACCCATAGCGGCGCAAAGAAAAGATTCAATCTGACCAAGACCGGTAAGGTCAAAAGAGCGCACGCATTCAAGAGCCATATCCTCACCAAGAAGCCCACGAAGCGGACCCGTAACCTTCGCAAGAACGGCTATGCCGACGTGACCGTGGAAGATATCGTGAAAAAGATGATTCCTTACAAATAATCGGTAAGGATTGACGACACATAGGAGGATACAAGAATGGCAAGAGTTAAAGGCGCAATGATGACGCGCAAGAGAAGAAATAAGACCCTGAAGCTCGCAAAGTCCTACTGGGGTTCCAAGTCCCGTCACTTTAAGATGGCCAAGCAGGCCGTTGCAAAGTCCGGCGTGTATTCGTATGTCAGCCGCAAGCTGAAGAAGAGAGATTTCCGCCAGCTGTGGATCTCCCGTATCTCCGCGGCCGTCGCGCCCTACGGCATCAACTACAGCCGTTTCATCTACGGTCTGAAGAAGTCCGGCATCGAGATGAACCGCAAGGCTCTGAGCGAGCTGGCCATCGCCGATCCTGAGGCGTTCAAGGTCCTCGTTGAGACCGCCAAGAAGGCTCTGTAAGAAAATTTCACGGCCGCCATATGCGTATGGCGGCCGTTTTCTATTAAAAAGGAGAAAAATATGTCCTGGAAAGCAGTTCTGTTCGATATGGACGGCGTCCTGATCGACTCTGAGGAATACATGGCCAAGACCGGCGTGCGGGCGCTCAGAAAATACGGGATCGAGGCCAAAGAGACCGACTTCGCCGAGTTCGTCGGCTGCGGAGAAAACCGCTATGTCGGCGGCGTGGCGGAAAAGTACGGCGTGCCGTACCGCACGGAGATGAAGGAATATCTCTACCAGTGCTACGGCGAGCATGTCAAGGAAGAGGCCAACATCCCGGACGGTGTGCTGGACTTCAAAAGCTCGATGTCCAGCGCGGTTTTCAGCTTGTCGTCCAGCACGCAGGTGCGGCGCTCCAGCAGACCGTCTTTGACCATCTGGTGACCGGCACGGACATCAAAAACCCGAAGCCCGACCCCGAGATCTATCAGACGGGCGCGGCCAGCCTGGGCCTTTCCCCGGCCGAGTGCATCGTGGTGGAGGATGCGCCGAGCGGCATCCGCGCCGCCCACGCCGCCGGGATCCAGGCCATCGGCCTTGCCACCAGCTTCCCGGCCGAATACCTGCGCGAGCAGGCCCAGCCCGACTACCTGCTGCCGGATCTCAAATCGATCCTGACCATGCTGTAAGCTTGAAAAATCCCCCTTCTGCCTTCGC
>ENA-UEYI01002807-UEYI01002807.1-human-gut-metagenome-genome-assembly--contig:-NODE-2807-length-11353-cov-4.939606_pt1 | contig 11353 bp, 11 predicted proteins | sample MGYA00242900_ERZ507916 | MGnify/ENA primary metagenome ERZ507916 (study PRJEB26167, sample SAMN06115521) | human gut metagenome | host: Homo sapiens | place: China:Chongqing | collected 2015-09-02...
AGAGAAGACTGGCAAACCAGCTATTGAAGTATTTGAGGAGGCTATGAACAACATCATGCCTCAGCTTGAAGTTAAAGCAAGACGTATCGGTGGAGCTACTTATCAGGTTCCGATCGAGGTAAGAGCTGACAGACGTCAGGCTCTGGCTCTTCGCTGGATCACCATGTTCTCCCGCAAGAGAGGCGAGAAGACCATGGAAGAGAAACTGGCTAACGAGCTTATGGATGCAGCCAATAACACCGGAGCATCTGTAAAGAGGAAAGAAGACATGCACAAGATGGCTGAAGCAAATAAAGCATTTGCTCACTATCGCTTCTAATCAAGGAGGAAAATCCATTGGCTGGAAAAGAAGGTAGAGAATACCCGCTCGAGAGAACCAGAAACATTGGTATTATGGCTCATATCGATGCTGGTAAGACAACTCTTACAGAACGAATTCTGTACTATACAGGTGTCAACTACAAGATTGGTGATACCCATGAAGGTACTGCTACCATGGACTGGATGGAGCAGGAGCAGGAGCGTGGTATCACAATCACATCCGCTGCTACAACATGTCACTGGACCCTGGAAGAGAACTGCAAACCAAAAGCAGGCGCTCTTGAGCATCGTATCAACATCATTGATACCCCAGGCCACGTAGACTTTACTGTTGAGGTTGAGCGTTCCCTTCGTGTACTGGATGGCGCTGTCGGCGTATTCTGTGCAAAGGGTGGTGTAGAGCCTCAGTCAGAAAATGTATGGCGTCAGGCTGACACATACAACGTACCTAGAATGGCTTTCATTAACAAAATGGACATCCTGGGTGCAAACTTCTACGGTGCAGTAGAGCAGATCAGAACAAGATTAGGTAAGAATGCGATCGTTCTTCAGTTACCAATCGGTAAAGAAGATGATTTCAAGGGAATTATCGATCTGTTCGAGATGAAAGCATATATTTACAATGACGATAAGGGTGATGATATTTCCATCACTGATATCCCGGATGATATGAAGGATGATGCAGAATTATATCGTAGCGAACTGATCGAAAAGATCTGCGAGCTGGATGATGATCTGATGATGCAGTATCTGGAAGGTGAAGAACCGGCTGTTGAAGATTTAAAGAAAGTTCTTCGTAAAGCTACATGCGAATGTACAGCTATTCCGGTTTGCTGTGGCTCTGCATATCGTAACAAAGGTGTACAGAAGCTTCTGGATGCTATCTTGGAGTATATGCCTGCACCTACAGATATCCCACCTATCAAGGGTGTTGACTTAGAGGGTAATGAGATCGTAAGACATTCTTCTGATGAAGAACCTTTCTCAGCTCTTGCATTCAAGATCATGGCTGACCCATTCGTTGGTAAGCTTGCATTCTTCCGTGTATATTCCGGTACAATGAATGCTGGATCTTATGTACTGAACGCGACAAAAGATAAAAAGGAACGTGTTGGACGTATCCTGCAGATGCATGCAAACAAGAGAGCAGAGCTTGACAAAGTTTACTCCGGTGATATCGCAGCAGCAGTTGGATTTAAGTTCACGACAACAGGTGATACAATCTGTGACGAGCAGCATCCTGTTATCCTTGAGTCTATGGAATTCCCGGAACCTGTTATCGAGCTTGCTATCGAGCCTAAGACAAAAGCAGGTCAGGGTAAATTAGGTGAAGCTTTAGCAAAACTTGCGGAAGAAGATCCGACATTCCGTGCGCATACAGATCAGGAAACCGGTCAGACAATCATCGCCGGTATGGGTGAGCTTCATCTGGAGATCATCGTTGACCGTCTGCTTCGCGAATTCAAGGTAGAGGCTAACGTAGGTGCTCCTCAGGTTGCTTACAAAGAGACATTTACAAAGCCTGTTGATCAGGAATACAAATATGCTAAGCAGTCCGGTGGTCGTGGACAGTACGGACACTGTAAAGTTAAATTCGAGCCAATGGATCCGAACGGCGAAGAAACATTTAAGTTCGAGTCTACCGTTGTCGGTGGTGCGATTCCGAAGGAATATATCCCGGCAGTCGGAGAAGGTATCGAAGAAGCTGCAAAGGCTGGTATCCTTGGAGGATTCCCTGTACTTGGTGTACATGCAAATGTATACGATGGTTCTTACCATGAAGTCGATTCCTCAGAAATGGCATTCCATATTGCCGGATCTATGGCATTCAAGGAAGCTATGCAGAAGGCTGCACCTGTATTACTTGAGCCTATCATGAAGGTAGAAGTTACAATGCCTGAAGAATACATGGGTGATGTAATCGGTGATATCAACTCACGTCGTGGACGTATCGAAGGTATGGAAGATATCGGTGGTGGCAAGATGGTTAAGGGTTATGTTCCGCTTGCTGAAATGTTCGGTTATTCTACAGACCTGCGTTCTAAGACACAGGGACGTGGTAACTACTCAATGTTCTTCGAGAAATATGAGCCGGTACCGAAGTCCGTACAGGAAAAGGTTTTAGCAGCAAAGGCAAAATAATTGACCCCTGCGGCTAAAAATGCTTGAAATTATCGGCTATCTTTACTATAATCAAAGATAGCCGAGTTAATAGACACAAACAAACAATAATAAGAAAATTAAAGGAGAGTTTCAAAATGGCAAAAGCTAAATTTGACAGAACCAAACCACATTGTAACATTGGTACTATCGGTCACGTTGACCATGGTAAAACAACTTTAACAGCAGCTATCACAAGAGTATTAGCTGAAAGAGTACCAGGTAACGAAAAAGTTGATTTCGAAAATATCGATAAGGCTCCAGAAGAAAGAGAACGTGGTATCACAATTTCTACAGCTCACGTTGAATACCAGACAGCAAAGAGACATTACGCACACGTTGACTGCCCAGGCCATGCTGACTATGTAAAGAACATGATCACAGGTGCTGCTCAGATGGATGGTGCTATCCTCGTTGTAGCTGCTACTGATGGTGTTATGGCTCAGACAAAGGAGCACATCCTTCTGTCTCGTCAGGTAGGTGTACCTTACATCGTAGTATTCATGAACAAGTGTGATATGGTTGATGATCCAGAATTACTTGAATTAGTAGAAATGGAAATCACAGAGCAGTTAGAGGAATATGATTTCACAGGCTGCCCAATCATCAAAGGTTCTGCTCTGAAAGCTCTGGAAGATCCGATGAGCGAGTGGGGCGACAAGATCATGGAACTTATGGATACAGTTGATTCTTATATTCCAGATCCTCAGCGTGATACAGATAAGCCATTCCTGATGCCTATCGAAGACGTATTCTCTATCACAGGTCGTGGTACAGTTGCTACCGGTAGAGTAGAGCGTGGTGTTCTTCATATGTCTGACGAAGTTGAAATCGTTGGTGTTAAGGAAGAAACACAGAAGACTGTTGTAACTGGTATCGAAATGTTCCGTAAGCTGTTAGACGAGGCTCAGGCTGGTGATAACATCGGTGCACTTCTTCGTGGTATCCAGAGAACAGATATCGAAAGAGGACAGGTTCTTGCTAAACCAGGTAGTGTAACATGCCACAGAAAGTTCACAGCTCAGGTTTACGTTTTAACAAAAGATGAAGGTGGACGTCATACTCCTTTCTTCAACAACTACAGACCTCAGTTCTACTTCAGAACAACTGATATCACAGGTGTTTGTGAATTACCAGAAGGTACAGAAATGTGTATGCCTGGCGATAACGTAGAAATGACAATCGAACTGATCCATCCAATCGCTATGGAGCAGGGTCTTACATTCGCTATTCGTGAGGGTGGCCGTACAGTAGGATCTGGACGTGTTGCTAGTATCATCGAGTAATCACAATTTATGCAGTAAAATCAAGGCTTCTGGGGAATTCCCCGGAAGCCTTTTTTATGTCCGTATGTGTGATAATAGAGCTGAGCGGTGCCAAAACGGTGCCAAAAATCAAAATTCCGGTGTTTTTATAGAACCAAAATAGAACCACGGGTGGTATTTTACCAGCCTTTGATCTGTTTGATTTGCTCTGCCCGTTCCGGATCTCGGTGATATTGAAGCTTGAGTTGTATGGTGTCTACGACTTCTTTTCTGGCCTCGTCGTCGAGCTGATAAAAAGATGTAAGTAGATTATCTACATCCGGCATACTGTTTTTTCCGAAAAGATACATCAGCGGGAACATGGAGTTTTTCAGATATGTTTTTACACGGCTGCCATCCAGGGCTCCGTTCAGTCCGTCCGGCAGCGTCGGATAGATTTCTTCTTCCTTAATCGTTCCGGAGAAAGGGCTGGCAGAACAGATCTCATTGACATCGATCCCAAGTTCATTAGCCAGTCGCAATGCAAAATCAAAGCGTATGTTGGAATCCTTCTGAATAATAGAATAGAGTGTCGTGGCGCTGATTCCGGTCGCCTTAGAAATTTTCCTTACGTTCGTTCCTTTTTCATCCAGATATTCTTTTAACTTTTTCCCGTCTCCCATAATGACCTCCTAAATTCATAAACAGGATTGTTACGATTTACATACATATATTTCATCATAACATATTTACGAAAAACATGAAAGCAAAAATTACATAAAGTAAATATACGAATATCGTAAAAATATTTGATACGAGATATTGACATACGTACGAAGCGGTGATAATATGAATTTACGAAATTCGTACATCAAGAAAATACAGAATATGTAACGAAGTTCGAAGAGGAGAAGGGAGGCAGAATGAATGGCAGATTACAAGTATATGATGAATGCCGACGATGTAGCAAGAGAGCTCAACTGCTCAAAGTCTCATGCGTACAAGCTGGTCAGGAGAATGAATGCTGAGCTGGCACAGCAAGGTTATCTTACCATGGCGGGCAAGATTCCAAGAGCATACTGGGCGAAGAAAATGTATGGGTACGAGTTATCCGCAGGCTGAAAGGAGTGAGAAGATGGCCTATAAGGAAAAGGACACGAAGACGTGGACGGCTCAATGGTTTGAAAGAAATGCCAGGGGCGAAAACAAAAAACGAAGAAAGAGGGGATTTACTACAAAACGAGAAGCATTGGAATATGAACGGCAAAAGAAGCTGAGTAGCGTGCGAAGCATGAATATGAAGCTGAGCGAGTTTATGGAGGTATATTTTGCAGACAAACAAAACGAATTGAAAGAGCGGACAATGAAGAACAAACGATATATGATGGAGCAACACATTATCCCATATTTCGGCGAGCAAATGTTGAGTGAGATAAGCGCCGGGCAGATTCTTCAATGGCAGAATGAAATGCAGATGAAAGGGTTTTCGGAATCATATCTGCGTATGATACAGAATCAGTTGACCTGTCTGTTTACTCATGCCAGTAAGATTTATGATTTAAAGACAAATCCTTGTAAGAAGGTGAGACGTATGGGAAGCTCAGATAATCGAAGCCTGGATTTCTGGACAGTAGAGGAATACCGGAAGTTCATTCAGACTATGGAGCCGGGGACAAGGTACTATCTTATTTTTGAAATCCTATTCTGGACAGGCTGTAGAATCGGAGAGCTGCTGGCCTTGACGCCCGGAGATATTGATTTTCAGAAGAATCAAATCAGTATTACAAAAACCTATTATCGCACGGGTGGAAAGGATATGATTACGGAACCAAAGACAAAGCAGTCCGTGAGAGTGATAGAAATACCGGAGTTTCTGAAAAAAGAAATCGAGGAATTTGTCGATGGCCATTATGGCATGCCCAGAAATGAAAGGCTGTTTCCAATCGTACAGGAAGCAGTACAGCATAAAATGAAGCGGGAGATAGAGAAGGCCGGACTGAAAAGAATCCGGGTGCATGATCTGAGGCATTCGCACGTGGCGTATCTGATTAACAGAGGCATTGAACCAATTTTAATAAAGGAGCGATTAGGACATAAGGATATTCGAATTACACTGAACACGTATGGTCATCTGTATCCGAATCAGCAGAGAAGGGTGGCGGATTTGCTGGACGATGAACAGGAAAAAAGTCCCGACAGTGGCAACTGTCAGGACTCATGATAACAGGAACAATCTGCTATCCGTATGTAACTACAACATCAGTATAGCAGGTTGTTCTCTACGTGACAAATAGAAAATGGAGGACTTTATGGAAGATATAAGAACGGAATTGAAAATGATTAAAATGTCGGATATCGAAGCACAGGAGATAGAATGGCTCTGGTATCCGTATATCGCTTATGGCAAGCTGGCAATCGTCCAGGGTGACCCGGGAGACGGCAAGACCACGTTAATACTGAATCTGGCAGCGAAACTGACCAAAGGCGAAGGCCTGGATGAAAATATGAAGGTGATGGAGTCTATGAATGTCATTTATCAGACGGCGGAGGATGGGCTGGCCGATACCGTGAAACCGAGGCTGTTGCAGGCTGGAGCTGACTGCGAAAAGGTACTGGTGATTGATGAAAGCGAGAAATCTCTGTCCATGTTGGACGAACGAATCGAGGAAGCGCTGATAAAGACAGGAGCCAGAGTTCTGATTCTTGATCCAATACAAGCCTATCTGGGTTCCGGCACAGATATGAATCGGGCCAATGAGGTGCGGAACATGACCAAGCGGCTAGCAGCTCTGGCAGAAAAATATAAATGTGCAATTATCTTGATTGGACACATGAATAAAGCCGCCGGGAACAAGGCTGCATACCGGGGTATGGGTTCAATAGACTTCTATGCGGTGGCCAGGAGCGTGCTTCTGGTAGGCAGAGTAGAGGGAGAACCGAATATCCGGGCAATGGTGCAGATTAAGAATAACCTGGCAGAATTTGGTCATGCAAAGGCCTTCAGATTGTCGGAGGAGGGCTTCCGCTGGTTGGGAGATTATGAGATTACTGCTGACGAGGTACTGGGAGGCTATGCGCCGAAGATAAATAAGCTGGAACAGGCGAAGGATTTGCTGCGGGAATTATCGAAAGAACTGGAAAAAGTAGAGAGTAATAGTATCTACGATATGGCCAAAGAGCAGAACATTTCCAAAAGGACATTGGAAAACGCCAAGAGGGAAATGGGGATCCGGGCGAAAAGAGAGAACGGTAGCTGGTACTGGCCTCTGGACAGGGAAAAATTATTAAAGTAAGAACGCAACAACGCAAAGTATCTATATTTTGCGGGGAAGGACATTGCAAGGTCGCAATAAACGATAGACCTTGCAGTGTTGCGGCCTTAGAGAAAGGAGCGAAAATGAAGCAGGTACAGATTTCAGAAGAATTGTTTCAGGCATTGGTGAAATATCATCTTGTAGGAATGGAAGACTACCGGGAGGAGATAGAAAAGGGACTGGAAAGCAAACTGGAGAGTATGACCAGACGGCAATTCTATTCGACTTACAAGACAGCAGCGACCGAAGGAGAGCGGGAAGAGGCAAGACAGAAATATCTGGACAAGGTGGGAATGCACCGGGATTTTCAGAGATAGGATTCCTCTGTAGATAGGAAAACGAGAGCGTGACACGCTCCCGTAAAAGACAACCAGGACGGAAGTCACAGGGCGAAGACGGGAGTTTGAAGCTGCTCCGGGAAAGGATTTAGAAGCCCTCGGCGTTTGAGAGCGAAATACACCCATCGCACAAACTTCGTTTATGCTCTGTGTATTTCGCCCTTGCAGGGGGCTTAGCTGCCGAAAGGCAGAGAGTTCGTAAACAGGCGCCGGAGCGCCTACTCACAAAGAAAGATGGTGTTGCTTATAGCGAGAAATTCATTTATTCAGTTATCGAAGCTGCCAAACGTAAAGGGCAGGATTAACTATATCGCCAGTCCTGCCAGACAGGAAAATCTCTATGCCGTGTATGAAACTACGGAGCGGAAATTCTGGTCAGAACTGGCAAAATGTAATCAGGAAGAGTTCCGGAAGAGTGGAGCAGACGGTCAGTGTATCGAAGCCAGGGAATTGATTATTGCCTTGCCAGAGAGCTTTACGGAGTATTATCCCCGCCGCTATGTATTAGCGTTATTTACAGACCATTTTAAAGAACAGTACGGAGTGGAGTGTATTGCGGCGCTGCACCACAATAAGCGAAAGACCAACTACCACATCCACCTGATTTTCTCGGAGCGGAAGAAGTTGAAGGAGCCTATTGTAAAGGTGGCTTCCAGAAACATGTTCTATGATGAACGAGGCGTCCATGTCAGGACGAAGAAAGAGATATTAGACGAGTATGGGGAGATAAGGCCGGGCTGCAGCGTCATAAAGAAGGGAGAGGTTTACGAAAAAAAGCTATTTGAAGCTAAGAACAGCTGGTTTAAAACGGCAGCTTTCCTGGATGAAGTGAAGCATTCTTACACAGAACTGATCAATCAGGAAGTGCCGGACAAGAAGCAGAAGCTGCAGGTATTCGAGCATGGCAGCCTGTATCTGCCTACTAAGAAAATCGGAAAGAACAATCCAAAGGCCGAGGAGATAGCAAAGGACAATGAAATGCGGCAGGAGTGGAATGCTACGGTGGATCAGGCATTGGTCAGCGGAGCGGCAGAGGAGCAGATCCGGGAGATAAAGCGGGAGTGTATTTTGGAAGAGATAAAAGCGAGTATCAATAGGAGAGGAAAAAGGCCAGAGCTGTTTTGGCTGTATCTTTTCGAGGCAGTTTCCAAGCTGAAAGAGCTGATTGAGAAGGTAAGGGAAAGAGTAGCGGAGGCGAAAGAAGAAAGACTGGAGTTTCCGGTAAGAAGCCCGCTTGCAGCCAAATATCAACAGCTTGAATCAATCCAAAGAAAGCTGGATGATCAGAACGAAGCCATTTTCAACAGGGAGCTTGAACTGGGACGGGTAAGGAATGAACTGGCCTGTGCGACAGGGATATTTAAGAGGAAAGAGCGGAAAGGTCTGCAGGAGCAAGTGGATTCATTGGAACATCAGGTAGCAAGCATGAAACGCTGGCTATCCGGGATTGTACGGGAGCATGGATATGAAACAGTCCAGGAGTTTATGCAGGAATATCAGGCGGCCAGAAAAGAGTATAAAGCGTATAGGGCTGCGGTAGAGGAATGGAAGAGACGGACAGAAGCGAAAGGGTTTGTGGATATGCAGATCCGGGAAGCAAAGAAAAGGACGGAGGCGAGAGAAGAATACAGAGGTTATCGTAGTAGCGGCAGAGGAGCCAGATAGTGAAGAATCCCTCAGGAGAGTGTCCTGGGGGATTTCATTCTGCCTGGGAATCCAGTAAAACGGAATAATCAACTTCGAAGATTTTAGAAAAATAGGTTAATTCAATATCCGTGACAAACCGTTTCCGGGCTTCAATTCTCTGGATAGCATTCTTGTCCAAATCCAGGCCAAGAAGCTGCAAAGCGTCAGCCAGTTCTCGTTGAGACCAGCCTTTTTCTATACGAAGATTACGGATAGCAATACCGGAGAGGTTATTCATGTTGTCGATTTTGTTCTTATACATAGCTCACCTTTTGACAATTACTAAATGTCATTTACTTTTCTTATAGTGTATGATAGGATTGCTATACAAATGACATTTACTGAGTGTCAAAAATAAGTTTAAGCGAGGTAAATATAGAAATGGATAGTGAATTAAAACTGACAACAGAGGTCTATCTGCTTTGGCAGACTCTTGATTCTTTACCGGAAAATGAGCAGCGATTCATTCGTTTGATTATTGGATATGGTGCCAGTGGCCTGATTTCGGGTGATGATTATAGTTTTCTGTTGCAATACCTGATGGCGAAGGATAAGGAGTTATATGAGGCCAGGGAGAAGATTAAGAGGCTTTCATAAAGGACGGTTTTGTAGTAGAATAGGGGTGTATAAACTGCAATTTATATAATTATTCCTCTAACTTTCCCCATTTTATAGGCTTTCCCGCCTGTCCATTAGTGAAATGATATGTAGTTTCCCTTATTTTTGCCCTTATGAGATAATCACAAGGGAAATAAGGGAAATTTTTTAGTCATTGCCCACCACTTTATCAAGAAGCCGAACTGATTTTCGTTTCGCATCTCTTGTGGAGTGAGCATAGACGTTCATTGTGGTACTGACATCTGAGTGTCCCAACAATTCCTGCACATCTTTTGGGGCAGCTCCATTTGCTAAAAGGTTGCTTGTATAGGTGTGACGTAACTGGTGGAAATGAAAGCCTTCAAATCCCTCTAATGTTTTTGCCACCTTTCTGCAAACAGTCCCCAAAGTAGTTGGAAGTTCCAAACAACCATCCGGTCTTAAACAGACGAAAGAAATTTCTTTATAATCTGTCGGGACTTCCTCTGTTCTGTCTAAACAATAATATTCGTAGTACACTCTGTTTTTCTCTTTGACCTCTTTGTAGTAGTTCGTGTGATAAAGTTCTCCGTACTGCATTCGATTTTTTAACTGCTCTTTCCGGGCATTACGGAAAATCTCTACCAGCGTATCTCCAAAATCAACAATCCTCACTTTTTTCCGCTTGGTTGGTCCGATGATATATTTGCGCTTTGAGCCATCATATCGGATGCTGCGTCTTATGGTAAGGCATTGTTCTTCCAGATTTACGTCCTGCCATGCCAAACCGCAGGCTTCTCCAATACGAAGCCCGGCATAATAGGCTATCTGGATTGGAAGTATTGCGGCTGGGTTCTTTTTTTGCAGATAAGCAAGCAATCTTTCATAATCTTCTCGTGAAATTGGTTGGACATTTCCGTCCATATCCTCATCGGAAAACAAATCCACTTCATCCGTCTGATACCGCAGTTTAATATACTGCATGGGATTGAACGTAATATACTGCTTTGGAAATACTGCAAAACGGAAGGACTGCTGCATGACTGCGGAAAAAGAATGGATATAATCTTTGCTGTAACCCTTTCTCTCTTTTCCGTCGGGATGAACTCCCCCGAAGGAAAGCAAATCAAAGAAGGATTGCAAATGTTCAGAGGTTACATTTTTCAGTTTCCGTTCTGCCAATGGGTGTTTCTTGATATTTCGGATTGTTCCGAGGTAATTCTCCACCGTACCATTGCTGAGCGTACCTGTTTTTAATTCCTCCTCTGCCCACACATCCAAAAGCTGTCCGACTGTGAGATTTTCCGCTTTGGCAACAAATTTCTTTTTCTCATAATCATCCATTGCCTGACGGAGCAGCTTTTCAGTTTCACTTTTGCTTTCTGTTCCAACGCATTCTTTCTGAACAAGATTGCCGCTTGCGTCCTCTACATAGAAGCGGTAGTACCATTTCTTTCCTTTTTTTCTTACAGATCCTTTTGCCATAATCGTATGTCTCCTTTCGATATTAGACAATCGGAACTGATGAAATGCTTCGTGCGTGTAAGTATATCATAACTCCGGTTGTCTTACTATACCGATTCGGAATCTTCGTATAAGACTTCTGATAAAAGATTTGCAAGCCTTTGTTCTGCTGTTTTTGGTTTCTTGGAATAGAGCCTTACAACGTCTGCCATCTCATTAAAAGCATTGATGGTGTGAGTGATTTCCCTTA
>ENA-UEYI01002808-UEYI01002808.1-human-gut-metagenome-genome-assembly--contig:-NODE-2808-length-11351-cov-2.628615_pt1 | contig 11351 bp, 5 predicted proteins | sample MGYA00242900_ERZ507916 | MGnify/ENA primary metagenome ERZ507916 (study PRJEB26167, sample SAMN06115521) | human gut metagenome | host: Homo sapiens | place: China:Chongqing | collected 2015-09-02...
TGGACTGGGACGCAATGCAGGAGGAACTGCAGGCCTCCTCGGAGGTTCTGACCGCGCAGCTGACCAACTTTGCCTTTTACTCTGGAGATATCCTGGGAAGCTCCGCCTATCCGTTGGAGGACCGGCAGGTCCATCTTTTTATTTTAAGTACGGTAATGTTCATGGAGGAGGAGAAATACCTGTACCATGATTTTGTCACCATGGATGATGAGGGGTGTTACCACTTTCCAAAAGAAAAGATACAGCAGATGGCCGAGGAGGTGTTTGATATTCCGGATTATGAGTTTGGTGAAGATACCTATGTTCCCGAAACCGGGGAGTATGTGTTTTGGTCCGGCTTTGGATGGGGGAATACTCCGGTGTGCAGGAACACGGAGGTTCAAATTGATCGGGAAAAATCCGAGGTAAGCGTCAGTTACGAACTGCACGGCAATGTATATTATGAAAATCCCTATAAAATTGGGGACTTCCGGACCCGTTTCTCCGTAATGACACGGCCGGACGGCAGCTTCTTCCTGCATTATCTGGATACCGTTTCCCTCTGATGAGGCAGGTCACACCCCCAGCAGCAAACGGACCGCAAGGGCACTGACCAGCGCCGCGGTCAGATCCCCGGTGAGGGCAGCGGCCATGGTGTGGCGGGTACGGCGGATCCCCACCGCGCCGTAGTAGACCGCGATAGCGTAGAAGGTAGTCTCTGAGGCGGCGGCCAGCACACTGCCTACCCGCCCGATGAAGCTATCCGGGCCGTATTCCCCCAGCAGCTGGTGCAGCAGGGCGGTACCGCCGCTGCCGGAGACCGGCCGCAGCAGGGCCAATGGCAGTACCTCCGCCGGGAAGCCGATAAGCTGAGTCACGGGGCGAAGGAAGCCGGTGAGGACATCCAGGGCGCCGCTGTGGCAGAACATGGTGACCACCGTAAGCAGGCAGACCAAGGCCGGGGTGATGGAGGCGGCGGTTTTGAGCCCCTCTTTGGCTCCCTGCAAAAAGCAATCGAACACATCCACGCCGGAGCAGAGGCCCCAGCTGAACAGGCCGGTGATGAGCAGCGGGATGAACCAGGCGCTGAATGACATGGAATGCCCTCCCTTTTGATAAAATTCGCGGATGGGGTGAAGGGCGCCCGCACGGGCCTGCCTTTATTCCGGCCGGCGGGACTTCCCGCGCAGCAGGCGGTCCAGCAGCAGGACCACGGCCAGGGACGAAAGCCCGGTGAGCCATACCGCCGGCAGGATCTCCATGGGGGCGGCGGAGCCGGCCTGCTGCCGCAGCGCGGCGCAGGTGGTGGGGATGAGCTGGAGGGAGGCGGTATTCATCGCTACAAAGGTGACCATGGCATTGCTGGCGGTAGTTTTATGGGGGTTTAGCTTTTGCAGTTCTCGCATGGCGGCAAGGCCCAAGGGAGTAGCGGCATTGCCCAGACCCAGCAGATTGGCGGAAAGATTCATGGAGATGGCCTGCATAGCGGGGCTGCCCTGCGGCACCGTGGGGAACAGCCGCCGGGTGAGGGGATGCAGCAGCCGGGCCAGCGCTTCCGTAAGGCGGCAGCGGCGGGCAATCTCCATCAGGCCGCTCCACAGACACAGCATACCGGTGAGGGCAATGACCAGGCTTACGGCTTCCCCGCAGCCGGAAAGCGCCGCGGCGGAAAGGGCCTCCATCCGGCCGGTGAAGGCCGCGGTGACGACCGAAAAAATGAGCAGGGCGGTAAGGATACCATTCAGCATGGGCAGGGCTCCCTTCTTCGATTTGGCGGGAATAGAGATGAATTATCAACATCTTTTTCTCCTTACGGGAGCGTATTGCGCTAATGTTTTCCTTTTTTGATGCTTTTTATCGAATTATGTAAAATAACGGAATCTGTGCGCATTTTATCAATTTTAGCAACAATAACCAAAAAAGCGGCAAATTAGGGGCAAAAATTATCCACAAGATTTGCGAAATTGTGCTAATTACCTCTTGAATTTCATGGAAAATAATAGTACACTTAGTAGCAAGGTAGAGAAAAGGCGAGAATATTAGAAGATATTGTAAACCGCCAGCAAACCACCTAACTTTATTAAGGAGGAACCTGTACCATGAAATCCACCGGCATCGTAAGAAAAGTTGACAACCTCGGCCGTATCGTTCTCCCTGTAGAGCTTCGCCGCACCCTCGGCATCGACATCCACAGTGATGTTGAAATTTATGTAGACGGTGATCAGGTCATTCTTAAGAAGTACCTGCCCTGCTGCATTTTCTGCGGCTCCAAGGAAGAGCTGGCTACCTATGACGACAAGTATGTCTGCCGCAGCTGCCGCACCAAGCTGGGCAAGCTGTAATTCCCAAACCACAAAAGACAAGCAAGGCCCCTGCCACATGGCGGGGGCTTTCTTTTTTGCGGCGGCCCGGCGGCGAGGGCGGGGCCTTTTTTGCAAAGGTATAAACTGAGCGCCTACCCGACGGAGGCTAATTTGTGGGCGCCTGGCGGCGGCGCACTGATTTTGCAGAGTGCAAGACCCGTACAGTTCGCCGCCGGGGCGTTTGATGACATAGTTTGCGCCAACAACCCCTCCGTCAGCCGATCGGCTGACACCTCCCCTTACACAGGGGAGACTTTTATTTAGTATATCACAGCTTCTGCTGAAGATTCATCAGCATCTCGGAAAGAGCGCCGCAGGTCGCGGTCTCGTGTGCGCCGATGGTGCCGTCACCGTGCGCGGCGATCGTGCCGGACTGCACGGCCCAGAGCATCGCCTGCTGCGCCCACGGGCTGACGGAGCTGCCGTCGCTCCATGCGGCGAGATCGCCCGCAGCGGAGGTGTCCGCGCCGCGCAGCGCCGCGTCGCGGCAGAGGATCACGGCGGTCTGCTCACGGGTGACCGGCTCGTCGGGACGGAACGTGCCGTCACCGTAGCCGACGATCAGCCCGCTCTGCGCTGCCCAGCGGATGGCCTGTGCCGCGTCGGTGTCGGCAGGGAGATCGGAGAAGTACACGTCGCCCTCGGCGGCGGGGCGGTCAAAGAGCGTCCAGAGCGTCGGCGCAAGCAGCACGCGGGTGGCGGGCGCTCCGCTCTCGGCATCGCGCAGCGGCGCCGGCGTGGCGCTGCCGGGCATGGTCTGGGAAACGGCGGGCGGTTCCGGCGTGGGGAGCGTGGCCTCCGGCGTCACGGGAACGGCGGTCTCGACGACGGCGGGCGTTTCAACAACGGCGACGGTCTCCGCGGCCGGCGCCGTGGTCTCGGCGCAGGCGCGGAAGGGCGCGGCGGAAAGCGCGCTGCTCTCACCGGTAAGATTCACCGGCACAAAGCTGCACACGGTGCTTCCCTCGCTCGAAGGGGTATAAGTGAATGTGATGGTGTAAGGGTTATACTCATCGCCGGTCAGGTGCTCACTGCTGCCGTACCAGACGAAATCGGAAACGGGGAACTCCTCACCCGTCAGCTCGGAGCGGACGGAAAGCCCTGTGTCCTCGCTGCGCATCCCTGCCGCGACGGAGAGCGCCTCGGCATACTGCACGCGAAATTCGTACGTTACGCCCTCGCGCAGCGCTTCGCCGTCCGGCACGCGGTGGAGCGTCCCGGCCTCAAAGCAGTCGCGCTTGTGGACGAGCGGGCCGGTCTGATACGTTGTATCGCCGCGGAGAAAGTCGCTCACGGCGAGCAGCGAATGGGAGAGAGACCCGGCGGAGAGAGCGGAAATATCGTTCGTCACGCCGATCAGGTTCGCGCTGCCCTGTCCGGCGAGAAGCGTGCTGTCAGCGAGCGTCGCAGCGCCGTTTCCGTCGGGCATGGCGGAAAGGTTTTCCCACGCGCCGATGGCGGCGGTGCCGTTTTCGGCGTGGGTGAGCGCCATGGCAAGTCCGTCGGCGGCAAGCGCGCGGGCGCTTTTGCCGTTGAAGCGGATGCGGTAATACGGATTATCGTCCTTCACGGCATACCACACGCCCTGATCCTGCCAGACGTAGTGGAGCACCGCCTCCACGCCGCCGGACGCGGCGGCGTTGGTGTACCCGGCAAGATAGACCGAGATCGTCGTGGTCTGCCCCTGCGGCAGCGCCACGGCGTAGCTGCGGTAGGGGAGGATCTCCACGTCGTAGGAGGCAAGCCGGTTGGCGTCGGTATACGGCTCCGCGCCCATCTGCGCGGAAATGTCCTTGCCGAAATAATTGCAGTTGAGCCCTTCGCCGGCGTAGTTCAGTCCGACGGTGAACGTGAACATCTCGGCCAGACGCTTCGCGGCGTTCGTCACGCCCTCGCCGTCCGTCTCCGAGGCGTTCTCGCCGAAGGAGTCCCGGTCTTTGGCGTAAAGCGCCAGAACGTCCCGGAATGTGAGTGTTTCCACGGTAAGACCGTCCGTGCCGGCGGCAAGCGCGTTTCCGCTCAGCAGCGCAATAAGCAGCAGTGCGATGACTGCTGCGGAAAAGACACGATATACGGCGGATCGGCGTGAGGCTCTCATGGCAGACTCCCTCGGTTAAAGTCGGAATTGGTTGCGTGCTTTACATAACCTGTCTGTAAATTAACATAATACCCGAAGGAAATCGTTAAGAAGAAGAAACAAATTCCGCCGCGTTCCGTTACCAAAATGACGCTTTTCCAGCTTTTTCCGAAGGAAATCAAGATATTGATGCGCAAATCCCGGGAGAACACCGCATATAGTGTTACAAAACGGCGCAGAGATTTAAGAAATGTGTCAATCCCTGCGCCGTCGGCTTTATAAAATTATGTCGCCCGAATTACGGGGAATTATTCCTCGCCGTCAAGATAGCGGCACGCCGCGAGCGCGGCGTTGGCCCCGTCCGAAACGGCGGTGGCGAGCTGGCGGACGCGCTTGCCGCGGCAGTCCCCGGCAACGAAAACGCCCCGGACGGGCGTTTCGCCGGTCTCCGGCACGGCGGCGTAGCCCTGCGCCGTGAGCGGCAGGAGCGCGGCGAAGCGCTCAAGCTCCGGCTGCTGCCCGACGGAGACAAAAAGACAGTCCACGCCAAGCTCGGTCTCTTCGCCGGTCGCGGTATTTTTCAGCCGCAGCGCGCGGAGAGAGTCGTCCTCCGTGAGAAATCCGGCGATCTCCATCGGCGTGAGGACTGTAACGTTCTTTCGCGCGAAGAGGCGCGCCTGCTTCTCGGCGTCGCCGCGGAAGGCGTCGCGCCGGTGGATGAGATACACGATCCGGCATATATCGGAAAGAAGCAGCGCCTCCTGCAGCGCGCTGTCCCCGCCGCCGACAACGGCGGTGACACCGTTTTTATAAAATCCGCCGTCGCACACCGCGCAGTAGGAAACGCCGTGGCCGAGAAGCTCCTCCTCGTCCGGCAGACCGAGATGGCGGTGCTTTGCGCCCGTGGCGAGGATCACGGCGCGGCTTTCGTATACGCCGTCCTCCGTGCGCACGGTGAAATTCTCCCCGGCGCGCTCCACGGACAAAACCTCGCCGACGTCGGTCTCGGCGTCAAGCGCGAGCATCTGCTCGAGCATTCGCTCGGCGAGCTCCGCGCCGCCGACGGAGGCGACGCTGGACACATCGGCAAGGCCGAAGAAGCCGCCCGCGTATTGTCCACTTTCAACGGCGCGCAACCCGGTGACTGTAAGCGCGGCTGAGTCCTTGGCAGTATCCACTTCACTGCCGGTGCCCTTGGCGGAATCCTTGTCACCGAGGATCGCGGCCTGCAGCGAGCCGGCGAAACCGCCGGCGTTCAGGGCATACTTGGTTGTGGTATTACCCTTATCGTCCTTGCTCTCATATGCGCCGTCGACCGTGTATCCCCATGCCGGGTCATCCGAGCTCACATGTGCACCGCGAATCGTCGTAACCGTGGCCTGCAATACGCTGACCAGACTTGCCGGGTTCGATACCAGCGAGTCGAGGATTCCTTGCAGGAATCCCTCGGACGCATTGGTGTCCACATCCGCAACCGCACCGGCAGTGGCCACGCCGATGAATCCGCCGACATTGTTGCGTCCTTCCACCTTGCGCAGGTTGGAAACGTTGGCGCCGGCAGCGGTGACACCCTCGACAAGCTTCTGGCCGTTCTGGTCGAGATCGCCCCAGATCTGGCCACCGACCGCGAGACCGGCATAGCCTCCGGCATTACCGGTACCGTGCGTGATGTCTTCACCGGTGGCCACGACCTTCATGCCCTTGCGGTAGCCGGCCACGCTCGAAGATTTGACGACGGGCACAAATACCTGTGCCACGTCGAGCATCTGTCCCAAATCAAGTTTGATGCCTTTGTCGCCGAATAGTTGGATAGAGCCGAACGAGGATGCCGAGCCGGATTCCATCGTGCCTGCATAACCGCCTGCCGCACGCATGGCAGAGACGGTCTTGACATCCATCGACTGGCCATCGGTGATCGTGCCGGTGCGCATCAGACCGACGTGTCCGCCGGCGACGCCGGAATCATGCAAGTTCGCGCCAGTCCGATACTCCGCACGTCCTGCGACGACGTTGAATCCGAAGATGTAGGATTCGAGGAACTTGTCCAGGGAATCCTGGTCGGTAACAGAGCCCGCACCATCAGCCGTGGTCACATCGGTGAATTCCTTGCCATACGCACCGTACTTGCCGATGTTGTCGACCCACGTCTTCCACTGGTCGTAGCTCATATTGCGCAGCGGACCAGTGACCTTCGAGTGCTCCTCGGTCGGGTAGACCACGGACAGCACGCCGGCGAGGTTGCCGGCCTTGATGAGACCGCCGAGCAAGGAGAGCGAACCGCCTTGAGCGGTATCGGCCGCTTCCATGAAGCCGGTGTAGCCGCCGGCGATTTCGGCACCGTATACGCTGCGGATGCGCGCGGCATAGGCTACGCGTTGCGGCCCGTTGTATTTGCCGTCGGTGTTCTCCTGCTTCCATGCTGCGGTGTTGTTGCCCCAGATATGGCCGCCGCGGTTACGTCCCGCATAGCCGCCGGCCATGCCGCGGCGTGTGGTCGTATCCGATGCCGCCTGTGCGCGCACCGCGCCGCCGCACACTGTGGCATCGGTCGAGCTGTTGCGAATCGTCGGCACGAAGTCCTGCACGAGCGAGAGCAGGTTGTCGAGGTTGACAAGCTTCTTGAGCACGCTGCCGTCGCCGAGTACGTTTGCCACGGCTCCCGGCTGCATGGTGCCCACGTAGCCGCCGGCCGAAACCTGGCCGATGATGTATACGAACTCATGCGAGCTGGAGTCCTGAATATGGCCGCCTTCGATGTCTCCGGCGAAGCCGCCGGCCATACCCAGTGGATCGGGCTTGTTGTTGGCGTTCCTATGGTCTGCCGTGCCGGCCAGCACGGAGTATCCGCCGATGCCGCCGGTCACATCGGAATGTTCAATCGTCGAGACGACGACATCCAGCACACTGAGTACATCGTTGAGATTGACGTTCTGGCCGAGCAGGCTCAGGCCGCCGCCCACGGCCGCCGCCGAGCCGATGTCCATTTTGCCGATGTAGCCGCCGGCATACCGAGCGGCGGTGACTGCATATGTGCTGTCTTTGCTCAGATAGGTGTCGTCGATGGATCCGGTGGTTTCCAGATTCTTCGGTGCCTTGACGTCGGTGTAGCGCAGTTGGGTCACGCTGGAATGGGATACCTGCACGCCGGAACCGTAGCCGATGTAGCCGCCGGCGGAACCGGATTGCGTATCGGACTGATCAAATCGGGTGGCGGAAACGGTGAAGCCGGGATCGTCCGGGTCGGAAATCTTGTTACCGCTAGTTGCCTCCACGGTGGTGGCATCGGAATGCACGCCCGCGTAGGAGATGAACGGCACATAGCCCTGCACCACCTGCAACAGGTTGGCGAGATCCACCGTACCGAATTTGCCGAGCAAACTCAGGCCGCCGTTGCCAGCCGAAGCGAGCGCGCCGGAAACGACCTTGCCGCCGAAACCACCTGCGTATGCGCCGCCGGTCACATGGTCAAGGTTGACAACGGCCACGGGGTTGGCTTGAACGCGGGACTGCACGTCTGCCAGCGTTGAGTCGTTCTCGAGATCGGTTTCGGAGAACTGATTGACCTTGCCACTTTGGAAGTTTCCCGCATAGCCGCCCGCGATATCACCTTCGACGTAACCGCCGTTGACGTACGTCACGGTGGTATCCGTATAGCTTGGAATCAGATACGGCATGGCACCGAGCAGGTCGTTCACGGACAGCAGTCCGCCCTTGATGAGGTTGTCCAACACGCTGGAATCATCGGCGTTGCTAAGTGCGTCGGCGAGGCCGCCGGTGGTGGAGAAGCCCACGAAACCACCCGCGATGCCATCGGATGTGCTGGTATCGGCCGCGACCGACTTGAGGTTCGTCACATGGCTTTCGCGGGTCTTGGTGCTGTTGGCCTGACCATAGAAACCGCCCGCAGCGTAATCGGTGGTCTCGTTGTTCTCGTTCTTGCCGGTCGCCTTGACCGTGAATCCGTTGGCGATGCCGTTCACATTCGATGCAGTGACTGCAACCGAAGAATATTGGGCAACCGATAGCAGACCGGAAAGCTTGATAAGCCCAAGCACATTGAGCCCGCCGGCACCAACGGCGTCGCCTGGTCCAGAGAAGCCAATAAAACCGCCGGCTTCTCCCCTGGCCGAGACCGTGGCCAGATTGGTAAGGTTCGTGTTGGCCACGTCGCCGCCGGTGGCGCATCCGATGGCACCGCCCGCATAGTATGAACCAGCCGTCACCGTCAAACCGGATGCCGGAGCGGTGACAGACATGTTCTCCACGGTGAACGCGGCAAACTGGTCGAACTTCTTGAGCGTGGCGATATCGCCAATTTTCACCACACTGTTGAGCAACCCAGCTACCGTTGTCGGTTGCAGATTGCCGGCGATGCCACCCGCGTAGGAGCCCGTGGCCGTGACCGATTCAAGGCCTTCTATGGTGGTGGAGCGCTGCTGAGGGAAGTCACGAGGATTGTTGTACTTCCAGAACGTAAGGTTCTTGAGATGATCCTGTGAGGAGTCGCCGATCACCGTGCCCGATCCTTCGCCCACGAGACCGCCCGCGTAATCGCCACCAGCCTTAACGGTGAGGGAGCCCTTCATCTGCGTGCCGAGAATCACGGAGGGATTCACACCGACGATGGACAGCAGTTCTCCCGCACCACTACCGCTGCCGCTCAGCAATTTGGCCACAGCCTTGGTGAGTTGTTTCAGCAGCGATGCATTCGTGGTATCGTCCGTGCCGAGTTCCAGGCCCCATCCCACGGAGGCGAATCCGGTGAATCCTCCGGCGTGGGATCTGTCGGCAGTCACGGCGACCGAAGCCGTAATCGAATTATTGACAGCATAGGCATTGGCCATCGCGCCGCTAAATCCACCGGCATAGTCCGTGGCAGATACAGTGACCTTGCCATCGCCGTCGACGGTCAGGTTGCTGTTCTCGATGAGGCTCTGCGGACGCAGCGCAGACAGCAAATCAATACCAAGCGAATTGAGCAGACCACCCACGTTGCCGTTGCGGCTTACTCCGGCGAAGCCACCGGCGTATTGCGTTGCCTGCACGGTGAAACCGTTCGTGCTCGTCACCGAAGAGTTCTCAATGATTGCACCAATCTGCGCACCGACAAAGCCACCGGCCTGCGGATTATTCTTGTTGCCGATCACCACGTTTTCTTTGAACCCGTTCACCGAACTGTTCGAGATGACCGGGTTGTAGTAGCCGACCGGAACCACGGCATTCAGTCCGAGCGTGCCGGACAGCAGCCAATTCACCAGATCGCCAAGCCCGAGGAACGGGATGACACCCAAGATCTTCGAGAGTACATTGGTGAGCGCTCCTACGATGTCGGAGACTGCATCGTATCGGGTTGCGCCCTCAACATATCCCACGAAACCACCGGTCATACGGCTTACGCTGGATACCGAAACATCTGCCACCTCGCAGTCCGTAACCTTGGTGTCCCCGTAGATACGGCCGGCAAATGCGCCAGTGGCGAGATTGGAGGGATTGTCTTTGTGCAGGGTGAGCAGACCTCGAAGATTGAGGTCAAGATTTACTTGTCCGAATGTCAGCAGTTTCAACGCCTTAAGCAGAAGATCCAAAAGTCCACCCACTGCCGAAGTGAGTGCGCTGAGCAAGGTCGGCGGAATATACGATTCACTCGTATGATTCGTCACCGACACATCCTGCAGCTTGAGGTTCGACACCACGGCCGTACCGGCGCTGCCCAGACTGTTGCTGTTCATCACGGTCTTGTTCGTGATCGAGGCGAAGAAGCCGATGCCCTGCTGCTTGCTGACATCCAGCTGGTCGCCTTTGACATTAGAGACCATATCTTTCTGATTGACGACCACATGGCTGATGACCGGCCGAGCTGCGGTAGCGTGAACCACGCTTGCGCCATCGGCACCAACAGCCTTCCACAGGCTGGCTTCGGTGTCGCCGTCATTGGAGACCGCACCGAGCATAGTGCCGGAGAACATGAGCGGAGTCCACTCGGTGTTGTTGGTATCCGCCGCGTTCTTGGACAGGTCGATGTCACGGAAGATCAGGTAGTTGGCGTCTGCGGAATAGGTCAGGCCGGTGTTGGCAGCGGAGTAGTCCGTTTGCGTGCCATCAGCACCCACGCCGTAATACTTGGTGCGGGTCCTGTTGACGCTTAACGCCGTGCATGCCAGCAGTGGACTGTCGTGGTCGGAGGCATCAGTATCGCGCAAAATATCTGAATCGGAGAGATCGGCGTCACCGGCGTATTCGGAAGACGGCGTGCCGTCCACCCACTGATAATTGAGGGCTCCTTGCTGCATGCAAGTCTGCGTGACCTTGTTGATGCGCCCAATAACCTTCTTGCCAGAACCAATCGCACGCAGCTGCTGCTCGTTACCAATCAGGATGTAGGTCTTGCCGTTGATCTCCTTGGTGACCTGACCCTCAAAGTCACGGCCGCCAAGCGCCGTCGCGGCGACCTGCACATCGGCCTTCGCCGGCGATTGATCCGTCGCATTTGAGGAATCGTTCTTGGCATCTTGAGAAGAAGCATCGTTTGGAGCCTGCGTTTGGGCTCCATCATTAGCGGAATTGCCAGCGGTAGCTTCTGCTGAGTCGTCCGCCTTATTGCCTGCCTCACCATTTGAGGATTCGGAAGAATCACCAGTAGTAGAAGATGAAGGAGATGAATCCTGCTGTGCGTCTTGATTCGTTTCGGAAGGTGTTGGCGCACCGTTTGATGTATTGGCCTCTTCTGACGTCTTATCGTCAACGTTGACATTGCGGGCAGAAGGAGCAGCTACGACAGTACCCCCCCCCCCCAGACATTACGGCGTTAGGAGAGCTACTCACATCGTCTATATTCTGAGCATATGCTGCAGGCACTCTTCACCCAGTCTCTGGCCGTGGTGCTCATCGAGCGGGCGGGCAGCCAGCCGGGGAAGGGGGGCAGCCTGGCCCAC
>ENA-UEYI01002815-UEYI01002815.1-human-gut-metagenome-genome-assembly--contig:-NODE-2815-length-11326-cov-7.029425_pt1 | contig 11326 bp, 8 predicted proteins | sample MGYA00242900_ERZ507916 | MGnify/ENA primary metagenome ERZ507916 (study PRJEB26167, sample SAMN06115521) | human gut metagenome | host: Homo sapiens | place: China:Chongqing | collected 2015-09-02...
TTAGTGTTTTCGAACCGACTTTTGCCGGTTCTATTGTTTAACTTTTAATTTTTCGGTAAAAATTTACCGAAGTATTGCATATCGATATGTATATACCATATAAAAACCACAAGTTTAACCCTCATTAACACACAAAAAAAAACGGAAACTAAATCTTCTTATAACAAATGTATCATCAAGAAACTTGTTGTTTTTTAGTTACTTTTGTAATAGAAAAAACATGCAAGCACAAAATGATGAACGAAAAGAAGAAGACAAGAAAGGCCAGACGCACAAAGGCAGACATAGAAAAAGCCATAAACGAAGCTGCCCGAAGCACCATCATGGAAAAGGGGTTCGCGCAAACGACCATTTTAGACATTATCAAAAAGGCAAAAATAGAACCTGCCACTTTTTACAAACGCTATAAGAACCTGGAAGATTTTTACAACAACTTCACACATCAATTTGATTACTGGTTTAGCGACACTGTCAAACACTCCACGTCCGGAGCGTGCTCGGAAGAACGTTACTCCAACATATTAAAAGGACTACTCAGAGGATTGGGCGAAAGTCCCCTGATGCAGGAACTGCTCAGGTGGGAAGTATCTGACGCAAACGACATAACCAAACATACGGCACAAAACCGCGAACTTCACACCTTGCCACTCGTAGGGGGATATGAAGAAACTTTTAAAAACACAAGCATAGACATCAATGCCGTATCTGCCCTACTCACGGCCGGCATTTACTACCTCACCTTGCACAGCCCATGCGCACCATTTTGCGGCATCGACATAAACACAGAAGAAGGATTCAAACGCATAGAGACATCCTTAGAAAAACTCACCCATATCCTTTTCAACCTGCAGGGGTGGAAATAAGGCATCTCCCGGAATGGAGAGGATTGCCTCCTCTCCATTCCGGGAGATGCCTTGTATACTATGGCAGCACGACCTACGGATTACAACCCGCGTCCGTGGCAGTTCTTAAATTTCTTTCCGCTACCGCAAGGACAAGGGTCGTTACGTCCCGGAAGCTTCTCAGCCACTACAGGTTGCTGCTTCTGCGGTTCACGCGTATCCTGACGGGCAGCTGCCTCCTGGTTGGGGTCGGTCAAGTCCTCGCGGGATTCCACGTATCTCTCCTGACGGGGAGCCAGTTCCGGTTCGGCCTCACGCACCTGTTCGGGCTGCTGCACCGGAATCTGCCCGCGCATCAGTACGCTGACGGTCTGGTTGTTAATCTTGTCCACCATGGCATCGAAGAGCTTCACGCTTTCGAGTTTGAAAATCAACAAGGGGTCTTTCTGTTCGTAGCTGGCGTTCTGTACGGAATGTTTCAGCTCGTCCAGTTCGCGCAAGTTCTCTTTCCACGCCTCGTCGATGGTATGCAGCATGATGGCCTTCTCGAAAGCCTTCACGATGGAACGGCTTTCCGTTTCGTAAGCCTCTTTGAGCGGAGTGGAAATCTGATAAATACGACGTCCGTCCGTCACGGGCACCATGATGTTCTCATACATGTGCCCTTGTGCCTCATACACCTGTTTGATGACAGGCTGGGCCACAGCAGCCAACATATCCGTCTTTTGCTTGAAACGTTCCATGGCAGCTTGGAAGGCCTTTTCGCACAAATCTTCACGCTTCATGCTGTTCATCTCGTCCTCCGTAAACGGCACTTCCATGGCCATGACCTCGATAAAGCCTTCCTTGCAACCCTGATAGTCGTTATTCTCGATGATGTTCACGCAACGGTCCCAAATCATATTGGAGATGTCCATCCCGATACGCTCACCCATCAGGGCGTGGCGACGCTTCTCATAGACCACCGTACGCTGTTTGTTCATCACGTCGTCGTATTCCAACAAACGCTTACGCACACCGAAGTGGTTCTCTTCCACCTTCTTCTGGGCGCGCTCGATGGCATTGCTGATCATCTTGTGTTCAATCATCTCGCCATCTTCAAAGCCCAGCTTGTCCATAACCCTGGAAATCCGTTCGCTGGCAAACAGACGCATCAACTTGTCCTCCAAGGACACGAAGAAAACGGATGAGCCCGGGTCGCCCTGACGTCCGGCACGACCGCGCAACTGACGGTCTACACGGCGGCTCTCATGACGTTCCGTACCGATAATGGCCAAACCGCCGGCTTTCTTCACCTCGTCGCTCAGCTTGATGTCGGTACCACGACCGGCCATGTTGGTGGCAATGGTCACCGTGCTGCTCTGTCCCGCCTGCGCCACGATATCGGCCTCTTGCTGGTGCAATTTGGCGTTCAGCACGTTGTGCGGAATCTTACGCATCTGCAACATCTTGCTCAACATCTCCGAGATTTCCACCGAAGTCGTACCGACCAACACGGGACGTCCGGCCTTGATGAGCATCTCGATTTCCTCGATGACGGCTTTATATTTCTCACGCTGTGTCTTATACACGCGGTCGTTCATGTCCTTGCGTGCAATCGGACGGTTGGTCGGAATCTCCACCACGTCGAGTTTATAGATGTCCCAAAACTCGCCGGCCTCGGTTACGGCCGTACCGGTCATACCCGCCAACTTATGATACATGCGGAAATAGTTCTGCAAGGTAATCGTGGCAAAAGTCTGGGTTGCAGCCTGCACTTTAACGTGCTCCTTGGCTTCCACAGCCTGATGCAAGCCGTCGCTCCAACGACGCCCGTCCATGATACGTCCCGTCTGCTCGTCCACAATCTTCACTTCGCCGTCGATGATGACATATTCATCGTCGCGGTTGAACATGGTATAAGCTTTCAGCAACTGCTGCAAGGTGTGCATACGTTCGCTCTTCACGGCATAGTCGGAATAGAGCTGGTCTTTTTTCATGACGCGTTCCTCGTCGGTCAAAGAACTATCTGTCTCCAACGCAGACATGGCCGACGTAATATCCGGCATAACAAACAATTCCGGGTCTGAGGTAGCTTTGGACAGCCAGGCAAAACCTTTGTCCGTCAGGTCCACGCTGTTCAACTTCTCATCTACAACGAAATACAACGGTTCCACAGCCTCGGGCATGCGCTTGTTGTTGTTTTCCATATAGATTTCCTCGGTCTTCAGCATACCGGACTTGATACCCTGCTCGGACAAATACTTGATCAAGGGCTTATTCTTGGGCAACGCCTTATGACTGCGGTACAGTTGCAGGAATCCTTGCTCCACCTTTTCCTTGTCGCCCGAAGCTATCATCTGCTTGGCCTCGGCCAAGTATTGAGTGGCCAACTGACGCTGTACGCCGACCAACTTCTCTACCAGAGGCTGGTATTGTTCGAACAACTGGTCGTCGCCCTTAGGCACGGGGCCGGATATAATCAACGGCGTACGGGCATCGTCAATCAATACGGAGTCGACCTCGTCCACGATGGCGTAGTTGTGTGCACGTTGCACCAAATCCTTGGGATTCGTTGCCATATTGTCGCGCAAGTAGTCGAAACCGAACTCATTGTTCGTTCCGAACGTGATGTCGGCCAGATAGGCACGACGGCGGGCGTCGCTGTTGGGCTGATGCTTGTCGATACAGTCCACACTCAAACCGTGGAACATGTAGAGCGGCCCCATCCACTCGGAGTCACGCTTGGCCAAATAGTCATTGACCGTCACCACGTGCACGCCGTTGCCGGTCAGGGCATTCAGGAACACAGGCAGGGTAGCCACCAATGTCTTACCTTCACCGGTCGCCATCTCGGCAATCTTGCCTTGGTGCAGTACGACACCACCGAAAAGCTGTACGTCGTAGTGTATCATGTTCCACACCGTATCGTTTCCTCCGGCCGTCCAATGGTTGTGGTAATGCGCCGTGTCGCCCTCAATATCCACGAAATCGAACTTTGCCGCCAACTCGCGGTCGAAATCGTTGGCCGTCACGTCCACGATTTCCTGAGTGGCAAAACGTTCGGCCGTGGACTTCACGATGGAGAACACCACCGGCATAACTTCGTTCAAAGCCTGTTCGTAACGTTCCAACACGTCTTTCTCCAACTTGTCGATCTGCGAAAAAAGAGAAGAACGGTCTTCAATCGGCATTTCTTCCACCTTTGCCTTTAACTCTGCAATTTTAGCCTTGAGGTCGTCGGCCGAAGACTGCACGTACTTTTTCACTTCCTGCGTCTTGGCACGCAGGGCATCATTACTGAGCGCCTGAATTTCAGGGTAAGCTTTTTTCACGGTCTCTACCAACGGCTGAATCAACTTCATGTCCCGGGTAGACTTATTCCCGAAAAGCTTGCTCAAAAACTTGTTTATATCCATATATTTTGTTTTGTTTTTTATTCACGCGATGCACTTTGCGCTTCTTTGCGCAAAGTTAATCAAAAAAAGTAAAAGAATAGAAAATTATTTAAATATCTTCATCAGCGGACGGCCGATAAAGGGGCTGCGGAACATGCGTTTGGAGCACGGATACGCATGAAGCGGGCTACGGTGGGAGCGATACAATCCACCGTTACCGGCGTCTTTATCGTTTCCGGCCGTACGTTACAGCCGAAAAAGAAAATGGGAAAACCTACATATGAAGCCCTTTCCAAGGTTTGTTCATGCGTCTCTTCGTTGACGACCTTCCAACCCGGAGACACTTCAATGAAGATGTCTCCCGAACGCATCTGGTTGAAACTGTTCCGCAAACGGCGTATTTCGGTTTCTCCCGCAGACAAAGCCAACCGCTGGGAAGTGTACACGTCTTTTACGCCGGCCATCTGAATCAGGAAAGCCTGCGCACGTGTCAGCACGTCACTTAAATTCAGTTGCTTGTCTTCTATAAGTTTCTGGTTTAAGAACAGTTGCGAGCCGAACTCCGTCTCCACATACTGCCCCTGGCCATATACAGCCATCAGGTACATGTTCAACAACGCAGAAGCACGCGTCACGCTGAACGTACCGGTAGGAATACGGTATTTCGAGAAATCGGTGATTTCGTCATCGGTATATCCCGTAGAAGTAACGACCAACAAAAAACGCCCGGCCCCTACTTTCTTTTCCAACATCGTAATCAACTCTGCCAATTCAAGGTCAAGACGCACGTACGTGTCCTGCAACTCTACCGGAACTTCGGCTACCGGTTTGTGATCGAACGTCCCTGCATAATATGTCAGGGACAGGAAATCCGTCACAAGGTCTTCGCCCAACTCGGTATGATCCAGACAATGTTTGGCGAAACGGTTGACCTCGTCATTGACATACGCACTGGTCTTGAACTCATAAATCTTACGGTCTCCCGTAAACTTATGTGTAAACCCTTTGCTCTCTTGAGGCGAAATAAAGAAATTGAAATTCTCTACAATCGGACTGATTGGAGTCCAGGACAGTTCGGAAATACGACCGGACAAACGGTCGGAAACGTCATAACGCAAGGCCCAATCCGGATACTGGCCGTAATAAGACGTGCTGCTCCACTGCCCGGAAGCATTGTCTATCCAAAAAGCACCGTCGGCGGCATGCCCGGCTGCCAGAATTGCAGCGTCGGCATCCGGGGCAATGCTGTACACCAAAGCCCGTCCTCCGGTAGCCATCTTCAGCTCATCGGTGACGGTCGAAACATTCAGCGCCACCGGAGAGTACTTCTCGGAAGTCAGCCATCCCTCGCACGTCGCATCGTCTACGCAATACATCGGACGCAAGGTCTTACGGTCCATCCAATGCTCGCCCACGATTCCATTATCGTAAGGCACGGTGCCCGTCATGATACACGCCACTGCCGAAGCACGGTCTATGTGGGAAAAAGGATAGGCGGCATCCATATAGCTACGCCCGTCGCGCATCACCTTATTGAAACCTCCGGCTCCGAAAAGCGAAGAAAAGGCTTCCATATAGTCCGTACGCAACTGGTCTATCGTCACGTTGACCACCAACCGGGGGACAGGATGCGACGTCTGGGCTTCCATATTGGCCCAAGTCAGCACCATAATCAACGGAGTCAGAAAACGATAGCTTTTAGAATGCATGGCTTGCTTATTTTTCTTTTTTTCGATAGCTTATCCAATAGCTACACGAACGTAGCAACAAAGCTAAGGCCAAAGGTACAACTACCACACAAAAATCTTGTGGTATCAGGGCAGAAAAAAACATAAATAATATTAAAACCGACGCATTTAACGGATGATAGTAAGTTTTTCTCCTTTTAACAGCACACCAAACCACCCACGGCATAGCCACCAACGGAATGGGATTGAAGACCCAAATCTGCCAATTCGAGCCTACTGTGGGATGAACGGAGAAGAAAAAGAGAAACGTGACCACCAATCCGATTCCTCCGACCAATGACATCAAAAAAATGTCTATCCCCCAAAAACATGCATGACGCCACTGTTCCACTACGGTCAACCCCGCCACACAAAAGAAAAGTATCCATACGGACAGTGCCGGAGACCAAGGGAATTCTTTCTGTATTTCCACATCACGCCCTTCAACCACTTCCGATTGAGACAACACCAACGGCCGCGTACTGCCGTCGGAACCCTGAATCACCGCGCCATTGGCGTAACGCAACAAATAAAAAGGAGCGAACATCTCGTCACGTACAGAAATAGGACGGTCAGCCTCCGCCCCCAAACAAATGTCATTACCCAATTCCGCCCAGGGATGCTGAGCTGTATACTGATGAATAATCTCACGATAGGTATGGACAGTGTCTTGCTCCGGATAAATGATCTTTCCCTCCACAGCTTCCTCTATACGGTCGCGTGCCCGCGTCGTACAATTATCATAAAGAAAGTTATAACGGTATTCCCGGTTTTCCGGACGCATATTCTCTACCAACAGCGTCCAAAGCCGTTCCTTCTCCGATGCCCTCAGGTTCAGCACTTGCTGATAGACGGCCGACCCACGCTCTTCATATTCCTCGGCAAAGTAAGCAAAAGGCAAGGCTCCAATTTGATAATCGCACTCGCCGCGCGTAAAGCGCCATATAAAATTCGGACGGTTGAAGCTGAACACACCGTAATTAAAAACCCAGTCCTCCCCCGTGGTATATGATTTCACACGAATGGCCGTATGACCATACAAAGAATACACTTCGGTTCCGGGAGAACAAGTCAAAAGACTAACCTCGACAGAGTCGGCCGGAAAGGCATGAGCCATCCCTCCTATATATAATAAGGTGTATAAAAACACAAATCTCAAATATCTCATTCCATGCCATATTTAGCTTTGCAAAGTTAGTGCATTTTCCCTTTTGCCCCATGCCATTCACGGAAAAAAGCGAGACGAGCATCTTTTTGACAAAGAAATCATCTGCCATGTTATTTTTTGATTAACTTTGCAACCGCAAAGCATGAACACGTGAATTTAATCATAGACATAGGAAATACGCTGGCCAAACTGGTAGCCTTTGACGGTGATACTCCGGTGGAAGAAATCAAAACCTCAAATGAAACACTGGAACGCCTGCCGGAATTCGTGAATAAATATGCGTTTAAACAAGGTATCGTCGGAAGTGTATTCGGCATCACCGCAGAAGCCGAACGACAACTGAAAAGGCTCGACTTCCCTTTGCTGTATTTAAATGCACAGACTCCCGTCCCGATCACAAACGATTACCGGACTCCGGACACGTTGGGAGCGGACCGGTTGGCTGCGGCTGTAGGTGCCTACATGCAATACCCCGGGCATGACATCCTTATAGTCGATGCCGGAACATGCCTGACTTACGAATTCATCGACAAAAACGGACATTACAAAGGAGGGTGCATTTCTCCGGGACTTCAAATGCGCCTAAAAAGCCTCCGTGCTTTCACAGCCAAACTTCCGTTGATAGACAGCGAGGGGCCGCTCTTAGACATCGGATATGATACGGAAACGTCTATCCGCTCCGGAGTCATTCAGGGCATGAAGTTTGAAATAGAAGGACGCATCAAATATTTCCAAGAAAAATACCCGTCCCTTTTGGTTTTTTTAACTGGTGGCGATATTTTTAACTTTGATAGCAAAATAAAAAATCTCATCTTTGCAGATAAATATATAGTGCCCAGAGGGCTAAACCGAATATTAGCATTTAATAATGAGCAGTCATAAACTTATACTCTGCGTGTTGCTGGCCATGGCAACACTATATGCTCCCGCACAGACCAATGGTTCAAACTCCCCGTATTCCCGTTTCGGACTCGGCAGCTTGAAAGACCAGTCGCAAGGTTTCAACAAGGCTATGAGCGGAGTGGCATTGGGATTCCGCGACGGAAACCGCATCAATATGCAAAATCCGGCTTCCTATTCTGCCATAGATTCCTTATCATTCATCTTCGACGTAGGTCTCACGTTGCAAAACGTAAATTTCAAAAGCGGAGGCAACAGTATCAATGCGCACAACACCACGTTGGACTATATCAACGCGGGCTTCCGTTTGTGCCCGGGATTGGGATTTTCATTCGGTTTTATCCCGTTTTCCAGTATAGGATATGACTTCTCGGAAAGCAAATATCTGGGCGATCATTTCAACAGCGGTTCGACCATGACTTATACCAACAGCTATACCGGCGACGGAGGACTGCACGAGGTGTATGTGGGTTTGGGATGGAATCCGTTCGCAGACTTTTCTGTCGGAGCAAATTTCGGATATGTATGGGGAAACTATGCCCAAAATATCACGCAGACTTTTTATGAAGACGGAACAGCCACCAGCGCAAGCAACGGGCTACGTCGACAAATAGAAGCAGACCTTTCTTCTTATAAAATAGATATCGGAGTACAATATCCCATTAAAATCGGTAAAAACGATGTTTTGACTCCCGGTATTACATACGGTATCGGACATGCAATCAACTCTCCTGCCCATTATTACAGTTATGTGGCCAACGGAGATACCACGAAATCCGTCATAGAAAAGGCTTTCGAATTACCCACATCTTTCGGAGCCGGATTGGCATGGGCACACAAAGAGCAATGGAAAGTTGGTTTGGACGTAACTCATCAAAGATGGGGAGAATGCCGTGTGCCTCAAATTATAAACGACAAGTTTGTCAGCACTACGGAAAACTATATGAACCGCACCAAAATTGTGATCGGAGGGGAGTTCCAACCGGACCGTTACAGCAGCAAATACTTAAGACGGGTACAATATCGTATGGGGGCGTCTTTTTCCACACCTTATTATAAGGTAAACGGACATAACGGCCCACGGGAATTCGGTGTAACGGCGGGATTCGCTCTTCCCGTATCCAACAATATCAATAACCGTTCCGTGGTCAATATCGCATTTCAGTGGGGCAGGTCCGTTCCTAGCGTATCATCTTTAATTACTGAAAACTACTTGCGTCTCAACGTCGGTATTACGTTCAACGAAAGATGGTTCATGAAATGGAAGATTCAGTAATGAGAAAAAGTAAGGTAAAGTCTACGACGGGATTGTCCCGTTTGACCCACATAACAGTCTCCGTTTGGGCGACTGTTATGCTTATTTTAATACTCTCGTGCTCTACGGAAAAATCAAACCACGCTCCGGCCGTAAACGAAAACGACTCCTTGCCTTTCATGCAATCGTGGGGCATCTCGACTCTCATTTCAGACTCCGGAGTCATCCGCTATAAAATCACGGCAGAAGAATGGAATATCTACAATACGACCAATCCGCCGCGATGGACTTTCGTAAAAGGCATACTTTTGGAAAAGTTCGACTCCACGTTCCATATCGATTGGTTCGTGCAATCGGATACGGCATATTGCCACAATCAACAACTATGGGAGTTGCGCGGACGTGTGGTCATACGCAACCAAGAGGGTACTGTCTTTACCAGCGAAGAACTTTTTTGGGATATGGACCGTCATGAAATGTATTCCAACATGTTCATGACCATCCGGAAACCGGATGAATTCCTCCAAGGTTATAATTTCCGTTCCAACGAACAAATGACACGCTACTCTGTCAGCAACGCCAATGCCGAAACGCCTTTCAGCGACAGTGGCAGTTCATCCTCCAATGACTCGGTCATGCGTGCCGCTCCCACCAAACCCAATCAGCCATGACACTGACCATTATAGAAATCATCATCATACTGTTGCTCTCCGCCTTCTTCTCGGGGATGGAAATCGCATTTGTTTCTTCCAACAAACTTCGAGTTGAGTTAGACCGTAGCGATGCCAGTCTAACTTCCAAAATTCTGACCATATTTTATACACGTCCGAATGATTTCATCTCGACCCTTTTGGTCGGAAACAACATCGCGTTGGTCGTCTATGGTATTTTAATGGCAGGAGTGATCAACGAATTCGTCCTTTCTCCAATCCATTTAAACCAACACGAAGGACTGAACGTGGCTTTGCAAACCATCATTTCAACCCTAATCGTATTAGTAACCGGAGAGTTCCTTCCGAAAACGCTATTCAAGATAAACCCTAACCGCATGCTGAAGATATTCGCCGTTCCGGCGTTTATCATCTATATACTTCTTTATCCCGTATCCAAATTCACCAGTGCGCTATCTCGCGGCATACTACGCCTGATGGGACTTAAAGTAAACAAGAAAGCGTCGGAACAAGCTTTTACCAAAATAGACTTAGACAACCTGATACAATCCAGTATCGAATCGGCTCAAAATGAAAACGACATTACGGATGAAATCAAGATATTCCAAAATGCCTTGTACTTCTCGGAAGTCAAGGTTCGGGACTGTATGGTGCCACGGACAGAAATAGAAGCGGTGGAAATCAGTTCATCCATAGAAAACCTTAAAAACAGGTTTATTGAAAGCGGAAATTCCAAAATCATCGTTTACAAAGAAGACATAGACCATATCGTAGGCTTTATCCATTCATCCGAAATGTTCCGGAACCCGGCAGACTGGACTTTACGAATTAAAGAAACTCCCGTGGTCCCGGAAACGATGTCTGCCCAAAAGCTATTAAAGAAGTTCATGCAGCAGAAAAAATCTCTGGCTATCGTAGTAGACGAATTCGGTGGAACTTCGGGAATCGTAACGATGGAAGACTTAGTAGAAGAAATCTTCGGCGATATTGAAGACGAGCACGACAATACAAACTACATTGCCCAAAAGGTCGATGAGAATGAATACGTCCTGTCCGGACGACTGGAAATAGAAAAAGCCAATGAATTGTTGGGATTGGATTTGCCGGAATCCGAAGAATATGTCACGGTCAGCGGCCTGATCCTACACCAGTATCAAAGCTTTCCGAAACTGAACGAAATCATCAGATTCGGCCATTTCGAGTTCAAAATCATCAAGAATACAACGACAAAAATAGAACTTGTACGTCTGAAAATCGGCGAATAACTAAATTTTAGCCCTACAGACATGAATATGTGCGAAGATTTTTGTATCTTCGTGCGCTTAAATCGTTTAAAGAAAATAATAAAAATAATAATCATTTAAATCAATGGCAACATTACAGAAA
>ENA-UEYI01002817-UEYI01002817.1-human-gut-metagenome-genome-assembly--contig:-NODE-2817-length-11319-cov-6.662871_pt1 | contig 11319 bp, 7 predicted proteins | sample MGYA00242900_ERZ507916 | MGnify/ENA primary metagenome ERZ507916 (study PRJEB26167, sample SAMN06115521) | human gut metagenome | host: Homo sapiens | place: China:Chongqing | collected 2015-09-02...
CCCATCTTTTCAGCTTAGTAGCTTTTCTATATTCAAACGCTCTTCCCATTGGATTTATGTTTTAATATGTTTTTTATTTATGATTATTCATTATCTCAGTTTTGCGTCCAACTTGTTCTGCAAGTTGGTAATCAACTTCTGCATCAGCTTATCAATCTGCTTGTCGTTAAGCGTAGCGTTTTCGTCCTGAAGCACGAAGCTTACAGCGTAGCTCTTCTTGCCTGCTTCAAGGTTCTTGCCTTCGTATACATCAAACAGTTCCACGCTCTTCAGGAGCTTTTTGTCGGTTTCGTAAGCTATCTTTTCTATTTCAGCAAACTGCACCTTCTTGTCAATCAGCAACGCCAAGTCGCGCTTAACAGCCGGGAACTTAGAAATTTCGGTATAAGTTACCTTCTTACCCTTGATAGCTTTCATTAGTTCCTTCCAGTTGATGTCGGCATAATATACTTCGTTGTCGATATCGAATGCCTTCTGGAGTTTCTTGCTCAGCACACCGAATGTAGCAACGAGCTTACCACCACGAGTATGGATGGAGATAGCTACAGAATAGATATCATCCGACAAGTTGCCAAATACCATAGCACCCAAGTTTACGCCCAAACGACTGAAGATGTTAAGTACATACGCCTTAAGTTCGTAAACAGAAGAATTCATATCAGGATGCGCCCATGAGTTGCTGATGTATTTACCTGTCAACCACAAGCCCAAGTGAAGTTCTTCTGAATAAGCGGCAAGCAATTTTTCAGGGTTCTTCTTCTCAGCGTTGAAGTGGTAGCAGTTTCCGAATTCAAAGAAACGAAGGTCGGCATTCTTACGGTTAGCGTTGTGCTGGATACATTCCAAACCACCAAACAACAGAGAAGCACGCATTACGTTAAGGTCGTTGCTCAACGGGTTCATTACACGAACCAAGTTTTCAGGTTTGTAAGTTTCAAGACCATCGTAGTATGAAGCGGCAGTAAGAGAGTTGTTCAGGATTTCATTGAATCCGCAACCTACCAACTGTTCAGACACCAAGTTCTGAAGCTTAACAGACTTGTCTACTTCACCTTCTACATTCAAGCTAGATTTCAATGAAGTAGGGATTTCCACATTATTATATCCGTAGATACGAAGAATATCTTCTACCACATCGCACGGACGCTGTACGTCTACACGATATGCAGGGATTGACAGTGACAAGCCTTCTGCTGTTTCTGCCACAATCTTCATTTCGAGCGATGTAACGATGCTCTTTATAGTTTCTGCAGGAATTACCTTTCCTACCAACGAGTTTACATATCCGTAAGACAACTCTACCGCGAAATCAGCAACAGGAGTAGGATAGTTATCCTTGATATCAGAAGCGATTTCACCGCCAGCCAATTCTTTTACCAAGATAGCCGCTTCTTTCAATGCGTAGATAGCACCGTTAGGATCGATACCACGTTCAAAGCGGAACGAAGAATCAGTGCTCAACCCATGACGGCGAGCTGTTTTACGTACCCATGTAGGATGGAAGTACGCGCTTTCCAAGAATACATCTTTAGTAGCTTCTGTAGTACCTGAATCCAAACCGCCAAATACGCCTGCTATACACATAGGCTCTTCAGCGTTACAAATCATCAAGTCGCGTTCAGAAAGCTTGCGTTCTACCTCGTCGAGGGTAACAAACTTAGTTCCTTCCTGACAAGTCTTCACTACTATCTTTCCGCCTTTTATCTTATCTGCGTCGAAGCAATGCATAGGCTGTCCGTAAGCGTGAAGTATGTAGTTAGTGATGTCAACGATATTATTTACCGGACGAACGCCGATAAGGCGAAGCTTATTCTGCAACCATTCGGGACTTTCTTTAACGGTAACGTTCTTGATAGCCACACCAGCATAACGAGGACATGCTTCAGTGTTTTCTACCACTACATCGATATCCATATCATGGTTGTCTACCTTAAACTCGCTTGTTTCAGGACGATGCAACAATGTTTGATAACCGTTTTGCACCAACCATGCATACAAGTCGCGAGCTACACCGTAGTGAGAGCAAGCGTCGGCACGGTTAGGAGTAATGTCCACTTCGAACACATAGTCGCTCTTAATGTTATAATAATCCTTGGCCAATGTGCCGGGGACTACATCCTGCGGAAGCACGATGATACCGTCGTGGCTAGTACCTACGCCGATTTCGTCTTCTGCACAAATCATTCCGTTAGACTCTACGCCACGCAGTTTCGACTTCTTGATTGTAAAGCTCTGGTCGCCATCATAAAGTTTAGTGCCAAGAGTAGCAACTATCACCTTCTGTCCGGCTGCCACATTAGCGGCTCCACAAACAATCTGCACGGGTTCGCCTTCGCCTAAATCTACTGTTGTAATATGCATGTGGTCAGAATTAGGGTGCGGTTCGCAAGTCAGCACTTCGCCAACTACCAATCCCTCAAGACCACCTTTTATAGACTGGACTTCTTCTACTCCGTCTGTTTCCAATCCGATGGAAGTAAGAGCTGCCGACACCTCTTCGGGTGTCAAATCGAAATCGACATACTCTTTCAACCAATTATAAGAGATATTCATGATATGTATAGTTTTTATTTATTTCAGTCGTTATACAATAGTCCATTGTACATCAAAATACGATGTGCAAAGTTATATAAATAATTTGGTTTGCACGATGCACGACGGATTTTTTCTACACATCGCATTATTTAATACCTTATTTATATGGGCGATATTCATCTCGATTCAAAGAATGGTGTTACAAAAAAAATAAATTTCTTATATTTGCAGATGGCACGGCATGCATGAAACAGCATACAACCGTGCATCATCATTAATAATCTAAATATCAACGAATGACACCACTTAGATTTATCCTATTAGGAAGCGGACTGCTTACAGCGACTTCAGCAATATCAGCCCCAAAGAAAACCGACAAACCAAACATCATCTATATCATGTGCGATGATATGGGGTATGGCGACTTGGCATGCTACGGACAGAAGTATATCTCTACCCCAAACATTGACCGTATGGCGACAGAGGGAATGCTCTTTACCCAAGCATACGCCGGAAGCCCCGTAAGCGCACCGTCGCGAGCTTCGTTCATGACCGGACAACACAGCGGGCACTGCGAAGTAAGAGGCAACAAGGAGTACTGGAAGAACGTGCCCATGGTAAAATATGGCATAAACGAAGATTTCTCGCGCGTGGGACAACATCCTTACGACCCAGAACACATAATCATCCCCGAAATAATGAAGGATAACGGATATACCACAGGCATGTTCGGAAAATGGGCAGGCGGATACGAAGGTTCTGTATCTACCCCCGACAAGCGAGGCATCGATGAATTCTACGGATACATCTGTCAGTTCCAAGCGCATCTTTATTACCCCAACTTCTTAAACCGATACAGCCGTGCGGCAGGCGATACCGCCGTGACACGTGTGATAATGGAAGAGAATATCATTTATCCGATGTTCGGGAAAGATTATTTTAAGCGCACCCAGTATTCGGCAGACATGATTCATCAGGAAGCGATGAAGTGGCTCGATAAGCAAGACGGAAAGCAGCCTTTCTTCGGCATTCTTACATATACGCTGCCTCATGCCGAATTAGCTCAGCCCGAAGACTCTATCTTGATAAACTATCAGAAACAATTCTTTAACGACAAGACTTGGGGCGGACAGGAAGGTTCTCGATATAACCCGTCTGTACACACCCACGCACAATTCGCCGGAATGATTACTCGCCTCGACGCATACGTGGGCGAAGTGCTGCAGAAACTGAAAGACAAGGGACTTGATGATAACACCATCGTGATATTTACAAGCGACAACGGCCCTCACGAAGAAGGAGGAGCCGACCCTACATTCTTCGGACGCGACGGCAAGTTGCGCGGACTGAAGCGTCAATGCTACGAAGGCGGAATACGCATACCGTTCATAGTGCGCTGGCCGGGTAAGATACAAGCTGGAAGCGTAAACGACCATCAATTGGCATTCTACGACCTGATGCCTACTTTCTGCGACTTAATAGGCGTGAAGAATTACGTAAAGAAATACACCAACAAGAAGAAAGCTACCGACTACTTCGACGGATTATCGTTCGCTCCTACCCTATTAGGCAACGGAGAGCAAAAGAAGCACGATTTCCTTTACTGGGAATTTGAAGAGACCGACCAAATAGGCGTTCGCATGGGCGACTGGAAAATGGTGGTTAAAAAAGGCACTCCTTATTTATACGACCTCGCCAACGATATCCACGAAGACCATGACATAGCCAGTCAGCACCCCGACTTGGTTAAACAGATGACTGACATAATCCGTAAGCAACACACAGAAAACGAGAACTTCAAGGTTACTCTCCCGAAAGAATAAACGACATAAAAAAAATCGTCAGCGGTTTGCTGACGATTTTTTATTTAAAACGGTACTATCCCCGATGGATCCGGCATCGGAATATCTCCAGCCGATAACGACGACAACGCCGAATCCGACGAAGCATTCGACGCGCCCGAATTCATCTTAGAGCGCATCACGCCCGGCTCCTCACCAGGCATCGGGATAATCATATCATCATCCGGATTCTGGAAACGTGCGAACTCAGAACGGAAGCGAAGCAATACATCGCCCACCGCACCGTTACGATGCTTGGCAATGATAATCTCTGCCATACCGTGAAGGTCATTACCCTTTTCATCCTGATAAATCTTATAATACTCCGGACGGTGGATAAAGCAAACCATATCGGCATCCTGCTCTATGGCACCCGATTCACGCAAGTCGCTCAACTGAGGTCGTTTTCCTTCGATACCTTCACGGCTCTCTACACCACGGTTCAACTGACTCAGCGCTATAATAGGAATGTTCAGCTCCTTAGCCAATCCTTTAAGCGAACGAGAAATGGTACTAACCTCTTCCTGACGACTACCGAACGACATACCGCTGGCGTTCATCAACTGCAAGTAGTCGATGATGATAACCTTCACTCCATGCTCGCGCACCAAACGACGCGCCTTGGTACGCAACTCAAATACAGACAATGAAGGCGTATCATCTACAAAAAGCGGAGCATCGTACAGCTCCTTTATCTTATAGTCGAGCTGTCCCCACTCATAAGGAGCCAACTGACCGCTCTTAATCTTCTCACCCGGAATTTCGCACACGTTGACAATCAAACGGTTCACCAACTGCACGTTGCTCATTTCAAGCGAGAACAAAGCTACCGGAATCTTATTGTTAACCGCCATATTCTTGGCCATAGAAAGCACGAACGCCGTTTTACCCATCGCCGGACGAGCCGCGATAATAATAAGGTCGGAGTTTTGCCATCCCGACGTCATCTTATCCAACTGATGGAAACCACTTTCCAATCCGCTCAAACCGTCGGTACGTGCCGCCGCCTTCTGAAGCATTTCATACGCCTCCTGAATAACCGGATTAATCTGCGTATAATCCTTCTTCATGTTCTGCTGCGAAATCTCGAACAACTTACCTTCGGCCTCCTGCATCAAGTCGTCTACATCCTGCGTTTCATCGAACGCCTTAGTCTGAATCATGCTGGTAAAGGTAATCAGCTCACGTGCCAGATACTTCTGCGCGATGATACGTGCGTGGTACTCTATATGCGCCGATGACGCCACCTTACCACTTATCATCGTAATATAATAAGGTCCGCCCACCTCGTCAAGATCACCACGAACGCGTAGCTGCTCTGCCACGGTAAGGATATCGATAGGCTTCTGCTGAATAGCCAAGTCGGTAATAGCCGCATAAATCAACTGATTGCGACGCTCGTAAAACGATTCGGGTTTAAGAATCTCGCTGACCAACGAATAAGCGTCTTTCTCAATCATCAACGCTCCCAGCACAGCCTCCTCCAGCTCTGGTGCCTGAGGTTGCAAATGTCCGTATTCATCTACCGGTTTATCTTTCGCCTTTTTCGGCACCCGGGTTGTTCTTCTTATAGTTTCTGCCATTATATGATAGTCATTAAAGCCATTTGTGAAGTGCAAAGATAGGAAAATTCTCTCCCACTAACCGAGTATTTTAAAAACTTTGCCGTATATTTGGACAAACTTAAAAAGAACAAATACCATGATAACATTTCCTAACGCCAAAATTAACTTAGGCCTCAACATAGTAGAAAAGCGTCCCGACGGATATCATAATTTAGAAACCATATTCTACCCCATAATTCTGCAAGACGCTCTTGAAGTAAATAAGTCTACTCATGCCGATGAAAGAGTGCACCTCAGCGTGTCGGGCAACGGAATAGATGGCAATCCGAAAGATAATCTGGTAGTAAAAGCCTATAATCTGATAGCGGAAGACCATGACTTGCCGCCGGTGGATATTCATCTGTTCAAGCATATCCCAACAGGAGCGGGATTGGGAGGAGGTTCTTCTGACTGCGCTTTCATGATTAAGTTGCTCAATGAGAAGTTTGCTCTAAACATGAATGTAGAGCAGATGGAGAAATATGCCGCTAAATTAGGAGCCGACTGCGCTTTCTTCATTCAGAACCAGCCTGTATTCGCCACCGGAATAGGCAATATCTTCGAGCCAATAGAAATCTCGCTCAGCGGATATCACCTTGTATTGGTTAAGCCAGATATCTTTGTTTCTACTAAGGAAGCCTACGCCAAGGTACGTCCGTCGCATCCCGAAGTTTCACTGAAAGATATTATCCGTCAGCCGATAGAGACTTGGAAAGACACTATGAAAAACGACTTTGAAGACAGCGTGTTCTTCCAATACCCGGAAATAGCCGCTATTAAAGACGAGATGTACGACTTGGGAGCCGTTTATGCTGCCATGTCTGGATCGGGTTCTGCCGTATACGGACTGTTCAAGGAACCTATAGAAAACGTAGACGACCGCTTTGGAGGTTGCTTCTGCCGTCAGCGAGAAATGATTTGATTTTTATGGATTCATCACAAAACAAGTACTTACATTTATTTGATAACACAGCCGGTGGCATTCAGTTGCCATCGGCTTTTACTTATCCCTTTCATTACTTTCCCCATCCGCTTACGCAACTTGCCGCCAAGCAGGTGCAGGCGTATCTGCAAAGCCGAAGCGACTGGCATGAGGAGATAAGTAAAGGGAAGATGTTCGGTGTACTGATAGTGCGCACCGCTCTGAACGAAATTGGCTTCTTGGCAGCATTCTCCGGAAATCTGGCAGGAAGCAATCATCATGATTACTTTGTACCGCCCATCTACGATATGCTTCAGCCGGATGGTTTTTTCCGCATAGAAGAAGCCAATATTTCCGAGATTAACCGCCGCATATCTCAAGCGGAGCACGACGAGGATTATCTTTCTGCCAAGCAGTCGTTAAGACAGACAGAAGAAGATGCCGCTCATCGACTGGCCGATTACAAGCAGATGATGAAAGAGTCGAAAGCCGCACGAGAGGGAAAAAGACGAAGCAGCACTCTTACTCCCGAAGAAGAGAAGGAGCTTATAAAAGAGAGTCAGTTTCAGAAGGCCGAATGCAAACGACTGGAGAAACAGCTAAAAGAGGAAGTAGACAGATGCGCAGACACACTAAAGCAGTGGACCGACAAGATTAGCGCATGGAAAACAGAACGCAAACAGCGGTCGGCTGCGTTGCAGCAAAAGCTATTCGAGCAGTTCCGTATACTCAACGCTAAAGGCGAAGAGAAAGACATCTGTCAGATATTCGCTGAAACCACGCATACCATCCCTCCTGCCGGAACCGGCGAGTGCGCATTGCCCAAAATGTTGCAATATGCATATCAGCACGATATGCAACCGCTTGCGATGGGTGAATTCTGGCAAGGCGTTTCTCCTAAAGACGAAATAAGACACGACGGATGTTTCTATCCTTCGTGCAAGAACAAGTGTGCGCCTATCTTGAGCCATGCGCTTATCGGACTCAACGTAGAGAAGAATCCGTTGCAAGACGACAAACATCGCGACAGTAAACTCGATATCATATATGAAGACGAGTGGATAGTAGCCGTAAATAAACCGGCAGGAATGCTTTCTGTTCCGGGGAAAGACGGACTGGTATCGGTACTTGAGCAACTGCAAGAGCTTTACCCCGACAGCGACAGTCCACTACTTGTGCATCGTCTCGACATGGATACTTCAGGCATTTTATTGGCAGCCAAGACTAAGGAAGTACACCAACGCCTGCAAGAGCTATTCGCCACCCGCCAGATAAAGAAAAGATATACGGCACTACTCGACGGACATGTAGACACTGACAGCGGAATGATACGCCTGCCTCTCTGCTTCAATCCCGACGACCGTCCTCGGCAGATGGTGAATCACGAGCTTGGCAAGCCAGCTGTAACCCGCTACCAAGTGATACACCGCACAGAGCAACGCACGTTGGTTTCATTCTTTCCACTAACCGGAAGGACGCATCAACTGCGTGTGCACGCCGCACACCCGGATGGCTTGCACTGCCCCATAGTAGGAGATAACCTATACGGTAAGCCTGCCGACCGACTTTATCTGCACGCCGCACAGATAGAATTTGTCCATCCGGTTACTCAGACTCTAACTAAGATAGTATGCGAAGCTGATTTTTAGAAATTCACAATGAAGTGACTCAATAAAAATTTTATTGTTCTATTCCGGTTGAATCTCGTTAGCCGAAGGAAGAGTTTTCCATCTGTCGCCGAATATATCGTAAGCATCGGTAACTACCACAAAGGCGTTCGGATCCGAATTCTTGATGGCCAGTTTAACGCCTGCCACCTCCTTATAACTCACCACAAGGAATATCATTTCTTTGTCGGCGCCAGTATAGAGGCCGCTACTCTTTATGCAAGTAGCTGTACGGTCGAGGTCGTCTAATATATATCGGTGCAACTCGTGCATCTTCTTCTCACTGATTACGAATATCAGCTTATCATTCTTCTCACCGTTTATCACGTAAGCTATCATCCTCGAAATGATGAAGATGGCGATGAGCGAATAGAAAGACAGATGCCATGACGCCGGAGTAGTATCCGCTTCATTACCTATACCGAAACCGATAACCACCAGTCCGAAGCAAACCACGGCTCCGTCCACCATCAGGATGGCTCTCGAAAAACGGATGTGAGCGTATTTCTGCAACAGCATACCCACGATGTCGCTTCCGCCAGTAGTAGCCTCGTTGCGTATCACAATACCCGTACCTATACCTATTAATACAGACCCCATCACACAAGCCAGCATCAAGTCGTTGCTCATATCGAGCGTACCGCCCAACAGTCGCGCGGGGTCTAGGGCTTCGAGCGAAGCCTCATCGGGATAGACTAGCGCCGAGAGAGTATTCATTATCAACGGGGTAATAAGAGCCGCGGCTATGGTACGCGCACCTAATTTCGACCCCAAGAAGATTACCGAAATGATAAGTAACGGAACATCGAACATATAACCGAATGTTCCTACCTGAATGGAGGGGAACAAGTTATGAAGCACGATGCTGGCTCCGTACGCCCCACCGGGAACGATGTTATACGGATTGATGAAGAACACGAATCCGGATGCCAAGATAACGCATCCTATCAAAATGTTAACCCATGATAATATTGTCTCTCTTTTCATAAAATGTGATTTTATGCAGCAAATATACAAACATAATTCAACGAACCAAAAAATATCGGCTTAGACTTTACAAAAAAAAGAAACGAACACAGCCACCATTACCACAACGACAACTGCATCCGTTTTCTACATCTCCATCAAAACGTATAAAATCATAAATAGGGGGTAATAAAAAAGGTAAACGCACTACCATTCCCTATACTTGCCGGTAATCTCTCAAAGCGGCAAGAAAACGAGACTAAAAAAATAATTATAATCTAATTACTTGTTAACTATGTATCTCTCCTCATAAATAATACTTAAATAATGCATCTTATATACTCTATCTTAATATCTTTGATCCTATTGAACCATCACATTATAGATAGCGATGTGAAAATTTTAAAATAGCTTTCGCCATGCTTAACGCAACTCATTCTTTTAAAGATTCTCACCTTTTTGTTATGCCACAAATATAGGGAAACCCATAGCTTCAGCCTAATTATGCTACCCTCAAATATAGTCAAAACGCCATAAGCCAGCGTTTTTTATAGGTCAAAATAGGTCAAATTAAAATTGTTTGCGTATTTTTAGGGCGTAAAAACACATTTGCAACTATAACTATGCAGAGAAAAAAGAAAGACACACCGATAGTAGCGTGGCTGGCAGATAAGTTTCAAGTTTTCCGAGATAAAGAGCAAAACTTCATCAATAAGCAGCGACAGCTAATCATGATTGGTTACGCCATAACCATCATGCTGGGATTGATATTGAACATAATGGGCATTTCAGGCTCATTTCACCCCGTCTTTACCGCCACTAATTCTGTAGTGCTGGCTATATTCATCGTTTTATCCGTATGCTATGCTTTCGGAATAATCGGTCTTACAAAAACCATCGCCAGTATGGCTATCGCGCTACAGATAAGTATTTCTATTGATACGGTATACTGCGCACTCGACTCGTCACTACCCGATAGTCTGATGGTTATCTTGGTAAATATGATGATATTATCTACAAACATCATTATTACCCTTGCTACCTATCTTACGCACGTTACCCAATGGATGACAAGTATAGCAATTTCAGCATACGTAGCCAGCATGTTCATTACCCGTAACTCGGCATTGGCCGACTATTTCTTCATGCTACTGCTGATACTAGGCTTTATCAGTCTGCTATCCCTAATGATTGTAAAGAACGCCAAGAGGCTGACAGAAGAAAACACCACGCTGAAAAATGATGAAGCCGAACTGCTACAGATACTCCGCCTGAACAAGAATCAGGTAAAGGCATACATAGCACTGGCCAAACAAGAGCATTCTACCGAGAACATACCCCAACTACTCGATATGCTTGGCGAGAAGTCGCAGAAGAACCTTATAAATAATGTAATAGAGTTTATGCGGATGAACGAGACGGAAAGCGAAAGGCTAAAGCTACTCTTGCCTGAGCTTACGCCGTCGGAAATCAAAATATGTCAACTGATATTGCGCGACAAGAAATTGGGCGAAATATGCTCTATATTAAACAAATCGGAATCTAACATTAACACGCAGCGCGGAAATATACGAAAGAAGCTTGGACTTCAGCCTACCGACAATCTGCAGAAAGCTCTGGAGAAGCGGGTAATGTAGAAGTAGCAAACACGCAAATAATACATTAAAGTCGTCTTACTTCGACCGAAGTAAGCACGTTGACCGACTCGCAGGGCTGACGCATTACTTAATTTCTTCATTATGCCATGGTGCATCTAAAAGTTCAGCAAGAAACTCATCACTCCA
>ENA-UEYI01002821-UEYI01002821.1-human-gut-metagenome-genome-assembly--contig:-NODE-2821-length-11297-cov-2.652496_pt1 | contig 11297 bp, 10 predicted proteins | sample MGYA00242900_ERZ507916 | MGnify/ENA primary metagenome ERZ507916 (study PRJEB26167, sample SAMN06115521) | human gut metagenome | host: Homo sapiens | place: China:Chongqing | collected 2015-09-02...
CGCTGCAGCTGGAAGAGCTGCCAGTCGAGTTCGGTAACCAGAGTGAGGTCTATCTTGTTGATCATCTCGGTACAATCATGCCCAGCAGCACGCCCGCACAGCGCCAGCAGGTCTTCCGCAAGGACAAGGAACAGATCAAGCAGATGGCCGTCGACGACGCCAAGCTTCTGCAGCAGCTGACGGAAGAAGCCGGTGCGAACTATCGCTTCGAGTATTCGCCGGAGTCCTTTACGGGCACGGAGCCTGAGTACGCGCTCGAGGTCTGCAACGCTGTCCTCGATGTCTGGAAGCCGACGGCTGACCGCAAGGCCATCATCAACCTGCCGGCAACGGTCGAGATGAGCATGCCGCACGTCTTTGCGATGCAGGTCGCTTACATGAACAAGCACCTCAAGTACCGCGACAACGTCGTGCTCTCGCTGCATCCGCACAACGACCGCGGCTGCGGTGTCGCCGATGCGGAGATGGGCATCCTGGCCGGTGCGGACCGCATCGAGGGCACGCTGTTCGGCAACGGCGAGCGCACGGGCAACGTCGATATCATCACGGTCGGCATGAACATGTTTGCACTCGGCGTCGACCCGGAGCTCGACTTCTCGAACATGCCGGAGCTCGTCGAGATGTACGAGCGCGTCACGCGCATGCACGTCTCGCCGCGCCAGCCGTACGCCGGCGACCTCGTCTTCGCTGCCTTCTCCGGCTCGCATCAGGATGCCATTGCGAAGGGCATGCATTGGAAAGAGGAGAAGAATCCGGACAAGTGGACGCTGCCGTACCTCTACATCGACCCGAAGGATGTCGGCCGCGAATACGACGGCGACGTCATCCGCATCAACAGCCAGTCCGGCAAGGGCGGCGTCGGCTTCATCATGGAGCAGAAGTACGGCATCGACATGCCGAAGAAGATGCGCGAGGACTTCGGTTACTGCGTCAAGGGCGTTTCCGACCACAAGCACAAGGAACTCATGCCGGATGAGATCTACCAGATCTTCCAGGATGAGTACGTCAACGTCGATACGCCGTACAAGCTCAACGACTTCCTGCTCCAGAAGGAGCCGGACGGCACGCGCAAGGGCACGGTCGACATCTTCGTCAACGGCGAACCTCAACATCACCTACAAGGATCTGACGTACAGCGAGCACGCGCTGGAAATCGGCCAGAACAGCCGCGCGATGGCCTACATCGGCATCACGAATGAAGACGGCCACATCACCTGGGGCGCCGGAATGGACACGGATATCATCACGGCATCCATCCAGGCTCTGATCAGTGCCATCAACCGCATGAAGGCGGGAAAATAAGAGAATAGGAGCAGAGATCTGCTGACCATGCCCTGCACGCAAAGCACGCATCGCCTTGCGCGCAGGGCATTTTTATGTGCTATTTTAATGCAATCTGTAATCCGGCTGCGCTATGATGACGGAGTGAATCGCGAAGATGGATTATCGGATTTGGATTGAGGTGTGCTATTCATGGAAATGAGATTGAGACGAAGACGAAAGCAGGGCGGCATCGCCGTGCTGGCCTTGGCGGTGGCCATAGCCTTGAACGGGCAGGCGCTGCCGGCAGAGGCTTCAACGGCTGCGGCGCCGGCAGGGCAGCAGGCAGATGGCCAGGGCTTCGTGACCACGGCCGAGCAGGCCATCAAGAGTGTCAAGGCCCTCGGCTTTGTCGACACGGACGGCTCGAAACTCAGGGCCATCGCCGTGGAGTACGACAGGCCCATAGCGGCGAAGGCTGTCAGCAAGGATGCGTTTGCAATCGAGGACTACGGCATGACGCTCTCGGAGAAGGACCTGACGCAGGGCAGTGCGCCGGGCGCCATCGAGAAGGTCTATGTCAATGATGTGCCGGAAGTCTCTGCTGCGGGCGGGACATCGTCCGGCCGCTATGTCATCATCGAGGTCAACACGGACTATCAGGCGGGCCGTTTCCCGCGCTCGTATGCCATCACGATGGCGGCAGGTGTCAAGCAGTGCAAGGCCATCCACACGGCCGACGGCCTCATCCTGCCGTCAGAGCAGGCCGTCACGAACTACACGCAGAAGACGTACATCGGTTACGACCCGCAGACCGGCAAGGACCGCGCGCCGGAGTACTACCACTATGCCAATGAGGGCGCCTATACGATAGCGGGCCTCGAGGGCTATCAGCTGCACACCATCGAGGATGGCACGGCCTTCCACGCCACGCATTGCTTCGACGAGGCGAATGGCCAGTACTGGGATCTCGACCTGCCGTATGCGCTCTACGTGCCGGTGGATTACGACCCGCAGAAAGCATACGGTCTCGTCCTGCATATCCACGATGCCGGCTCGATGAGCTCGGACCCGCGCCTGACGCTGACCGAATCGCAGGCTGCGGCCAACTACGCATCGGAGGCGTTCCAGTCTCTTGCGAAGGCGAATGGACTGGCGGGCGTCATCGTGCTCTGCCCGGCCATTGCGGAGTTCTACCCGATGGATGCGGCGCATCCCGACTACGAGCTGCGCATGGCGCGGGATAACTGGACGCTTAGCTGTGCGGAGCCGGCCATCTGGCAGCTCATGGACAAGATCACGAAGGAGTATCATATCGACCCCGACCGCATCTACGGCAGCGGGCAGTCGATGGGCGGCATGACGGTCATGGCCATGGCCGCGCAGCGCGACAACTACTTCGCGGCGCTGCTGCCCATGAGCTGCAAGTGGGGCAATAACTTCAACAAGGACTTCCCGTTCAACGGCGCACGGTATTACAGCATGCCGACCGATGGGACGATCGTCTGGCAGAACGACAGCGACGGCAGGCCCGTCGACTATCGGAACTGGTTCTACCTCGTGTCGGATGACAACATCCTCTATCTCAACACGGCGCAGGAGAATACGGAGTACCGGGTGCTCTACGAAGACCTGGCCGGCGTCAAGGTGCCGCGGCGTTCGCTCGTCCTCGACGATAAGACGACGGCGGCGAAGCGCTCCGACGCCATCCGCCGCCTCGTGGCAGAGCCGAATGAGACAGGCATCTATCAGGCGGTGCTCACAGGCAATGTCAGCCACATGTCTGCCTGGTTCTACGGGCACGGCACGCCAGCCTGCTATGACTGGCTGCTCAAGCAGACGCGCAAGACTGAGATGGCACGGCCGAAGCTGCCGCTTGACCGTCCCTTCGCGCTGGCCGCGCAGCAGAAAAAGACGGCAGACCACATCTACTCCGTGGACAGGAAGGATCCTTCGAAGGTTGTCTATTATCCCACGGGCAGGCGCGGTGCCGGCACGCAGGGCTATAATTCGGGCGTGACGGCACTCGGCTCGACGGCCAGTCTGCCGCCGGGATGGCAGCCATCTTCCACAGCAAAGACGGAGAGCAAGGGAAACACGGACGCTGTGCAGTGATATGCGCATAAAAAAACGCTGGTCATCTGACCAGCGTTTTTTTGGAAGGGGGATAAAATCAGGCGTTGCGGAGCAGCAGGACGCGTGCCTCATACGGTTGCAGGGCACCCGTCTTGTGGCTGGCGTAGTTGGAGATGAGTTCCTCGCCATCCTTCCCGTCGAACAGGTTGCAGGGGACTTCTTCGCTCGTCCAGTTGCAGGCAATCAGCAGCGTCTCGCCGCCGAGGTGACGCGCGAAGGCGTAGACATTCGGGTCATCTTCTAAGAGCGGCTCAAAGGTGCCATAGACGATGATGGGGTAGGCGTGGCGCAGGCGGATGAGCTTCTGGTAGTAGTAGAAGGTGGAGTCCGGGTCCTTGAGCGCGGCCTCGGCATTGATGGTCTTGTAGTTCGGGTTGACGGCGAGCCAGGGCGTGGCGTCCGTGAAGCCCGCATTCTTGCCGGCCGTCCACTGCATCGGCGTGCGCGCGTTGTCGCGGGCAACCGTGTTGAAGCAGGCGAGCATCGTCTCAGGCGAGACCTTCTTCTGCTCGTCGATGTACTGGTGCCAGGCGTTGATCTCCTCGAGGTCCTGGCAGTCGGCGAGCGAGTGGAAGGTCGTGTTTGTCATGCCGAGTTCCTCACCCTGGTAGATGTAGGGCGTGCCCTTCTGCATGTGCAGGCAGGTCGCGAGCATCTTGGCCGAGAGCACGCGCCACTGGTGGCTGTCGTTGCCGATCATCGAGACGCAGCGCGGCTGGTCGTGGTTGTCGAGGTAGAGCGAGTTCCACGCCTTGCCCTCGAGCTCCTTCTGCCACTTGTTGAGGATGGCGCGGACCTTCGGCATCTGCGGCTTGCCCGTCGTCCACTTGTCGATGACGCTGCCCTTGCCGTTCTCCGGGCCGACGTGCTCGAACTGGAAGACCATGCCGAGCTCTTTGCCGTCGCTGCGGGCGTACTTCTTGGCCTCGTCAATCGTGACACCGGCTGCCTCGCCGACCGTCAGCAGGTCGTAGTGCGAGAGCACGCGGCGGTTCATCTCCTGCAGGAATTCGTGGACGCGCGGCCCGTTGCAGACATGTGGCGAGAGGTCGCCGTAGCCGTCTGCCTTGATGGGGCCGTCCGGGAAAGACTGGTCCTTGGAGATCATCGAGATGACGTCCATGCGGAAGCCGTCGATGCCCTTCTCGCACCACCAGGTCATCATGTCAAAGACGGCATCGCGGACCTTCGTGTTCTCCCAGTTGAGGTCTGGCTGCTTCTTCGAGAAGCAGTGCAGATAATACTGGTCCGTCGCCTCGTCGTACTGCCAGGCCGGGCCGCTGAAATACGACTCCCAGTTGTTGGGCGCCTTGCCGTCCTTGCCATCCTTCCAGATGTAGAAGTCGCGGTAGGGATTCGTGCGGGACTTGCGGCTCTCGATGAACCAGGCGTGCTCGTCGGACGTGTGGTTGACGACGAGGTCCATGACGAGCTTGATGCCGGCTTCATGTGCCGTATCGAGAAGCGTGTCGAAGTCCGCCATCGTGCCGAAGTCCTTCATGATGGCGCGGTAGTCGGAGATGTCATAGCCATTGTCGTCGTTGGGGGATTGGTAGATCGGGGAGAGCCAGATGACGTCGACGCCGAGCTCCTTGAGATACGGGATGCGGCGCGTGATACCCGGCAGGTCGCCGATGCCATCGCCGTTCGAATCCTGGAAGCTGCGCGGATAGATCCGATAGATGACGGCCTCTTTCCACCAGGCCTTCTGTTCTTCTGCCATAAATGAATACCTCCTGTGCGTTCATTTTCTTGAGATATATCCTGTATTCGCGCTGTTCTTGCCGATTTCCTACGGGAAAGTGATACAGGATGCGAATCTCGTTCCAGATATCGGTCGCAAAATTTTCTGCGGCAGTTGTCTTTTCGATGGGCTTTTTTCCAGATAAGATGATATAATGGAATCACATTTTGGCAGAAGGGTGGTTCTATGAAGAAGATCCTCATATCCTGCCTCTTGACGGCCGTCATCGTGACGGTGGCGCTGGTCATCGAGGCAGGATATTTTATTGGCAATTACTGCGTACACTTCGGCCTGGAACGCGGGACGGCGGAGAATCCGCAGGAGCCGCCGCGGGCCTATGCGCTCCTGATGCCGCCGGAGGCGCGGCAGTTCGACAAGCCGAACTACGCCTCGGAGAACTGGAACATCGACTCGGAGGACGGCATCTACCTCGCGGCAACGCATTTCAAGCCGGAGCGCGAGACGGACAAGTGGGTCATCGTCGTGCACGGCTACGGCTGCACGCAGCAGAATTCTTACTACATCGCTGAGAACTACCTCTCGATGGGCTATCATGTGCTGACGCCGGACCTCAGGGCGTCGGGCCTCAGCGGCGGCCGCTACCTGACGCTCGGCTACCGCGAGAGCGAGGACATCGTGCTCTGGGCGAGGAGAATCGTGCAGGCAAATCCGCAGGCGAAGATCATCCTGCACGGCGTCTCGATGGGCGCGGCGACGGTCATGATGGCGGCGGGCCGCGAGGACCTGCCGCCAGAGGTCGTCGCGGTGGTCGAGGACTGCGGCTACACGAATGCAGATGAGCTCATCGCCTTGCAGATGGAGAATTCCTTTGGCCTGCCCTCGTTCCCGGCCATGAATCTCCTGAACTGGCGCTGCGAGAAGATGGCGGGCTTCAGCCTCAAGGATGCCTCGCCAATCGATGCCGTGCGCCATGCCCGCGTGCCGTTGCTCTTCATCCACGGCACGAAGGACACGCTCGTGCCGCCGAACATGGCCGAGAAGCTCTATGCGGCGGCCAATGCCCCGAAGAAGGAGATCCTCATGATCCCCGGAGCCGTGCACGCGGCCGCGAGCCAGGCCGACCAGCAGACGTACTTCCGGACCATCCGGAAATTCGTACAACCCTATATGGAGGAAAGCAAATGAAAGCAGTTGTGACAAGAGTCCGGGAAGCATCCGTCGAGATTGCGGGGGAGGTCCATGGTGCGATTGACCAGGGATTCCTCGTGCTCTTAGGCGTCGGCCCCGAAGATGATGAGGAGACCTGTGACCGGCTGGCTGAGAAGGTCACGCATGTGCGCGTCTTCTCCGATGAAGCGGGCAAGATGAACCTGAGCATCGACCAGGTCGGTGGCGCCTTCCTCGTCATCTCGCAGTTCACGCTCTACGCCGACCTCAAGAAGAGGCGCCCCGGCTTCTCGCATGCGGCCAAGCCGGAGCTCGCCGAGCCGCTCTACGAGCGCTTCATGGCGGACTTGCGCGCGAAGGGCTTCCGCGTGGAGCACGGTGAGTTCGGCGCTGACATGAAGGTCGCCTCCGTCAACGACGGCCCGGTGACACTTCTTTTTGATACGGACAACTTATGAGAATTTGACAGGAGGTAAGGATATGAAGGATTTACTGCGAGCTTATGCGGACCTCGTCGTGCGCGTGGGCGTCAATCTGCAGAAGGACCAGATCCTCGTCATCAATGCGCCAATTGAATGCGCGGCGTTTGCGCGCATGATCGCGCAGCAGGCCTTTGCGGCGGGCGCGCACGATGTCGTTGTGAGCTGGAGTGATGAGCAGCTCGCGCACATCCGCTATGTGGGCGGCAAGAAGGCGCTCTTCACGGAGTTCCCCGGATGGCGGCGCGCGTTCTACGAGGATTACGCGGCGCAGGGCGCGGCGTTCGTCTCGATTGCGGCGCGCGATCCGGAAATCTTCGGCGACATCGACCCGGAGAAGCTCAAGCTGGCCAATCAGGCGGCTGGCGCGGCGCTCATGGAGTACCGCGAGCGCCTCATGAACAACCGCAACACCTGGTGCGTCGTCTCGGTGCCGACGAAGGGCTGGGCGAAGAAGGTCTTCCCCGAGCTCTCGGAGGATGAGGCCGTCGCACGCCTCTGGCGCGAGATCTATAAGACCGTCCGCGTCGGCGAGGACATTGACACCATCCAGGCATGGCAGGAGCACATCGCCTTCCTGCACAAGGCGGCCGACTTCCTCAATGCGAACGACTTCCAGGAACTCCATTACACGAACGGTCTCGGCACGGACCTGACCATCGAGCTGCCAGAAGGACACATCTGGGCGGGCGGCGCCGAGAAGTCGGAGCTAGGCACGGTATTCGCGGCGAACATGCCGACAGAAGAGGTCTACACGCTGCCGAAGCGCGACGGCGTCAACGGCATCGTCTACGCGACAAAGCCGCTGAACTTCAACGGCAACCTCATCGAGGATTTCTGGCTGCGCTTCGAGAACGGACGTGTCGTAGACTTCGCTGCGAAGAAGGGCGAGGCCATCCTCAAGGGCCTGATCGAGACGGATGAGGGCTCGCACTTCCTCGGTGAAGTGGCACTCGTGCCGTACGATTCGCCCATCTCGCAGAGCGGCGTGCTCTTCTACAACACGCTGTTCGACGAGAATGCCGCCTGCCATCTGGCACTCGGCAAGGCGTATCCGACCTGCCTCAAGGACGGCGAGAAGATGGACAGCGTGACGCTCTTGCAGCACGGCGTCAACGACTCGCTGATGCATGAGGACTTCATGGTCGGCAGCCGCGACCTCGAGATCGTCGGCACGCGCCGCGACGGCACAAAGGTCCAGGTGTTCCATCAGGGCAACTTCGCCTTCTGAGGATGGCTTTATCAGATCAGGGAGGAGATACAATGATGCAAAGGACTCTCGGTATCCTCATGGCGCTCCTGCTGGCGCTCACGGCGCTGGGCCTGCCGACGGGCCGCTCTGAGGCGGCAGGGCTGCAGGACAGCGATTTCTCCTGCCGCGGTGTCGCGCTCGGCGCGAGTGAGCAGGAGCTCTTCAAGGCCTGGGGCGAGCCGCTCTTCGACAAGGCGGAGCGCCGGCAGGGCGTGACGGTCAAGGTCTATGTCTACAAGGACCATTATGAGGCCGCCGTCGACAAGAGCGGCCATGTCGTCGATTTCGTCATCAAGAACGACCGCTATGAGGCGCGGGGTGGAATCAGGCTCGGCGCGACCTCGTACTGGATCCAGAAGACGTACGGCAAGGCAGAGCGCCAGCGCATCGACGGCATGCCGTACTACATCTACACGCGCGAGGGCCATCCGCACGACCACCTGCTGCTCGGCGTCGATGCGCAGGACGGCTACCTGACGTCGATGCGCATCACCTCGCTGCCGCTGACCGATGAAGAGGCGGAGAAGCGCGCACTCGAGGATGACGCGGAAGAGGGCGCACTCGATCCGCGCTTCGCGGAGAAGGAGATCGACATCTCCGCTCTCGGGAAGGCGGAGGCGCCAATCCTCAAGGAGGCGCAGCCATGATCCACCTCAAGATGATGCGCCACCGGCTGCTGCGCTACGTCGGCATCACGCTGGGCTGCCTGATCGCGAGCTGCTCTATCAACCTGTTCCTCGTGCCGTCGCACCTGCTGACGGGCGGCGCGACGGGCATCGCGATCATCGTCTACTACCTGACGCAGCTGCCCATCGGCCTGCAGACCTTCCTCTACAACATCCCGCTGCTCATGGCCGCCTGGAAGACGCTCGGCCATGGCTACACCGTCGACGTCGTCATCGGCACGGGTATCTTCTCGCTGTGCCTCGACCTCACGCGCTTCCTCAATGCGTACGCGCCAGTCAATGATCTCATGCTCGCCGCCATCTTCGGCGGCGTCTTCAACGGCATCGGCTACGGCATCGTCTTCCGCATGAACGGCAGCACGGGCGGCTTCGACATCGTCGGCGCCATCGCCAAGAAGTACTACTCGCTCAACATGGGCGGCGTCATCTTCGCCTTCAACTGCATGATCATGTGCGTGGCGGCGTTCCTGTTCGGCGTGGCCCCCGCGATGTTCACACTGATCTGCATGTACATGAACGCGATGGTCACCGACAAGGTCATCGCGGGCTTCAACAGCCGCAAGGCCGTGCTGATCATCTCCGACCGCGCGCAGCAGATCGCGGACGGCATCATGGAAGTCGGGCGCGGCGTGACCTTCCTGCACGGGCAGGGCGCCTTCACGCGCAAGGAGCGCAACGTCGTCTTCGTCGTCGTCAAGCTCACGCAGGTCAGCAAGATCAAGCTCATCGCGCATGCCGTCGACCCGCACGCCTTCATGATCATCATGTCGGCCAACGAGGTCATGGGCCGCGGCTTCAGCGAGCCGGGCATCGCCTTCCGGCGCTTCATCCACAAGGACAAGAACCAGCTGGTGCACCCCGAGCACCTGCAGTGGCACGATGACCGCTGAGCATTGATTCTTTACAGGAGGACTCCTTATGATTGAAATGACCTATCTCTTGAACAGCGGCTTCCTCGTGCGCGTCGGCCGCACGCTGCTCGTCTTTGATGACTTCAAGGACCCGGCGGGCGCCGTCGATGCGGCCGTGGCAGCTGCTGATTTCGACCACCTTTACTTCTTCGCATCGCACAGCCACTTCGACCACTTTGATGCGCATATCCAGCGCTACGAGGCGCAGGCAGACCGCTATATCCTCAGCGATGACATCCGCTGCATGAAGGACTGCAGCGTCTTCGACACCCAAAAGCTCACGTTCCTCAAACCGTATGCGAGCTGGCAGGACGATGTCCTCGCGGTCGAATCCTTCGACTCGACCGACCTCGGCACCTCGTTTTGCGTCACGCTCAAAGAGGAGGGCACGACTATCTTCCACGCCGGCGACTTCAATTGGTGGGACTGGACGGGGGAGCCAGCCGAGCAGCGGAAGCTCGCGGAGAACGCCTTCCGCAAGCAGATGAAGAAGCTCGAGGGGTTAGAAGCAGACGTCGCATTCTTCCCCGTCGACGGCCGCATGGGGCCGAGCCTCGACAAGGGTGCCAAGGTCTTCTGTGCTGAGACAGAAATCCGCGCACTCGTCACGATGCACTCCATCGGTTATTCGGCCTGGCAGCCGCCGGCGGGCTTTTTCGCACCAGGCCGCGAGATTCCCGTCTGGTCGCCGCGCAAGCCGGGCGAAAAGAATTGCCTCAAAGACGGCAGACTATTGAAATGACAGGAGAGGATAGGGTAAAATGAAGAAGGTATTCCTGCTGCTGCTCGCCATGGTCTTGATGACGGGCAGCTGCCTTGCCGCATCTGGCAATGCATCCGGCAATGAGAGAACAACAAGCGTCCAAGACGGTCCGGCCGTCAAGGATGTCCATAAAGACGTTCATAAAGGAGATAAGAAAATGGTAAATCGCATCGCAGTATTTGAGACGAACCTCGGCAACTTCAGCGTGGAGCTCTTTGAGGACGAGACGCCGATCACGACGGAGAACTTCATCGACCTCGCCGAGAAGGGCTTCTACGACGGCGTCATCTTCCACCGCGTCATCGACGGCTTCATGATCCAGGGCGGCGACCCGGAGGGCACGGGCATGGGCGGCCCGGGCTACACGATCGAGGACGAGTTCCGCGACGACCTGCGCTTTGACGGCGAGGGCATCCTCGCGATGGCCAACACGGGCATGCCGCACACGGGCGGCAGCCAGTTCTTCATCACGCTCGACAAGACGCCGTGGCTCAACGGTCATCACACGATCTTCGGCAAGGTCAAGGAAGGTATGGACGTCGTGCGTCGCATCGGCCATTCGGAGACGGACATGGCAGATCGCCCGCTCGAGGACGTCGTCATCAAGACCATCGAGATCAAGTATCCGGAGTGATGGCAGAGGCGTACACCTACATCCTCGAGTGCAAGGACGGCAGCCTCTACACGGGCTGGACGAATGACCTGACGCGGCGTGTCAAGGCGCACAACGAGGGGCGCGGCGCGAAGTACACGCGCTCGCACCGCCCAGTCCATCTCGTCTACTTCGAGTCCTTTGCGACGAAGGAAGAAGCGCTCGCGCGCGAGGCCGCTATCAAGAAGCTCACGCGCGCGGCAAAGCTCGCCTTGATTGACACAGCTGAGAAAAAAGGTTATAATAAGTAAGTTAAACTGAAACAGAAAGGGGGGTTTTAACATGG
>ENA-UEYI01002825-UEYI01002825.1-human-gut-metagenome-genome-assembly--contig:-NODE-2825-length-11292-cov-3.161123_pt1 | contig 11292 bp, 10 predicted proteins | sample MGYA00242900_ERZ507916 | MGnify/ENA primary metagenome ERZ507916 (study PRJEB26167, sample SAMN06115521) | human gut metagenome | host: Homo sapiens | place: China:Chongqing | collected 2015-09-02...
AAAATGCTCCATGAACCGGCGCTCGGCATCCGCGGTGCCGATGAGGACAAGCACCGTATCGGACTTCATGGGCGCGTTGGGGTCCGGGGGCACACGCAATACGCCCTGACTCTTCAAGGCGACCACATTGCAGTCGGTCTTTTCACGGATGCGGCTGTCACGCAGGGACAGGCCCACAAGGGCCGGGGGCGCCGTCACCCGGAAAATGTTCAAGCCTTCCGTCAGAATGGTTACCCGGCCGGGACTGAGCAGATTGATGATCGTACTCGCCGCCATCGAAGCGTGCGACATCACCAGATTCGCCCCGGCGTTGTACAGGGAGGGCACGTTGCGATCAAGTGTGGAACGGCTGAGGATCTGCACGTCAGGCCGCAGCTTGCGGCAATAGATGGTCAGATAGATGTTCAGGTCATCGTCATGCGTGGTCACGATGACGGACGGGGTTTCCATGATGTGCGCCCGCTGGAGCACCGCCAGTTCCCCGGCATTCCCGAGAATGTAACGGGGATCGTCCGGCGGCACGAGCCGGGGGTTCTTCTCGACGAGACAGAACGGCAGCCCGCGACGTTCCAAGGCATCCGCCGCAGCTTCCCCCACCTTGCCGCCGCCGAGGATAAGCACGGGCGTCCGGTTCGCCTTGCTGCTCCGCTCGGCCTTGCGGTCATAAGCCTCAAGCTGATCCGCCGTCCCCGCGAGCAGCAGGATGGAGGCCTCGTCGATCCGGCTGTCCGGGCGCGCGGACATATAGGAATTGCCCTCCCACAGCCCGGCCACGTTGAGGCCGAAGCGTTCGCGGAACCCGCACTCGCGCAGCGTCTGCCCCATGAACTCGGTGTGGATGACCGGCGCCTCGGCAAGGCACAACGTCCCGAACCGGGCGATGATGTTCGACTGGGCGCGGGTCCCGTAGACGCGGCGGGCAAGGCTCCGCCCAAGCATCTCGGTAAACGAGTAGACGTGGTCGCACCCCGCCAGCATGAGGATGTTCATGGCCTCCGGATTCTCCGCACTGGCGGCGAGCAGGGTCGACGGCGCGACTTCTCGCACCGTGGAGGCGATGTTCGTATTCCGCAGATCCCCTTCGAGCGCTGCGACCAACGCCGCCTTGTCCGCCCGCAGGTTCCGGTAGGTGTTGGCGTCGTCGAACTCGCCGGTCACCACATCATAGCGGTTGTCGTACAGTTCCAGCGCGTGCTGCCCGTCCGGTACAAGGATGACATACGGATAGTTGTGCTGCCGGAGCTTGCGGGCCACGCTCAACGAGATGTCGTTGTCGCCCACCAGAACCGTATGGCCGCTGGTATCGGACGGCAGGGAGCGCGGCTTGCGCTTGTTGTTGTATTCCTCGATCCACGGCTGGTACACGAACCGGATGAACGTAAACGGCATCACGATCATGATGAGGATGATACCCGACACCAGCACGATGATGGAGAACAGTTTCCCGATATCGCTCGTGAAGGTGATGTCCCCGAACCCCAACGTGGACATGACGGTCAGCGTCCAGTAGACGCCGGTGATATAAGAATAATCCCGCCCTTCGTAGGCCATGATCTGATGAAACACGATGCTGAACAGCGCCACCAGAACGGTCGTGAACAGCAGGAAGCCGATCACGATGCGCTGATTGCGGCGTCCCGTGGTCTGGGTCAGGAGCGCCGGGAGAAGGGTCAGGAGCAGTTTCATGGTCAGCGCCCGTAGCTGTCTTCAAGACGCACGATGTCATCTTCCCCAAGGTAGGTGCCGGACTGGATCTCGATGATGACCAGCGGGATCATGCCGGGATTCTTGAGCCGGTGCACGGTGCCGAGGGGAATGTAGGTGGACTGGTCTTCATGGTACAGGAGCACCTTGTCGCCAACGGTGATCTCGGCCGTCCCTTCGACCACCACCCAGTGCTCTGCCCGGTGGTGGTGCTTCTGGAGCGAAAGCTGCCCGCCCGGCTTGACGATGATGCGCTTCACCTGAAAACGCTCACCTCTCGCCAGCGTTTCGTAACTCCCCCACGGACGATAGACCAGCGGGTGGCTTTCCGCCTCGCCGCGCCCTTCCTTTTTCAGTGATTCGACGATCTTTTTCACATCCTGCGTGCGTGCGCGATCCGCCACCAGCACGCTGTCCGCCGTCTCCACGACCACCAGATCCGATACGCCGAGCGCGGCGACCATCCGATTGGAGGCGTGCAGATAGCAGTTTTCCGCGCCCTCGGCGTAGACATCCCCCACACGCACGTTGCCGTCCCCGTCGTGCGGAGCGGCTTCATAGAACGCTTCCCATGACCCGAGATCGCTCCAGTCGGCTGTCAGAGGGACCACGGCGGCCCGGTCCGTCTTTTCCATCACCGCGTAGTCGATGGAGTCGGCGGGCGAACTCAGGAAGGCGTCGGCGTCGGGACGGATAAAGTCCCGATCGGCGTGATGCCCTTCCCACGCCGCCTTGCACGCCGCATAAATGCCGGGAGCGTGCAGGGCCAGCTCTTCAAGGTAGATGGATGCGCGGAACAGGAACATGCCGCTGTTCCACAGATACCCTCCGTCCGCCAGCATGGCCTCGGCTCTGGCGAGATCCGGTTTTTCCACAAAGCGCGCCACAGCATACCCGCCCGAGGGCAACGCCCCACCCCGGCGGATATACCCGAACCCTGTTTCCGGTGCATCCGGCGTGATGCCGAATGTAACGATACGCCCGGACTCGGCGCAGGCGCGGGCCCGCGCCACGGCTTCGGCGAAAACATCCTGAGGTTTCAGCACATGATCGGACGGCAGCACCAGCAGCAACGGATCCCCGCCGCCGGACAACGCCGCGAACGCCGCCAGCGCAATGGCGGGCGCGGTATTCCGTCCCTTGGGCTCCAACAGAATAGTTCCGGATACGCCTTTCTGCTGCAAGGCCGCCGCCACATAAAAGCGGTGCTCTTCATTGCAGACCACCAGCGGATCGGCGCTGCCCGGCAAAGCCGCCGCCCGATCCACCGTATCGCCGAACAGGGTATGCCCTCCCATATCCATGAACTGCTTGGGATACAGGGCTCGGGAAAGGGGCCAGAGGCGGGTGCCGCTGCCGCCGCACAGGACAATGAAACGCAATGTGGACATAAACACTTCCTGTCTATTTCACGGTAAATTTATGAAACACCAGACACGCCCCATCAAAAGGCGGCAGCAGCCGCACGGAGGCTTCAGCCGGCGGAGAAAAGCGGGAAAGCCAGCTCCACGCGGCCCGCTCCGACGCAAAGCCGCGCGGAGCCAAAATATGAAACGACAATCCTTCGCCCGGAAGCCAGATCGGGGTCAGCGCCACGGATGGGGAGCGTTTGCCGTAGCCGCGCCACGCCGTATACGCCTCTTCCAGCGTACCGAACGCACCAAGGCTTAAAAGCACCCCCTTGGTCATGGACGGCGGAGGGGCATACAGTACGGCGGGAAGCGTCAGCTCCTGAGGCCCCGCGCCGATATCGTTTCTGTACCCGGGGTTTTTGCCTAAAACCAGTTCCAAGGCGGAGCCGGAACCGTACAACGCCCGCACCAGTTCGGCAAGAGCCTCGCCGGGCTGCAAACGGAACGTCCCCAGCGTTTCGGGGACCGCGTTCTTTTCCGCTTCGGCACCCTGCCCACCCGCCGCTTCCGCAGTGGAGGATTCCGCCTTTTCAGGGACGGCGGGGGGCGCTTCATCCGGAGGCAGAGGCTGCGGAACGGCTTCCCGCGACGCCGCACGCCGCACGGCACCATCCCCGGCTGCCCGCCCTTGCCCGGCAGTCCCGGCGGTATCCGCCTTCTCCGCTTCCGGCAGCCAGCCCAGCACGCCGGACACCACCGCCTCCAGCCGGGCGTGCGCGTCGTCCTTTACAGCCTCCGGCATCCAGCGGTATCCGCCCGCGACGCAGATCAACGCCAACGCCACAACCAGCCAGCGGCCCCACCGGTTTTCCACATCGCTGCCGTTACGGGCCACCTGCGACCACACCATACGGCCGGTTACGGTTGTACGGTTGCCCACAAGCAGGGCAAGCAGCATCTGATGCCCGAGGCGCATGAGCTGGCGGGGCTTCCCCCTGCTGGCCCGGTGCAGGGCGATGAGGCTCCCGAGCGAAAACAGCCGTTCCGCCCTCTGCCCTCCCGCCAGCCGCAACCGGTGGCGCACAAGCCGGATGCTCTCGCGCATGGAGAGCGGCTTCAGATACAGGTACTCGTTGATCCGATCTTTAAAGTTGGGCATACCTTCAATGATCTGTGCCAGTTCCGGCTGACCAAAGATGACGATCTGCAGGAGCTTTTCCGTGTTCGTCTCGAAGTTCAGCAGTTCGCGCAGCACTTCCAGCGCCGCCGGACTGAGCTTCTGCCCCTCATCTATAAAAAGGACAAGATTCCGGTTCTGCTCCAGCGCCTTATCGAAAACCCGATTTTGAATGACGCTGATGCACTCCCGGCGCGCCACGCCCTCGGGAGGCCGCTGCCCGGCGAACAGCTCGCACAGGTGCCGCACGAATTCATCGGCATCCTCGAACCCCGCGTCCAACAGCAAAAAGACGTCGATGCCGCTCTGCTCGTTCAGGCTCCTCAGCAGACAGCGGCACAGCGTGCTCTTTCCCGTGCCCACCTCGCCGAGAACCACGTTCAAGCCCCGCCGCAGCCGGATGGCGATTTCCAGCCGGTTCAGGCAGTCCTCGTGCGTCGGCGTTCGGTAATACGCGTCCGGGTCCGGCGAGTTCGAAAACGGCTCCCGCGTCAGATTCAGGAGCTCCAAATAGCTGCTCATTCGGCAATACCCTCAAGAAAACGGCATTGGAGGAAAAAGGGAAACGCTCGTCGCGGGAGCGGGAACGCACAGGCCTTCCCGTTTTTCCCGGCCTCCATCCTTCCGCGCTATTTCAACTTCCCGATGGCCTCACGGAGACGCCCCTTGTCCTGTGCGTGGACGAGGGCCGCCTCGGGCGCGATGATGCGCTGCAGAAGCAGGCGTTCGATGTCGTCGTCCATCGTCTGCATCCCAACATTGCGATTGGTCTGCAAAACGCTCGGCAATTGGAATGTCTTGCTCTCGCGGATCATGTTCCGCACGGACGGGATGCCGAACATGATTTCCAGCGCGGGTACCCGGCCCTTCTTGTCGGCCCGTTTGAACAGCGTCTGCGCGATGATCGCCTGAATCGACTCCGAAAGGCTCGTCCGTATCTGCGCCTGCTCCTCCGGCGGGAAGACCTCGATGATGCGGTCGATGGTCTTCGCCGCGCCGACCGTGTGCAGCGAGGAGAGCAGGAGATGCCCCGTTTCCGCCGCCGTCAGCGCGGTCTGCACGGTTTCCGCCGCTTCGAGGGCAAGGGAAATGGTTTCGAGATCGCGCATTTAGCCCACGAGGATGATGTCGGGGTCCTCGCGCAGTGCGGAGCGCAGCGCCGTGCCGAACGAGCGGGAATCGCGCCCTATCTCGCGCTGGTTCACGAGGCAGCTCTTGGATTGATGCACGAATTCGATGGGGTCTTCAATGGTAATGATATGGTCGCGGCGCTTGGTATTGGCGTAGTCCACAAGCGCGGCCAGCGTGGTGGACTTGCCGCTCCCGGTGGGGCCGGTCACAAGCACGAGGCCCTTGGGCAGCAGGGCCAGCTCGCGCAGCATGATCGGAAGACCCAGCTCCTCAACCGTGCTGATTCGCTGCGGGATTTCGCGGAACACCGCGGAAATGCCGCGGTTCTGCCGGAAAAAGTTGGCACGGTAGCGCGCCAGCCCCGGAATTTCATAGGCGAAGTCCAGATCGCCCGTCTGCTCGAACGCCTGCACGCGCTCCATGGGAACCATTTCACGCAGTACGGCCAAAAGTTCCTCGGTCGTAACAACCGGAGCGTCCACCCGTGCGAGGTCCCCGTAGATCCGCAGGAGCGGCGGATTGCCCGCCGAAAGGTGCAAATCCGAACCGTGATTGGCGTGCAACAAATGAAAAAGATTGTCTATTTTTGCCATGCATGACCTTCCTGCACGGTTTTTGTTGCCGGAACGCCCGGTTCTTGGTACACCTTGGCAGGAACAAGGTGCGTATGAAATACGCGAGACGGAAGATTCTGTCATCACCGCTGAAGGCCTGATCGCCATTTGTGAACAAGTCCACAACATGCTGGACTCTATCACAGAAGGCTTCCGCCGACAGCCCGCGCACCGTTGCCCGATCGGGCGTGCCAAAGGAAGGCTCCGCGTGTACCAGACCATCCCCCCGGAATTGCTGCATCCCGAAATGTTCATTCCCGCCGCCACGCTGCTCGGGCTCCTGCTCGGCAGCTTTTACAACGTCTGCATCCACCGGTACGTCAGCGGCGAATCCATCCTTTTTCCGCCTTCCCATTGCCCGCATTGCAACCAGCGCCTCCGCTTCTGGGAACTGATCCCCGTCCTCAGCTATCTGCTGCTGCGCGGCCAGTGCGCCCGCTGCCACAAGCCCATCCATATCCGGTATCCGCTCGTCGAGCTTCTGTCCGGCCTGACGTCCGGCCTTTTGGCATGGCGTTTCGGCCCCACGCTCGCCTTTCCCGTCTATCTCGTGTTCACGGGAATGCTCATCGTCGCCTCGGGCATCGATCTGGAATGCTTCATCCTTCCCGACGGCATCACGCTCGGCGGGACAGTGCTGGCCGTGCCCGCCGCCATCTTCGCCCTCGGCATGGACTGGACGGACGCCCTTCTCGGCGGCCTTGTGGGCGGCGGGACGTTCCTCGCCGTACTTCTTGTCTTCAAACGCCTGCGCGGCGTGGACGGCATGGGGTTCGGCGACGTCAAACTCATGCTCATGCTCGGCGTCCTGTGCGGGCCCCTCGGCCTGCCGCTGATCACGCTGGTCGCGGGCGTCTCGGCCCTTGCCGCCTTTCTGCTCATCGCCTGCCTGATGCCCCGCGAAGCGCCCTTGCGCGAAATGCCCATCCCGTTCGGCCCGTTCCTGAGCCTCGGCGCCTTCGTGCACATCCTCGCCGGTCAGGAAATCCTCGACTGGTGGATCCGGTTCATCACGGGGTAGCGTACAGCGCAAGCACTTTCCGCACGTAATTGCGGGTCTCCTCAAACGGGGGGATGCCGCCGTACTTGTCCACGTTGGCGGGCCCGGCATTATACGCCGCCAGAGCCAACGAAACGTTCCCGCCGTACCGATCCAGCATGGATCGGAAATAGCGCACCCCGCCCTCCACGTTCTCATCGGGATTGAACGCATCGCGCACCCCCAGATGCCGCTGCGTGCCGGGCATGAGCTGCATGAGCCCGCTGGCCCCGGCCGAAGAGACGGCCTTGGCGTCGAATCCCGATTCGACCTTGATGATCGCCATGACCAGCCGGGGCTCGACCCCATGTTGCCCGGCATACCGTTCCGCGAGCCGCGCCACGCCGTCCGGCCCCACCGCACGCATCAGCCGCTCGGCGCTGAAGCGCCCGAAAAACTGATACCTCCCGTCGCCGTCCGGCCTGTTCGTCAAAAAGACGGTCCCGTCCTCCCCCACATGCCGATAGATGGCCACGGACTCCGCAGGCAACGGATCCACCGGCTGAGCTGACGGGGCATCCGGGCGGGCCGCGTGGGGCCGCTGAGAAAGCGTTTTTTTGATGGGAGGCCGCACCACGACCTTGAGTTTGGAAGGTTCGGCTGCCCTAACGCCGGTGACGCACAAAAGGCAACACACCAGAATGAGGCCCGCCCATACGGGGAGCCCCAGCCATGAGAGTCGAGGCCCCTCGTCTTTCGGAACAGCCTGTGCTACCATCATTTCCAACCGTAACGAGCCTCCCGTCAAAAGACAAGGAGCGCCCTCCGCACCTGTCCGGCGACGCCGAGGGAAAAGGTACGCGCATGAAAAAACGCAAGCGTTTCTCCCTCGCATGGCTTGCCCTGCTCGCACTGGCGGGCGGGGTGGAACTGCTTATCGTGGACGGCACGCTTTCGGGCGGTGCCCCATTGTCCCGCGTGGCATCCAGCGTGCGGGAAACGCTGGACCAAACACCCACCCCAGCCAATGCGGCCTCTCAGCAGATGTACATCTGGAAAGACGCATCCGGGGTCACGCACATCAGCGAAACGCCGCCTCCCAAGCCGCCCGCGGGCAAAGTGGAGGAATACCAGTTCTCGCCGCAGCCTCCAGCCGCGCAGCCCGAGCCCGTCGCCCCTCTCGATATACCGAGCCCTGAGCACCAGCCGTCCGCCGCCGAACTGGAAAAGGCCGCCGCTGAAGCCCGGAAAAGGCTCCAACAGCAGGTCGAACAGCTGCAAAAGGAGCGGGGGCAGCTTGAAAAGCAATTATACCGCGCCCGGGCCACGGGCGACGGCTACGCGCAGATCCGTTTCCGTACTTTGCTGGAACAGAACCGAGAGGCGCTGGAAAAGCTCATCCCCAAACAGTGACATATGCCATGCAGCCACCCTTCCGCAACGGATTTACCCTGATTGAAATCGTCTCCGTGCTCGTCGTGCTCGGCGTGCTGGCCTATCTCGGCATTTCGGCCTTCCGGGGCAATGACGAGATAACCGCCTACGCGGAACGGGACAGGCTCCTCTCCCAGCTCGTCTATGCCCGCGCGCAAGGCATGGCGATGGGCGGCGGGCAATGCGTCACCATAGATACAAACAAGGTGAGTTTCTTCATGAAGGGCAAATCAGCCCTGCCGACACTGCTCAAGGATTATACGCCTTCCGCATCAATCCAGAGCACCCCTCCGGCTACGTTCTGCTTTGACGCGGCGGGAAGCGTCTGCGGCGAGGACAGCCTCGGAAATCCGAACGACACGGGCATCCTCTATTGCACCGCGTCAGCCTCCGATCAAACATTCAGCTTCGGCGGCGGGATCACGCTCACTCTCTTCGCGGAAACGGGGTTCGTCCAGTGAACGCGCGCGGCTTCACCCTCATCGAGATCATCGTCACCATCATCCTCATGGCGATCATGGGCTTCATGGCGGCGCAACTCATTGCCACGACCTTGCGCGGAAGCGCCGAAAGCGCCGGGCAGATCAAAGATCTGACGGAGGCCACCAGCACTCTGGAAGAATGCATCGCCTACCTCAACACGGAAGCCATGCAGCAGAAGGCTGCCAGCGACCTCATCAAGGATAAAGGCCTCGAAGCTCTTTTGGAAACCCAAGATAAACGGGAACTGTGGCACCCGGACGGCTGCCCATCCTGCCCGGACAACCTGCTGCTCACCGTCAAGCGCGGTTCCGTGGAGCTTTCCCGTGCGTTCTGATGCCCGTGCCCCCGAGCTGGGTTTCACGCTGCTGGAAATCGTCTGCACGCTGGTCATCCTCGGCGTGCTCGGCTCGCTCGTGTTCTCGGGATTCGGCACGGCCATCACCGGGTATACGCAGATGCGGGAAGTCGGAACATCGGACATGCAGGCCGAACTGGCTCTCATCCGCCTCCGGAAAGAGCTTGCGGGAGCCGCCGATTTTCCCGAGTCACCTTTCAAAGACAGCCCTTCCGTCACATTCACGAAGACGGATGGCACGCAGACAACCATCAGCTGCGAAGATACCGGAAACAAGCTGCTCATCGACGGCCAAATACTCCTCTCGGACGTGGCCTCATGCCGTTTCACCACGAACGGGGCCGGCCCCTCCTACATCGGCATCGTGCTGACCCAGCAACTCGCCGAACGGCAAGTCACCTGGACGCTTTCCGTCGCCCCCCGCAACACCCCCCTCGCCAAGGATTGAGGTTCCCCATGCAGACGTCACAACGCGGAAGCGTCCTTCTGACCATCATCGGCGGGATCGTCATTCTGGCCCTGCTCGGCATGGTCGCGGTTTCGCTCATGACAGGTTCCGTCATGACCGGACTGGACGCCAAGGAAACGGTGCAAGCCTCCTACCTCGCCGAATCGGGAAAGGAAATCGTCCGGGTGCAGACGGCGCAACAAAGCGGCGGTGAAATGATGAGCATCGCCCGGCAACTGGAAGAAAGCAGCCGCCAACATAATGGAAAGGGAATTGAGATTGACGGGAAAGGCTTTGTTAAGCTGACACTTTACCCTTCATGGTTCCGATGGTACGAGGACAAATTGCATTTGACGGATTCGGGATGGTATGGCGGGGTTCCCAACGGCAAACGTGAAATGCTGGTGCTCAATCAAAGCGGAGCGATGCGCTATGCTTACGAAAACGGCTTCGGTTCCGAAACGCCCGGCTCAACCGCTGCGGACGTCTACCTGATCGGGAGGGTTCAAGGCGAGAACGGCAGTATCACATACGACACAACGAAACGGACGTTGACGGTCAAGACGACAGCCGATGATCTCAAGTGGTTCCCCGAATATGGAGGCCTGATCGGGCTGGTGCGCCAGCAGGAAAAAGACTCCCAACTCCCTACAAGTACACAAGTCAGCAAACTGCGTTTCACCTATAACAGCAAAAAAACTGATGGTGACGTGCATACCTTCACCGATTTCATTCCGCTCTCGGAAGGCACCAGCTCGGAGGACACCTTTAAAGACAAGGATATCGTCCTCGGCCAGTACTTCCGCGTGGTCAGCGAAGCCCAAACCGCCAACGGTGCACGGGCCGCGCTGGTGTGGCATACGAACGGCAGGAGTTCCCTCCGTTTCGCCGGTTCAGGAGGAAGCGAAGAGGGGGGGAACGCCACTGAAAACATTATTGGGGGAAACCTCAGCAGTGAAGAAGATCTCAAAGAACTCTTCGGCCAGCACCTTACGGAGCATAATCTAAATAAAGGCTATACGTTCACGAAATACGGCCCGGATCTGACCGCATTGAGTGTACAAGGTTTTCAGCCGAGCATGCCCAATCATTTTCTCCTCAAAACAACACGCAAAACCAGCACAGACTACTGGTTCGCGGGAATTACCGACAAGACGATTCCCATTGACTCTTTTCAGAAAGAACATGGTGTAATGATACAGATTTCAACCATGATTCACCCTCTAGGCTCTTCAAAAAAGCCTCACTTTTTTGGCGGGCTCCTTTTCAGGACCCATATGCTTCAAGGGAAATCGGCGCTCACTCCGCATGGCGTCTCCGGGCTGGGCATGGGAATCGTTTATGGCTCCATTGAAATCGAGAACTCGGAGAAAGAAGGCTATTACGAGGTTGACGACTGTACTATCAACCCTGCCCTCCTTCCCGGCTTTGAATGGTTTTCCAAAGACTCCAACGACCCGGAAGAGCCTGACGGCTCTTTTCGCATCGCCAAGACAGATTGGGAGCAATACAGCCGTATCTTTGTACAGGGGGTTCCATCTGCCGGACGCAAAATGACCATCAAGCCAACGTTGATTCTCTGGGCATACGATGATGAGGAGCTCAACGATGGGAA
>ENA-UEYI01002829-UEYI01002829.1-human-gut-metagenome-genome-assembly--contig:-NODE-2829-length-11280-cov-3.135321_pt1 | contig 11280 bp, 10 predicted proteins | sample MGYA00242900_ERZ507916 | MGnify/ENA primary metagenome ERZ507916 (study PRJEB26167, sample SAMN06115521) | human gut metagenome | host: Homo sapiens | place: China:Chongqing | collected 2015-09-02...
GGGATACAGCGTCGTAAGCCCAGTGGTCAGCCGGTACATCGGAGAACGGATTTGCAGCAGCGAACGTCGTGCTTGCTGCGCCAACGACGAGAGCCGTCGTCAGTGCAGATACGAGAGTCTTTTTCATAAGAATCTCCTCCTCTATGAAATTGAATCAAAGAACCTTTCGGCAGGAGATCCAGACTCTTTGGCAAGTATCCATGTTCCCTTTCCAGTTCCTCTGAACCGTCCTGTCGATTAGTATTTTAGCCTATAATTTGCATGTTGTCAATTAATAATTTGCATTATGTCGATTAAATGCGGATGGAAGTGTGTTCAAGATATGTATCGCCTTAATCTTGAACGCTATTTTCATATATACTATAATGAGTAGAACAGAGTCGAAGCAATGTTGCATCAAAACGGATAGACGAGTACAGGAAGGGAAGTCATAGCATGGGATTTCAGCGTGCGCGCAAGGAGGAGCAGCGAGAGAGGCGTCGCCAGGAGATCCTCGATGCGGCCTGGGAGCTGTTTGAGGAAGGCGGCCTCGAGATGGTGACGTTCTCGACCATCGGCGCGAAGGTCTCCTTCACACGCCAGACCATCTACACCTACTACCGGTCGCGCGATGAAGTGCTGCTCGACCTCTTGAGCCGCAGGATGGAGGATTTCTATCAGGACATCCGCGCGATGTTCCCGCTCGGCAAGCCCGTCACGCAACGGGAGTTCTGCGAGAGGCTCGTGGACCACCTGCTGTCCCACAAGAAGATGCTCGCGCTGTTTTCCCTGCACATCACGCTCGAGAATAAGGCGCGCTACGAGAACATCCTCTCCTTCAAGCGCACGATGTACGAGGCGTTCCCGGTCTTCTGCACGATCCTGCGCGACCAGTGCCCGGATGCGTCCGAGGACGCGTTTTGCTACTTCTGCCTGACCATCATGGTCTACAGCAGCAGCATCCACCCGATGATCGATCAGACGCCACTGCAGAAGAAGGCCCTGCAGGAGGCATCTGGCGGCATGGCCATCCCGACGGACCGGGAGCTGATCCTCTCATCACTGATGCTCATGACAGGCTCATTCCACTTTCGCGGCGATGGGGATGAAGAAACGTCCAATCCGTGATAAGATAGAGTCATCTGAGTAAGAGTGAGAGATGAGAGAACAGAGAGGGATGAGATGATGCAAAAGAATGCGGGGCGCTTTGCGCTCGTACTGCTCGCCGTGCTGGCGCTGTCAGCTGCCTTTGTCGTGGCAGGCTGTGGCAAGGCGCAGAGCGATGGGACGGGCAGTCCGGCCAAGCAGCAAACGCTCGACGACAAGGTCAATGCGATCGTCGACTCGATGACGACGACAGAGAAGGTCGGCCAGATGGTCATGATCGGCGTCCAGGGTACAGAGGTCACGGATGACAGCCTCTACATGCTGCACCAGTACCATATGGGCGGTGTCATCCTGTTCGACCGCAACATGGAGTCAGCCGACCAGACGAAGAAACTCATCGCCGACCTGCAGGCGCAGGCCGACCAGAAGGTGCCGCTGTTCATCGGCGTCGATGAGGAGGGCGGGCAGGTCGTGCGTGGCAAGTCCTTCCTGACGCCGCCGCCGTCGGAGCAGGAGATCGGCAGGAGCGGCGAGGTTACGCGCGCGGAGGAGTCGGCCCGCCAGACAGCAGAGCAGCTCAAGAAGCTCGGCTTCAACGTCAACTTTGCGCCGGTCGCCGATGTCGGCGACTACGCGCGCTCATTTGGCTCCGCCCCCGAGCAGACGGCGAAGTTCGTCGCGGCGGCCGCACAGGGCTACGAGCAGGAGCACATGATGTACGCGCTCAAGCACTTCCCGGGCATTGGACGCGGCACGGTCGACTCGCATGAGGACATCTCCTCCATCACGGCCACGAAGGACGAGCTCATGAAGCGCGACCTCGTGCCTTTCAAGAAGGTCATCGACGAGCGCCAGAGCGAGGACTACTTCATCCTCGTTTCGCACCTGCGCTATCCGGCGCTCGATGCGGAGAACCCCGCAAGCCTCTCGAAAGCCATCCAGACGGATTTCCTGCGCGGCGAGCTCGGCTACCGCGGTCTCATCATCACGGATGATGTGGAGATGGGTGCGCTCGCGAAGCATTACAGCTTCCGCGAGCTCGGCGTCAAGGCCGTCGAGGCGGGCAGCGACATCGTGCTCGTCTGCCACGAGTACCCGCATGAGACGGATGTCTACCTCGGCCTGCTCGACGCCGTCCAGAATGGCACGATCCCGATGGAGCGCGTCAACGAATCCGTGCGCCGCATCGTCAGGGCAAAGCTATTGCATGCACAATCCTGAACTACAAGATAAAAAGACGCTCTGACATTACGAGTCAGAGCGTCTTTTTCGTGTCTTATTCTCTTGTGCTGCTGCTCAGCTGCGCCGCACAGCGGCGAACTCGATCTCGGGCACGTGGTCGGTGAGGTCCCAGCGGATGATGGGGCCGAGGTATTCCTCGAGCTGCTCGTAGGTGAAGGCAGGCTTCTGCGGCAGGATCTCGCGGATGGCCGCATCTTTGCGAGACGCTTCCGACCGGAAGGTCTGGAAGGCACCATGGATGCGATTGTAGACGAGCTGCAGTTCCTCCGGCTGGCTCTCGGCGAAGCGGCGGCTTGCGACCCAGAGCGCGTAGACCATCTTCTTGCCCGTCATCTTCTTCCACTCGAGGCCGAGGTCGTAGTAGTAGAAGCCCTCGCGCGGATGGTGGTAGAGCCAGAGCGCATCGTCGCCGATGAGAAGGGAGGCCGTCGCGTCTTCCGGGATTGGGTCCTCCGGCGTAATGTGGCGCACGTAGTAGTTCGGGATGGCGCCGTAGGCCAGGCGCAGGATGATCTTCAAGAGGCAGTGCGACGTCGCCGACTTGGCCGTCAGGATGATCTTGTCGTCCTTCAGCGACTCGATTGGCTTGCGCGAGGCGAGCAGGATGCTCTCGACATCGCCGTCCGTCGAGACGCAGACATCCGGCAGTACGACGAGCTCCTCGCTGTGGCGGGCGTATATGATGGATGAGACATTGCTGACGTCGAGGCGGTGGTTGATGATGTCGCTGTTGAGCTCCGCCGGGACGCCGCGCGCAATCTGGAGCCCGTCCGCTGCGCCGTGCGCATAGCTCCAGGTCAATGGCAGGACATTCAGGAAATTGATGTGTCCGACCTTTGGACAGGTCATAAAAATCCCCCTTTTTCTGTTCGTAATCTCTTTCATTATACACGCTGGCATCCCGAAAATATATGATTTTCGTATGTATACGGTATTTTTACAAGAGCAGGCAGTGGGGGAAAGGCTGTTCGTCAACTACCCGCGACTGAAGTCGCGAGCTTGAGGGAATCTTTCGATACCTCAATTTGCTTAGATAGGCCAGACTTACCGCGTTCGCAGTACTGCGAAGCACAGCAGAGGTCCGGTAATTACCAAAGCCATTAGCGTCCGCAAGTTGCCAAACGGACAAGATAGGTTTGCATCAATGCATGGATACGAGCTTTGCTTTGGCTCGCGCTAGGATGTTCTTGGCCGCATTCACGTCGCGAAGGTGGTGTATCCCACATTTCGGGCAGATCCACTCGCGGTCCTTGAGCGTCAGTTTCTCTTTGCCGCTCATGATATGGCCACAAGCGTGGCAGGTTTGCGTCGTATTCCGCGGGTCGACGGTGACGAAGTTCTTGCCGTACAGCGCTGCCTTATAAGTCAGCATACTAAGGAACATCCGCCAGCCATTGTCTTGGATGCTCATAGCCAGGGCATGGTTCTTCAGCAAGTTCCGGCTCCGCAGTTCTTCTGCTACGACCAGATCGTGGTTCTTGATCAGTGTCGCGGAAGTGCGGTGCAGGAAATCTTTGCGGCGCTGCATGACTTGTGCCGTGAGCCTGGCGACGAGCAAGCGCTGTTTCTCGACGTTCTTTGCCTCACGGAGCTGGCGATGCTCTTTCTTGGCACGGACAATCCGACGGCTCAGCTTGCGCTGTGCGTTGGCCAGCCGTCGTTTCTGCCTGCGGTAATAACGAGGATTGGCCACAATCTCGCCATTCGAGTCGGCATAGAAGTTCTCGATGTTCAGGTCGACGCCAATCTCTGCCTTTGTTTTCGGGCTGGCTTTCACGAATGGTTCATCGGAGCCGAGTTGGAATGACGCAAAGTAGCGGTGCAGGCTGTCTTTCGTGATGGTAATCGTGCCAATGCGGACTTCCTTCATGGCAAAGAGGCGGTCCAGCATCTTTCGGGAGCCTTGGAAGCGGATGCGTTTGAGCTTAGGCAGCATCAGATGACGCTTGTCGAGGAAGCGGGCGTTACTGGTGAACAGAGAAACCTCCATGCCCTTGCTGTAATGCGGATTCGTCTGATACGACTCGACGGACGTTTTCTTGTGGAAGTTCGGCACACTAGCATGATGGACGGCACGGAACTGCTTCCAAGCATGCTGGTAGTTCTGCCGTGCATTGGCAATGGACTGCGCATCGATATCGGGATGCCGGAGCCATGGATAGCGGTCTTTCAATGCTGTTACCGTGCGGATTCGCTCGCGCAGTGCCTCGATGCGCTTCTCGATGAAGTCGATGTAGATGCTCCGTCTGCCGAATCGTGCGATCTCCTTGTTCACAGCGACATGTTCATTGTAGACGCAGCGTGCCGCATCCGCATTGCGTCGAATCATCTCTTTCTGTTGCCGGCTGGGGTAGATGCGGACTTTCAGGCCGTAATGATAGGCATAATCCGCCATCTTCTTATGTTCCATTTTATTCGCCTCCTTCCTACTTCTATTATACAGCATATGAGATTGCCTAACAAGCAATATATCGCTATAATAAAGGAAAAGGAGTGTGATACACATGAAACGGAAAGAGCGCATCTCAGATGCGATCTATGAACGTGGATACGTCTACAATTTCCACTTCCATCTGATCTGGGTGACGAAGTATCGGAACCCAGCCTTCACGACACCGGAGCTCGTGCAGGAGATGAAGGATATCTTGCTGCGCATCGCGCAGCTGAACGATGTGACTGTCGAAGAGCTGGAAGTCATGCCAGAACATGTGCACATGCTCATCAGCTTCAAGCCAAAGTACACGCCAACAAACATCGTCAAGGCACTCAAAGGCGGCAGTGCCAGATTGTTCCTCAAGAACCATCCCGAGATTAAGTACGATAAGTTCTGGGGTGGTCATATCTGGTCACGCAGCTACTATATGAGCACACTTGGCAACATGAGCAAGGAAGTAGTCGCAAAATACATCCAGAATCAGTATTCCAAGTGACTACCGTTGCGGCCATTCCTCTCCTGACTGAAGTGAGAAGATTCCTGGCCGCATTTTAATTGAACACGATGATCCAATATGCTACAATTATCATAGTCATCGTTGATGAAATCAACTGGACAATCTGCTAGTATGTGTCTGCCCGGGGGATAGGGTAGTTTTTGGAGTTTTTGGGAGGAATGCTGCATGGATGAATATATCAACATAGGGCGCTGGTTCTCGGTGCTGCACCGCCGCTCACAGATCTTTGTCGTCGAGGCGTGCGAGAAGCTGCATCTGACGTACTCGGAGTACGTCATGCTCTTGCGCATCTACGACCACGAGGGCGCGCGGCAGGATGAGCTCGCGACGATGCTCTACCTCGACAAGGCCGTCGTGACGCGCACGATGACGATGCTCGAGAAGAAGGGGCTCGTCTACCGCGAGCAGGATGCGTGCGACAAGCGGGCCAGGCACGTCTGCCGGACGGAATAGGGCAAAGAGCAGCACGCCGACCTGCGGGAGGTCATCGAGCGCTGGGTCGACTACCTCGTGGCCGACATGGCGCCCGCGGACGTCGAGACCATCGTCAAGGGCTTTGACCATCTCGTCGACAGGGCCTGCCGCGCGGACATCCGCAAACTCGCGCGCGATATCCCGGAAGATCAGCCGCTGGGACCGGCAAAGGGGGATGACCATGCAGAATAATCGCAAAGGACTGGCGCTCATCATGGCGCTCATCATGGCGCTCGCGGCGGCTGGCTGCGGCCAGAAGGCCGCGACCGTCGAGAAGGCGCCGCTCGTCAAGACACAGCAGGCCGGCAGCGGCACGGAAGCGGATACGGGCACGTATGCCGGCACCGTGCGCGGCCGCTATGAGACAAATCTCGCCTTTCAGGTCGGCGGCCAAATCCTCTCGCGCAATGTGCAGGAGGGCAGCCGCGTGCGCGCGGGTGACACTTTGATGGTCATCAACGCGAAGGACGTCGTGCAGCAGTCGAATGCCGGCGACGCGCAGGTCGCACAGGCCCGCGCTCAGCTTGACCTCGCGCAGCGCAATCTCGCGCGCTACAGTGAGCTCTACCAAGAGGATGCCATCGCGGCCTCGGTGCTCGACCAGTACCAGGCCAACTACGATGCGGCCTTCGCGACGTATCAGCAGGCGCTCGCCACAGCAGCGCAGGGCCACAACGCCCTCGGCTACACGAATCTGACGGCTGGCGCTGACGGCGTCATCTCAGAGATCAAGGCCGAGGAAGGCCAGGTCGTCGCGGCCGGCCAGACGGTCATGACGCTCGTGCAGACGGACGAGCTCGAGGTCGAGATCGCCGTGCCGGAGAACCGCATCGATGATGTCGCGGTCGGCACGCCGGTCAAGGTCTCGTTCTGGGCGCTCTCACAGGAGGTAAATGGCACGGTGCGCGAAGTCGCGCCGATGGCGGACAGCACCTCGCGCACCTACAAGGTGCGCGTCTCCATACCGAATCCTCCAGAGGGCATGCAGCTCGGCATGACGGCTAGCGTGGCGGTGGCGCATGAAGGCGGCAGCAGCTCGGCTGGCTCCGTACTGCCGCTCTCGGCCATCTACCAGACGGGCGACGCGCCCGAGGTCTGGGTCGTCACGGATGACGACACCGTCGCCTTGAAGAGCGTCGAAGTTGAGAATTTCGGCGACAACACGGTGCTCGTGCATGGCCTCGCGCCGACGGATGTCGTCGTGACGGCCGGCGTCCACAAGCTCCGTGAAGGTCAGGCCGTGCGGACGGAGGCGGACAAATGAGGAATCTGACAGAAGTCGCCCTGAAGAACAAGGTCCTCGTCTGGTACTTCATCGTCGTGACGGCCATCGGCGGCATCTTCGCCTACAACAAGCTCGGCCGCATGGAGGACCCGCAGTTCACGATCCGCCAGATGGTCGTCTCGGCCGCCTGGCCGGGCGCGACGGCGCAGGAGATGCAGGAGCAGGTCACGGACAAGCTCGAGAAGAAGCTGCAGGACACACGCGGCCTCGACAACATCAAGAGTGAGACGCGCGATGGCCAGACCATCATCTACGTCGAGCTCTCCGACGAGGTCGAGAAGGCGAAGGTGCGCGATACTTGGAAAGATGTGCGCAACCTCTGCGAGGACGTCAAGACGGAGCTGCCAGAGGGCGTCTACGGCCCGTACTACAACGACCGCTTTGACGACGTCTACGGCTCGCTCTACGCCGTGACGGGCGATGGCTACTCCTACGAGGAGATGCGCCAGCAGGCCGAGAAGACGCGGCGCATGCTGCTCAACATCCCGAGCGTCCAGAAGGTCGAGCTCATCTGCGAGCAGTAGGAGAAGGTCTACATCGAGATGGACCGCGCAAAGCTCTCCGAGCTCGGCATCAGCCCGCAGGTCATCTCGAATGCGCTCGCGCAGCAGAACAATATGACGCCGGCCGGCATGGTCGAGACGGACTCCGACAACGTTTACGTGCGCGTGACGGGGCAGTTCGACGATGTCGAGGCCATCCGCCAGATGCCGATAAACGCGGGCGGCAAGGTCCTGCGGCTCGGCGACATCGCCAAGGTCGAGCGCCGCTATGAGGAGCCGGCTGCGCCGAAGATGTACTACAACGGCGAGCCGGCCATCGGCATCGCCGTCTCGATGGAAGACGGCGGCAATATCTTAAAGCTCGGCGATGACCTCAAGGGGACGATCGGCAAGATCCAGCAGGACCTGCCCCTCGGCCTTGAGCTCCATCAGGTCTCCGACCAGCCGAGCGTCGTCGCGGAGTCCATCCACGACTTCGTCAAGACGCTCGTCGAGGCCATCATCATCGTGCTGGCCGTGAGTTTCCTCTCGCTCGGCTTCCGCACGGGCCTCGTCGTCGCGGGCTGCATCCCGCTCGTGCTCTGTGGCGTCTTCGTCGTCATGTACGCCGTCGGCATCGACCTGCACAAGGTCTCGCTGGGCTCGCTGATTATCGCGCTCGGCCTGCTCGTCGACGATGCGATCATCGCCGTCGAGATGATGAGCGTCAAGCTCGAGATGGGCAACAGCCGCTTCGACGCGGCCTGCTACGCCTTCCGCGCGACGGCCAAGCCGATGCTGACGGGCACGCTGATTACCTGTTGCGGCTTCATCCCCGTCGCCTTCGCGAAGGGCATGGCCAGCGAGTTCTGCAGCGCCCTGTTCCCCGTCATCGCGACGGCCCTCTTGCTCTCATGGATTGTCTCGGTCATGGTCGCGCCGCTCTATGGCTACTACCTGATTCGCGTCGAGGTCAAGAAGGACGCGGCGGGCAAGATCGACCCGTACCAGAGCCGCTTCTACACGTATTTCCGCAAGGTGCTCACGTTCTTCCTGACGCACCGCAAGGTCGTGCTCATCGCGACAGCCTGCGCGTTCTTCGTCTCGCTCTTCATGATGAAGTTCATCAAGCAGGAGTTCTTCCCGCCGTCGCTGCGGCCAGAAATCCTCGTGGAGCTCAAGCTGCCGGAGGGCTCGTCGATGGCGGCCTCGCAGGCCGTCTGCGACCGCATGTCGGACTTCCTGCAGGAGCGGTCGGACAAGCTTGAGAATTACTCGTACTACGTCGGCCAGTACGCGCCGCGCTTCGTGCTGACCGTCGACCCGAAGGCCTCGGCCGACAACTGCTCGCAGTTCGTCATCGTCGCGAAGGACACGGCGGCCCGCGAGGCTCTGGCCAAGGACCTGCAGGCTGCCTTTGCCGATGAATTCTCCGATGTCAGCGGCAACATCCAGTTCATCCAGACCGGCCCGCCGGCCGACCACCCCGTCATGCTGCGCGTCTCGGGCTACACGGTCGAGCAGGCCAAGGAGACGGCAGCTCAGGTCGCCGACATCCTCGCCGAGGACCCCAACAACACGAACATCCAGATGGACTGGGGGCAGAAGAGCAAGGTCGTCCATCTCGAGCTCGACCAGGACAAGCTGCGCAGCATGGGCGTGACGACGCAGGCCGTCTCGCAGATGCTCTACACGGAGATCACGGGCGCCAAGGCGGCGGAGTTCTACACGGGTGACCGCACGATCGACATCGAGCTGCGCCTCGCCGCCGTCGACCGCGAGGACATCGCCGAGCTCAAGGACCTGCCGATTTACCTCGGCCAGGCCGGCTACGTGACGCTTGACCAGATTGCCAAAATCTCGTACGAAGGCGAGGACGGGCTAATCAAGCGTTACGGGCTCATGCCGACCGTCACGGTCAGTGCCGACGTCAAGACGGGCACGGCCAACGACGCGACGAAGAAGGCCTATGATGCGACGAAGGACCTGCGCGCGAGCCTGCCGCTCGGCTGCTCCATCGAGGAGGCCGGCACACTCGAGGACAGCAACAAGTCGGTCGGCTTCCTCGTCAAGCCTATCCCGGTCATGGTTTTCCTGATCATGACGCTCCTGATGTTCCAGCTCCGGAGCTTCAAGGACATGGTCTTGACCATCCTGACGGCGCCGCTTGGCATCATCGGCGTGGCCATCGGCATGCTCGTGCTCGACAAGGCCATGGGCTTTGTCGCCATCCTCGGCGTCTTGGCGCTCTCCGGCATGATCATCCGCAACTCGGTCATCCTCATCGACCAGATCCAGAAGCATTTGGAGGCGGGCGAAACGCCGTGGGATGCCGTCGTCGACTCCGCCGTGCTGCGCTTCCGGCCCATCATGCTGACGGCCGCAGCGGCCATCCTCGGCATGCTGCCGCTGATGCCGAGCACGTTCTGGGGGCCGATGGCCGTCGCCATCGCCAGCGGCCTGCTCGTCGCCACCGTGCTGACGCTCTTGGTGCTGCCGACGATGTACGCAGCGATGTACAAAATCCATAAGCCATGATGATATGACGCAATAAAAAAGACCGCTCGCTTGAGCGGCCTTTTTTATTAGGTCACGGTAAATTCGGGATATTGCGGCTGATGGCCGTGTGGCGGATGATGTCGTCGACACGCAGGTCGACGGCGATCTCCTGCTTGTTGAGCGTCTCCGCGAGCGCGAGCTCATCGGGGTCATCGTTCTTGATGCCCGTGAGGAAGTGCTGCCAGGCCTCGAGCGTCAGATCTGTGGCCCGCTGGCGCTGGTCGGCGAGGTAGCGGGCGCCGGCGGGTACCTCGACGCTCGCGAGCTCCTGCTGGCGCGCCTTGAGCGTCGGGATGACCTCCTGCTCGATCAGGGCTTCAAGGCCCGCCTTCTGCTCCGCTGTGAACGTGCCGGAGTTCGTCTTGCTCAGCGCGTTGAAGCGGAGCTTGTAGGCGGCGAGCTTCTCGTTGTAGGAGGAGACGATATTCTTCGTCGCGTCGCTGTACTTGGCGATGTCCTCGTTGTGCAGCGGCGTGACGGCGTCGAGATAGTCGCGGTAGTTCTTGAGGTAGGTGACCTGCCAGTGGCCGTCCGTCGCCTGTTCCATCGCAGCCTCGAGCGTGAAGCTCGTGCCCGTCCAGTCGTCGCGGATCTCGATCTCCGCCGTCGCCGTCGTGCCGTCCTCGGTGACCTTGCCGATGCCGACGAATGAGGTGTTGCGCAGCTGGCTGCGCGCGAGGAAGCGCTCGTAGTCGATGCCGAGCTGGCGTCCCTTGAGGATGTCCGTGCCCTCAGGCAGGCTCCACTCGCCCGAGCTCACGCGCCGCAGGATCGTGTCCTGCGTGCCGCTCGTGAGCTGCGGCTTGACCGTGATGTAGAACTTCTCGTAGGCGGCCTTGTTGACCGCCGTCAGCGTCGTGTCGTAGGAGAGCAGGTCGGCCGTCAAGTCGTCGTAGCCGCGCGAGGTCACGAGGTCGAGGTTGACGTAGTGACGGAAGCGGTCCGCGTCCTTCTTCTGGACGGCGACCACAGCCTGCTCGAGCGCGTACTCCGGCGTGCGCTTCTGCGCATAGAGATGCCAGCCGAAGAAGGCGCCGAGCGCGAGGATCACGAGGATCAGGACCAGCAGGGCCTGGCGGCGCCGCCGCACGCGGCGCTTGCGTATCGTTTTTTCCCAAGTATAATCATCCATCTGGTGAGAGTCCTTTCCGGTCAATAGATTCAGCATATACGATTATCGTTCAGTCTGTACCGTTACCTT
>ENA-UEYI01002832-UEYI01002832.1-human-gut-metagenome-genome-assembly--contig:-NODE-2832-length-11264-cov-5.811478_pt1 | contig 11264 bp, 5 predicted proteins | sample MGYA00242900_ERZ507916 | MGnify/ENA primary metagenome ERZ507916 (study PRJEB26167, sample SAMN06115521) | human gut metagenome | host: Homo sapiens | place: China:Chongqing | collected 2015-09-02...
CTTGTTTTGACCCCGGCATCATGGCATTACTTTAGCCGTGGGGGAGGGTCAATCCTGAAAGAAGATCCTGTCGAACCGGTCCATGACGTCCTCCATCGTATCGCTGATCTCCTGCTCATTGACCGGAAGGCGGGAATCCAGCACAGTCTGAATGGAGTCAGGCGTGTTTCCAAGGTCATCACGGATGCTGTGGAGATGGTGCTCTGTCAGGATCGTCTGCCCTTCTTTGGAGAGGATGTAGTCATAGAGGAGCCGACCGTTTCGCTCGTTGGGACAGCCGGCTACCAGCCCCATGGGGCTGTAGATCGGCACCGTATCCCGCTCCGGAAGGCGGAAGGAGATAGGCTCCCCGGCTTCTTCCATGTTGCTGACGATATAGTCCATGCAGATCCCCACGGCGTACGTCCCGTGTGCGACCTGCAGATGGGTGGCGGTGGAGTTGCTCTCAAGCATGCAGCCGTTTTCCCGCAGACGCTCAAAATACGCCGTTCCGTAGGCAGGGGAATTCATCAGCGCGCCGACGAAGTATTTGATGCTGCCGGAGCTGCCCGGGTCCGTCATCACGATCTGCCCGTTCCATCTGGGATCCAGCAGGTCGTCCCAGGTCCGGGGCGCGTCCTCCTCGGAGACCAGATCCGTGTTGTAGGCGATGACCGCCGACATCAGCCGTCCGCCGATGTAGTAATGGTGCTCATCCATGAAGGCCTCGTTGATATTGATGGCCTGCGGCGAGATGTAGGGGGAGAGATACCGGTTTTCCTTCAGCTTTCTGTAATCCGACGGAGCGCCGGTCCAGACCAGATCGGCGGAGATCTCCCCGGACTGCATTTCCGTGGCCAGCTTGGTCAGGACCTTGTTGGTTCCCGCGAAGAAGTAGTTCATGGTGATCTGGGGGTACTTCGCCTCAAAGCCCTCCTTGATAGCCTGAATTTCCTCCTCCTGCATGGAACAGTACAGCGTAACGGTTCCGGAGTACCCGGCCATGGACGGCGGGGCCTCAGCCGGCCGTGGGCTGCCGGCGCATCCGGCGGTACAGCACACCAATATCAGGCAGGCCGCGATCCTTTTGAAGATCCTGTATGCGTTCATGCCGAAGTACCTCCGTCAAACAGATGTCAATGTGACTATCTTACCTGATTTCCCAACGGAAGTAAAGTTGCGGCATCGTTGTTTTTTTGCTATACTGAACTTCAATACCGAGAAAGGGCGTGAGTGCTTGCGTACAACGATCAATATGTCTCCAATTTACAATCTGCTTCGTCGCCACGCAAAAACCTTTCTCACCGCCTTTGCCTGCATTCTGATCGCTGTCGCGTGCATTCTGGGCCTGGTCTACTCCGCGTTTCAGTCTGTGGTGCTGGACTCCGTGGCCCTGCAGCACCGGGATTTCGTGGGGCAGCTGGACTCCATTTCGGGGATCCTCTCCGCCACTGTCCGAAACTACGGGATGCAGGTATTCTACGCCCCGTCCGTCCTGACGCTGCGGGGAGACAAGACGTTAGACAAAATGGGACAGGTCTACGCGCTGCGGGAGTTGGATTCCTATGTCAGCAGCAACGATTTTGTAGACTCCATTCAGGTCTATAACCGGGATACCGGATCCATTTACTCTACAGATTCCAACGTGATCAGCGCCCCCATTGACGAATACGCGGATCAGGATGCGGCGGAACTGTTTCGCACCCTGACCCCCGATCTCCGGATGCGGCCCATCCGCCGCACCGCCTTTTCGGACGATCCCGTCCGGGTCCGCTCCTACTTCTCCTTTTTATTTTTTGAGACCACCTCCGAAGATGAGCCCACCGGCGGCGCGCTGATGCTGAATGTAGACTATGACCGGTATCTGAACACGCTCCTGTCCTTTAACGGGCAGGGGGACTGCATGCTGCTGGATGAGACGGGAGCACTTCTCACCGCCGGCCGGGAGGAGCTTCAGCCCTTGATCCCGCTGTTTTTCGGCGAGATCAGCAGGGAGGGGCAGGCGGACAGCGGGTATATCCTGAAGCGGATCAACGGCGAGCAGACCGTCTGCCTGTATTGCCGACTGGACACCTCCCGCTGGCACTATCTGAAGATCACGCCGCTGAAGGCATGTGTCCCCAAGCTGCTGGAGCTGAAAAACGCCCTGATCGTCTGCATTGTGATCGGCTTTGCGCTGCTGGCGATCTGCAGTCTGGGGGTGCTCCTGTTCCTTTACTTCCCGGTCTATCAGGTCCGGGCAACTCTGCGGAATATCGGGATGGAAAATAAGGGAGAGCTTGCGGGACAGGTCTCACAGCTGGCGCAGCAGTCCGAAGCGCACCGCAAGGCCAGCGCATTGCAATCCCTTCTGGAGGGGCAGGACCCCGGCCTGCTGCCGGAGCTGCCTGCGCCCTATACGCTGGTGCTGATGGAAACGGGACATGCGCTGCCCGCGCTGAGGCAGACCTACACGGATGTGTCCGCGCTGACCTATCATCAGGACGGCTGCGAGGTGGTCCTGTTCTTCGGAGAAGAGCGGGAGACCGTTCTTGCAATCTGCCGGGAATGGGCCGACCAGTCCAGCATCTACTGCTTCTGCGGCTCTGAGAGGACCACATTCCCGCAGGTGGTGGAATGCTATCAGGTGCTGCGTGAAATGCGCCGCCAGAAATTCTGGGCAGCGGACCGGCACTGCTGGCAGGAGGAAGACTTTACACCCCGCCGTCCCCACAGCAGCTTTACGGAGCAAATGAGTGCGGAACTGGCTTCCGCCCTGCGGGGGAGCGATCTGGAGCAGATCCAGAGACTGTGGCAGCAGATTCAGGACAGTATCCGGGAGGACCGGTTTCAGGACCAGCTTTTTGTCTTCCAACGGATCGTTTCACTGATGGAAAAACAGCTGCCTGCGTTAAAACCGCTGGTTTCCGACAATTTCTGGGCGACGCTGAAGGATATCCAGACGTTGGACGCCATATTTTCTGATGCTTTCCGGAAAATCGTCCAGAACAATCGGGAACTGCATAGACAGCACATTGATCAGCTGGCGTCTCAAGTGGTTCGCCAGATCGAACAGTCGTATGCGGATTCGGATCTCTCACCCACCCGGATCGCTGACTCGCTGGGGATGAGCAGCGCGTATCTGGGGCGGATCTTCCGGGAGAGTACGCAGACCTCCATCAGTCAATACCTGAACCAGACCCGGATCCGCCGTGCGGAGGAACTGCTGAGGGAGACCGAGCAGCCGGTGGAGACTGTTGCGGGACTGGTCGGGTTTTCCAATCCCAAGTATTTTTATGTGGTATTCAAAAATATCACGGGGCAGACGCCGCTGCAATTCAGAAAGGCGGTCCATTCCGCCTCCGAAAAAAACTGATCCGCGGAGCTGCCAGCCAGCAGACGCGGGGAAAAAGATGCGGGGAAAAAGATACGGGCCGGTCAGAAGTATTTCTGACCGGCCATGTTTGCGCTGGAGAGGGAAAGGAGGGGGATCAACGTTGACTATTGCTGTCTTGCCCACACTAAACAGCCGTTTTTGCCACTTGTAATATGTTTGACTACAGATACCATGCTCTTTGCACCATGCCAGTACGCTCTGCCCACTGTTTCTACATTCTGTGACCCGTTCGGCCCATATCGCCAGTTTGTTCTGCTCATTTAACTGCCGAAGTTCTCCCATTGTGATCTACCTCCGTTTTTCGCGTAGAGTCCACGCATAGCGCGTGGACTCTACGTTCTATACGGTGGTATTCTCTCATTTTCGCGGGTAACCTTCAATCCGCCGCTACACTTGACGCTTACGAGATGCCGCTGAAAACAAAAAACGCCTACCGCACCCTGCCGCTGTCGGCAGACGCGATAGACGTTCTGATGCAACAAAGAAGAAAAACGGGTAACAGCGAATGGGTGTTCCCGTCACCCACCGGAGGCCCCATGTCACCGGACAGTGTGCTGCACATGCTGCACCGCGTCCTGAAGCGGGCAGGGCTGCCGAAGGTGCGTTTCCATGACCTGCGCCACACCTTCGCAACGCTGGCCCTGCAAAACGGTGTGGACATCAAGACCGTGTCTGGCATGCTGGGGCATTTTTCAGCAGGCTTCACGCTGGACACCTACGCCCATGTAACGACCTCGGCCAAGCGTGAAGCGGCAAAAACAATGGGTAACATCCTCTCTGGTGCGGTATAGTGCTTTCCGCTATCCGCTCCCGTTGGGGTCAGCGTTTGGGTCAGAAAAAACAGCAAGTAAGTTATTGGGCACAAAAGTACGGAAAAAGTCCTGATTTCGCAAGAAATCAGGACTTTCTGGTTGCGGAGACAGGACTCGAACCTGCGACCTCCGGGTTATGAGGCAGTCTCAAGCACAAATCGGAGTCATTTCGGCTCCGATTTGTGCTTTTTACCACCGTTCGCTCGGCGGATTTTCCGTTGTTTCCATCCAGACCTGCCAGTTCCAATTCTATTCTGGGTCAAAACTGGGTCAAGGTCATAGATTTTAATTGCGCAGGCAATTAAGTGGCTGAACACATTCGTGGGAACATCAGCCTTAGAAAGCGGCGCATATCATAAAATGTAATTATTTCACTCTGCTGGGGACATTTTACCGTTCAATCACGCTGACCGGTGTATCCGCATACCGCTCCGTCAACGCAAAGTGATCCCGCAAGCCCTCCGTAATGTAAACCTCGCCGGATGCTGTCACAAACACAGCCTCAAAATCGCCGCTCTGCGCCCACAGATCAGCCGCCTTTTCAAGCCCCATGACAAACAATGCAGTGGAAAGTCCATCGCAGACCACGCCTTCATCTCCCACGATGGTGACGGAAATCAGGCCGCTGTCAGCCGGATGCCCGGTAGATGGGTCCATGATATGCCAATAGGTCTGGCCGTCCTGTTCAAAATACCGCTCATATCCGCCGGATGTTACCACGGCCTGATCTTCCACAGAGAGTACCATCATGGCATCCTCACCCTGCGGGTCCTTAATACCGATCTGCCACGGGGAACCGTCCGGCTTTGCGCCCACCGTCTGCACATTGCCGCCAAGATTCAGCAGAGCGGACTCCACGCCGCTGTTCCGCAGCATTTGTGCCGCCAACTGACCGGCATAGCCCTTTGCAACGCTGCCCAAGTCGATCTCCATGCCCTCCGGGAGCGTAACCACACCGGTGGCGGCATCGTATTGAATTTGGGTGTAGTCCACCAGCGGCAGCAGGCTTTGAATGGTTTCTTCATCGGGAACCTGATAGCTTCCGGTGGTAAAACCCCATGCCCGAACAATCGGGTAGACGGAGAGATCCAGTTCGCCGTTGGTGCGGCGGCACAGCTCCAACGCCTGCGCCATCAGCTCGGCGGCATTTCCGGATAAACTGCCGCTCCCAGTATGGTCGATGGCGTAAATGTCGCTGTGCTCATCCGTGACGGATACCTGCTCCTCCAGTGAGCCGATCAGAGTTTCGGCCTCGTCCAACAGGGCGGCATCGCCGTATACCGTAAAATCCATTGCTGTGTCCATGGCAAAGAAGGTGGCGGATTCCGGCTCCTGGGCGGGAGCGCCGGAACAGCCGGTCAGCAGAAACGCCGCGGAGAGAAGCGCGGCAGACAACCAATTTTTCATATAATTCTCCTTGCGTATTATGATGAAATAACGAATCGCGAAAATGTCTATTTTGGGATTGACGGACCGGATAAATCGTGATAAAATTTACGTGCCTTAGTTAGATGACTTTAACTAAGCCGGAAAGCCATGCAAGAGTGGTTTTGTTTTTTGAAACGCAGTTAGAGCAGACTAACTCTGCTGCATAAAACACTGGTGGGATTATACCACGGAAGGGAGGGAATTTTCAAGACATACGGTGTAGTTTGGTGATTTCTGTATGTTGTCTGAAAAATGAACGTAAATACAGAGGGCGCGCCCTCTGTTCTCTCGCCTGTGGCGAGAGAACAATAAGGCTCTGAAACAAGGAGGAATTTATGAAACGTATTCAAAATCGGCTGGGGTCGCTGTGCATGGCGGTCGTGATGCTGCTGTCGATGGCAGTGACCCCGGCTATGGCAGCGGATACAAAAGACCCACCGACGGCAGTGACGAACTGCGAAGTAGGTGGCATATGGACGACAGTATTGGCGCTTGGGTTTAGCGATACTGCTTGGATGAACGCTATTAACGCTGTAAAGGTGAATGATGTTCCTTATAACAAGGAGAAAATCGATAGCTTTTCGAGCACCACGGGTATTTGGGAAGCAGGCAAATACCCTTTTAATGGCGGCGTACAAGGTGATTTGCCGGCGCTCAAGTTTGCTCTGAATAGCGGCACTACTTTCCCAGTGACGATTGTGCTTTCCGCTAAGGGGTATAAGGATTTAACTGTCAAGGTGACGCAGGCGGATAAGTGGGGCGATACCTATACCGCAGAAGCTGTTGTGAATTCCGATTCCGGGAACGGCGGCTCTGGCAGCACGGAAACACCGGATACAGGCAAAACGGCGCCTACTGCGGTAAAATATGCGTATAGTAGCACGATGCCGGCAGCTCATTACTTTGGGGCAGATAGCGATTGGCTTAGTGCGATCACCGATGTACAGGTAAATGGAACTGCTTATGAAAAGAGTAGTGTAGAGTATTATTCCAGCGGTAATCATTGGAACATCGGTAAAAAAGATTTTAATGGATATGGTGCAGAAGCAGCATTAGTTGTTCTTGCTAACTCCAGTGTAACATACCCGGCAAAGTTCACGATTACTGCTACTGATTATCCGGATGTTGTAATTCGAGTAGATAAGAAAGGTGCTGCGACGGCTACTATTGTACAAGGCACCCCGGCTGAGTACACTGTAACGGCAGCAACCGATATTGAAAACGGTACAGTAAAAGTATCTGCCACCAGCGCCAAGGCAGGCGACACCGTGACAGTTACCGCAACTCCTGCTGACGGCTATGAGTTGGACACGATCACCGTGACTGGTGCAAACGGCACTGCCGTAGCAGTGAACGATAGCAAGTTCACTATGCCCGCAGAGAACGTGACCGTCTCCGCTGCGTTCAAGGAGATCGTACATAAGACTGTTGCAGTTAGCGATATTGTCTTTGGTGAAGATCGCAGTGGCAGTGACTGGTATGTCACGTTTGGAAAGGAAAGTGACAACTATATCAACGCAATTAAAGGGGTATCTGTAAACGGCGAGGCATGGGAAAGTAAGTCCGGAACGCCGAGTACCGGTGGATATTATTGCAAATATAATAGGAACAATATGAACAATACCAAAACACTGGTTTTGGCATTTGCCCAAAAAAAATACGGCAGCGGACCGGACGTTCTGAAAAGCGGCGATGTGATTACCATTACCGCTGACGGCTACGAAGATCTGACCTTCAAGCTGGTCATCAACACAGACGGCAGCGCTTCTGTCGAAGAAAATGACGGCAAGGGCGATCCGCTGGAGCTGCATGTGAAAATCGTAGGCAGCTTTGAAGCCGCTATTGTCGGCCAGAAGAATTACGACGGCGTATCCAGTGCCAGCACCGGCGGTGCTTCCAGCAACAAGAACAGCGCGGTTACGGTTTATGGTGCACTGACGAAAAAGGGTATCGAGCCTGTCGACAGCGATTGGCAGAAGCTGGAGTCCTATTCCTCAAAGATCAAACTGGTTGGTAGCAAGTGCAAGGTCAACATCATGCCGGATACCTCCAAGGGTATGACCGGAACCGAGGACAGCGGCATGACGGGTGTCTACATGACCCTCAGCAGTGACCTGACGCTGAATGGCACGCCCAAGGATGCGGGCAGCTATCTGATTTCCATATCCATTACGGACAATCAGGGTCGCACGGCAACCAGTAACACTCTGCCCTTCCGCATCTACACTGGTGAGGAAACGCTGGCAGACCAAATCCAAACCAAGAATCTGAAACAGTATTCCAATGGCCTGTATGCATGGGATATTATGGAGCCGTGGGCCATTAAAAACTTCGGCAGCAATGTGGACGGTGAAGAAAACAGCGTTCGCGTGCCGGAAGATTTGGAAGTCTGGTTCGGCTCCCACACCAGCGGCACCTACGGTGTGCTGGGCTATGACATTGCCTGGAAACAGGTCGAGGCCGGGGACATCCCTCAGACGCTGTATATCCCCAATGGCTGCAACCTGACGCTGATGAATATGAAGGTGCTCAGCAGCGTCCGCATTGTGGTGGAAAAAGGCGGCAAGCTGACCCTGCGGGATTCCACGGTGCAGGGCATCATTGATGTGCAGAGCGGCGGCACCTTCTCCATGAACTACGATTCCTACGAAGGAAAATTCCTGACCGGCGCGTCCATCTGCGGACAGATCCGTCTGGAGGACGGCGCGGTTCTGGAAAATGCGGCCATTTACTCCCACACCAACTACCTCGCCAACGGCAACTTGAAAGACCGTTCCAACGATAAGGCTGTGGTTGCCGCAAAGGGCAACGTGACCGTCAAGGGTCAGGTATTCATTCAGGGCGACGAGGCCGGCAGCACAGGTAAAGGCCAGACGGCGCTGGAAGTGAAAAACGGAACGCTGACGTTGGCAGACAATGCGGTTCTGGTGACTTACGGCGGCGGTGGAAACGTTACACTGTATTCCAACGGCGGCAGCGCTGTGGAGTTGGACAACGGCAGCATTGCCGGCAAGGGAAAACTGGTTGCTATCGGCGGTCCGGTGCTGTTTGGCTCCGGGGATGAGGCTGTAGCAGGTACCGGCTCCATTGACGTGTCCGAAGTGTTCCTGCAGGGCGCAACGGCTTATGAGCATAAAGAAGGCGCACAGCCGGGCAAAGCATACGCAAACAGTGTGACGGTGAAAGCAGGCAAGCAGCACATTGCAAACGGCACGTTGGTAGACGGCGCGGCCAATGACCCGTTGGCGGACCTCTACTGGAAAACCGGCACTCAGGCAACCCCGGATCTGAGCAAATACACCATTGCTCCAAGGTCCGGCTATGTGCTGATGAACATTCCCTATGCCGAGTTCTATGCGGCAGAAAAGGATGCTAATGGCACTGCGGCGAAGGTAGACGCGGTTTCCTCCGCAACCAAGCAAAAAACGAGAAGTACTTTGGCGGCCGGTTCCTATCACAAGAATGCCGATGGTACTGACATCTCCGGCGTGATCTACCCGGTATATGTAGCCGACCTCTCCGCACTGTACGGCTACAACCAGGTGAAGGACAGTGATAGGCTCACCATCACTGTAACGCCGAAGGACAAAGAAATAACGACAACGTATACAGGCAAGGACACACTGTTTGAAAATCCTGATTACGCGTATTATGTCCTTGCTGAGGCACCCACCTATTACAAGACGCTGACCGTTAAGTCAGACGGCTCCTTCTCCTTCGGCAAGGCCACCGCGACAATGACGAAACTTGTCGGTATTAGCGTCAGCCTGAAGACTGGTAGCCACCGTGCCTATTATAAACTGGAGGTTTCCGGCAAACTGCCGAAAAATATCAAATCGATGGTTTCCGCAGTGACGTTGCACACCACGGACGGCCAGACCTACGGCCTGCGCCATGTGGCGGAGATCTGGCATGGTACGAAACTGGGCTTCGGTGTTGACAGTGGTTTGCAGGATAAGACCATCGACAAGATCACCTATTATCTGAACGATGGCACGATTCAGACGATTGCGGCAAATATCAAGGTGCCGAAGAGCACGCAGAATGTGACCGCAACCGTGGAAAACGCGCTGAACACCGCACGCGAAGCAGTGGTCACGGTAGAAAATCTGCCGGCGGACTTTGTTGCAGAGTACACCGTCACAAGCGGCAACACTGATCTCAGCGAATACAATTTCGCAGTTGAGAACGGCAAGCTGAGATGGACAGGCGAACCCGCATTTGGTACGTACACGCTGACGATTACGGACAAGAGCGGCGTTTATGCACCGGTTTCGACCTCCTTTGAGCTGAAAACAGCGGATATTATCGCAAAGTATGACGCATCCAAGAAGGCGCTCGTCAAGGCATCGGATGCCATTACCGAGGAGCAGTTTGCTGCCTATCTGAAAGCAATTTCTGCGGTATCGGTTGATGGCACCAGCTATGCGGCTTCCGACAAAGGCTCTGTGCCCATCGTTAAGACGGATGGCGTGATCGACCTGACCGCACAGCCGTTCTCCAAGGGTGAGGGCGCAAGCTACAGCTTGGTTGTCAAGGCAACTGGCTATCAGGATCTGACCTTCACCGTGACTACCGCAAAGAAGTCTAACAGCGGTTCCGGTTCCAGTTCCTCCGGCTCTTCCGGCAGCAGCTACGCTGTATCCGCACCCAGCACCAAGAACGGCGATGTGACCGTTTCTCCCAAGAATGCCAGCAAGGGCGACCGGGTGACCGTCACCGTGACCCCTGATAAGGGCTACGAGTTGGACAAACTCACCGTCAAGGATGCCAGCGGCAATAAGCTCAAGCTCACCGATAAGGGCAACGGTAAGTACACCTTCACCATGCCCGGCAGCAAGGTCACTGTTTCCGCTGAGTTTGTCGAGGAACAGGCGGCTTCCATCTTTGTGGATGTTCCCGCCGATGCGTATTATGCCAAGGCTGTGGAATGGGCTGTGAAGAAGGGCATCACCAACGGCAAGGCCAACGGCCTGTTCGGCTCCAACGATCCCTGCACCCGTGGCCAGATCGTGACCTTCCTGTGGCGGGCCGCTGGTTCTCCCGCTCCCAAGGGTACTGCTGCGGTTCCTGCTGACGTAGTTCCCGGCAGCTACTGCTATGACGCGGTGACGTGGGCGCTGGAAAACGGCGTCACCAATGGTTTGGCTGACGGCACCTTCGGCGTCAACAGCACCTGCACTCGCGGCCAGAGCGTGACCTTCCTGTACCGTGCGATGGGCACCGCTCCCACTACGGTGAACGGCTTCACCGACGTGGCAGCCGGCGACTTCTACGCCGAGGCTGTGGCCTGGGCCGTGGAGAACGGCGTGACCAGCGGCACGTCCGCTTCCGCCTTCAGCCCCAACGCAGGCTGCACCCGCGCCCAGATCGTCACGTTCCTCTATCGTGCCTATCAGAGCAAGTAAGGGAAATACAGACAAAAGCGAAAGAACCAGCGGGTCGCCCGCTGGTTCTTCCGGTATCTGTAAAGAAAAAGGGATAATATTTTGTGCTGCTGGAATCAAAGAAGAATCGGGCAAGGCAAGGAAACGGCGAGTTAGCCGCTTTGACAGTAAGCGTAAAATCTAACCACGTATAAAAGGCCGCCATCTCAAGGAGCCGTTCGCTCACTGAGATGGCGGTCATCTATTTTTGCGGCATATAGCATTCTTCCGGGGCTCTCGCGG
>ENA-UEYI01002834-UEYI01002834.1-human-gut-metagenome-genome-assembly--contig:-NODE-2834-length-11261-cov-4.659871_pt1 | contig 11261 bp, 6 predicted proteins | sample MGYA00242900_ERZ507916 | MGnify/ENA primary metagenome ERZ507916 (study PRJEB26167, sample SAMN06115521) | human gut metagenome | host: Homo sapiens | place: China:Chongqing | collected 2015-09-02...
TTTCGTAAAGGCCCCGCTCCGCAGGGACTTCCGGGCCATGCGCCCTGACAGCGCCGCCGGGCACAAAGAGCTGTTTATCAGGCGTGCCGTCGAGGTAGCGCTTCTTGAAGATATTGACGCAGAAGACGAACATCTCAAGCAGCAGCGGACCGAAGATGACGCCCATGAACCCGAAGAGCGAGAGTCCGATGAATACGCCGAAGATCGTCACGAGCGGGTGCGTGTCAGCCAGTTTCTTCTGCATCACGAAACGCACGACGTTGTCCACGTGCGTCACCACCAGTCCGCCGTACAGCGTCAGCCCCACGGCCGGCCCCCACTCGCCCGCAAGGGCCATATATCCGGCCAGCGGCAGCCAGACCAGCGCCGTGCCGAAGATCGGGATGATCGTCGCGAAGCAGGTCAGCACGCCCCAGAACAGCGGACTGGGAGCGCCGAAGATCAGGTAGCCGATGTAGGCCACGATACCCTGCACCACGGCCAGCAGGGGGATTCCGATGGCGTTCGAGCGGACGATCATATGCACTTCGCGCATGACGCTGCCGCTCACCGAGCTGTCGAAGGGAAGTATCTCGCGGCAGTACTCCTCCATGCGGCGGCCGCCGATCAGCATGAAGTAAAGCACGAACAGCAGCACGACGATATTGACCCCGAAATCGAAAATGCTCGACACGACCCACTGCCCCAGCTTGGGAATCATGCCGATCATCGAGGAGATGTTCTCCTCCTGCCAGAGGTTGTAGCCGGTTTTCTCGTGAATGAGCGCCGCGATGTGCTTGAGCGGCGTAATGATCAAATCGGGCCGGAGCGTGATGTCCTGCACCTGATTGACTACCATCCAGACGATCAGGCTGATGGGGACCAGAAAACAGAGCACCGCCTCGGCCAGCAGCAGCGAGGCGGCAAGACTGCGCCGCCAGCGGCGGCAGGCCGTCAGGACCTGCATCTGCCGCCGGAGCAGCACGTAGATCGTCGCCGCGCCGAGCAGACCGCCCAGAAACGGAGTCAGCTCGATGCAGATCGTGATCCCCAGTCCGAGGATCAGCACGAAAAGCGAATAGCGCCAGTATCTTTCCCTGAAGTTCCGCATACGCCGCAGCGGGCGCAAGGAACGTGCCGGAAGCCCTCCCGACGGCCCCGGCAACGCACTGAAAATTTGTTTGATAAAAATTTCGCATGTTCTATTGCGGCGTCGGAATATTTGATTTATATTTGTGCTATGAAACTTATGGCTGACTTAGTCAACATATCGGTCTGTTCGCATCTTTTCCGTATATATGCGGGGGGGGGTGGCTTTTATAACGTGCGAAAACGAACGCAACTAGATCATCGTGACTATATAATATAAGTAACGAGGGATACTCCGGACGAGGTGTATCCCTCTCTGCTTTTACGGACACTCCGGAAAACGGCCTTGCAGGAGTCTGCGGCAGGGAAGCGAATCGCAAATGCAACGAAAACCATAACAAAACCCTTTTTTATTAACTAAATTATTTGGTATGAAGAAACTTTTCATTCTGATGCTCTCGATTTTCACCGTCGCCGCGGCTTCCGCGCAGGTGACGACTTCGGGCATGAACGGTACGGTTACCGACGAACAGGGCCAGCCCCTCGCCGGCGCCACCGTTATCGCCGTGCACACCCCTTCGGGTACGCAGTACGGCGCCGTGACCAACAAGGACGGCCGCTACAACCTGCAGGGCCTGCGTACGGGCGGTCCCTACACCGTGACCTTCTCGTTCGTGGGTTATCAGGGCGTCGAGTTCCCCGGACTCGAACTGCAGCTGGGCGAAACCCTCACGCGCAACGCTTTCCTGAAGGACAGCCAGACGCTCGAAGCAGTAGTCGTTACGGCCGACGGCCGCAACAGCTCGATGAACGTAAACCGCGCAGGCGCCGTTACGAGCATCTCCAGCGAGCAGATCGAGCTGATGCCTTCGGTAAGCCGCAGCATGAACGACATCATGAAACTCACGCCGCAGGCTTCGACCACCACGTCGGGTCTGGCGATCGGCGGCGGTAACTACCGTCAGTCGTACGTAACGGTCGACGGCGCCGCGTTCAACAACGCCTTCGGCATCGGCGGCAACCTGCCCGCAGGCGGCTCGCCCATCTCGCTCGACGCACTGGAGCAGATGTCGGTATCGGTCACCCCCTACGACGTTCGCCAGAGCGGCTTTACGGGCGGTGCGATCAACGCCGTAACCAAGTCGGGAACCAACGAATTCAAGGCTTCGGCATATGTTTTCGCCAAGAGCGACCAGCTTCAGGGCGACAAGTACGACGGCGGCAAACTGTCGCTGAGCGAAATGCGCAACACCACCCTCGGCTTCAGCATCGGCGCCCCGATCGTCAAGGACAAGCTCTTCGTGTTCGCCAACTTCGAGCGCGAGTGGAACACCACGCCGGGAACGTCGCGTCTGGCACGCACCAGCGACGGCCAGAGCTTCGGCGGCGGCTCGCAGTACAACCGTCCGACGGTCGAAAAACTCGACGAAATCAGCAATTTCCTGATCGACAAATACGGCTACAACCCCGGTCCCTACCAAGGCTATTCGGTAAAAACGCCCGGCTACAAACTCATGGCCCGCGTAGACTGGAACATCAACCGCAACAACTCGCTCAACGTACGCTTCAGCCGTACGCAGAACAAGTATTCGTCGTCGCCGTCCAGTTCGATCAGCCCGCTGGACAGCAAACTGACCTATGACCGCAACGACTACGGCCGTACTTCGAATTACGCCATGTATTTCCAGAATTCGCGCTACTATCAGGAGCAGAACTTCACGTCGGTAGCCGCCGAGCTGAATTCGCGCTTCCTCGAAGGCCGTCTGACCAACACGCTGCGCTACACCTACTCGCATCAGTACGAGCCGCGCAGCTACGACGGCAAGCTCTTCCCGACCGTAGACATTCTGGAAGAATACCAAGGCAACCGCGCCGTATACGCCTCGTTCGGTCTCGACCCCTTCACGTACGGCAACCTGCGCGAGGTCAGCACGCACGTCGTGACGGACGAAATCGGCTATACGGTCGGCAAGAACCGTTTCGTCGCCGGTCTGCAGTTCGAGCACAACGTGGCCAAGAACGGCTACCTGCAGGGCGGCGCCGGCTACTACGTCTATGAGACATGGGACGATTTCAAGAACGACCGCGAACCGCTGGCGTTCCGTATCGCCCACGGCAACAACGACGTACTGGCTCAGGAGTATCCCCAGTTCACCTACATGCAGTATTCGATCTATCTGCAGGACGAGATCAATTTCAGCGAGCGCTTCAAGGCGACGGTCGGCATCCGTTTCGAGGTGCCCTCCTACCCCTCCATCGACAACAACGAGAACAAGGACTTCACGCAGGCTTTCGCCAACTACGGCGGCTATAAGACCTCGGACATGCCCAAAGCACGTCTGGCCGTAGCTCCCCGCGTAGGTTTCAACTGGGATATGACCGGCGAACGCAAATACATTCTCCGCGGCGGTACGGGCGTCTTCAACGGCCGTCTGCCGTTCGTATGGCTGGTGTCGGTAGCCGGAAACAGCAACTGCATCCAGAACGGACTCTCGCTCTACAAGGGCGATTCGCGCATGCCCAGCTTCCACACCAACGTCAACGACATGCTGAAGGACATTTACGGCGGCACCTACAAACAGCAGGATCTGGCGGCCAACACGCAGCCTACCATTCTGGACAAGAAACTCAAGATGCCCTCCACGTGGAAGACCTCGCTGGCGCTGGATCTGAAACTGCCGGGTGACGTTGACCTGAATATCGAGGGAATCTACAACAAGGATTTCAACTCGGTAACCGTAACCAAACTCGGTATCGAAGAGAACCCCGCAGGCATTCAGCTTCCGGGCGAACCTGCTCTGCGCAAGGCATGGAAGAGCCAGAATATCAGAAACAAGAATCCCGAAGAGAAATACTCCATCAATCCTTACCTGATCAACAACGCCGATATTGACGGATATTACGCATCGGTTTCCGCTCAGGTGTCGAAACGCTGGGGCTTCGGTCTCTCGCTGATGGCTGCCTACACCTATTCGAGCGCCAAGAACGTGATCGACGGCATCGGCGACCAAGTGACTTCGGCATATAACACCAATACGTTCAACCGCAACGGTTCGAACACGCCCGAACTGGGATACGCATCGTACGTATCGCCCCACCGCATTCTCTTCAACGTAGGCTACCGTCTGGCGCAGAAGAACGGCGCATCGAACTTCGGACTCTACTACGAAGCGTTCCAGCACGGCTATATCGGCGGTTACTCCTACTCGCGCTACTCCTATACGATGGGTAACGTCACCGGCGACGGCGGTGCAGCCCTGCTTCTCTACATCCCGACCCGCGAACAGCTCGACAAGATGACGTTCGCCGATCTGGTGGACAACGGCAAGGTCATCTACTCGGCCGCCGACCAGAAAAACGACTTCTGGGCATTCATCAACAAGGATTCCTACCTGTCGAAGCACATCGGCGAATACTCGAAGCGCGGCGGCGCCGTGATGCCGTGGCAGCACATGGTGAATTTCAAATTCTCGCAGGATTTCTACATCAATATCAACGGCAAGCGCAACACGATCACGCTGGGCGTCGATATCAACAACCTCGCCAACCTGATCAACCGCAACTGGTGCGGCATCGACCGTCTCGAATCGTCGCAGATTCTGAAATACAACACCAAGACCAACGCCTACAACTTCACCAAGCCCGTTTGGTCGAAGTATGCGAGCACGGTTGCGACTTGGTCAGCCATGTTCAGCATCCGCTACACGTTCAACTAAGTCTCCGAAAGACTGCAATGCAAAGAGAGGCCGGTTTTCACCGGCCTCTCTTATTTTTATCGCTTCCTATTGTTACAGCAGCCTGCGGCGCAGCTCGTCGCATGCGGCGGCGGGATTCCGGTGGTCGAAAAGGTATCCGGCGATGCCCAGCCCTTCGGCGGCGGCGATATTCGCCGCGCGGTCGTCGATGAAAAGGGTTTCGGCGGGATCGAGTCCGTAGCGTTCCAGCAGGATTTCGTAAATCCGCGGTTCGGGCTTTACCGTCCCCTCCTCGCAGGAGACCACCTCGCCGTCGAAAAGCCGGTAGACGGGAAAACGGCGCAGGAAGGCGATGAACTCGCGCGACATGTTCGAAAGCACGTAAAGCCTGTACCCCGCGGCCTTCAGGTCGCCGACGAGCCGTTCGGTCGGCGCGACGGGCTCCTGCATGTCGATCGACAGCAGCAGAAAACGTTCGCACTTTTCGCGCGGGCAGCCGGTCGTCCGGGCGAGAATGTCGGTCACCTCGCCGAGCGTCGATGCGCCCCGGTCGTACTCCTCCCAGAAAAGGGGCATCCGCTCCGAGCGGATGAAGCTGAAAAATTCATGGAATTCCTGCGTGGACTTATTTTTGTCGCGGGCGAAAAGCACCCCGCCGAGGTCGAAAACGATATTTTTCATGGCGTAAAGATAGCCATTTTTTCTTTGGTTCGGGATTTGCAGGTCTGCGTTCGAACAAAAACTCAGTTTATGAACCACGGCATAAGCATTCTTTTCCGCGCCATACCCCTCGCGATGGCGGCATTCTGTTTCGGTTACGGAGCCTACGTCTTCGCCGCCGGAAGCGATCCTTCACGGCTGATCGCAGGTCCCGTCGTCTTTTTCCTCGGCTCGATCTGCGTCGCGCTCTACTGCACGGCCGCGACCATCATCCGCCAGATCATCGGCACCTACAGCGCCGCCGCGAAGTATCTTTTCCCGGCCGTCGGTTACGCTTTCGCCGCCATGACGGTCATCTGCGGAATCTTCATCATCACGTCGAACATGACGGGCGCATACGTCACGGGGCATGTGGTCTGCGGACTCGGACTCATCACGGCCTGCGTCTCGACGGCCGCCACCTCCTCGACCAGATTCAGCCTGATTCCCAAAAACTCAGGCGACAGCAGCTTCTCGATCAATCCTGCGGGATTCTCGCGCGGACAAAGCTCGCTGCTGATCTTCATCGTATCGGCCGTGGCCGCCGGAGCATGGCTCTGGTGCATCCTGCTGTTTTCGATCGGGACGCTCCCGGCGCATATCGTCGCGGGCAGCGTCATGTTCGGCATCGCCTGCGTCTGCACCTCGCTGATCGCGCTGGTCGCCAGCATCGCCCGTCAAGCACGGGGCAGCTACACGATGGGCGAACGCCGCCGCTGGATGAGTCTGGTGCTCTGCATGGGCGGACTGGCTTTCGTGCTGGGGCTGATCCTGATCTTCACATTCCGGGGCGAGTCGATCAATTTCGTGGGCTTCGTACTGATCGGACTGGCGCTGATCTGCTGGAGCATTTCGAGCAAGGTGATCCTGCTGGCGAAAATCTGGCACGCCGATTTCCTGCTGGCCAACCGCATCCCGATCATTCCGGTACTCACGGCGCTGGCGTGCCTTTTCCTCGCCGCATTCCTCTACGAAGCGGCGCTGTTCGAAACCAAATACTTCGTTCCGGCGCGCGTACTGACGGGATTCGGCGCCATCTGCTTCACGCTCTACTCCATCGTCTCGATTCTCGAAAGCGGCGCGAACAAGAAATAACGGCACCTCCGGATAAGATCATCTTCCGACACACGAAAGCCTTTCGTCCGTTATGGCCGAAAGGCTTTTTCACATATGGCGGCGGACGGCGGTGCGGCAGATACAAAGCGACGCGCAGAGAACCGCCGCCGGAGAGAGGCCGGCTGCGGACAACCGGCGGAAAAGCAAACAACAACGCAGCGGACTGGCAGCCAAGAAACAACGGACGCTAAGCGACAGACGCAAAGCAGCGGGCACAGGAATCCCGCAGGCAAAAAGCGAACGATAAAGCGCCGGGCAGAATGCGGTAAACAGACAACGGCGAACGGCAAACGGCAGACGGCATGCTTCGTTTCGAATCCGCACTCCCGCCGAATCAGCGACGGCCGCCCGCATTTGCGGGCAGCCGTCGCAGCAAGGGATTCCGGCAGACTAAAAAAGGTGGAAAGCCACCGTCAGGCCGGCCATGACGATCGAGACCATCGACATCAGTTTGATGAGGATATTGAGCGACGGACCCGACGTATCCTTGAAGGGGTCGCCCACAGTATCGCCCACGACGGTCGCCTTGTGGCAGTCGGAGCCTTTACCGCCGAAATGCCCCTCTTCGACCATCTTCTTAGCGTTGTCCCACGCGCCGCCCGCATTGGCCATGAACACGGCCAGCACGAAGCCCGAACTCAGGCCGCCGACAAGCAGTCCCATGACGCCCGCCACGCCGAACACCAAGCCGACGACCACCGGCACGGCGATAGCCAGCAGACTCGGCAGCAGCATCTCGCGCTGGGCGCCGCGCGTCGAAATCTCGACGCACCGGGCATAGTCGGGAGTGCCCTCGCCCGTAAGGATGCCCTTGATCTCGCGGAACTGGCGGCGCACCTCGTTCACCATGCTCTGGGCCGCGCGGCCCACGGCGTTCATCGTCAGGCCGCAGAACAGGAACGACATCATCGCGCCGACAAACACGCCGATCAGCACCGTCGGATTCATCAGCGACACGTGGTAATACTCCATAAAATCGAGGAGCGAAGCCTGCTCGACCAACTGCGTCGTGCCGTTGGGCAGGTCGAGGGCCGTCACGCCGTTGTGCAGCAGTCCGATGCGTATCTCTTCGATATAGGAGGCCAGCAGCGCAAGAGCCGTCAGCGCGGCCGAACCGATAGCGAAGCCCTTGCCCGTAGCGGCCGTCGTGTTGCCCAGCGCGTCGAGCGCATCGGTGCGTTTGCGCACTTCGGGTCCCAGCCCGCTCATCTCGGCATTGCCGCCGGCATTGTCGGCGATCGGGCCGTAAGCGTCCGTGGCGAGGGTGATGCCCAGCGTCGAGAGCATGCCGACCGCGGCGATGCCGATGCCGTAAAGGCCCAGCGACATACTCTGCGCGGACATGATATGCTCCATGTCGAAGCCGATGGCGCAAAGGTAGGCGAGGATAATCGCCACGCCGATCGTCAGGACCGGAACGGCCGTCGAGATCATGCCCGCCCCGATACCCGCGATAATCACGGTGGCAGGCCCCGTCTGGGCGCTTCCGGCGATCTTCTGCGTCGGCTTGTAGGAGTGCGAGGTGTAATACTCGGTGGCCTGCCCGATGATGATGCCGGCCAAGAGTCCCGTGATGACCGAGAACGACAGTCCGATCCAGTTCTCGATTCCCAGCAGATAGAGGATGCCGAACGTCGCGCCGGCGATCAGCAGCGAACTGAAATTGACGCCCACACCCAGCGAACGGAGCAGTTCGCGCATCGTGGCGCCCTCCTTGGTGCGCACGAGGAAGATGCCGATGATCGAAAGCACGATGCCCACGGCAGCGATCAGCATCGGCGCCAGCACGGCGCGCAGCTGCATGGCCATCCCGTCCGCCGAAGCGAAGGCGGCGGCTCCGAGAGCCGCGGTGGCGAGTATCGAGCCGCAGTAGCTTTCGTAAAGGTCGGCGCCCATGCCGGCCACGTCGCCCACGTTGTCGCCCACATTGTCGGCGATGGTCGCGGGATTGCGCGGGTCGTCTTCGGGAATTCCCGCCTCGACCTTGCCCACGAGGTCGGCGCCCACGTCGGCCGCCTTGGTATAGATGCCGCCGCCGACGCGCGCGAAGAGCGCCTGCGTCGAAGCGCCCATGCCGAAGGTCAGCATGGTGGTCGTGATGACGACGAGTTTCTGCGGTCCGGTGACATCGACGAAATATTCGAGGATGACGTACCAGAACGAAATGTCGAGCAGGCCCAGCCCCACTACGACCAGCCCCATCACCGCGCCGCTGCGGAATGCGACCTTCAGGCCGCGGTCGAGCGACTGGCGCGCGGCGTTGGCCGTACGCGCCGAAGCGTAGGTCGCGGTCTTCATGCCGAAATAGCCGGCCAGTCCCGAAAAGAATCCGCCCGTCAGGAAGGCGAAGGGCACCCACGGGTTCTGCACCCCGGCGCCGTAGGCCAGATAGGCGAAAAACAGCGCCAGCACCACGAATACGATGGCGACGACCTTGTACTGCTGGCGCAGGTAGGCCATGGCGCCCCGGCGCACGTGCCCGGCGATCTCGCGCATGCGCGGCGTGCCTTCATCCTCGCGCTTCATCGCACGGTAAAACGCCCAAGCCAGCAACAGGGCGATAACCGCGGCAGCGGGAATGAACCAGAAAATGGAAGGAATGTTCATTTCGATAGAATTTGGTTTTAAGTTGGTAAATCGGTTATTACTACAAATATACGAAAATTCCCGAAACGCTGTCCCCGCAAAGGGACCGTTCCGTAGCACAAAAAAATCCCCGGACAGCTGTCCGGGGATTCGAATACCGACAAATCGGATTACGAACCGAAGTTGTCGTAGAGGATATTTTCGGGCGGCACGCCGAGACTGTCGAGCATCTTCACCACCGAAGCGATCATCATCGGAGGTCCGCACATGAGGTAGATGCAGTCCTCAGGCGCCTGATGGTTCTTCAGGTAATTCTCGTACAGCACGTTGTGGACGAAGCCCGGCGTGTACTTCACGCCTGCGGCGTCCGCTTCGGGATCGGGACGGTCGAGCGCCAGATTGAACGAGAAGTTGGGAAAATCCTTCTCGATGGCGTGGAACTCGTCGAGATAGGGAACCTCCTTCAGCGCACGCGCGCCGTACCAGAACGAAACGGGACGCTTGGTCTTCTCGGTCTTGAACAGGTGCATCAGGTGGCTGCGCATGGGCGCCATGCCGGCGCCGCCGCCGATGAAGATCAGCTCCTGCGTATCGGGCAGGTCGTCCGGCAGGAAGAACTCGCCGTAAGGACCCGAAATCGTGATCTTGTCGCCCGGCTTGCGCGAGAAGACATACGACGAGCAGATACCCGGATTGACCTTCATGAAGCCGCCCGTCGCCTTGTCGAACGGCGGAGTGGCGATACGGATGTTGAGCATGATGATATTGCCCTCGGCCGGGTGGTTGGCCATCGAATAGGCGCGGAACGTGTCTTCGGGGTTGGTCGTAACCAGATCCCACATCTTGAACTTGTCCCAGTCGGCGCGGTACTTCTCATCGACATCCATGTCCGAGAACTTGATGGCGTCGTACTTCGGGATGTCGATCTGAATGTAACCGCCGCTGCGGAACTTGAGGTTCTCGCCTTCGGGCAGCTTCACGACGAACTCCTTGAGGAAGGTCGAAATGTTGCGGTTGGAGACGACCGTACACTCCCACTTCTTGACACCGAGCACGGCTTCGGGCACCTTGATCCTGAGGTTTTCCTTCACCTTGACCTGACAGCCCAGACGCCAGTGGTCCTTGGCCAGCTTGCGCGAAATGAATCCGGTTTCGGTCGGCAGAATATCGCCGCCGCCTTCGAGCACCTGACATTTGCACATGCCGCACGAACCGCCGCCGCCGCAGGCCGAAGGCAGGAACACCTTGTTGTTGGCCAGCGTCGAAAGCAGCGTCGAGCCGCTCTCGGCGGTGATGACCTTCTCGCCGTCGTTGATGTCGATGGTCACTTCGCCCGACGAGGTCAGTTTAGCCTTTGCGAAGAGAAGCAGCCCCACCAAGAGGAGGGTTACAGCCAGAAAGGCAATGATTGCAACTATAATAGTCAATTCCATGTTTTCCGAATCTCTTTTAAGGTTAGAACTGAATACCGGAGAAGATCATGAAGGCGATACCCATCAGGCCGGTGATGATAAAGGCGATACCCGGACCCTTGAGCGCCGCAGGAATCTGCGAGTAAGTCGTCTTCTCGCGGATCGCGGCCATCATCACGATAGCCAGCCACCAGCCCAGACCGGAGCCCAGACCGTAGACGATCGACTGCCAGAGCGACGTAAGCTCCAGCGCATCGACTTTCTGCTGCATGAAGAGCGAGCCGCCCATGATGGCGCAGTTCACGGCGATCAGCGGCAGGAAGATGCCCAGCTGGCTGTAAAGCGTCGGCGAGAACTTCTCGACGGCCATCTCCACCAGCTGCACGAAAGCCGCGATGGTGGCGATGAAGACGATGAAGGTCAGGAAGTCCAGATTGACGTCCGGAAGCCCGGCCCACGCGAGGGCGCCCGCCTTGAGTACGTATTCATACAGGAAGTAGTTCAGCGGCACGGTCATCACCATTACGAACGTAACGGCGGCGCCGAGGCCGAGGGCGGTTTTGACGCTCTTCGAAACGGCGATGTAGGAACACATGCCGAAGAAGAACGCGAAGACCATGTTGTCGATAAAGATCGACCGGATAAAGATATTCAATGATTCCATACGTTACCCTCCTATTTTTCC
>ENA-UEYI01002847-UEYI01002847.1-human-gut-metagenome-genome-assembly--contig:-NODE-2847-length-11228-cov-5.908618_pt1 | contig 11228 bp, 16 predicted proteins | sample MGYA00242900_ERZ507916 | MGnify/ENA primary metagenome ERZ507916 (study PRJEB26167, sample SAMN06115521) | human gut metagenome | host: Homo sapiens | place: China:Chongqing | collected 2015-09-02...
TTAAATGTCTTTACTGCCATAATTACTCCATTTCCCGGCTTACCGCGAAGTTTTTATCTTACGGTCTGCCGTGTTGAAAACTCTGTTTGGTCTGATTACATCATGCTGTCGAAGAACTCGATGGTCTTGGAATCGGACTTAAGAGTAACGATTGCCTTTTTCCATTCGGAGGTCTTACCGAGGTGGTAGCCGACTCTCTTGTTCTTGGACTTTACGCTGATGGTGTTGACCTTGAGAACTTCTACCTTGAAAATCTCCTCAACGGCCTTTTTAATTTCGATCTTATTTGCGCCTGCCGCAACTTCGAAGGTGTACTTCTTATCGGCAAGTCTTGCCATGCTGTCTTCAGGGATAATCGGACGGACGATTACGTCATGCATATTTTTCATTACGCGTATACCTCCTCGATTATTGAAACGGCGTCCTTAGCAACGATGAACATATCATACTTGAGTATATCGTACACGTTGAGAGTTCCGGGAGTTGCTGTTTTAACGCCCTGGATATTGGAAGCCGATTCTACGACGAACTTATCGACGTTAGGAAGAACAATGAGCGCCTTCTTTTCAGCTCCGAGAGCCTTAAGCATTGCGGTGATCTTCTTTGTCTTATATTCGCCGGTTGCTATGGAATCAACAACAACGAGTTCATTCTCTGCAACTTTCGCGCTGAGTGCGGACTGCATTGCGATTCTCTTTACCTTCTTATTAATGCTTACCTTCCATGAACGGGGCTTCGGGCCGAGTGCCACGCCGCCGTGTGTCCACTGAGGTGAACGGGTCGAACCCTGTCTTGCACGGCCTGTACCCTTCTGTCTCCATGGCTTTCTGCCGCCACCTGAAACTTCAGCTCTTGTAAGAGCAGACTGTGTGCCGTGACGCTGGTTAGCAAGATAGTTTACAACCATCTGATGCATAACTGCTGTGTTTGGCTCAATACCGAATACGGACTCGCTAAGGTCGATAGAACCAACCTGCTTGCCTTCCATATCTACTACTGCAAAATTAGGCATTTATAATCACCCTTCCTTAAGCCTTTACGGAATCTTTGATTACAACGATTCCCTTATTTGGGCCTGGAACAGCACCCTTGATAGCGATAAGGTTGTTTTCAACATCAACCTTAACAACTGTGAGGTTCTGTACTGTTACCTGCTCAGCGCCGAGATGGCCTGCCATTCTCTTGCCCTTCCATACTCTTGAAGGAGATGAACAAGCGCCGATTGAACCGCCGTGACGAACGCAAGGACCTGTACCGTGAGTTTCCTTAAGACGCTGGAAGTTCCAACGCTTAATTACGCCGGCTGTACCCTTACCTTTGCTCTTGCCGGTAACATCGATCTTGTCACCAGGGGTGAATACGTCTGCCTTTACGAGATCGCCTACATTGTAAGCGTCTGTGTCAGCAAAACGGAATTCTTTAAGAGTTTTCTTTGGTGCTACACCGTTCTTGTCAAAAAAGCCCTTCATTGGCTTTGTAACCTTGTGTGGCTTTAAATCGCCATAGCCAAGCTGAACTGATGCGTAGCCGTCGTTTTCAACTGTCTTCTTAGCTGTAACCACACATGGGCCTGCTTCGATAACAGTTACGGGAACGAACACTCCCTTTTCATCGAAAATCTGTGTCATACCGATTTTCTTACCGATGATTGCTTTCTGCATAAAATGTATCCTCCTTGTTAGGTTATTGGTTGGTTTTCACCAACTTGACCCTGTCTGCTTGTAGGTTGGTACGGATTATAACTTAATCTCGATATCAACGCCGGCAGGGAGCTCTAAGCTCATAAGAGCTTCGACTGTCTTGTTTGACGGTCTTAAGATGTCGATAAGACGCTTGTGAGTTCTCATCTCAAACTGCTCACGGCTGTCCTTATACTTATGAACAGCGCGGAGGATGGTAACAACCTCCTTCTTGGTGGGCAGGGGGATGGGGCCGGAAACCTGAGCGCCGGTGCGCTTGGCGGTCTCCACGATCTTCTCGGCGCTCTGGTCGATAACCTGATGGTCATAGGCCTTCAGGCGGATGCGGATCATTTCTTTCTGTGCCATGTTGATTTCCTCCAAATGTTTCGTAGGTTGTTGTACGGGTCTCGACGACCTACGGCGAGAAATTTTCTGTACGCTTAACCGTGCGTATCATTCCTACTCATGAAAAAGACCGGCACTGTGGCCGGTACTTGTCCCATGGTATGGCGATCTACGCCGCATACAGGACTTCTCAGCCGCCCGATTATCGGACATACTCCCCGGAAGTTACCTCCTTGCGGAGCAATCTCCCGGTTCATCGCAGTGTCAGCAGGCAGGAGCAACCCTACCACGCGGACTTGATTATCATATCGGATATTCAGTGGAATGTCAAGACCTTTTTCTCTGTTTTTCATAGTTTTTTTGAAATTTTTTTGGCAGTACACGGATGCACACGGCAACGGGGCAAATGTCCCCCTCCGGACTATTTTCCGCTCCGGTATTCTATTCCCAATCAGGCCGCTTCTGCATCGTATAATCATGTATCCGTTCGATGCAAAGAACACCGGGATGCTGCGCACCCCGGTGTTCCTTATTATATATGTCCTCAGATACCCAGCTTGGCCTTCAGTGCGGAGATCATCTCCTGATACTCCTCGTCCTTCAGGTATACCGGCTCCGGGTTGGTGATGGCAAAAGCCCCGCCGAACTCAAAGCCGCCCTCATACTTGGGGACGATATGGAAATGCAGATGGGGATTCGTGTCGCCGAAGGAGCCCAAGTTCAGCTTCGTGCAGCCCCACAGCTCCTTGATGGCGCCGCTGGCCTTAGCCAGATCCTCGGCAAAATCCGCCCGCTCCTGATCCGTGCACTCGCACAGTTCCTTTTTGTGGGCCTTCAGAGCCAGCGCGCAGCGGCCCTTGTGGGCCTGATCCTTGAAGAGATACAGCACACCGGCCTTCATCTCCCCAACCTTGAACATAATGGCCTCCCGGCCCTCGTGGTGCTCATCGCAATAGAAACAACCCATTGGCATTTTCTCCTTTCAAAGTCAGGGACGGTTCCCTGTTAGCCTTAACATACTGCTTGCCAGCGGTTTTGTCAAGGAAAAAACGGACCGGAAAATCGGTCCGTTTTGTTTATTTCCGTTTTTCCATATAGAGCAGGTTGTCCTCTCCCGCCCGGGCACGAGGGCCGTTGGGATTCACCCAGCCCATGTGCTCGTAAAAGCCCAGCGCCATATCCGAGGAGGTCAGCCAGACCCGCGTGGCCTTCGCTGCCAGCTCGTCGGTCTCCAGTGTTTCAAACAGCTTCCGGCCATAGCCCTTGCCGATACTCTCCGGGCTCAGGAAGGCCGCCACGATCTCCGCCTCTGTCTCGCCATCTGGCAGGATCGTGCCGGAGCCGATGATCTGTCCGTCCTCTTCCAATACATAGGTATGGCCGGTCTCAGACAGCTCAACCATGGTCTCCGGAGAATAGTGGGGGATCAGGTAATCCAGTTCGGATTTGGGGCTGGTGTAATTGACCTCCCGCAGAGTGCGGCGGATCATAACGGAGAGGATCTCCTCATCGCCTTTTTGGAAGCGCCGGATGGTCAGCATGGTCCTACCTCCTTGATTTTATTATACAGACAGGGTGTCCGCCAGTACCAGACCGGGATTGTGCTTGGTGAGGAAGCCCACGCTCCACTCGCCGTCAAAGGCCAGCAGGTAGCGATCCCGGAAGTCCTGCAGCACGGCGGCGCCGGTGCACAGCACGATCTCGTCGGGATGGCAGTCCATGGACTCAATAAGCCGCAGGTGGTCATAGGGCAGGCTGCTCATCCGCAGATCCACGTTGTACTCGTTTTTCATACGGTACTCGAACACGTCGAATTGCAGGGTGCCCACCACGCCTACGATGACCTCCTCCAGGCCCGCGCCGGGGATCTTGAAGATCTGGATGGCGCCCTCCTGTGCGATCTGCTCCGTTCCCTTGATGAACTGCTTTCGCTTCATGGTGTCCTTGGGAGACACTCGCATAAAGTGCTCCGGCTCAAACGTGGGGATGCCTGAATACCGGAACTTCTTCCCCGGCACGGTGATGGTATCGCCGATGGCGAACAGGCCGGGATCGAACACGCCGATGATGTCGCCGGCGTAGGCTTCCTCCACGATCTCGCGCTCCGCGGCCATCATGGTCTGGGGCTGGCTGAGACGCAGCTTTTTGCCGCTCTGGACATGGTAATATTCCGTATCCCGCTCAAACTTGCCGGAGCAGATCCGCATGAAGGCCAGCCGGTCCCGGTGGGCCTTATTCATGTTGGCCTGAATCTTGAACACAAAGGCAGAGAAGTCCGGGGAGAACACATCCACCTCGCCCTGATCGCTGACGCGGGGCAGCGGTGCGGTGGTCATCCGCAGGAATTCCTCCAAAAACGGCTCCACACCGAAGGTGGTCAGAGCAGAACCGAAGAACACGGGAGACAGGGTGCCGTTCCGGACGGCCTGCATATCAAAGTCCCGTCCGGCTCCCAGCAGCTCCACCTCGTCCCGCAGCTTGGCGGCCTTTTCCGCGCCCAGTGTCTCGTCCAGTGTGGGGTCCTCCAAGGCTACCTCCATAGAGTTGACCTTCTTGCCCTTGGTCTCGCCGGAGAAGAACAGGATCCGCTGCTTTTCCCGGTCATAGACGCCGGCGAACTCCTTGCCGCAGCCGATGGGCCAGTTCATGGCATAGGTGTCGATACCCAGCTCCCGCTCTACCTCCTCGCACAGCTCCAAGGGGTCACGGGTCTCACGGTCCATCTTGTTGATGAAGGTGAAAATGGGGATGTGCCGCAGGGCGCAGACCTTGAACAGCTTCCGGGTCTGAGGCTCCACGCCCTTGGCGCCGTCGATGACCATGACGGCGCTGTCAGCAGCCATCAGGGTCCGGTAGGTGTCCTCGGAGAAGTCCTGATGGCCGGGGGTATCCAGAATGTTGATGCAGAAGCCGTTGTGCTGGAACTGCATCACGGAGCTGGTGACGGAAATGCCGCGCTGCTTTTCGATCTCCATCCAGTCGGAGGTGGCAGCCTTGGCCCGCTTGCCCTTGACCTCACCGGCCTGCGCGATGGCGCCGCCGTAAAGCAGGAACTTTTCCGTCAAAGTGGTCTTACCGGCGTCCGGGTGAGAAATGATAGCGAATGTCCGCCGCCGGGAAATTTCTTCTTCTAATGTTGGCATGATATTCCTCCTGAATTCATATACACAGACTTAGCTACTCTAACACATCTCCCCTGCTCGCGCAAGGGAAAAACGGGGAAAACAGGCGAAATTGCCCGGTTTCCCCTATCGTCAGAGATCCTTTGCCGCATATTTCTTCAAAAGGTCCTCGATGGCCTCGTCCAAAAGCTTTGTTTTAGTCAGGCGTGTCTTTTTTGAAAGTTCATTGAACGGCTCCACCAATTCATTGGCCAGCGAGGAAACGAACTTTTTACGATTTACTAATACAGCTTCACCCATGCAGTAACCTCCATTGCACTATATATGCACTATATCATGCCCATTTTTTCTTGACAAGTCGTTACCTCATGGTATATATATAGTAATATACTAAGTACCATATGGAGGTGTTTTTATGAATTTACAGGACGATACCATTCAACTGCTGGTGGATCTGGTGGAGAAGGAGCAGCGGCGGCTGGATCAGTTTCAGCCGGACAGTCAGGACTACGCCCGCCGGTTTCATGCCCTGATGGACCGCTTTGCCGACGATCAGCCGCTGCGAAAAGAGCTTTTGGGGCTGGCGGACCTCCACGGTCTCATCAACTGCCGCCACAAGCACTTCTTTTTCCGGGCCGGTGTCCAGCTGGGTCTGGCTTTGGGCAGTATCGCCGTTTTGCAGGACCGGTAAATCTTGAAAAATCCGTCGAATTGTGGTATTTTTGAGGAAGAAACTTCTTCCGCAAGGATGGATGTGCTATGAACGCAAACGCGATCCGCTTCCGCAGCGGCACCTTGGATTCCCTTCGTGGACTGACCCTGTTCAGCATGATCGCCTATCACCTCTGCTGGGATCTGGTGTATCTCCGGGGCTTGCCGTGGGCCTGGTATAACGGCTTTTGGGCATACATCTGGCAGCAGAGCATCTGCTGTACCTTCATTCTGCTCTCCGGGTATTGCTGTCAGGCCAGCCGCCACCCTATCCGCCGGGGAGCGATCAGCTTCTTCGGCGGTGCCGCCGTGTCTCTGGCAACAGCTCTGGTAACGCCGGAGGAGCCGATCCGGTTCGGCGTGCTGACTTTTTTAGGGACTGCCGCCCTGCTGACTGTCCCTCTCCGTCCTCTGTTGGCCCGGATTCCGCCCCGGCTTGGGCTTGTCCTCAGCTTTTCCCTGTTTCTGCTGGCGCGGGATGTGAATCACGGCTATCTCGGCTTTGCTTGGGTGCCGCTGCTGCGGCTGCCCCGTGGCTGGTACACAAATCTCGCCACCGCCGGTCTGGGTTTTCCCGCCCCCGCCTTTGCGTCCTCAGACTATTTCGCCCTGCTGCCGTGGCTCTTTCTGTTCTGGACCGGGTTCTATCTCTACCGACTGCGGCCGGAGATCCCCGCCCTGCCGGATATTCGCCTGCCGGGGCTGTCCGTTATAAGCCGTCACTCTCTGCTGCTCTATCTGCTGCATCAGCCGGTGCTGTACGCCGCGCTGGTGCTGCTGCCCACCATTTTGTAAGGAGGTCCTTCCTATGTCCCATCAACTGATCGTTGCCATCGGCCGGGAATCCGGCAGCGGCGGACTGGATATCGCCCATGCGCTGGCGGAGCGGCTTCAGCTCCCTCTGTTCGACAAGAGCATCCTGCAAAAAGCCGCAGAGGACAAGGGCGTCAGCGCCGAAACGCTGGAGCGCTACGATGAGCGCCCATACTCCCCCCTGTTCTGCCGCTCCGTCCGGGGCATCAGCAGTGCACCGGAGGATTGCGTGGCCCAGATGCAGTTTGAGTTGCTGCGCCAGCACGCTAACGCCGGAGAATCCTTCGTGGTACTGGGCCGCTGCGCTGAAGAGGTGCTGGCGGACCGGGAAGGGCTGATATCCATCTTCGTCCGGGCGGATCTGGATTTCCGGGTCAAGCGCACCCCTCTGCCGGAGGAGGAAGCCTTGGACTTCATCAAGCATCAGGACCGGCAGCGGCGGATCTACCATGACCAGCACTGCAAAGGTGACTGGGGCGATGCCAAATGTTACGATCTGGTGATCAACAGCGCCCGGCTGGACATCCCCGGCACCGTGGATATTCTGGAACAATACATCCGCTCCCGGGCCGCTCAGTTGGATGACCGGCCTGCCGGTGAATAAAGGAGGTCCTATGTCCGTACAAAAGAAAGAAAAAGCCACGTGGGAAATGCTGGACCGTTTCTTTCTCCGGGTCCTGAGGGAAAAAGAGGGAACGGCGGTCATGGCGGAAAGCCGGGAACAAGCCGCATCGTTTTTAGCCGGCTCTCAGGAGACCTCCCCCTCCCGGCGCGCCCTTATGCAAAGCACGATCCTGCCGCGGGTCGCAGTCTACACTGTATCGAAGCGCCGGGGACTGGATGCCGAAAAGCTCATGGAGAAATATGTGCGGGAGGTACAGGGGCCCGCCTCCCATGACCGATACGCCGGTCTGGAATGGGTTCCCCGTTTCTTCTCGGTATTTCGCTGGGCCTTCCGGAAAACGACCTCCTCCAGCGACGCCTGGGTCAGCACCTTTGAGGAACAGCCGGAGGAATTTGACCTGACCATCCATCAGTGTCTCTGGCATGATACCTGCGCGGCGTGCGGCTGCCCGGAAGCCTGCCGTTTTTTCTGTGAATGCGACAATTATGCCTTCGGTGACCTGAAAAAAGTCGGTTTCCGCCGCACCCAGACATTGGGGACCGGCGGGGATTGCTGCGATTTCCACTTCTACAAGAAATAACAGAAACGGCGCTGTCCCAAAAGGACAGCGCCGTTTTTTTACGGTATCCCGTATAGTCCCGCCAGAGGGTCCCGGAAGAGGGCGATGCGGGGCGGTGAAAAGGTCCACCAGACAAACAGGAACGCCAGCACCCACAGCCACACCAGTCCAGCCACTTGATATTCCATCTTCCAGAGCCGTCGCTGACGGTGAAGCAGATCATCCAGCCAAAATGTGACCGCCGCCGACAGATAGAAAATAGCCGCGTCCGCCCAGAGTGTGTGATCTCCCCAAATGCCGGTGTAGGTATAATACAATGTGGGGATCAGGGCCAGTCCCGCCGTGACGCTGACCGCCCGGGCCGCCAGCAGGCCGTCCCGCTCTCCCACGCAGAGCTGCGCCGCCGTAAAGAGGAACACCGGGAAAAACAGCAGCTTCATGTGTTCCCATACGGATTCATTCACAGCGCAGAACACCCCCGCCAGCAGCGCCCCGCCGCTCCACCTGTACATGAAATGGGCCAAGGTGCCCAGCACCGCTGTCGCAAGAAAACCCGTCAGGGGCCAGAATCGCCACCGTTTCCCCATAATGACCTCCCGCCCAAAAAAATGGAAGCACAGCAAAAAGCTGTGCTTCCATTTTATGCGGTTTGTCCCATTTTATGCGAAAACGGCCTGCACCAGAACCATGTACAGCGCCGTGCCCCCGGCGATAGAGAACAGCACGTTCCGTTTCCACAAATGCAGCCCCACCACGGCAGCAGAGGCCAGCAGCTCCGGTGCACCATGGGTCCCGGAGAGCCAGGAGACATTTTTGAAGCAGTACACCGTCAGCAGGCCCATCATGGCGGGAGGCAGCACCTTGCCCAGATACAGCACCACCGCCGGTGGGTCCTTCTTCTCCGGGAAGAGCCAGAAGGGAAGCCAGCGGGTGAACTGCGTCCCCGCAGCGATGGCCAGAATGGTGATGAGGGCCTGAACGCTTGTCATTTGCACAGTTTTTTCCTCCCTCCCAGCAAAACAGCCAGCAGTAAGATCATGGCGGGGATCAGGAAATTATCCGGACCAAACACCGCCAGACTTGCGGCGGTGCAGACCATGCCGATGATCCCGGCGGCCCGGTTTTCCTTTTTCTTCACCTGTTCCAGCAGCAGTACGATAAACAGCGCCGTCAGCGTAAAATCCAAACCGGTCGTGTCAAAGGTAAGCAGCCCGCCCACAGCGTTCCCCAGCGTGCAGCCCACCTGCCAGTAAAGGTAGTCCAGCAGTGAGATCCAGAAGTAGAAGTCCCTCCGGGCTACGCCCTCCGGCGGCTCCAGTGTGGATACCAGAGAAAAGGTCTCGTCCGTCAGGGTACAGATCAAAACAGGGCGAACCGGGCCAGTGCCCCGGTACTTTTCCAGCATGGACAGGCCGTAAAAGGCGTGGCGGGCGTTAACCATCACGGACATCAGCAGCGCCTGAAAGGGGTCGAAGGCCACTGTCAGCAGCGAAACGCCCACAAATTGCATACTGCCGCAGTAGCAGATCATGCTCATGGCGATAGACCAGCCGATTCCATATCCGGCAGTCCGCAGCAGGATGCCGAAGGCCGCGCCCAGGCAGAGATACCCCGTCATCACCGGAATGGTGGCGGGAAAAGCGGCCCGCAGAGCGGCGCTTCGATTTTTCACGATGGCTTCATGTTCTTCCATATGCACATACCCATTTCGCAAGCAGTTTTATACGCAGAGTATAATGACAGGAGGTTTCCCTGTCAATTCCGTTTCGGGATATAAAACTTCATGCATGAGCATGCGCACCACGAAAATGCACAAATGCCAATGCATGAAGTTTTCGTGCATCATTTCCGGTTGTCCCGCAGGGGCGAGGAAATGGCACATTTCTTATTTTGCTATGCACTATGATAAGGCCGCGCTTTCGCCCTAAGTCATCTGATACACAGCTTCATCAGCGGCTGTCTGCGCATTTTTCAAAGACGCTTGGGTAACTTCGAAGGTCCTTACATCTTCTCTGGGGCATCCACGCCGATGAGCTTCAGGCCGTTCTTCAGCACCATGCGGGTATCGTCCGCCAGCTTGAGACGGGCGGCAGCTACCTGAGGCTCCTCGCCCCGGATGCGGCAGGCGGTATAGAACCGGTGGAAGCAGGCCGCCAGCTCCTGCAGGCAGCGGTTGATGTGGCTGGGGTCATAATCCCGTGCCGCCAGCTTGATCTCCTCGCAGTACTGAGCGATCTGCTTGATGAGGGCCTTTTCTGCTTCGCCGGACAGCAGGCTCAGGTCGGCGGTCTCCGGCACGGTCACGCCGTCAGTCTCCAAGGCCCGCAGCAGGGAGCAGATCCGGGCGTGGGCATACTCTACATAATAGATGGGGTTCTCGCTGTCCTCCCGGACGGCCAGACCCAGGTCGAATTCCATCTGCGTGTCGGGCTTGGCGTTAAAATACCAGCGGGCAGCGTCCACGCTGACCTCGTCCAGCAGATCGTGGAGGGAGATGGCCTTGCCGGTACGCTTGGACATCCGGACCACCTCGCCGTCCCGCAGCAGCTTCACCAGCTGCATGAGCACGATATCCAGCCGCTCGGAGCCATTGAGGCCCAGCGCGTCCAGTGCGCCCTTCAGGCGGGCCACATGGCCGTGATGGTCGGCGCCCCAGATGTTGATGACCTTGTCGAAGCCGCGGACGGCGAACTTGTTGCGGTGATAGGCGATGTCCGCGGCGAAGTAGGTGTAGAAGCCGTTGGCCCGGCGGAGCACGTCATCCTTCAGATCCAGCTTTTCAATGTCTGCTTCCTTTTTACCCTGCTTGCGGAAGTGATCCCGCAGAATATCGGCCGTCTTCAGCCACAGAGCGCCGTCCTTTTCGTAGGTCCAGCCCTTTTCCGTCAGCAGGTCCACAGTCTCGGCTACATAGCCGCTCTCGTGGAGGGTAGACTCGTAAAACCAGGTATCGTAATGGATCTTATAGCGCTCCAGATCCGTCTTCATGCGGGGCAGGTTCACAGAAAGGCCGAACTGCGCCAGAGCGTCCTGCCGCTCCTGCTCGGAGACATTCAGCAGGCCGTCACCATGCTCGTCATAATAGGCCTTGGCCAGTTCCTTGATGTCCTCGCCCTGATAGCCATCCTCCGGGAAGGCGATGGAATCCTCGCCATTGATAAGCTGGAGGTAACGGACCTCGATGGAACGGGCAAACTTGTCGATCTGGTGTCCGGCGTCATTGACATAGAACTCTCTGGACACATCCGCGCCGCAGGCGGTGAGGACGGAGGCCAGCGTATCGCCCAGCACGCCGCCGCGGGCGTTGCCCATGTGCATGGGGCCGGTGGGGTTGGCGGAGACGAACTCCACCATGATCTTCTGACCCTTGA
>ENA-UEYI01002848-UEYI01002848.1-human-gut-metagenome-genome-assembly--contig:-NODE-2848-length-11224-cov-4.475016_pt1 | contig 11224 bp, 7 predicted proteins | sample MGYA00242900_ERZ507916 | MGnify/ENA primary metagenome ERZ507916 (study PRJEB26167, sample SAMN06115521) | human gut metagenome | host: Homo sapiens | place: China:Chongqing | collected 2015-09-02...
ATTTTAGTTGCATGTCAAGCAGCAACAAACATTTGAACTTGACTATATTTTAGTTGCATGTCAAGCAGCAACAAACAGGACTATGCCTTTATTTATAGTATAAAGGTAAGTCTTTAATCTGTCAAGAAACATTTCTCCCTCAAGCAACTGCAAAAAGAGGACGGTGCGCACCGTCCTCTTTTCATTTATGCATATGCGATTTTTTGCTTTTCAGCGGATTGACGTAAAGTCAAATTAGAAAGTGAATACTACTTGGCTCCACAGAGTGTTCATGGCGGAGGGGTTCCATTTATCTTCCAGATCATAGTATTCAACAGCACCAACGATGTTCTTTCCGAAGGGGTAGTTCGCGCCTACCATGTAGCCTTTGAAACCATGGTTGCCGTATGCACCGTTCATGGTGTGAGCAACAACGGTGGAACGAGCTTGGTCATAGTATTTGCCGTAAACGCCGAAGGAGCCTTCTTTAGCAGCTTTAGCGCCAGCATAGGACAGACCGATAACGAAAGCATCATCATCACCATAGATTTCTTGGTCAGAATCCATGTAGTTAGCAGTCAGGTTCAGGTCTTTAGCCAAATCAAATGCTACGCCAACATTCCAGATCTTGTTGTCGTCCCATTTTTCGGAGAATGCACCATCAGTGAAAGTGGCATCTTGGAATACAGTGTAACCAGCGGTTGCAGCTACAGCGCCAAATTTAGCGTCAACTTTTGCACCGTAAACATTATCATACTCGAGATCTACAGTAGAGCTCAGAGCTTTACCTTGGTTGGTCGGTTTAGCATAGAAACCGGTTACTTTAACGTCTTTGCCATAGGAAGCAACAACGCCGTCAGCACGGGTGTCATACAGGTTGCCATCAACCAAGGTCAGCGGCAGACGACCAGCTTCAACAGCAAGGCCACCGATTTTACCATCAACATAAGCGCGTTGGAAGTTAGTGGTTTCGTTGCCAGCATTGTCTTTCAGATTTTGAATGTTTTCCAGCATGCCGGTGTAAGTCCAGTCATCATTGATTTGGCCTTTTACCCAGATACGGGAACGCAGTTTGGTAGCATAACCGTCTTCATCATAGTCAGCATAGTTGTAACGGATGTTGCCGGTGATTTTAACATTGTCAGCTTTTTTCTCCAGGTTAGCAACGCGAACGCCCAGGTTGTCCAGCTCGTCAGCGAATTCAGCAGCCAGCTTGTCAACGTTAGCGCCTTTAGCCATTGCTTTAGCAACGATTTGAGCCATTTCATAACGGGTCATCAGTTTGTCGCCACCGAAGGTGGAATCGCCGTAGCCTTCGATTACGCCAGCAGCAGCCAGCTTGTTGATGCTGTCATAAGCCCAGTGGCCAGCAGGAACGTCAGAGAACGGGTTAGCAGCGTAAGCGGAAGCGGTTACGCCCAGAGCCATTGCCATTGCGAGTACTAAGGATTTTTTCATTGTAGTTTCCTCCTCAGGATGCAGCAGTATTTTTAAACTGCTGAAATTATATTTTTACAAATCACCTTCCGGAGTCTCCCGCAAATTCCGCTCAAGAGTTGCCTTGTTTCCTCTGTCATCCTTCGCCGGTTTTTCCTTCACAATGATTTATAAATCAATATTTGTCGGTAAGAAGAGTATCTTCACTTCTTAACTATAGTTGCATTATACCATGCCTTAATGCACAGTGCAAGTTTTTTTGTTAAATCCCCCTTAATTTTACATTAATTTGACCTTAGTGTTACATTTATTCTTTTAGTTATCAATTATTTATTCATAACAATACTTAACAAAAAAGCTGCTGCAGCTAATGCTGCAGCAGCGTGGATTATAGCTTAACTATAAAATTATTTGAACAGGCCAAGCAGGATGCCGCCGTTTGCTGCCAGTACAGGAGCAAATACCAGGGATACAATGGTCATCAGTTTGATCAGGATGTTCATTGCAGGTCCGGAAGTATCTTTGAACGGGTCACCTACAGTATCGCCTACTACGGTTGCATCATGCACCGGAGTATGTTTACGGCCGGAAGCTTCTACGAACTTCTTAGCGTTATCCCATGCACCGCCAGCGTTAGCCATCAGGATTGCAACCAGTACGCCGGAAGCCAGGGAGCCGCCAATCAGGCCGCCCAGAGCTTCAGTACCGAACAGGAAGCCAACCAGCAGAGGAGCAACGATAGCGATAACACCAGGCATAATCATCTCGTGCAGAGCAGCTGCGGTGGAGATGTCTACGCATTTTTGGTAGTCAGCTTTAGCTTTGCCTTCCAGCAGGCCGGGGATTTCGTGGAATTGACGACGAACTTCCTCGATCATCTGGTAAGCAGCTTTACCAACAGATTCCATGGTCATAGCACCGAATACGAACGGCAGGGTTGCACCGATGAACAGACCAATCAGGGTTACAGGGTTCAGCAGGTCGATTGCTTTCAGACCTACAGTGTGTGCATAAGCAGAGAACAGAGCCAGAGCAGTCAGAGCAGCGGAACCGATAGCGAAACCTTTACCGATAGCAGCGGTGGTGTTACCAACGGAGTCCAGGGTATCGGTGATTTCACGTACTTCAGGAGGCAGCTCGGACATTTCTGCGATACCACCGGCGTTATCAGCGATAGGACCATAAGCGTCAACTGCTACGGTCAGACCGGTAGTGGACAGCATACCAACTGCAGCCAGGGAGATACCGAACAGGCCCATGCCTGCATCTTTAGCACCGCCCATGGTGAAGAATGCCAGGATTACACCAATGCAGATGAAGATCATCGGCAGGAAGGTGGAATACATGCCAACAGCCAGACCGGAGATGATGGTGGTTGCCGGACCGGTTTCGGATTGCTCAGCAATCTTCTTAACGGAAGCATAATCAGCAGAGGTGTAGATTTCGGTGATTTTACCGATTAACAGACCAACTACCAGACCGGAAGCAATAGCTACGAATGCAGCAGTGTTACCGAAGATGGAAGTGGACAGGTAGTAAGCAGCAGCAATTACGATTACGCCGCCAACATAGGTACCATGGTTCAGAGCAGCCTGCGGGTTGGTGGATTTGCTGCTACGAGCATAGAATACACCGATCAGGGAAGCAATGATACCAGCGAAAGCCAGCTCGAATACGAACATAATGCCTTCGCCGCCAGGATATGCAACAGCACCCAAAGTAATAGCGGAGATGATAGCACCAACATAGGATTCGAACAGGTCAGCGCCCATGCCTGCAACGTCGCCTACGTTATCGCCTACGTTATCAGCGATGGTAGCCGGGTTACGCGGGTCATCTTCAGGCAGACCTTCTTCAACTTTACCTACCAGGTCAGCGCCAACGTCAGCAGCTTTGGTGTAGATACCGCCGCCAACACGAGCGAACAATGCAATGGAGCTTGCGCCCAGACCGAAGCCGGTAACGATATCAATGTTGCCGAACAGCATGTAAGCAGCAGCAACACCAACGATACCCAGACCAACAACGCCCAGACCCATAACAGCACCGCCGGAGAAAGCAATTGTCAGAGCTTCCGGCATGCCGCCATGTTGAGCAGCTGCAGCAGTACGAACGTTAGCTTTGGTAGCAACGGTCATGCCGATGTAGCCTGCACATACGGAGAATACTGCACCTGCAACGAAGCATACTGCAGTAAGCGGAGATAAGAACATAGAAATTACGATAGCAACAACGATTACGAAAGCAGACAGTGCTTTGTATTCGCGGAACAGGAACGCCATAGCGCCCTCGTGGATGTAACCGGCAATTTCCTGCATACGTGCTGTACCAGCAGGAGCCTTACCGATTGCGCTGCTCAGCATCAGTGCAACTGCGAGTGCAATGAGGCCGACAACAATGGAGATCATTAAGAAATTCAAGACCCAAACCCCTTTCTTTTTATAAAAAAATTTAAAATTTTAAGAGTGCGGTTGCACTCTTGGTAACATGATGAGTGCGGAAAACAGGAAAATCCCGTCAGCCTTAAGCGTTGATTTTTGCCAGCGCCAAAGTAATAACAGCAAATGCAACACCTAAGTAAATCGTGGCCTTCGCCATGAGTGTATCCAGATCATTGCCCTTGCCAAAAAAAGCACCGTCACTGCCGCCGAAAGTACTGCCCATACCGCCGCCTTTTCCGGACTGCAGCAGAACTGCGCCAATGAGTGCTATGCAAACGATAACTTCAAGAACCATCAAGACAGTTTCAATCACAGAGCTTACCTCCTCATATTTTTGTACCATAGTATTTTACCATAAAGCCAATTATAAAGCTAGTATTTTTTTCACAGATTATGTTTTAATATCTTTGCTGCGACTCTTTCCAGCGGAAAGGGGGCGAATTATGGCAGAATTTGCTCAATCTCTTATTCTTTCTGTTATGGCAGGTATAATCAGCTATTATATTTGCAAATGGTTAGACAGAAAATAGCGCGCAGTTAGCCTAAAATGAAAAACCCCGGGGCGCAATCCCGGGGCTTTTTCTTTTTGCGTGCGAACTATGACATTTGCACAATCTCTTTTCGAGATTAGTATAGCGCAATTGTATTGCTTTGTCAAATTTTATTTAATGTTGTAGAAAACCTTCATGCCGTTATATTTTGCAGCCTTGCCGAGATCCTCTTCGATGCGCAGCAGCTGGTTGTATTTAGCAACACGGTCGGTACGTGCCGGAGCACCGGTCTTAATCTGGCCAGCGTTTACAGCAACAGCAATATCTGCCAGAGTGGTGTCTTCGGTTTCACCGCTGCGGTGAGAGATGATGCAGGTATAGCCTGCGCGTTTTGCGGTTTCGATAGCGTTAAAGGTTTCGGTTAAGGTACCGATTTGGTTTACTTTAATCAGAATAGCATTTGCTACGCCCTTTTCAATGCCCTGAACCAGACGCTCTTCGTTGGTAACGAACAGGTCGTCGCCAACCAGCTGAACTTTTTTGCCCAGCTTTTTGGTGAGCTTCTTCCAACCGTCCCAGTCATCCTCTGCCATACCGTCTTCGATAGAGATGATAGGATATTTCTCGCACAGGCCAGCCAGATAATCAACCATTTCTTCACTGGTCATTTCTACGCCTTCGCCGGTCATTTTGTATTTGCCGTCTACATAGAATTCGCTGGAAGCAACGTCCATCGCCATAACGATATCCTTGCCGGGTTTATAGCCTGCACGCTCGGTTGCTTCGAGAATAACCTCGATTGCATCTGCGTTGCATTTCAGGTTCGGTGCAAAGCCGCCTTCATCACCCAAAGCGGTGCTCAGGCCTTTTTCCTTCAGCAGAGCCTTCAGGTTATGATAAATTTCAGCGTTCATGCGCAGTGCTTCGCTGAAGGATTTAGCGCCAACCGGCATAATCATGAATTCCTGAATATCAACGTTGTTATCTGCATGCTCGCCGCCGTTTAAAATGTTCATCATCGGCACAGGCAGCTCTTTGGCAGCAACACCGCCCAGATACAGGTACAGCGGCAGGCCTACGGAAGCAGCGGCAGCCTTTGCTACAGCCATGGAAACGCCGAGGATAGCGTTAGCGCCGAGGCGGCCTTTGTTCGGAGTGCCGTCCAAGCGAACCAGCAGCTCATCAATTTCGGTTTGGCGGGTTGCGTCCAAGCCAATAATTGCTTCGGCAATAATGTCATTAACATTATCAACTGCTTTAGTAACGCCCTTGCCCAGGTAACGCTCTTTGTCACCGTCACGCAGCTCTACAGCCTCGTGTACGCCGGTAGATGCGCCGGAAGGAACAGCAGCGCGTCCCATAGCGCCGTCTTCCAGGCATACTTCAACTTCTACGGTCGGATTGCCGCGGGAATCCAGAATCTCGCGAGCGTAAACTTCAGTAATCATTGCCATTTCTTATCACCTCATGATTAATCTATCAAAGTTTTACCTGTCATAGCGGCAGGCTGTTTAATATCAAGCAGCTGCAGTAGTGTCGGTGCAATATCGGCCAAAATGCCGTTATGCAGCTTGTACTGCTCTTCGCTTACTAAAATAAACGGTACAGGGTTAGTGGTATGCGCGGTGTTCGGCGAACCGTCGCTTTCGGCCATCTTCTCCAAGTTGCCGTGGTCCGCAGTAATGCACACGCTGCCGCCAAGGGACAGCACCTTGCGTACAATACGGCCGGCGCAATCGTCCACCTTTTCCATAGCGGTAATCGCAGCACTGAGCACACCGGTATGACCAACCATATCCGGATTAGCAAAGTTAAGGATAACAGCATCAAATTTGTCCTTATCCAGCTCTGCCAAAAGTGCCTGCGTAACTTCTTCCGCGCTCATTTCCGGCTGCAAATCATAGGTTGCAACCTTCGGCGACGGAATCAGAATACGCTCCTCATTAGCATTCGGAGCTTCTACACCGCCGTTGAAGAAAAAGGTTACATGCGCATATTTTTCGGTTTCCGCAATGCGCAGCTGGTGCAGTCCATGCTGTGCCAACACCTCACCCAAGGTATCCTTAATCTCCTCCGGAGGAAAGGCTACCGGTGCGGTAATGGTTGCATCATACTGCGTCATGCACACATAATTTACAGGGCGTGCGCCCTCGGGACGTGCAAAATACGGGAAGTCCTCATCATGCAGCGCACGGGTAATTTCACGCGCTCTGTCAGGACGGAAGTTGAAGAAAATCACACCGTCACCGGCAGTGATTTTGCCATCTACGCCATCAACAGTGAAGGGTTCAACAAACTCATCCGTTACGCCTGCGGCATAGGATGCCTCTACGCCGGCAGCAGCGCTTGCGGCCTTGCCGCCCTCACCCAGCACCAGTGCTTTATAGACACGCTCCACGCGCTCCCAGCGCTTGTCGCGGTCCATTGCGTAATAGCGTCCGCTGACGGTAGCAATCTTGCCTACGCCAATCTGCGCCATACCATCTTCCAGCTCATGGATATATTCCAGCGCTGTTTTCGGACCGACATCACGTCCGTCAAGAAAGGCATGCACATAAACTTTGGTCAGTCCTTTAACCTTCGCCATGCAGATAAGTGCCAGAAGATGCTCAATGTGGCTATGGACGCCGCCGTCGGATAACAGTCCCAGAAGATGCAGTGCCTTGCCTGCCTGCTTCGTTTCGTCCATCACCCTGCTGAGCTTTTTGTTCTTATACAAATCGCCATCCTCAATCGCCTTGTCAATGCGTGTCAGGCTTTGGTAGATAATGCGGCCGGCACCGATATTCAGGTGACCTACCTCAGAATTGCCGATTTGGCCTGCCGGCAGACCTACAGCCTTGCCGCTGGCTTCCAAGGTTGTATGAGGATAATTTGCAAAATAACTGTCCAGGTTAGGAGTTTTTGCCATAGCCGCAGCGTTTGTTTTATCTGCGGGAGCAATGCCCCAACCATCAAGAATCATTAGTAAAACTGGTTTTTTCATTATCAAATTCCTAAAGACGAAGGAGAAAGCAACAGGTGCTTTCTCCGAGGTCTTATTAAAAGCTTCTTACGATTGCGGCAAAGGTGTCAGCCTTCAGGCTTGCACCGCCTACCAGTACACCATCAATACCGCTGAGGTTGAAGGAAGCAGCGTTCTTTTCATTAACACTGCCGCCGTAAAGAATACGAACCTTGCGGGCAATATCAGGAGTAAAGATTTTGCCGATTTTTTCACGAATCAGAGTGCATACTTCCAAAGCATCCTCCGGAGTAGCAGCCTTACCGCTGCCGATAGCCCAGATAGGCTCATAAGCAACAACAAGGTTTTCTGCATTCTCTGCAGTAATTACACGCAGAGCGCTCTTCAGCTGCATATTGATTTTGCGGGCAGTTTTGCCTGCTTCACGCTCAGCCAGATTTTCACCTACGCACAGCATCGGCTTCAGGCCGTTGCGGTAAGCAGCAATAATCTTGCTGGCAACAATTTTTTCGTTCTCACCGAAAATGGTACGGCGTTCGCTGTGACCAACGAGAACATATTCAGCGCAGATATCGGCAATCATCGCACCGGAAACAGCGCCGGTGAAGGCACCCTTGTCTTCCCAATGCAAATCCTGTGCGCCGTAGCCTACGTGCTTACCGTCGATAGCATCCGCAACAGTTTCCAGTGCGGTGAACGGCGGGAAAATAACAACCTCGTTTAAGGTACCGTTAGTTTCCATAACAATGTCCTCAGCAAGCTCTACAGCCTCGCTTACGGTTTTGTGCATTTTCCAGTTGCCGGCAATCATTTTGCGGCGCAGGTCATCAAGCGCAGCAACGCCGGGCAGTACCTTGCCTTCCAGATATTCCAGAGAAGCACCGCCACCGGTGGAAATGTGGGTAATGCGTTTAGCCAGGCCCAGCTTTTCGATAGCAGCAACGCTGTCGCCGCCGCCGACAATGCTGGTAGCACGGCTCTTAGCTACAGCCTTCGCTACAGCCTCAGTGCCCTTGCAGAACGCGTCCATTTCGAAAACGCCCATAGGTCCGTTCCAGACAATCATCTTAGCGTCAGCCAGAGCTTCCGCATAAGCCTTGCTGGTTTCCGCACCGATATCAAGAGCCATATAAGCCTGGTTCAGGTTTTTCACCTTTTCGGTTACATGCTCGGCGTCGGGAGCAAATGCAGCAGCCATTACCAGATCGGTAGGCAGCAGCATATTAACTTTATTTTTCTTAGCCTTAGCCAGAAGCTCTTTAGCCAGGTCCAGCTTATCCTCTTCTACCAGGGACTTGCCCATTTTGTAGCCTTGTGCAGCCAGGAAGGTGTTAGCCATACCGCCGCCGATAAGCAGTGTATCAACCTTATCGAGCAGGTTGCTGATAACGCCGATTTTGTCGCTTACCTTAGCACCGCCGATGATAGCAACGAAAGGATGCAGCGGGTTGGTTACAGCCTGACCTACATACTGGATTTCCTTTTCCAGCAGGAAGCCTGCAGCAGCAGGCAGGAAGTGGGTTACGCCTTCTACAGAAGCATGTGCGCGGTGAGATACACCGAAGCCGTCATTGACATACAGATCTGCCAGAGAAGCCAGCTTCTCGGCAAATTCCATGTCGTTCTTTTCCTCTTCCTTATGGAAACGCAGGTTTTCCAGCAGCAGGATGTGGCCCGGTTTCAGCTTGCTGGCAGCAGCCTGTGCAGCCTCACCAACGCAGTCCGGAGCAAACAGAATCTTTTTGCCCAGCAGCTTGCCCAAATGCTTAGCTACGGGAGCCAAAGACAATTCCGGTTTAATCTGTCCTTTAGGACGGCCGAGATGTGCCATTAAAATAACGGCAGCCTTTTGCTCCAGCAGATATTGAATGGTCGGCAGAGATGCGGTGATACGAGTATCATCGGTAATCTCGCCTTTATCATTCAGAGGAACGTTAAAATCTACGCGTACCAGTACTTTTTTACCGGCAACGTCTAAGTCACGTACAGTTTTTTTATCCACGGATAAGAATCTCCTTTATTACAGACCTTTTTTAGCAATATAAGCAGCCAGGTCAACTACGCGGTTGGAATAACCCCATTCATTGTCGTACCAGCTTACAACCTTAGCCATACGCGGGCCAACCATCATGGTGGACAGGCCGTCGATGATGGAGCTCAGCGGGCAGCCGTTGTAATCGCGGGATACCAGCGGTTCGTCGCTGTAGCCCATGATGCCTTTGAGTTCGCCTTCAGCAGCTTCCTTCAGCACTGCGTTGATTTCTTCGGCAGTGGTGTCTTTTTGCAGCAGAACGGTCAGGTCGGTGATGGAAACGTTCGGGGTCGGAACGCGCATTGCAAAGCCGTTCAGTTTGCCTTTCAGTTCCGGCAGAACCAGAGCAACTGCTTTTGCAGCACCTGTAGTAGTCGGGATGATGGAGCAAGCAGCAGCGCGGGCACGGCGCAGGTCTTTATGCGGCAGGTCCAGAATTCTCTGGTCATTGGTGTAGGAGTGAACAGTGGTCATCAGACCGCTTTCAATACCGAATTTGTTCAGCAGTACTTTGGTGAACGGAGCCAGGCAGTTGGTGGTGCAGGAAGCGTTGGAAATGATGTTGTGTTTTGCAGGATCATATTTGTCTTCGTTAACACCCATAACGATGGTAATATCTTCGCCTTTAGCCGGAGCGGAGATGATAACCTTTTTAACAGTGTCATGCAGGTGAGCAGCAGCCTTTTCGCCTTCAGTGAAACGACCGGTGGATTCTACAACGATTTCAGCACCAGCTTCGCCCCAAGGAATCTTTGCCGGATCCATGCAGGAGAATACTTCGATTTTGTGACCATCAACAATAATGAAGTTGCCTTCGATGCTGATTTCATGATCGAAAATGCCATGGATAGAATCATATTTCAGCAGGTGAGCCAGAGTCTTGACGTCGCCAAGATCGTTTATTGCAACAACCTCAACCTCAGGATTGTTGAATGCAACACGGAAAACCTCGCGGCCAATGCGGCCAAAACCATTAATACCTACTTTTGTCATAATAATTTCCTCCTTAATTCTGAGAGAATCTAAATTTTGCACAAATGTGCTCAGTAACAAATTAATACTTTAAGAGCTTCGCTTGTTTATTGCTCTTTAGCCATTTTGAGAATCTCATGCGCTGCAGCCTCATCGGTAATCAAAATATCCTGTCTGGAAGCACGGATAACCGATAAAATTGCGGCAGCCTTCGATTTACCTCCGGCAATACCGATAATTGTGCCTATATGCTGCAAATCCTGCAGCATCAAGCCGGCATTATTAGTCATATAAACCTGTCTGCCGTCTAAAGCACAGTACTGACCAAACGCCTCGCCTACAGCACCATCTGCCTCCAGCTTGGCAATTACCTCGCTGCCTAAGCGTCTGTGTCTTGCCATAACACTGGCACGGCCTACACCGTGGACAAGAATGTCTGCCTGCTTGATAATATCAACGACAGCGCGTACACCGATATCCTCTTTAAGAATACTGTTTAAGATATCCTCGCTTACACTGTCGGGAACGTAAAGCTGACGGTAGGATGCTCCGAGCTTTTGCGCCAGAACAGTTGCAATCGTATTGGCCTGCAGTTCTACATTATCACCCAGGCCGCCGCGTGCCGGTACAACCACCGTATTAGGCTGGGAGCCGGAAACATTTGCTGCCATCGCTGCCATAGTAGTTCCGCCGCTGACAGCAACTATATGCTTATTGCCATCGCTCAGCAGCTTGCTGAGAATATGTGCTGCAGTACGGCCGATTTCGCGTTTGACAACGTCCTCCTGGTCTGAATCACCGGGGAGAATGACAACCTTGCCAATCTTCAGCGTATCACTGAGAGTGCTTTCCAAAAACGAAATATCCTGCAGCTTGCGTACATAATCCGCCAGCTCCTTAAGAATAT
>ENA-UEYI01002850-UEYI01002850.1-human-gut-metagenome-genome-assembly--contig:-NODE-2850-length-11217-cov-10.776391_pt1 | contig 11217 bp, 7 predicted proteins | sample MGYA00242900_ERZ507916 | MGnify/ENA primary metagenome ERZ507916 (study PRJEB26167, sample SAMN06115521) | human gut metagenome | host: Homo sapiens | place: China:Chongqing | collected 2015-09-02...
CCGGTGCAGACCAACTCCATCCGCAGTTTCTATATCCGTCAGGCCAAAACAGATCCGCGGGACGCCCTGCTGATCGCAGAGGTGATCCGTTTCGGACACTTCTCCGAGTCTACCCTGCACCCGGAAAACATCTATGAGCTGCGGGAACTGTGCCGTGGACGGCACGCCATCGTTTCCATGCAGGCGGATATCAAACGAAAGGTCGTTGCCCTGCTGGATCAGGTCTTTCCCGAATATGAAACAGCTTTTACCAATCTGTTTGGCGATACTTCCATGGCAATTTTGCAAGCCTGCCCCACGCCAAAGGAATTATCCGAGATGCCTCTTGAGGAGCTTTGTCATCTCATCGAAGTCCCCAGCCGCAAGCGTTTCCGCACGGAGAAGGCACAGGAGCTTCAGGCGCTCGCGCGCAATTCCTTCGGCTTCGCCATGGCCGGCGATGTTTTCAGCACGATGATCCGGCTCTACGCAAAGCACCTTGATTTCTTGAAACAGCAGGTACGAGAAATGGACCGCAAGATCGCGGAGATCATGGAAACTCTGGACACGCCGATTACCACCATCACCGGCATCGGCCCGACCCTTGGCGCGTACATCCTCAGCGAGATCGGAGACATCAGCCGTTTTTCCTCCGCGGCAAAGCTTGCCGCCTACGCGGGGATCGATCCAACTATGCGGCAGTCTGGCGAATACAACGGCGTCAGAAACCGTATGTCCAAACGAGGCTCGCCTTATTTGCGGCACGCCATTTGGCTGGCGGCTTCATCGGCGGTGCTTCACGATCCGGCGCTGAAGCTTTATTTCCAGAAAAAACGGGATGAAGGGAAACCCTATATGGCATCCGTGGGCCACGCCTGCAGGAAGATGGTTTCCATCATTTACGCCGTTATGAGAGACAACAAGGCCTACACGCCCTATATCCCAAATGAGATTTCAGCTTGACAAATTATAGCCGGTCTGTGCTAAAATCGAACAGTCTTCACAGCTCGAAAAACCCTCCTGTAAAGTTCGGCTTTTTGCCCAAAATCATTCCCGCAAATATCGCCCAAAAGTTACCGTCACAACGCTGTTCCAAACCGCTTTTTAGCGCGTTTTTCAACTTCTCTCACAAACGGCCCACGTTCGCTTTCACGAGCGAAAGCGGGTACACACTCGGCTTTCGGAGAAGGATCGCACACAGCGGCTCACAGGGCGAAACACGGGGCGATTCGGATGGGGGCGCTATCATTACCCTCGGAGCGTTCCGCACGTTCACGAACATCCCCGGGCCGGGTATCAGAACGGCAAACTTTGCCGCTTTTGGGTCTTGGCTGGGGGTGCTCTCGAAGAATGCAGAAAGCCTGCGGAACAGCGATGCGCTTATGCGCGTCGCTGTTCCGAGGCGTCGCGGCCCCGCTGGGCTGCGCAGACCGACACCGCCCGCTGAGCGGACTGTGCTTGCTCCGATATCTCCCAGAGTCCAACTCTGTTTGCGGCGTCCGGCGTTCCCTCTCTCTGCCTTTATCCCCGGAGCATGACCCTTGCGCGGAATACGCCGTCCTGATAGGTAACCGTACTCACCCCGCCGGATTTTTCTGCGATGTGACGGACGGACTGAAGTCCGACGCCGTCTCCTTTTCGCTTGGAGGACTGAAAGACACCACCTTTTTCGCGGATGACTCCGTCATAGGTGTTTTCAACCTGAATCAGTGCCAGACTGTTGCCATGCAGATAGGCTGTCAGTTTGATCCTGCGTCGGGCAGGCGCAGTGCGCAGGCTGGCTTCCAGTGCATTTTCCAGCAGATTCGAGAGAACCAGACACAGATTGATTTCGTCTACAGGAAGACATTCCGGCAGATCAATCTGCACGGAATACGGGATATTCTCCCGTTTGGCAAGCGCGCAGTAATACCCGACCACGCTGTCTGCCGCCCGGTTTTCGCAGAAATGCATTTCAAGACTTGGAATTCTGGAAACCGCACCGGAAAGATAGGCTTTGATCTTTTCAAGATCCCCTTCTTCTGCAAGGGCAGCGAGCTGACATAGCTGGTGGCGCAGATCGTGCCGCGCCTGCCGGGCTTCCTCAATGGCAGCTTTCAGGCTTTCGTAGCGCTGCTGCTGCATGGAAAGCAGCTGGTTCTCCTGCTGCAATCTCACATTCCGGTTGATGCTGATCGCCATCAGAAGGAAGATTGCGTTGAAGAAAAGCATCAAAAACAAAAGTGTGATACTGATCACAAAATAGCCCTGCAAAACACGCCCGGTATAGAGCGTGTCCGCATACTTGGGGATCATAAACAGATTCAGCGAAATGAACACCAGCGGCAGCACCCAGAACACATACCAGGTCTGCGCAAAATTATCATCCTCGACCATTCTCCGCACGCTGTGCGTCGCAGGATAATAGGCGATGGCAGCAAACAGCCAGCAGATCGCATGATAGCAAATCGCAGACCGCAGACAGAACCATGGCGCAGCTTGCGCCTGCGGCAAACCGGCCAGCATAGCGGCGTTGATCGCCCGGCAAAGACTGTTGATACAGGCAAATACCGCACAGACGGACAACGCAATCGTTCCGGATTTCCAAAGCGAGATCCGGAGTGTTTTTATGTAGATCACGACTGCAAGCAAGGTTAGGCCTGCAAGCATCGGCACAGTCGGCATGCGACGCGCATAGCACACCACGCCTCCGGCGGCGCAAAGCAGCGCAAGCAGCGGAACAAGCCACAAAACAAGCTTTGACAGCGGCTGCTTTAAGCTGGATTTTGCCGGGAAGTAGGCAAGCAGCATGCCGGGAATCACCACGCCGAGCTCCAGAATTGGACGCAGCACCTCCATTATGCCATCCGCCCCCTTTGTAGCAGGAACTCCATAAGCGCCTGTCGGGCGCTTTTCAGAAGGTCCTGACTGACAAACACGCGGCTTCCGTCCGCCATGCGGAAGGCGGAGCCTTCCAGATCCTTCGCGTGTTCCAGATTCACAATTACGCCGCGCCCGCACACAAAAAAGCGTGTGTCATCCTTTAGTGGGGCGATGAACGTCTTGAAGGGTTGGCGTGTGGCAAGCGTCTTTTGAACCGTCGTATGGACGTAGATCAAGTGGGCGAAGTGTTCTGCGTAGACGATATCCTGATAGCGCAGATGGATCTCGCTTCCCTCCACCTTTAATTCTATATATTTGTCCGGATGCGGCACGCGGGCAAGCAGTTCGTCCGTCAGTGCGTCGATGTCCGCTTCGGTAAATGGCTTGACCAAATAGTGAAGCGCCCGGACCTGAAAGCCCTCCAGCGCATGGTCGGTCGAGGTCGTGGTAAAAACCAGCAGACAATCTGTATCGGTTTCCCGCAGCTCTTTTGCCGCCTCCATGCCTGTCATGCCATCCATATAGATATCCAGAAATGCGGCAGTAAAGGGGGCTTTCCTTGCCGCTTCCAGAAATGTCTCGCCGCTTTCGTATTCCAGAATATCCGCCTGTACGTTTCTCCGCTGAAGCTGCTGCTCCAGCCGGTCTTTCAGCAGTGCACGTTCCGCGGCAAGATCGTCCACAATCGCAATTCTCATGCAGCGAATTCTCCTTCCTCTTCCTGCACATATTCAAATCCAAAGTGATTATATCACAGAGCGTCAAGGTTGGAGAAGCCACAACCCCGGAATTCGTGCCATAATCGTCCCTTTCGTGCCACGGCGCTTGAAAGACCGGCAGAACCTTTTTATACTGAGCGTAAGCAAGGCGTCAAATTGGATTCAGGAAGGAGGGCGGTCTGTGTATCGTATTGCCGTACTGGCAGAACAGGAAGCGGAGCGGCAGCGCTATGCCGAACAAATCACCCGGTTCTGTGAATCGAAGGGGCTGTTTCCTCAGGTCGTGCAATATGACGACCAGGAACGCTTTTTTGAAGCGGCGCAGAAAGATGCTCCAACCAATGCTGTCATTGCACTCTCCGGGGTGGCAGGGCTGAATGCGGCGGAGCACCTTCGTTCCTTATGTCCCGTGTGCCGGATGATCTGGTGCAGTGATCTTGATTTCTCGCTTCACGCCTTCCGACTGCGGGCCGATTATTTCCTGCTGAAGCCCGTTTCTGAGGAAGCGTTTCAACTGGGACTTTACACCTGGCTCGCATAAAACCCCAACAAACTGTATGAAAAATAAATAAACGGAGGATATTTTGATGAAAATGGAAAAAGTATTACGCTCTGCGCTGCTCCTGCTGCTGGCTGCTGCGCTCTGCCTGAGCATGGCAGCCTGTACACAGACGCCAGCCGAGTCTTCCCCGGTCTCTGAAACGCAGACGCCCGAAACGGCCGCATCAGAGAAAGCCTCGCCGGAGGATGATATGCCGGAGGACGCTGGCACAGAGGAGCCCCCGGCGTCCGACGCATTGTCCTCCGCGCTGCCGGTCAAGACGCTGCGCGCCAAGCGTGTCGACGAAAACCCCTACATGGCAAAGAGCGACGCAAACATCCACCACGACGGCTACAACACCGACTCGACGGATGAAATTCTCCCGCTCGGCATTTATCCGGAGATCAACGTTTCCTATGAGAAAACCAACGCGAACGCTTCGCCTGCCATTTACTTTGACAGCTACGGCCACGCGGTCGTGCCGCTGCTCGGCGGCATCGCCATCCGCGACCTGAACGCGAAGGAAACCACGACGCTGGGCTATTTCTCCCCGAAGCAGCATGACGGCGGCGGTTACGTCATCCAGAGCTCTTATACCTTCCTGGACGCGGAAAACCGCATCGTCTGCCCGACCAGCAACAACCATGTGCTGATGCTGCGCGCAACCGATGAAGCAGGAAACATCCTGCCGGAGTTTGAAAAGGTGCTCGACATCGACATCAAGGCAGCGGCTGAGGCCGCGCTCGGCACGGAGCTGACGCAGAATCTTCTTTCCGTGGTCTTTGACTACGACGGAAACCTCTGGTTTGCCACGGGCGGCTTCCGCATCTATCCCGAGCGTGATCAGCAGGGCGTACTGGGATATATCGCACGTTCCGCCATCGATGCGATTCTAAACGGCGAACAGACTGCTCTCTCTGATGCAGTCTTTGTCTACGAGCTTACTCCCGGTGAGGGTGCAGAAAACGGCATTGCCGCCTCCAAAGACGGCGCGGTCATCCTGACGAACCAGAACTGCTATCTGCTGCGCGCGAATAATGGTGTCGAAGCCGTCTGGTGCACGCCGTATGAGAGTGTTGGCGCAAAGGTCAGCGGCGAAGGCGATAAGACCACCGGCGGCGGTCTGGCCTGGGGCGGCGGCTGCTCTCCGTCGCTGACGCCGGAGCTTGTGATGTTCACCGACAATGCTGACCCCGTCAAGCTGCTGGCGCTCGATATGAAGACCGGTAAGATCGTTGCAAGTCTGCCGGTGCTGGACGATCTGCCCGAGGGCTATCAGGTGGCGGTTGAAAACTCTGCCATCGTCTATGACGACAGTGAGGGCACCGTCAGCACTATCGTGTGCAACTGGTTCGGCGCGGGCAACGCAGGTCTGGCTGACCCCAACAACGACTCTTCCATCCAGAGCTATGCCAACATCTATGACACAAACTGGCTGACAAAGGGCAACTGCATGATCGCGCCCGGCGTCGAGCGCGTGGACACCGCGAAAACCGATAGCGGCTATGAGATGAAGAGCATCTGGTCTCGAAATGACCTGAGCGATACATCGATTCTCAAGCTCTCCACCGCGACGGGCTATATCTACGGCTATGTGCAGGATCTGGAAAGCGGCATGTGGCAGTACATCATTCTGGACTTTGCCACCGGCGAGACGGTATTCACCATGGACGTCTCCAACAAATATGGCTACAATAACATGGCTATCGGTATGTATGCCGGAAACAGCGGCAACGCGCTCTACTGCCCGACGGGCTATCTGGAGCTGCTCAGATTACAGGACCGCTTTGTGTATCTTCCCGAATTGCCCTACCGCAAGGTCGATCTCGATAAGGCCGCGCGGAACGTGCTGACACAGGAACAGTTTGAGCAGGCCGGCGGCGAAGGTACGGTCGCGAGCTGGCGCAATACTGTGACGGTCGAAAATGTTCATCCCAACACGACGGTCTCGTTCCGGATGAACAATCTTTCCGGAAGCGCCGCTGATTTGGAGCTTTATGCCTACGGTGCAGACGGAAAGCTGGCGGAGGTCAGCAAAGAGCTGTGGACGATCATGGATGAAGCCGGGACTGGCGTGGATACCCTGGCCGACGGCACACTGTATGAACTGCGTGTGAGCGTCGCGGACGGCGACGCGTTCGACCTGAGCGAGGCGGAAAAGGAAATCAAAATTTCCGTTGTACTTGCGAAGTAAGACTCAAGGAAGGCTCCGGTGCCAAAAGCGCCGGAGCCTTCCTCAACCTGTCAAAAAACCACAAAATCACTTCCACGAATATCGCCAAAAAGTTACTGTTACAACGCTGTTCCAAACCGCTTTTCATCGCGTTTTTCAACTTCTCGCACAAACGGCCCACGTTCGCTTTCACGAGCGAAAGTGGGTACACGCTCGGCTTTCGGAAAAGGATCGCACACAAGGGCTTACACGGCGAAACACGGGCCTTCCGGACGGGGGCGCTATCATTACCCTCGACACGAGCTGCACGTTCACGAACATCCCCGGGCCGGGTGTCAGAACGGCAAACTTTGCCGCTTTTGAGCCTTGGCCGGAGGTGCTCTCGAAGAACGCAGAGAGCCTGCGGGACAGCGATGCGCTTATGCGCGTCGCTGTCCCGCAGGCGTCGCGGCCCCGCTGGGCTGCGCTGCTCTGTTTGCAATTTGGTGATGTTGCTGTTTTTTCACTCTGCGCGCAGGGCTTTCCACACATGCAAAAGAGGGTGTGGTATCACTACCCTCGGCGTGCTCCGCGTGTTGTCGAAACGCTGGGCGGCCGCTTGTCAAAACAGTTCATTTGCCGTTTTCTGAGGTTGGGTAGCCTTCATTGATTCCAGCGGCGCAAAATGTGCTTGACAGGTGAGTCTACTTATGATAGACTTCAAGCATCAGAAATCTATCATAAGTAGACCGACAAAGGAGGAGGCACACATGGACGGTTACAAACTGGGCGTTGTTGAGACGCGTTTTGCAGAACTCATCTGGCAGCACGAGCCGCTGACCTCCGGCGAGCTGGTGAAACTATGCGAACAGGAACTGCAATGGAAAAAATCTACGACCTACACGGTTTTGAAAAAGCTCTGCGAACACGGTATTTTTCAGAATGAAAACGGCACGGTAACTTCCCTTCTCTCACAGGAGGGCTATAACGCCGTACAGAGTGAGAAATTTGTGGAAGACACCTTCGACGGTTCCCTTCCCGCGTTTCTTGCCGCCTTTACCACACGGAAATCTCTTTCGGAGAAGGACATTGCGGAAATTCAGCGCATGATCGACCGCTGCGGAAAGGAGTGAGCCAATGGCCGCCGTCTTTTTGAAGCTCTTGAATCTAAGCATTTCCGCAAGCTGGCTGGTGCTGGCCGTGCTGGTACTGCGCCTGATATCAAAGCGTTCGCCCAAGTGGGTGAATGTCCTGCTTTGGGGTATTGTCGCGCTGCGGCTGGTTCTGCCATTCTCCATAGAGAGCGCGTTGAGCCTGATCCCCAGTGCCGAAACGGTCAGCCCCGCGGTCGTGCAGTTTGCCCCCGCGCCGACCATCACCAGCGGCGTGAGCGTTATCGACAATGCTGTGAATCCCTCGCTCAGCGAGCATTTTTCCGCCGTGCCAACAGCCAGCGTCAACCCGCTCTATGTCTGGACGGAGATCGCAGGCTGGGTGTGGCTCATCGGCCTTGGAGCCATGCTGCTCTATGCGCTCGTGAGTTATCTTCGGCTGCGCCGGCGCGTGAGTGTATCGCTCTGTGTGCGGGAAAATATCTACCTTTGTGATGCCATTTCCTCGCCGTTTATTCTCGGCGTTGTAAAACCACGCATCTATCTGCCCTCCGGTCTGGACGAGGTACAGCGGCAGAATGTACTCTCGCATGAGAGGGCGCATCTTGCGCGGCGTGACCACTGGTGGAAGCCGCTGGGCTTCGCGCTGCTGGCGGTCTACTGGTTCAACCCCGTGCTGTGGCTCGCCTATACACTGCTCTGCCGCGACATTGAACTGGCCTGCGATGAGCGGGTGATCCGCACGATGGACGAGAGCGCCGTCAAGACCTATTCCACGGTGCTGCTTGCGTGCAGTATGCCGCGCAAGGCGGTCATCACCTGCCCGCTGGCGTTCGGTGAAATTGGCGTCAAAGAACGTGTTCGGAATGCGCTTCACTACAAAAAGCCCGCGTTCTGGGTGGTCGCGGCGTCGGTCGCCGTGTGCGTCGTTGTGGCGGTGTGCTTTCTGACGAATCCGGAACACGAAACGATGAAGTGGGCGAAGAATCTGCGCGTGGATGATGTGGTGCGTGTTGAATTGACGATTATGCCGCAGGCGACCAACAAGCAGTATAAAGACTTCAATGCAGACGAAATTGCCGAGGCGGTTGCACTCATCAACAAAAGTAGCGGACGGTATATCAGTGAACCAGAGTCGCTCAACGGCAGTACGATGACACTCTACATCACCACAGCTGACGGCGTGCAGCACACAGTTACGAACAATGGCAATATCTATATCCGAATTGACGGAGATACCTACCGGAGCACCCATATCACTTGGCCGTACACCGAGGGAGATTCCCCTCTGCCTGACAGTTTTCAGGTCGGTGATACGCAAGCTGCCGATGCGAACCGCTTCTATGTGGATGATTGGAGCATCTGCATTGTTGGTCAATGGCTGCGTAATCTCGGAACTCGCGTGTGGTTGGCTGACAACAGCGACGCTTACCTTAGCGTTGTGAAGCAGGACAGCCTTGCAGATGAGCTGGCCGGTCTGCAAAACGCCGGTCACGCCGTAGAAGAGTTGGACGGATACTACCGCTGCGTCACACAGGAAGGGTTAAGCAACACGATCGTCTACCTCTATCCCGTGCTATCCAATGAATCCTGCTACTGGGTAGAAACTCATTGGAGCTACGACAATGCGGACGAGTCAGAGGTTGAAGTGCAGGCAACGCAGCTTCGCATGATGGCGGAGAGCTTCCGTGTGGAAAATGAAAGCAGTCCGGCAGATGCCCTCATCGGCAGCTACGCCGATGACATGGGCTCCAATCTGACAATCCGAAAAAACACCGATGGCAGCTATGAGGTATACCTTGGCATCTATAAGTTTACTTCTGTCGACAATACAGCAGGAAGCTATGACCCGCAGATGAATATCCTGCATATCTCCGGCGCAGCGGATATTGGCGGCACTCTCGCGGCAGACATAACCGCAGATGGAACCGGGCGCCTGATCGTTACATTGACAGAATCTCCCGTTTCCACAAGCTATCTTGCCGCAGGCGCGGTGTTTACTTTCTGGCCCCGCGTAACCGGGTATCCCGATTACGATGAGCTGTTGGCCAATATCTGCGATCTCCGCTTTGCTGGTACACAAGGCATCGAAACGGAGTTCAGTTCTGATCTTTTGACAGCGAATGACTACTACCAGACACCCGGCTGGCTGCTGCGCGATCTTGACGGTGATGGGATCCCTGAGCTGCTGCTCGGCGCGAATTGGGATGAAGGACACGCCGTGATTTTCAACGTCTACCGCTCTGGCGGAGCGAGAGCCGTCCGCGTGGTCAACGGTTGGAACCGTAACCGCTGGTATCTCTGCACCGATGGCAGTCTGGCAAACGAAGGCAGCAGCAGCGCATTTGAAAGCAGCTACTCTTACTACCGCTATACCAGCGGAGAGTTACAGCATCTGGAAACGCTGCTGTATCTGGATGACGGTTCCGGCGGCTCACCATGGCGCTACTCCGTCACAACGGATCAGTATGTCAACAGTGGTGACTTTCACTCTGTCACCGAGGCCGAAGCAACTGCCGTGATGGACAAATACACCCACGAAACGCTGGCCTTTACGCCATTTGTGGTATGAGGATAGATAGTGTGGACTGTGGCGCAAGGTTGCAGTTCGCCAGTCCCTCCGGATATTACAGCCTCTGACCCAGTTTTGACCCAGAATAGGATTGGAGCGGGCAGGGCTGGACGGAAACAATGAAAAATTCGTCGAGCGAACGGCGGTAAAAAGCACAAATCGGAGCCGAAACGACTCCGATTTTGCTTTGAGACAACCTACGGACCAGAAGGCCGGGGGTTCGAATCCCTCACGGCGTACCAAAAGTCCTCGAAATCGTCTGATTTCGAGGACTTTTGCTTTTCATAAGTTCCGTTTTTAGTGTGCCGCTTTTTTCTGACCCAAACGCTGACCCCAACGGGAGCGGGTAGTGGAAAGGTCTATACCGCACGGGAGAGGATGTTCCCCATCGTTTGCGCCGCTTTGAACTGCGCGTCAGTGGTGACGTGGGCGTAAGTGTCCAGCGTGAAGCCCGCGGAGTAGTGGCCCAGCATCGAGGACACCGTTTTCACGTCCACGCCGTTTTGCAGGGCCATGGTCGCGAAGGTGTGGCGGAGATCGTGAAAGCGGATGCGGGGCAGCCCCGCTCGTTTCAGCACCCGCTGAAGCATGTGCAGGACGCTGTCCGGCGACATGGGGCCTCCGGTTGGGGACGGAAATATCCATTCGCTGTTACCCGTTTTTCTTCTTTGCTGCATCAGAACGTCTATCGCATCCGCCGACAGCGGCAGTGTGCGGTAGGCGTTTTTCGTTTTCAGCGGGGCTTCCACCACTTTGCCGTTTTGCCGTGAAATTGCCCGTTGGATTTTCAGCACACCGCGGTCGAGGTCAACGTCTGCCCATTTCAGTCCCAACAGTTCGCCCCGCCGAAGTCCGGTGGCGAGGTCGAGGTAGTAGAGCTCGTACACGCCGCTGTCCCTGGCCTCCTGGAAGAAGGCACTGAGTTGGTCGGCGGTCAGGGTTTTCATCTCTTTGTGCTCCACCTTTGGCAGGGCGCAGCCCTGCGTTGGATTCCTGCTCACCAGTTTCTGCTCCATGGCAAGGTTGTACGCCGAGCCGATCATCTGGTGGATGTTGCGCACTGTTTTGGGCGCCAGACCTTTCGGCTTTTTCTTGGCCTCAACGCGGTCTACCCGCCCGCCGTCCAACAGATGTTTGTAGAAGCGTTGTAAGTCCAGAGAAGTCAGGTCTGCCAGCGGAATGCTGCCGATCTGCGGCTTGATATGGTTTTTCAGAAAACCTTGGCTGGTCTTGAACGTGGACGGTCTGAGTTTTACTTTCGCGTAGTTCTCCATCCAGAC
>ENA-UEYI01002851-UEYI01002851.1-human-gut-metagenome-genome-assembly--contig:-NODE-2851-length-11217-cov-2.661221_pt1 | contig 11217 bp, 10 predicted proteins | sample MGYA00242900_ERZ507916 | MGnify/ENA primary metagenome ERZ507916 (study PRJEB26167, sample SAMN06115521) | human gut metagenome | host: Homo sapiens | place: China:Chongqing | collected 2015-09-02...
TGACCAAGCAGCCTCGGCGGACCGTTCGATTGTGCATCGCCGCGATGCTGGGGGCGGCGTATAGCCTGATCTTATTGGCGCCGAAGCTGCCCGCCTGGGTAGTTGTGCCTTCTAAAATCGCTGTGGCGCTGGTACTTGTACTGGTAGCCTTTGGATTTGGATCCGTTAAGAAATACCTGCGGTGCCTTCTGTGCTTCCTTGCTGCCAATTTTGTCCTGTTGGGCTTCATTGTAGGGGTGTGGTTGCTGTTTCGTCCTCGGCGTATTGTGGTCAAGAACAGCGCCGTCTATTTTGATCTGCCCGCCCGCACGTTGTTGTTGCTGGCACTGGCGGCGTATGTGCTGGCGCTGCTGATCCTGGCGACGCTGGTGCGGGCGGTGCTGGGCCCCCGGTTTACGGACCGCATCGTGGCCGTGAATGTCATCAGTACGCTGGTGATCGCGGAGCTGGTGCTGCTCTCCGTCTGGCTGCGGGAGGACTTTCTGGTGGATGTGGCCCTGGTGTTCGCGCTGCTGAGCTTTCTGGCGGTGGTGGTGGTCTCCCGTCTGGTGGCGGCCCGGCGGCGGAAACGCCCGGAGCGGGAGAAGACGGGAGGAAACGCCCATGATCGATAATCTGGTGACCGCAGCCGGGCTGGCATGTTTCCTGTTCGGCCTGTTCGTGTTTTTCTCCGCTGTGCTGGGGCTGTTCCGGTTCGATTATGTGCTCAACCGGATGCACGCCGCCGCAGTGGGGGACTCCCTGGGTATCTTCTGCGTTCTGATCGGGCTGATGCTGCTGCACGGCTGGTCCCTGTCCGCCGCAAAGACGCTGCTGATCTTTGTGTTTTTATGGCTGACCAGTCCGGTGTGCAGCCATCTGGTCGCGGAGATGGAGGTATCCACAGTCCCGGATTTGGAAAAGGAATGCGAGGTGGAGGTACGATGATCGTTCTGGAATACATCCTGCTGGTCGGGGTGATCGTGTGTGCTATTGCAGCGCCGCTGTGCAAGCGGCTGCTGGCATCGGTAATCGTGTATATGGCGCTGTCCCTGATGATGGCGGTGCTGTGGAGCCTGCTCCAGAGCCCGGATCTGGCCATTACGGAGGCGGCTGTGGGCGCCGGTGTGACCAGCATCCTCTTTTTCCTGACGCTGAAGAAGATCCACGCGCTGAAGGGGACACGGGATGAGTAAAAAAGAGGAGCAGCCGGACCGGCTGAAACAGTTTATCTCCTGGGTGGACGGAGATCGGGAGCCCAAGGACCGGACACTGTTCGTCATGGAGCAGCGCCCCCACCGGGAATTCCGCCCGTCAGAGGAGGAGTTCGAGCGGCGGGAAAAGGACCGGCTGCGGAAGTTTTTCAACTGGTATCCCATCGCCGCGGCGGTGATCTGCGTGGCGCTGGGAATTATCCTGTTCACCACAGTGATGAACATGCCCGGATTCGGCCAGGAAGACAACCCCATCAACAACGAGGTGGCGGAGCGATATCTGGAGCACAGCGAAGAGGAGACGGGCTCTGAGAACGTGGTGACGGCCATGATTATCGGCTACCGCGGCTTCGATACTTTGGGGGAGAGCTGCGTGCTGTTTCTGGCGGTGTCGGCGGTGATGATCCTGCTGTTGCGGGACCGGAAGAACACCAGCGAGCATGAGCTCCAGCAGATGGAGCGGGAGGAGACCGCCGTGCAGGGCCGCTCTGACCTGATCCTCAAGCAGGTGGCCTGGGTGCTGCTTCCTTTTATTTTCCTTTTTGCCATCTATGTGCTGCTGAACGGCGAGACGTCGCCGGGCGGCGGGTTTTCCGGCGGGACTATCCTGGGGGCGGGACTGATCCTGTTTTCCGCTGCCTTTGGCCCCGGACACACGCGGGTGCTGATGAACCAGAGGCGGTACAGCGCGGTGCGGACCTTCGGTCTGCTGCTGTATGCTGTGCTGTACGGCGTTTACATCTTCATCGGGGCCAACGGCCTGCCCAATTACCTCACCGGGATGATCCTGCTGATCGACCTGGCGGTGGGGCTGGTGGTGGCCTGCACCGTATATGGATTCTACGCCCTGTTTTCCAGGGGAGAGATCTGAGAGGAGGCGGAGAAGAGAATGCTGGAGGAGATCATCCAGAACCGCTACGCGGTCACTGCTGTCATCCTGTTTGGCATCGGCTTCACGAATCTGATGCTGCAGCAGAATCTGCTGCGCAAGGTGATCGGATTCAACATCATGGACTCGGCCGTCTTCCTGCTGCTGGCCTCGCTGGGGTATATTGACGGGGGCGTCGCGCCCATCGTGGGGGACCGGGGCTTCGACCCGCTGTACATCAATCCGATTCCCAGCGGCCTGGTGCTGACCGGCATTGTGGTATCTGTGTCCATCACGGCGTTTTCCCTGGCGTTGATCCAGCGGATCTACCGCCGCTATGGCACCATTGAGATGCGGGAACTGCTGGAGCGGGCCAAGAAGGAGGACGACTGATGCGGCCGTTTGTGGAGAACTTTCCCTTCTTTTCGATTTTTCTGGCTATCCTGGCGGCCATCGTGACCGCGGCCATCCGCAGCGGGCGGATCAGCTACTGGATCACCATCGGAGTGTGCGCTGCATCCGCGCTGCTGAACGGCTGGGTACTGGAATACACCTATGCAGAGGGAGTGAGCTTCACCTACGCCATGGGGCGATTTCTGGCGCCGTACGGCAACGCCATCAACTGCGGGCCGCTTCAGGCACTGCTGGCCGCCGTGTTCTCCCTGGTGATGGCCCTTGCTCTGGCGGGCGGGCGGCGGGACCTGTTTCAGGACATCCTGCCGGAGAAGCAGAAGTTTTACTTTGTCATGGTGAACATGCTGGAGGCGTCCCTGTTGGCACTGACCTACACCAACGACATGTTCACCGGGTATGTGTTCATCGAGACCAGCACCATCGCGGCCTGCGCGCTGGTGATGGCCAAGGACAACGGCCCCAATCTGATCGCCACCATCCGGTACCTGTTCATGAGCCTGGTGGGGTCCGGGCTGTTCCTGATCGGGCTGACCATTTTGAACAGCATCACCGGCTATCTGCTGATGCCCTCTCTGGCGGAGGCAGTGGCGGAGCTGCGGCTCTCGGAGAGCTACACGCTCCCGCTGACGGTGGCTGTAGGGCTGCTGGTGGCGGGACTGGGCGTCAAGAGCGCCATGTTCCCCTTCCACCTGTGGCTGCCGGATGCCCACGGCGGCGCCACCACAGCGTCCTCCGCCATCTTGTCCGGCTTGGTGCTGAAGGGGTACATCGTGCTGCTGCTGGTGATGATCCTGCGGGTTTTCTCCATGGAGCTGATGGTGGAGCTGGGAGTCACCGACGTGATCCTGGCCTTTGGGCTGCTGGGAATGATTCTGGGCTCTCTGGCTGCTATGCGGGAGAACCATATCAAGCGGATGCTGGCGTATTCCTCCGTGGCGCAGGTGGGGTATATCTTCATGGGTGTGGGCCTGGGGAGCATCGAGGGGCTGATCGCCTCCTGTTTCCATATCCTGGTCCATGCCTGCTGCAAGCCGCTGCTGTTTCTCTGCGCCGGCAGACTCTCCGCCGTCAGCGGCCACCACAAGAGCCTGAAGAACCTGCGGGGCAGCGCCTACCGGGACATTGGGGCGGGCTTGGGCTTCACTGTGGGGGCCCTGTCCATGATCGGCATCCCCCTGTTCGGCGGCTTTGTCTCCAAGCTCTACTTTGCCAGCGCGGCCGTGCCCACCGGTATGACGGCGATGATCCTGCTGACCATCGCCCTGTCCACGGTGCTGAACGCACTGTACTATGTTCCGGCGCTGCTGGCCATCTGGGTGAAGCCCCCGGCGGAGGATGAGGCGCTGGTCCTAGCCGACGTGCATCCGGGGGATCTGGCTGCGGACCGGGCCTTCACCGCGGCTGCCGCCATCCTGATCGTGGGAATTTTTGTGCTGGGCATTTTTTACCACCCGATCACAGACCTGATCGAGGCGGGTGTCCGGCTGATTTGAGACTTGTTGTTTGTGAGGGAGTGCGCCCATGCTGTTGCTGCTGCCTATTCTGGTGCCGCTGATCGGCGGGATCTTCGTATTCCGGCAGAAAAATGAGACTTACCGTGACTGGCTGGTGGTGACGCTGATCGTGATTACCGCCGTGATGGTGCTGGCTAACTGCACGATGCCCACCCAGCGGCTGTGGCTGCTGACCATCCAGGGGGACTTGGGCTTGGTGCTGAACAGCGACTGGCTGTCCAAGTTCTTCATGGTGCTGGCAGTGTGCATCTGGGCGCCGGTGGTGGTCTTTACAAAACCCTACATCCGCCATGCGGGGCAGGGCAATCAGTTCATGGGATTTTATACCATGACGCTGGGGGTACTGATGGGCCTTGCTCAGGCGGCCAACTTCGTGACCATGTATATGTTCTTCGAGATGATGTCCCTGATTACGGTGCCGCTGGTGCTGCACAATGCCACGCCGGCGGCCCGCCGGGCAGGCTTCAAATACTTGGGGTATTCCGTATTCGGCGCGGGCATGGCCCTGGCCGGCTACTTCTTTATCGCCTATTACTTGACGGTGCCGGATTTTCAGCCGGGTGGGGCCATCGATTTCTCCCGGGCTGCAGAGCACCAGCCGCTGCTGCTGGTGGCATACTGTCTGATGATCGTTGGCTTCGGGGCCAAGGCGGGCATGATGCCCATGCAGTCCTGGCTGCCTGCCGCCCATCCGGTGGCGCCGGCCCCAGCCTCAGCCGTGCTCTCCGGTGTCATTACCAAGGGTGGCGTGGTGGCTGTGATCCGGGTTACTTATTATATGTTTGGACCGGAGTTTCTGGCGGGCAGCTGGCCCCAGTATGTGCTGCTGACGCTGACGCTGGCCACGGTGTTCGTGGGGTCCATGTTGGCCTATCGGGAAAAGCAGCTGAAGCGGCGGCTGGCCTATTCCACGGTGAGCCAAGTGTCCTATGTGCTGTTCGGCCTGATGCTGCTGACGCCGGATGGCGTCCAGGCCTCTCTTCTGCAGATGGTCTTCCATGCCCTGGCCAAGGATACGCTCTTCCTGGCGGCGGGCGCCATCATCTTCTCCACCAACTGCACCCGGGTGGATCAACTGCGGGGCATCGGCCGGCGGATGCCGGTAACCATGTGGTGCTTCACCCTGGCGGCCCTCTCCCTGATCGGGATTCCGCCCATGGCGGGATTCGTGAGCAAGTGGTACCTGCTCACCGCCAGCCTGGAGGCACCGATCCAGGCCTTTGGCGTCGCAGGGCTGGTGGTGCTGGTGGTCTCCGCCCTGCTGACGGCGGGATACCTGCTGCCGGTGGTGACAGAGGGATTCTTCCCCGGCCGGGATTTTATTACGGAGCGGCGGGAAGTGGGAGTCCAGATGACATGGCCCATGATTGCCTTTGCCGCGGCTGTGGTGCTGATGGGTCTGCTGCCCGGCGGCCTGCTGCATTGGCTGGGTCTTCTGGCGGCCCGGCTGTTCCCCTGACAGTGGGGAAGCTTTGAGAAGGGAGGTACGTCTGTGCGCCAATTTCTGACATTGCCCATTCTGGTTCCCATCGTGCTGGGAATCGCGCTGCTGATCCTGCAGCCCAAGAGCCGGAGGGTGCGGAGCATCTATATCATGGCGGCATCCCTGGCGACGACAGCACTGTCTCTGGCCTGTATCGTGCTGACCTATCTCTATGGGAGCGGCTTTCTGGCCTGTATCATGGTGAGATTCAACGAGGCGTTCTCCATCTCCCTGCGGATCGACGGGGCGTCCATGGTCTATGGGGCCATCGTGTCCGTGCTGTGGCCGCTGGTGACGGCGTACTCGCTGGACTATATGTCCCACGAGGGGCATGAGAACCGGTTCTTCGCTTTTTGGCTGATGGCCTACGGTGTGGTGCTGGGTATCGCTTATTCCGAGGATTTTCTGACGCTGTATTTCTTCTATGAGGTCCTGACGCTGACCACGCTGCCTTTGGTGATGCACGCCATGGACGAGAAGGCCCGGTATGCCGGGCGGAAGTATCTGGTGTACTCCCTTTCCGGCGCGGCGTTTGCCTTTATCGGGATCGTCTTTCTGCTGAATTACGGCGTGGGACACCTGAACTTCACCTACGGCGGCATTCTGGATCAGAGTCTGGCGGCGGGAAACGAGCGGACGCTGGAGCTGGTGTTTGTGGCGGCCTTTTTCGGCTTCGGGGTGAAGGCGGCAGTATTTCCCTTCCACGGCTGGCTGCCGGACGCCTCGGTGGCACCTACGCCGGTGTCTGCACTGCTCCATGCGGTGGCGGTGGTCAAGGCCGGCGCCTTCGCAGTGCTGCGGCTAATTTACTACGGCTTCGGGGCGGATTTCCTGCGGGGAAGCTGGGCCCAGACGGTGGTGATGACGGCGGCTATCGTGACCATTGTTTACGGCTCCGCTCGGGCGCTGCGGACACCCCATCTGAAGCGGCGGCTGGCGTTTTCCACGGTGAGCAACCTTTCCTACATCCTCTTTGCCCTGACGTTGATGACCCCGGCAGGGATGGTGGGCGGCATGACCCACATGGTCTACCACGCATTCACCAAGATCACCATGTTCTGCTGCGCCGGCGCCATTATTCTCAAGAGCGGGAAGGAGTATATCTATGAGATGGAGGACTTCGGCCGGGCCATGCCGGTGGTGTTTGCCACATTCACCGTCTCCTCCTTTGCGCTGATCGGAATGCCGCCGTTGGGAGGCTTCGCAGGCAAGTGGATGATTGCGGAGGCGGCAGTGGCCTCGGTGAATCCGCTGGCCTACGCGGGCATCGCCGCGCTGATTCTGTCCACGCTGCTGACGACGCTGTACATGCTGACTATTGTGGTGCGGGCCTATTTCCCGGTGGGAGAGCTGGACCGTGCGGCACTGGCCCGGGTACACGACCCGGCCAGGACCATGTGGATCCCGCTGGTGCTGCTGACCGCCTCCGGTGTGATTCTGGCGCTGCTGTCCAACGAAGTGATCGGCTTTTTATGGAACGCGGTTCCGCGGAACTGGTAAGGGAGGGAGACGATGGGAAACATTCTGCTGCTGTTTCTGGTCCTGTTCCCCATGCTGCTCTCTGCCTGGGTGTTCCCGCTGCGGCGGCGGGACAGGAGATACCGGAATTGGCTGATCCAGATCATTCCCGCAGTGGAGCTGGCCGCTGCACTGCTGCTTCTGCTGTGGCCCGGGGCTGCCCTGGAGCTGCCGGGGGTCTTTGGCTTTGGCCTGCGGCTTCAGGCCGGGAGTCTGGGGAGCCTGCTGGCGCTGGTGAGCGCCTTCCTGTGGGCGGCCACCGGCCTCAACTGCCCCAGCTACTTTGCCGCCGCCGAGGGCTGTAATCGTTTCTACTTTTTCTGGCTGTTGACGCTGGGGGCTCTGATGGGGGTGTTTCTGGCAGCGGACCTGTTCACGCTGTTCGTGTTCTTTGAGATGATGTCCTTCACCTCCTATGTATGGGTGGTGCAAAACGAGACGGAGGAGGCCCGGCAGGCCGGACAGACGTATCTGGCTGTGGCTGTGATCGGCGGCATGGCGCTGCTGGCGGGCCTGCTGCTCCTCCAGCAGCTGCTGGGGACGCTGGAGTTTTCTGCTATGGCGGAGGCGGTATCCGCGCTGCCTGCGGAGAAGCGCGGGTCCCTGTACGTGGCCGGTGGATGCGCATTGGTGGGATTTGGCGCCAAGGCCGGGATGTTCCCCCTGCACATCTGGCTGCCAAAAGCCCATCCCGTGGCGCCGGCACCGGCGTCTGCCCTGCTGTCCGGCATCCTGACCAAGAGCGGTGTTTTCGGTGTGCTCATTCTCTGCCGGTATCTGTTCTGGACAGAGCTTCCCTGGAATACAGTGGTACTGGCCCTGGGCGTGGTGACCATGGTGCTGGGAGCTGTGCTGGCGCTGTTCTCCGTCGATCTGAAGCGGACGCTGGCCTGCTCCTCCATGTCCCAGATCGGCTTTATTCTGGTGGGCACAGCCATGCAGGGCTTCCTGAACGGCGAGAACGCCCTGGCGGCCTGGGGCACGGTGCTGCACATGCTGAACCACTCCCTCATCAAGCTGGTGTTGTTTGTGGCGGCAGGTGTGGTGTATCTGGGAACTCACTCGCTGAATCTCAATGACATCCGGGGCTGGGGGCGGAACAAGCCGGTTTTGAAGGTCCTGTTCTTCGTGGGGGCGGCCTCCATTGCAGGCGTACCGGGTTTTTCCGGCTATGTGAGCAAGACCTTGCTCCATGAGAGCATCGTGGAGTACATCCATGTGCTGGAGCACGCGGGGGCCGCCGCAGGTTGGTTCACGACGGTGGAGTGGCTGTTTCTGCTCTCCGGCGGACTGACAGCGGCGTACATGACAAAGCTGTTCGTGGCGATTTTTGTCTCCAGCCGTGCTGTTGGCCAACGGCCGGCCTTGAAGGACTATATGTCCCCGGGCACCCATGCGGCGTTGAGTGTGGGCGCAGCCCTGCTGCTGGTGCTGGGCCTGACTCCGGGACTGACCATGGAGCCTCTGGCCCAATGGGCGGGGCGATTCCTGCGGGCAGATCCTGGTCACAGCGTCCATTATTTTGCCTGGGTCAACCTGAAGGGCGCATGCATCTCCCTAGCTATTGGCGCAGCAGTCTATCTCCTGGTGGTCCGAGGGCTGCTGATGCGGCGGGAGGCGGATGGCATGGTTTATCTGGACCGCTGGCCGGCCCGGCTGGATTTGGAGAATCTGGTATACCGCCCGCTGCTGTCGGCCCTGACCTTTGTGGGGGCCCTCTGCGCCCGGGTGGCCGCCTCCGTAGGCGACTGGCTGGTGCTGCTGGGGGAGCGGATCCTCTTTACCAAGGCCCCCGGCATCTTTGTGCCGAAGCGGGCCGAGAACTTCGGCACATACGGACGGAAACCCCTCCGTTTCCTAACGGAAGAGACCTTCTCCTTTGATCTCATGCTGGCAGGCGGAGGGCTGATCTTCCTGCTGCTGTATATGCTGCTGTGAGTCGACAACGGATACAGAAGAACGCGAAAGGCCAGGAATGCCGCTTATGCGGTGTTCCTGGCCCATCTTTATGGGAGGGAGAGAAGATTGTGGGTACGATCATAGCTGTCACGGCCGCGGCAGGCATGGGAGGGACCGGGCTGGGGGGCCTGGCCGCCTATCTGTTCCGCAGAGGTACGGACAGGACCGTGAGTGTGCTGCTGAGCTTTGCGGCGGGCATGATGCTTGCTGTGGTGTGTGCAGACCTGCTGACCGATGCCATTCAGGCGGGGCCAGGGCTCTCCGCGCTTCCTGCGGCATCTGCCAGCGTACTGGCGGGCTGCGGGGGGATCTGGCTCCTGGAGGAGCTGGTAAGCGGGCTGCAGGCAGGTGCGAAGCGGGGAGGGCTCTTTCTGGCAGGTGTGGTGATGGCAGCCGCTATTGCCCTGCACAACCTGCCAGAGGGGATGGTAATCGGAGCCTCCTACGCTGCGGATCTGGCCGAAGCGGGAGAGGATGGGCGAATGATGGCACTGGTGATCGGGCTCCACAACATTCCAGAGGGAATGGCTGTTGCAGTTCCCCTGGCGGCAGGCGGTGCCAGCAGAGGACGGGCAGTCCTGACCACAGCGGCAGCCGGCGCGCCCACGGTGCTGGGGGCGGTTTTGGGCTTCTGTCTGGGAACGATGGGGCCGGGCCTGCAGATGCTCACACTGGGCGGAGCATCCGGGGCGATGCTGTACGTGGTATTCGGTGAACTGCTGCCGGAGTCCTTCCGCCTGTGCCGATCCCCAGCGCCCGTGATGGCGGCGGTGCTGGGGGTTCTAACAGGCATGGGCGTGGTTTTGGGATAAAAAGAACCCGTCCCGCCACTTGGCGGGACGGGTTTGTTTCAGAAAATAGTTACAGCTTACAGCTTCTGGAGCCGGGCAGCGCGCTTCTTGCCGTACCAGACAATGATAGCAACGTAAGCCACAGCAGCGCAGACACCGATGATGTAGGCGGGCGTCCAGGGAATATGGAAGCCGATCTGTGCATTGGCAATGAAGGTCACTGTAACAAAGGTGTACCAAGCACCGGGAATCAGGGGGATCCACACCCACTTGGCCTTGCTGTTCTCGAACATCCATACGGAGATACCCAGGAATGCGAACAGGGACAGGGTCTGGTTGGACCATGCGAAGTAACGCCACAGCAGATTGAATCCATCGGGGCTGCTCTTCGCAAAGACCAGAATCACCGCCACCAGCGCGAAGATGATGGCGGACAGGCCCAAGCGCTTCGGCTTAGAGCTCTGATCGATGTGCAGAGAGTCAGAGATGGACAGGCGCAGAGAACGCAGCGCGGTATCGCCGGAGGTGATGGGCAGAACGATGACGCCCAGCAGGGCGATGATGCCGCCCACGGGGCCCAGCAGATCGCGGCAGATGATGCCGACAGTGCCGGTGGCCAGAGAGGCATTGACCTCCTGCAGACCCAGGTTGTACACGCCCATAGCGGCGGCGGCCCAGATCATGGCAATGAAGCCTTCCAGAATCATCATATTGTAGAAGGTCATGCGGCCCTGCTTCTCGCTCTTCATGGAACGGGAAATGATGGCCGTCTGGGTGGAGTGGAAGCCGGAGAGCATACCGCAGGCCACGGTAATGAAGAAGATGGGGATGAAGTGCTGGGCGGTGAAGTACTCGCCATAGCTGAAGGGCACCTGCGTAGCGCCGTCCTCAGCCAGGGTGAAGGCGTTGAGCGCCACACCATGCCAGTCATCCCACAGGTTCAGCAGGGGATAGCCCTTGACAAACAGGCCGATGAACACGCCCAGGGCGGAGAACAGCAGGATCGCACCGAAGATGGGATAGATCCGGCCGATGATCTTGTCGATGGGGAACAGGGTTGCAATCAGGTAATAGGCAAAGATCACACCATAGATGATCCAGGTGGTGGGATCCGTGGCAGAACCGCTGAAGTGGAACACCTGCGTTGCGGCAATGTCGCCGGGGGTGTAGATAAACACGGCGCCGACGAGCAGCAGCAGCAGGCTGCAGAAGACCTGATACACGCCGTAAACACCCTTGTTGGAGTACTTGCGGATCATGGAGGCCATCTGAGAACCACCGTCACGCAGGCAGATCATGCCGGAGAAATAGTCGTGCATGGCGCCGCCGATGATGTTGGTGATGGGGATGGTAATGAACGCGATGGGCCCGAACAAAATGCCCTGGATGGGTCCAAAGATGGGGCCGGTACCTGGAGGTTCGGATATTCATAAATGTACTTCCACTGGCGGTCGAGCGAGCCGTTGGAGTTGCCCAT
>ENA-UEYI01002852-UEYI01002852.1-human-gut-metagenome-genome-assembly--contig:-NODE-2852-length-11215-cov-4.134046_pt1 | contig 11215 bp, 9 predicted proteins | sample MGYA00242900_ERZ507916 | MGnify/ENA primary metagenome ERZ507916 (study PRJEB26167, sample SAMN06115521) | human gut metagenome | host: Homo sapiens | place: China:Chongqing | collected 2015-09-02...
ATGGACGGGCCGATGCGGCTTCCCAGGAATGCCAGCAGCACCGCCCCCGCCAGAATGGTGACGGCAGCCGCCAGCAGCAGCTCATACCAGTCGCCGCCGATGCCGGTATCCCGCAGCAGGGTGAAAATGGTGCTGCCTCCCAGCAGGCTCTGGTTGGCCTTCCAGCCCATGGCCATCAGATTCACGGTGTACAGTCCCGTGTTGGTGACGATGCCCGCCAGAATGGAGGGAACCCCCAGTCTGGTCTGCAAAAAGGCGGTGGCAAGGCCGGCGCAGGCCCCTGCCAGCATGGCGGCGGGGATGGCTAAAATCGGATGCCCGGCAGCGGTGAGGGAAACAGACACCGCCGCGCCAAGCACAAAGCAGCCGTCAGTGGTCATATCCGCAATATCCAGAATCCGATAGCTCAGGAACAGGGCCATGGCTACCAGCGCATACAAAAAGCCCAGTTCCAGCGCAGTCTGCGTGATAATCAGCAAGAGAAAACACTCCTTTCAGACTGCTGCCCCCGGCGCGGAGCCGGGGGAGCAGATGCGATGATTCGCTTTGGAAACTCAGTCCTCGGTGGTAGTGACCTCCACTACTTCGCCCATACTGTCAAAGCAGGCGTAATCTGCCGCGCTGCCGATCATGGCGCAGGTGTCGGTGTTGACGGTGATGATGCCGCCGTCCATCAGGTAGTAGTCCTCCATATCGTTCATCCCTTCAGTCATGGCGGTGTAGGCCAGATCTGCGGTCTTACCGCCCAGCTCGGTGTAGTTCACGCCGCAGGTGGCGTAAGCGCCGTTGCGGACAAAGGAATCAGCGCCGGTGTAGTGAGTGATGCCGTTCTTGGCAAAATCCTCATAAATGGCCAGCTCCGCAGCCATGATGACGTTATCGGTGGGCGTGAACACGGTGTCCACACCGGCAGCAATGAGGGCGGATGCAGCGGCCACCACTTCGTCGTTGGTGTTGGCGGTCTGCTCAACGTACTCGATGCCCTTGGCGTCCAGATAGGCCTTGGCGTCGGCAATGGGCTTGGTGGAGTTGGGCTCAGACAGGGAGTACAGCAGCCCCACCTTGGAGATAGCGGGATCCTGCGTAAACATCATGTCCATGATGAATTCGGTATTCAGGGCGTCGCTGGTGCCGGTGACATAGTCGATGCCGGTGAGGCTGGCGGCTTCGGGATCGGAAACGGCGGCATAGATCACCGGCGTTTTCGTCTCCTCTGCGGAGAGGGCCGCGATCTGGGCGGCGGTGGTGGCAATGGGGATGATGGCGTCCACACCGTCGGCAATGGCCTGATCGCTGAGCTGCTTGAGGGTACTCTGATCGTTCTGCCCGGAGGTGATGTCGTATGTAATGGTCACGCCGTTATCAGCGGAGATCTTGTCCAGCTCTGCGGCAACGGCGTTGGCAATTTCGTCCAGAGAGGCATGATCCAGCTGCTTGATGATGGCCACCTTATAGGTTTTGGTTTCTTCCGGCTGGCCGGCAGCCTGCTGGGAATCATTGCCGTTGGCTGCGGTGTCGGTCTTGCTGCCGCAGGCGGCCAAAGACAGGGTCATGGCACAGGCAAGGGTCATGGTCAGGAATTTCTTCATCACAGTGTACTTTTTCATCTTGGGTTCCTCCAAAAATATAGAATGTTTGAGCGGCAGATGACCGTTCTGACTGTGCCGGGGTCAGTCCGGAAATAAAAAAACAGCCTTCGCCCCATCTATGGGACAAAAGCTGATGCTTCTGCGATACCACCCAAATTGACGTTTACACGTCCGCTCGCTTACGCGTACCATCATACGCGCCCCGATGGATAACGGGTGGGATTCCCGTCGGTCTCTACTTGGTTTCCCGTTCGGACCGCCCTCCGAAGTCCATTCGCCAGCCGACTCCCGCTCCGATCTCACCGCCCGGAACTCTCTGAAAGGTCATCTTGACTGGGTACTGCTCTCCGTCATAGGTTTGCTGTGATTTCCTTGTTGTGCCGTATTATAGGCGCGGAGATTCGGAATGTCAATCCCTTTATCCAAATTTGATGAAGCTGCCAAGAAAGGGCGGATATTTGTCTGGATATCAGTCCGTTCTTACAAAAAATGGGACGAAAAGGTTTTGGTTTTCCACGGTAAGCCCATATAAAAAGCATCAGCCCCCGCTTGTTCCAACGACAAGCGGGGGCTACTTCTGCTGAATTTCTTTCAATACGGTTACCTCTACTTCCATCTATCTGCCGTTGAGAGCTGAAACACTGCCTGCCAATCCATGAAGCACCGTGCGTACAGAATTCATGTCTCACGCGATCCCATAAATGATGTACTTCGTATTTGACCTTCCGGTAACGCTCTCCGGCGAAGAAAGAGGGTTTCCCATCGAGGGCTTTCTCTCCCTCTTTGTGTCTATAATATATAATGATATTGGCGGCAAGTCAATAGCTTTTGTGCAATTTCAACGTTTTTTACAAAAAGATCTGCGGCGGGCAAGCAGGTCGCACAAAGGTGGACCTATCCGCCGAAGGCCGCCAGCAGAGCGGACAGGGAAAGGCCCTCCGTCTGCCAGAACTGTTCCAGCAGCGTACCCAGATTCTCCTCGTTATGCTCAATCTCACGGCTGAACAGCCGCAGGGCCTCCGGCAGTCCCACGAAGCGGGAGAGGCGGTCTGTCACCAGTACCCCCAGCGCGCAGAACTGCGCCCGGCCCAGCAGGTCTCCATCGTTGACGGCCTTCAGCAGATACCGGAAGGCGAAGTACACGGCGATGCGTTCCAGCTTTTCCGGGTCTTGGGGAGCGAAGCTAGGCAATTCCGGCGCTTGCTCCCATTGCTTCAACAGCGCAAGCCAGTCCGGTTCCAGAATTTCCAGATCCTGTAAGCACCGGCAGGCGGCAGCTTCCCAAGAGTCGGAACCGGCATCGGTTTCCGTAGAAATCGCCCAAGATTCCGTGCAGAAGGCGGCCAGTTCCGCCATGTTTTCACTGTCCAGTAATTGCTGGGCCTCTCCGGCGACGAGCAGAAAGTCCCGCAGACGGGCCTTTAAGGGACGGCTCCGGTCCCGCAGGAGATCCAGCAGGCGGTCCCGCAGAGGGACCAGCCAATCCAGCCATTCGTCCCCGTCCTCCGTGGGCTGGTTATCCTGACGCTCCGAGAAGGTCAGGGGGTCACGGCTGCCCAGCAGCAGTTCATTGGCCTTGGGACAGGCGGCAGACAGAGTGATCTCCTGAAAGGGTCCGTAGTCCTCGATAAAACGGGGATGCTCCCGGCAGGTGACGGAGGTGGCCTCCGGCCCCAAGGCGCAGTGGATGTCGCAGAGGTTTTCCTGATTCAGAAAGGGACAGCGGTGGCCGTCCAGCGGAAAGCAGACATCCTCCCCGTCCAGAGTCATCGCATCCCGGAGCCGCTCGCCCAAGGACCCCGGAAGCTGCTGATACCGCCGGACCGTGTCCTCGTCCAGGACCACCTCCCACCCAATGCAGCAGCTATGGGGACAGGCCCCCGCCAGACAGGAAAATCCGTCAAAATAATCCGGAACACGCACCCGCATGGAAATCCCTCCTGAAACTGACAGTTGTTTTACAGAAAAAGTTGCAAACGCAACAGATTTTATGAGCCTATTATACGATACTAAGAGCACAAAAACAAGCCTGCATAGCTGAGAAAAAAGGAGACACCCTATATGGTACGGAGAGTGATCGAGATCGACCGGGAAAAATGCAACGGCTGCGGCGCCTGTGCCGACGCCTGTCAGGAAGGGGCCATCGGCATGGTGGACGGCAAGGCCGTGCTCCTGCGGGATGACTACTGCGACGGACTGGGCAACTGCCTGCCCCACTGTCCCGCCAATGCCATCACCTTTGTGGAGCGGGAGGCCGCCGCGTTTGATGAAAAGGCCGTTGCCGCCGCACAACTGATGAAAAAGGCGGCGTCCCTGAAGGGCAGCGCTCCCGTCACCCGCAGCGGCTGTTCCGGCAGCGCACCCTTACAGATGGGCTGCCCCGGCAGTCAGGCAGACACACTGCATCAGGGAACGGACACGGCTGCTCCCATGCGGTTTGCCCCGGCCTCCCGGCTCATGCAGTGGCCTGTTCAGATCAAGCTGCTGCCGGTACAGGCGCCGTTCTATCAGGGGGCCAGACTGCTGATCGCCGCGGACTGCACCGCCTTTTCCCGGGCAGACTTCCACGAGCGGTTTATGAAGGGGCGGATCACGCTGATCGGCTGTCCCAAGCTGGACGAGGGGGATTACGCGGAGAAGCTGACGGAGATCATCCGTTGTAATGACATCCGGGAGGTCACCATCGTCCGCATGGAGGTGCCCTGCTGCGGCGGTTTGCAGAGGGCGGCGGAAACGGCACTCCGGGAAAGCGGAAAGTTTTTGCCCTGGCAGGTGGTAACACTGGGCCGGGACGGAACCATTCAGGAATAATGGAGGTAAATCGTATGAAAGCAACAGTGAACGAAAACTGCATCGGCTGTGGCCTGTGCGCGGGAACCTGCCCGGTGGTGTTTACCATGGGGGATGACGGCTTGGCCCACGGTGGAGAGATCCCGGCCAACCAGCAGACCGAGGCAGAGACCGCCCGGGACGGCTGTCCTGTCAGCGCTATCAGCATTGAGGACTGACAACGGAAAGACCTGCCAAACGTCTTTAGCAGTCTATTCTGAATCAGATCAACAACGCAGCCGTCTCCCGGAGAAATCCGGGAGACGGCTGTAAAACGATATGGAGTTTTGAGATCGACAGAGAAGTTGCCGGGACAGCTCAGACCTTGCAGGTCCAGCCATGGGGATCGGGCTGCGTGCCCCACTGGATCCCGGTGAGGGTGTCATACAGCTTCTGTGCCAGAGGGCCGGTTTGGAAGTTGTTGATGGTATATGCCTTGCCTTCGTAGGTCAGTTCACCGATGGGGCAGATGACGGCGGCGGTGCCGACGCACATGGCCTCCTCCAGCGTTCCATTGGCGGCGGCCTCAAACAGCTCGTCGACAGAGATGAGCCGTTCCTCTACGGGCATACCCCAATCCTCAAACAGCTGGAGGCAGGAGCGGCGGGTGACGCCGGGGAGGATGGACCCGGTCAGCATGGGGGTGATGATCCTGCCGTTGATCTTGAAGACCACGTTCATGCCGCCGCCTTCCTCCACATACTTGTGCTCCACGCCGTCCAGCCACAGTACCTGAGAATAGCCGTTGGCAAAGGCCCGTTCTCCGGCCCGGTTGGAAGCGCCGTAGTTGCCGCCGCATTTGGCCTCGCCGGTGCCGCCCCGGACAGCCCGGACGTCCTCGGTCTCCACGATGATCTTCACCGGCTCCATGCCGTTGTCAAAGTAGCTGCCTACAGGGGAGAGAATGATGATGAACTGGGCTGTGTGAACGCCGTGAAGCCCCAGCTTCGCATCGGTACCGTACAGGAAGGGACGGATGTACAGAGAGGTGCCGGGATCAGAGGGGACCCAGCGCTCGTCAACCTTCACCAGCGCCTTGACGGCTTCCAGTGCGTTCTCCGGGGGGACTACCGGCAGACCCAGGCGGATGGCGGAGTTCTTCATCCGCTCCATGTTGTCCCAGGGGCGGAACAGCTGCACCTCACCGTCAGGACGGCGGTAGGCCTTCAACCCTTCAAAGACCTCGGCGCCGTAATGGAACACACAGGCGGCAGGGGACAGAGAGATGTTCTGGAAGGGGACGATACGGGGATCGTACCAGCCTTTTTCATCGCTGTAATCCATGATGAACATGTGGTCGGTGTAGTGGATGCCGAAGCCCAGCTGATCCGAAGGGAGGAGTGTTCCGGGGTGTGTCGTTTTCGTGATGCTGATATACATGGATGATACCTCCTGAAAAATAAGAGTCTGTTGATAAAGTGGCAGATTTTTCACGACAGTAAGGAAGAGTGTGTGCGGGAAACCCAAGAAGGGTGTCCTGCGCATTGGAATTAAACATTTTCAGAACTTTTGTAAAGTTCTGAAAATAAGTTCGAGTTCTTTCAAATGTTTTACGCTTTGACAGCCGGATAACCGGAGCGAAAGCAAACAGAAAAGCGGCCCCGTCGAATCGACGGAGCCGCTTGGTGTTTCAGGTCCGATCCTCAGAGGATCGAAAGGGAAACCGGGCGTTGTACCGGGATTCGACAAATGGGAAAATGATGTACCAGAATAATAATGGGTAAAATAATAATGGACGCCAGCAGCAGGCTGGCGTCCAGAATCATAGCGATATTGGAGTGGGAAGAAGCTTCAGAGCAGACGGAAACGGCGCAGACTGCCTGCGCAGAAGCGTATGCAAAAGTAGAACCGGTCATGCAGGTCATCGTTTGTCTCCGTCCTTTCGGTCAAGTTGGCTGCAGTTTAGCACGGTGAAGGCGGTCCGTCAAGAGGAAATCATGCAAACACCCAAGAGATCGGCGGTGTGACCAACAACCTCATGTTTCCGAGCAGGTGATTTTGTAGGAATTTGCGGAAACGGTTGCCGATAGGTCGGCCTTTCCAAATACGGAATCAGGAAAAGGACCGGCAGCGGGGGTTGAACCCCCGTTGGAAATCTGTCATAATAAGAAAAAACAGGCCGGGCAAGAGGCTCCGGCGGAAACGGATATTGCCCATGAAACAGATCTGTATCGGCATTCTGGCCCATGTGGACGCCGGAAAAACAACCTTATCAGAGGCCCTGCTGTACCGGGCCGGAGCCATCCGCCGTCTGGGGCGGGTGGATCATCAGGACGCCTTTCTGGACACCGACGCCATGGAGCGGCAGCGGGGCATTACCATCTTTTCCAAGCAGGCGGTGCTGGAACTGGGGGAGACCCGTGTGACGCTGCTGGACACCCCCGGCCATGTAGACTTTTCCGCCGAAATGGAGCGAACGCTGCAAGTGCTGGACTGCGCCGTGCTGGTGATCTCCGGTACTGACGGCGTACAGGGCCACACCCGGACACTGTGGGATCTGCTGGAACGGTATCAGGTGCCCACGTTCCTGTTCATCAACAAGATGGATCTGGCGGGCACGGACCGGGCGGCGCTGTTGGCCCACTTAAAGAATAAACTCAGCGGCGGCTGCGTGGACTTTGGGGACCCGGATATCCTGTGGGAGGAGGCCGCCGTCTGTGACGAGGCGGCTCTTGAGCAATATCTGGAAATGGGAGAACTTCCGGAGGACATGATCTCCCGTCTGATCGGGGAACGAAAGCTGTTTCCCTGCTACTTCGGCTCCGCACTGAAGGTGGAGGGCGTGGATGAGCTGCTTGCCGGCGTGGAGCGGTATGCCCCCCAGCCGGACTATCCGGCAGAATTCGGCGCCAAGGTGTTCAAGATCACGCGGGACGCGCAGGGCGCCCGGCTGACCCACATGAAGATCACCGGTGGTGCGCTGCACACCAAGGAACTGCTTACCGGCCGGGAGGGGGACACGGTCTGGCAGGAAAAGGCGGATCAGCTCCGGCTCTACTCCGGGGCGAAATTCCACCCCGTGGACACGGCGGAGGCCGGGGCCGTAGTGGCGGTGACGGGCCTGAGCCGCACCTTCCCCGGACAGGGGTTGGGGATCGAGCCGGACTGGTCCGGGGCGGTCTTGCAGCCGGTCCTGACCTACCGGGTGGAACTGACGGACGGCACAGACCCCCACACGGCGCTGCAAAAGCTGCGGCAGTTAGAGGAGGAAGACCCCCAGCTTCACATCGTCTGGAATAACGGGGAGATCCACGCTCAGCTCATGGGCGAGGTGCAGATGGAGGTCTTGCAGCGGCTTGTCCGGGAGCGGCTGGGCATGGAGATCAGCTTTGGCGCAGGGGCTGTCTGCTACCGGGAGACCATCGCCAACGCCGTGGAGGGCATCGGCCACTTTGAACCCTTGCGGCACTATGCCGAGGTGCATCTGCTGCTGGAACCCGGCGAGCCGGGCAGCGGCCTGCAGTTTGCCAGCATTTGCCGCACCGATGCGCTGGACCTGAACTGGCAGCGGTTGATTTTGACCCACCTGGCGGAGCGCAGCCACCCCGGCGTGCTGGCCGGTGCGCCGCTGACCGATGTGAAAATCACCCTGACGGCAGGCCGTGCCCACATCAAGCACACCGAGGGCGGGGACTTTCGCCAGGCAACCTATCGCGCCGTGCGGCAGGGGCTGCGCACCGCGGCGGCCCGGGGGCAGGCGGTCCTGCTGGAACCCTGGTATGACTTCCGGCTGGAAGTCCCGCAGGACTGTGTTGGCCGCGCCATGGCCGATCTGCAGCGCCGCTGCGCGGAATTCAGCACGCCGGAAAACGAGGATGGCCTGGCCGTCATTACCGGCAAAGCCCCGGTTGCCGAAATGCGGGGCTGTGCGCGGGAAGTGACCGCCTACACCCGCGGTGCGGGCCGCTTGAGCTGTATGCCCCGCGGCTATGCGCCCTGCCACAACACCGAAGCCGTGCTGGAAGCCATTGGCTACCAGCCGGATGCCGATACTGAAAACCCGGCGGATTCCGTATTTTGCAGCCACGGCGCGGGCTACCTTGTCAAATGGGACGAAGTTCCCGCCCACGCCCATGTGGCCAGCGGCCTGGGGCGCAATGCGCCCGGTGCCCAGCAGGCGAAACAGGAAGAAGCGGATGCCTCCGATGAAGCATCCGATGCCCGCCGCCGTGCTGCCGCTTACTGCGGCACACTGGAGCAGGACAAAGAGCTGCTGGCGATTTTTGAGCGCACCTATGGGCCGATCAAGCGCCGGGGGGAAGCCGCAGGTCAGCATGACCAGCTTGCCGCGCGCAAAGCCTTCCGCAGTGTGGGGCCAAGCCAGAACCGTACCCCCGCTGCACCGCCGCCCAGCGGGCCGGAGTACCTGCTGGTGGACGGCTACAACGTGATTTTTGCGTGGGATGAATTAAAGAAGATCGCGGCGGAAAACCTGGATGCCGCCCGCCGCCGGTTGATGGACATTCTGTGCAACTATGCGGGCTACCGCAAGTGTGTGCCCATCCTGGTGTTTGACGCCTACCGCGTCAAGGGCGCCGGGCGGGAACAAGAAACCTGGCACAACCTGCATGTGATTTATACCCGCGAAGCCGAAACCGCCGATATGTTCATCGAGCGCGCCACCCATGAGCTGGCCAAAAACCACCGCGTGCGGGTGGTCAGCTCCGATGGTGCGGAACAGATCATTATTCTGGGCAACGGTGCGCTACGGGTATCCGCCCGCGCATTTGAGCGCGAGGTGCGTGCCGTGGAAGCCGAGATCCGCGAATTTTTGGACCAGTAAGGGAATATTGCATCCATCCAAGCGCCGATACGGCGGGGATGATGGTAGAGTGTATTGAAAGGCAGGAAAACAATGGATTTTATGCTCAGCCGTGCCACACGGGTCACGGCGCAGTGGGCCAGTGCGCCCGTGCAGCATGCCGTGGCGCGCTTTTGGCGTGATATGGAAATGACTCTTTCCACCACCGGTTTTGTGCCGGATAACCGCCTGATGATCTGTCTTGCCCCCGCCCTGCCGCCGGAAAGTTATACGCTGGATGTGACGGAAAACCAGCTCACCCTCTGCGCGGCGGATGATTTGGGCGCGGTGTACGGCCTGCTGGATATCAGCCGTCATTACCTGGGGGTAGCACCATTCTGGTTCTGGAACCAGCAGCAGTTTGAGCCCAAACCCTTTGCCACTGTGCCGGAGGGCCGCATTACCGGGCCAGCCGCCGCTGTCGGCCTGCGCGGGTGGGATCTTTCGGATGCACCATGGCTGTCCGCCTGGGCGGATGCCACCGAAAACGGCTGGGAGATGATTTTTGAATCCCTGCTGCGCTACCGCGGCAATATGGTGCGCACCGACAAACAGGCGGACCTTGCCGCCGCCATGGGCCTGCGCCCTGTGCAGAACCCGCAGACCCCGCTGGGGGCTGCCCCGCAGCAGGCTGCGGCGGAAAACCCGGAAGAACGCCATAAAATCTGGCAGGATTCTATCCGCACTCTCAAAACCAGCCCGCGCATCTGGGCGCTGGGCATTGACGGGATGGGGGGTGACCCCGATGGCACAGCCAGCACTGCGGCGCTGCAAGAGCAATGGCAGCTGCTGAACGCTACGGTGCCCGGTGCCGCTGCCTATATTCTGCTGCAGGGCGAAACCGTTGCGCTCTACCAGGAGGGAAAACTCAAAATCCCGGATAGCGTTATCCCCGTTTTAACCCCGGCCCCCAGTGCCAGCAGTGCGGGCGGCCCTGGTCCCGGCGCGCAGCACGGGCTGTGGTTCAGCCTTTGCCGCCGCGATAAGCTGACCGGCAACCCCATGACCGCCTACCCCGGCGGCGATACCGCCGTTAACGGAATGTTGCAGGGAGCCTGGCGCGGCGGGGTGCGCAGCTTCTGGATGGTTGGCACCGGGGACCTGCGCCCCTCCCTGATGGAGTTGAATCTGACCGGTGCTTTGTGGTGTACCCCGGATACCGACTGCGCCGCGCAGCGCACGGCTTACCTGCGCTGTACCTACCGTGCGCCGGATGGCTGGGCACTGACGGACAGCGCACTGGAGGATCTTTCGGTCTGCCTGCGCGCCCGTGCCGAAAGCGCCGTGCAGGCGGGCAGCCCGCCGCAGCCGGTGGGCGAAGCGTTCCTGACCCGCAGCACCCGGCTGTTTGCTTCGGCCTGGCTGTGCGGCAAAACGCAGGGCCCGATTCAGGAACTTGCCGCTCTGCTGCCCGCAGAAAGCTATGCGGAACAGCTGGCTGCCTATCAGCAGCTCTGCACTTCCGCGCTGGAAAATTATGAAACGCTGCTGCCCGGCTGTTCTTACGCCGGGCGGGCCACCACGCCGCTCTGGCAGGAGCAGGTGGTGTTCAGCGTGCGGCTGTACCTGTACGCCCTGCGCGGGGCGGTGCGCTTTTGCACCGCGCGGGAGCAGTTTTTGGATAAGGACTGGCAGAACTGCTTTTGCACCCTGGGCCGTGCGGCGGATGATTTTGGTGCCATGGCGGCTCTGCTGCAGCCCAAAACTGGGTTCTGGGCCGGCTTTTGCAGCGATACCATGCTGGACGGCGCACTGACCGCCCGCGTTCTGACCGGTCTGATGGCGATTCCCCGCGCGGCCGGGGACGGGCCGGATTATGCCGCCTGGCAGGCTCCACTGCCTGGTGCTCCGGCGGCCCCCGTGCCGGATTTTACCCTGTACCGCGCCCTGGTGCAGGCGGAAACGAAAAAAGTGTAAGGGCCAGGCCGAAAATGCACCGAAAAATCCATGTGTTACCCTGAGCTTTTTGAGCACCGAGATAACCGGCGGCTTTACC
>ENA-UEYI01002858-UEYI01002858.1-human-gut-metagenome-genome-assembly--contig:-NODE-2858-length-11193-cov-5.248471_pt1 | contig 11193 bp, 8 predicted proteins | sample MGYA00242900_ERZ507916 | MGnify/ENA primary metagenome ERZ507916 (study PRJEB26167, sample SAMN06115521) | human gut metagenome | host: Homo sapiens | place: China:Chongqing | collected 2015-09-02...
CCAGACAGCCCAGCACGTTCATCATGGTGGACTTGCCGGAGCCGGACTGGCCCACCACCGCCACGAACTCGCCCTTTTCAATATCCAGCGAAACGCCGTCCAGGGCCCGGACCTCGCTCTCAAGGCCCTCGCCGTAGATCTTATAGACATCCCGCAGTTCGATCAGTTTCGCCATGGCTTAACCCCACGCCTGATCGGTTATCATCTGGGTAAAGACGGTGTCGCCGTCATTTACGCCGGACTTGATCTCCACGTTATATGTATCCTGAATACCGATCTCCACCTGAACGGGATAGAAGCCGCTGGGGATCTCCTCGTCCTGATAGGGCAGCTCCAGCGCGTTGTCCGGCCGGCTGTCTGCCTGCACATAGACCACGGTGGCGGAAGAACCGTCCTCCAGCCCCACGGTACGCACCGCCTGGATGGGCACCATCAGGCAGTTGTCGTTCTGGCTGGCCTGGATCTGATAGTTCACATAGCTGTTGACCTGGAGGTTGCCATCCGTGTTGTCCGCGGAGATGGTGATGGGATAGGAGGCCACGCCGTTATTCACAGTGCTGGAAAGGCTCACCGTCTCCACCGTGCCGAAGGCGCTGGTGCCCCACTGGTCCAGGTTCACGGGCATGCCGGTCTTGATATAGCTGATGTTCCGCTCGTCCACGGTGGCGCTGACGGTCACGGTGGAGGTGTCGGAAACGGTCACAAGGGTGCTGTTTGCCTGAAGTTCCTGCCCCGGCGTCACGGACAGACCGATAACCTGACCGGAAATGGGAGCCACCGCATTGCAGTTGTCCAGATTCTTCTGGGCGGCCTCCAGCTTCTTCTGGGCCTCTTCCAGATTCTGCTGTGCGGTGAAGATCTCCGTCTCGCTGTCCTCGCCGTCGATCCGCACCAGAACCTGACCGGGCGTTACGGCGAGATAGTCCACCAGATTACTGGAGATCACCGTGCCGCTGACGGTGGAGTTCAAATCTCCCACCCGGTAATATTGCAGTTTAGCGGCTTCGTAGGGATACACGGTATCGCCGTTCACAATCGTAGTGGCAGTAGCCACCATATCCTTGGCCAGCACACCCTCGTTGGGGATCACGATCTCGGCGGAAAACAGCTTAGAACCCTCCGGGGTAATACGGCTGACCATGTGAACAGCCTCCACCGTGCCTTCCACGGTGGTCATCAGGGCAGGGATAGAGACCTGCACCTTCTGCCCCGCCTTCAGCTCCCCGGCGTAGGCGTAGCTGTAATACTGCTCCAGCCGCATCCGGGTATCGTCCGCGAGGACGGCGACCTTGGTGCCCTTGCTAATCTCGTCGCCGGGGTTCAGTGTCACAACATCCATCAGTTTTCCGGCGTAGGACGGAGAAAGATTCAGCCCCGCAATGTCCTTTTGCAGCGTATTGATCTGCTTCTGATAGCCCTCAACCTCATCGCGGGCCTTCTGGACCTCCGTGGCAGCATTGGGGGAATCAATGGTAAACAGGGGGTCCCCCTGCTCCACTTTCTGTCCCTCCTCCACGAATACATCCATCACCGTGCCCGCAGTGGTCAGGCTGATAGTCTCGCTGTTCTTGGCCTTTACCAGACCGCTGCCGTCCACCTCGGAGCTGATAGCGCCGTAGGACACCGTCGCCATGCCTACCTCGCTGCTGCCGTCCTTCTTTTTGAAGAATTTCACGCCGCCTGCGATCAGGGCGGCCACGACCACCAGCGCAACGATCCGCCGGATCGTCCGCCGCCGCTTTTTCTTGTCTGCCGTGCTTTTTTCTGCCCTTTTCGCCGGGGTCTCCGGTGACGCCGGAGCGGCTGTCTCCGCCGGGGTCAGCTCCTTTTTCTCTTCCATGATCTCTGCCATGACATATTCTCCTTTTACGATTCTCCGGGCTGAGGCCCGCTTGTTTCCGATCCAGTGCTGTCAGCGCCCAAACAGGGCTGCCGACAGGCATATTCACCTTCGCTCACTGATGTTAATATAGCCAATAGGGTAAATCAACAACAAAACAGTAACAAATTCCATCAAAACCGCTTTCATTTGTAATAGACGGATTCAGCCGCGAAAAGGTTTCCTTTTTTGCAAAAACTTTTTGATAACAGCAGACCGCACCGCCCGGAGTTGTGGGCAGTGCGGTCATTTTTTGTTGGTTCGGGGAGATCAGGCAGCCAGCTTCCGGGCGCTCATGCGTTGGATCAGCACAATGCCGCCGACCACCACGAGGCCCACCACATCCGATGCGGTGCCGGGGATCATCATGCACAGACCGCCGGCAGCCATCGCCAGACGGAACAACATGGGGATCTTCTTATAGACGAAGCCGTTCAAAGCCGCAGCCACACCAAACAGACCGATGAGGGCGCTGACTACGATCTGCACCACTTCAAATGCACTGCTCACATTGTCAAACAGCATAGCGGGGCTGTACGCAAAGATGTAGGGCACGATAAAGGCTGCGATGGCCAGCTTGGTGGCATTGATGCCGGTTTTCATGGGATTGGCCTTGGCGATGGCAGCACCGGCATAGGCAGCCAGAGCCACCGGAGGCGTAATGTCCGCCACGATGCCGAAGTAGAACACGAAGAAGTGAGCCGCCACCAGGGGGAAGTCCATCTGCACCAGAATGGGAGCGCAGGTGGAAGCCATGATGCAGTAGTTGGCGGTGGTAGGAACGCCCATGCCCAGAATGATGCAGCAGATCATCGTCAGCAGCAGGCCGATCATGGTAGCGTCGCCTGCCATCTGCACGATGGCGTTGATGAGGATGGAAGCAAGACCGGTGACGGTGATGCAGCCGGCGATCATACCAGCCATGGCACAGGCCACAGCCACGGTGATGGCGCCCTTGGCACCGGCCTCCAGTGCCTCCACGATTTTACCGAAGGTCAGCCGCTCATCCTTGTTCAGGAAGCCCACCACGATGGCGGCCAGAATGGACACCGCCGCGGAGAACTGCATGGTGCGGCTGCCGGAGGAGACCAGGAAGATCAGCAGGGCCAGAGGTATGATGAGATAGGCACGCTTGGCGAGCTCACCCCAGGAGACCATCTCGGACTTGGGCATACCCTTCAGTCCCAGCTTCTTGGCTTCCAGATGGACGGCGATGAAAATGCCGGTGAAGTACAGCACGGCGGGAAGAATGGCCTTTACAGCCACCTTCGCATAGGGGATATTCATGTACTCTGCCATCAGGAACGCCGCTGCGCCCATGATGGGGGGCATGATCTGACCGCCAGTAGAGGCGGCGGCCTCCACCGCGCCGGCGAACTCCGGCTTGTAACCGGTTTTCTTCATCATGGGGATGGTGACGGAGCCGGTGGTCACGGTGTTGCCCACGGAGGAGCCGGACACCATGCCGCACAGGGCGGAGGAAATGACCGCCACCTTGGCGGGGCCGCCGGAAGACCAGCCCGCCAGACGGTTGGCGAAGCTGATGAAGAAGTTGGCGATGCCGGTGCGCTCCAGAAATGCGCCAAAGATGATGAACAGCACAATGTAGGTGTAGCAGACGCTTACCGGCGTACCGATGACGCCGCTGGTGGTGTAGAACAGCTTATAGACGATGTTCTTCAGCGCCTTGTAGAAGCTGGGGTCCCAGCTGAGCTGGTTATAGAACGTGTAGATCAGCAGCAGGCCCAGCACCACCAGAATGGGCAGGCCTACGCACCGGCGGCACAGCTCGATCAGTACCACAATACCGATGGCACCGACGATGATGTGGATGGGCTGAAGCTTGGTGGCCAACTGAATGATGGAGAAAGCGTTGATGGCAAAATAGAAGAAGCTGCCAGCGCCCAGAACCATCAGGATCCAGTCATACCAGGGCACATGGTTCACCCGGGCAGCACCTTTTCTGGCGGGATACACCAGATAGCCGATGATGATGATAAAGCCCAGGAACAGGGACAGCCGCCGCTCCGGAAGCGCCTTGCTGAACAGGGTCATCAGGATACAATAGATTGAGAAGGCCGACATCAGCACCTGCAAGGCGATTTTCGGAGCCCCCTCCCAGATACGGGTGTTGGATTCCCGGTCATACTTCTTCATGACCGCATCCACGTCCGCCTGGATATCATGCTCCATCTCGTGCACCTCGTGGTCGAGTGCCTTTTCCACTTCAACAATGGGGTCTTTTTTCTTGAACAGGCCCATATGGTCTCCTCCTTGATCGTTTTCTCACATCCGCAGTTGACAGGGGCAGCGGATCTCTGTCCTTCTCAACCGGGGATCGGGGTAAATTCTTGTAAATTGGTCCGCAGCAAGCGCTCTGTTCTTCCGTTCCGGAGAGCTGTGCTTCTCTTTAGAACCACTCACGGCTGCGGCGGAGAAATCCGCCGCAGCTTTCCGGCGCATCGCGCCGGAAAGGCTGATTTTAATGGTGCAGGAATCCCCTGATGGGTTTCCCGCACACACCCTTCCTTTCCGTTCCGGAGAGCTGTGCTTCGCTTTAGAACCACTCACGGCTGCGGCGGATTTCTCCGCCGCAGCCTGAAGGACATACTTATAGATAAGAAAATGGCGGTGGTGCTGTAAAAATCCCGTTCAGATCTTTACTTGGTTGCCACATCGAAGCCCTTCTCGGCGAAGTACTTGGCAGCGCCGGGATGATAAGGCACAGAGGTGATGGAAGCGCCGAACTCGGTGGACAGCTCGCCGTACTTGGCGTGGCTGCTGATCAGATCGGGGGCGTTGTCGAAGATGTCAGCCGTCAGAGCATAGATAGCATCCTCAGATACATCGTCACGGGCCAGGATCACAGCGCCCACAGCCACGGTGGTCACATCCTCGTCCTGACCGTTGTAGGTACCGGCGGGGATGACGTGCTTGGTGTAGTAAGGAGAGGCGGCCAGCAACTCGTCGATATGGGCGTCATCCAGAGACACCAGATAAGCAGCCTTGGTGGTGGACAGATCCATGATGGCAGTGGTGGGGGCGCCGGCCACGATGAAGGCGGCGTCGATCTTGCCGTCCTTCAGGGAGTCAGCGCTGTCGCCGAAGCTCTGATAGGTGGCGTTGATCTTGGTGAACTTGCCGTCAGCGTCCAGATCGCCCAGACCATAAGCGCTCAGGATGTCCACAGCGTTGAAGTACACACCGGAACCGGCAGCGCCGACAGACACGTTCTTACCGGCCAGGTCAGCCACGGTCTTGATGCTGGGATCGGTGGTGACGATCTGCACATCTTCCATGTACAGGGCGGCCACGGTGGAGAAGCAGTCGATGGGGTTCTCAAAGAGGTTGGTGCCGTTGTAGGCATAGGCCATCACGTCGGACTGGCAGAAGGCCAGCTCTGCGTTGCCGTCTGCCAGCTCTTCCACGTTGGACTTAGAGCCGTTGCCAACCAGACCGGTGACAGACACATCGGTATTGTTGGTGGCGTGCTGGGCGATAACGGAGCCGAAGGCATAGTAGGTGCCGGACTCGCCGCCGGTGACGAAGCGCAGCTTCGCGGTAGAAGCAGCGGGAGCGCTGTCGCCAGTCTCATTGCCGGAGGCGTTACCGCCGCCGCAGGCAGTCAGAGAAGCGATGAGGCCCAGAGCCAGAATCAGAGAAAACACTTTTTTCATTCCAAATCCCTCTTTCACAGTTGAATTAGGTGGAAACGCCCGGTGCTTTTTTCAAGGGTGTTTCCGTAAGCATGTGCATAGTATACATGTATATCATTCATTTTGCAAGGGTCATTTTCTCTTTTTGGTGATTTTTTGCAATGTTCAAGTATTCATCTTGCATTTTCACGCTATTCTCTGCGTTTTCCCGCAAATGTCTTGCAAAACAAATGTCCGTCTTGCAAAAACACGCCCCGCCAGGAAAACCAGCGGGGCGTGTTTTGTGCAGTTTAACTAAGAGCAACTTACTGAATCACCTTGGAGTCTACAACTTCCTTCAGCTTGGCGGTGAAGTCCTCCAGGCTCATAGCGCCCAGATCCTCGCCGGCGCGGGTACGGACAGAGACCGTCTTGTTCTCCATATCCCGATCGCCTACAACGATCATATAGGGCACCTTCTCCAAAGTGGCCTCCCGGATCTTCTTGCCGATCTTCTCGTTGCGGTCATCCACTTCCACGCGGAAGCCCTGGCCGTCCATCGCATCGGACAGCTCCTTGGCATAATCCAGTGCGCGGTCGGTAACAGGCAGGATCTTCACCTGGACGGGAGCCAGCCATGCGGGGAAGGCGCCGGCAAAGTGCTCGGTGATGATGCCGATGAACCGCTCGATGGAGCCGAACACAACACGGTGGATCATCACGGGCACGTCCTTGCCGCCGTCGCTGGTGGTATACTCCAGATCAAAGCGGCCGGGCAGCTGATAGTCCAGCTGAATGGTGCCGCACTGCCAGGTACGGCCCAGAGAGTCCTGAATGTGGAAGTCCAGCTTGGGGCCGTAGAACGCACCGTCGCCAGGGTTCACCACATACTCCTTGCCGATGGAGGTAATGGCGTCGGCCAGAGCGTTCTCTGCCTTCTCCCAGTCCTCCCGGGTGCCGATGTGGTCCTCGGGCATGGTGGACAGCTCGATCTTGTAGGGCAGGCCAAACAGAGAGTAGACCTCGTCGAACAGGCGGGCGATGCGGATGACCTCATCCTTGATCTGGTCCTTGGCCAGCAGGATGTGGGCGTCGTCCTGAGTGAAGCAGCGGACACGGAACATGCCGTGGAGCGCGCCGGAGAGCTCATGACGATGGACCAGGCCCAGCTCACCGTACCGCAGGGGCAGGTCTCGGTAGGAATGGGGCTCCAGCTCATAGACCAGAATACTGCCGGGGCAGTTCATGGGCTTGATGGCAAAGTCCTCGCCGTCAATGACGGTGGTATACATATTATCCTTGTAGTGATCCCAGTGGCCGGAGGTCTCCCACAGAGTCCGCTTCATGATCTGAGGAGTGGAGATCTCCACATAGTTCCACTTCTTGTGGACCTGACGCCAGTAGTCGATCAGGGTGTTCTTCAGCACCATGCCCTTAGGCAGGTAGAAGGGGAAGCCGGGGGCCTCATCCCGGAAAGCAAACAGGCCCAGTTCCTTGCCCAGCTTCCGGTGATCCCGGCGCTTGGCCTCCTCGATGCGCTCCAGATAGGCGTCCAGCTCCTCCTTCTTGGGGAAGGCGATGCCGTAGATCCGCTGGAGGGTCTCCCGGTTGGAGTCGCCCCGCCAGTAGGCGGCGTTGCAGGCCAGCAGCTTGATGGCGTTGCCCTTTACCCGGCCGGTGGAGTCCAGATGGGGACCGGCGCACAGGTCGGTGAACTCGCCCTGCTTGTAGAAGGAGATGGGAGCATCCTCCGGCAGATCCTGGATCAGTTCCACCTTATAAGGCTCGCCCTTCTCCTCCATGAACTTAATGGCTTCCTCGCGGGGCAGCTCGAAGCGCTCCAGCTTCAGCTTCTCCTTGCAGATCTTCCGCATCTCGGCCTCGATCTCGGTCATGTGCTCCGGGGTAAAGGCAAAGGGTGCGTCCATATCGTAATACCAACCCTCCTTGATAGAGGGGCCGATGGCCAGCTTCACCTCGGGCCACAGGCGCTTGACGGCCTGCGCCATGATGTGAGAGCAGGTGTGCCAGTAAGTCTGGCGGTATTCCTCATTTTCAAAGCTGAATTCCTTGATTTCCTCAGACATAGTAATGTCTCCTTTCCTGCGGCGGTCTTTCCGCCCTTGGGGCAAAACAAAAACGCCTCACCCCTGTTTTGGTCAGGGGTGAGGCGTAAAGCTCCACGGTTCCACCCTGCTTGCACACAAGGCGAAAGCCCGCCTTGTGTGCAAGCAGGCAAAACCCTTTCAGGCTTTTGCCCGATTTCCATGGCGCAGGAACCCCCTGACGGGTTTCCCGCACACACGCTTCCTTTCCGAAAAAAGGATGCACGGTCAAAGCGTTCTTTCGGCATTGTTATGCCGCTCGTGTTCTCTGTAACGGGAGATCCCGTCCCGGCCTACATATCGGCGGGCAGCTCCAAGGCGGTGACTGTTTCGGTCCCGGCAAACACCGCTTGCAGCCCATGGCGGTGTCTCTCTGCTGCGTTTTCCGAACAGCGTCCTTTTCCAAGCCTTTTTTAGAATGAAATCAATCATAGCACGGAGGAATTTGATTGTCAAGGGGCGGAGCATCCAATGATTTTTCTGTTTTTGGAATTTGCGGAACGAAAATCCAAGCCGGGCCGCCGGGTCAAGACCGTCTCCGTCAAACAGCATCTCTCTGGCCCCGCAGCTGCGGTCATGCGGAGGCTCTGACCGTACCCCTGTGGGAAATCCGGGAGCGCCGCAGAGCGCTCCCGGATTTGGCGGATATAATCAGGTCTTTACAATTTTCCACGCGCACCAGACCAGCAGCAGCGGCATGACGACGTTGATCGCTTTGGCATACTTCTTATACAGCGGAAAGAGCAGAGAACCAAGGGTCGCCCAGATCAGGTTGCCGGTGCCGGCGCAGAGCATCATGATCACGGCAAAGGCCGCGATGTGGCCGGGGTGGAACCCATAGGGCAGAATATAGCCGGAGTAAAAGGCAATCCCCAGCATCAGGATCTTGATGTTCAGGAATTGCAGCAAAAACCCGTTGCCGCACGTCAAAGGACGGGACGCATCCGCCGCGCCGCTGCCCGTTTTCCGGGTAAAGGTCTTATAGGCCAGATACAGCACATAGACCGCGCCCACATATTTCGCCACGGGAACGATCTGGGGAACCAGCTCCCCCAGCGCGGCGCATCCGAAACCGCAGATCAGCATAACGGTCAGCAGCCCTGCCCAGATACCCAGCAGCAGCGGCATTTCCGGAAGCCGAAGGTGCTGGTGCTGCTGAGCAGCAGGATGTTGTTGGGGCCGGGGGTAAAGGTGGTGGCGCAGGCGGAGACCGCCAGCTCCATAAAAACAGATGCTCCCATGGGATGCTCCTCTCTCTTTCACTCAGGGGACAGGCTCAGACCTGCACGCCGGATTTGCAAAGCTCAATGAACTGTTTGGCCACGCGGGCGCTGCGGCCGCCCATGCGGATGGCAAAGGCCTCGCTGCGGACAGCCAGTGTGTGTTCGTCCAGATCCACGCCGTACTGTTTGGCAAGCTCCCCGACGATATACAGATACCGGTCCCGATCGGGGCTGGCAAAAGTCACGGTCAGGCCGAACCGGGCGGAAAGGCTCATCAGCTCCTGCCGGGTGTCGCTTTCGTGGATGTCATCGCCGTTGCGGTCTGTCATGGTCTCTTTGATGAGGTGGCGGCGGTTGCTGGTGGCGTAAACCGCAATGTTCTGAGCGCGGCCGCCGACGCTGCCCTCCAGAATGGCTTTCAGGGCGGCGAAGTTATCGTCGTTGGAAGTGAAGCTCAGGTCGTCGATGAAGAGGATGAACTTCAGGGGATTGGCAGCCAGTGCGTCCATCAGGTCAGGGATCTGATAGAGCTGGTTCTTCTTGACCTCCACCAGCCGCAGGCCCTGCTCTGCGAAGTTGTTGGCAATGGCCTTGATGGCGCTGGACTTGCCGGTACCGGCGTCGCCGTAGAGCAGGACGTTGTTGGCGGGTTTGCCGTCCAGCAGCGCCTGCGTGTTGGCGATGACCTTCTGCCGCTCCTGCTCGTATCCGGGCAGCTGCTCCAGTTGCTGGGGATCCGGGTGCTTTACCGGCACCAGCTGGTCGTTTTCCACCGTGAACATATGGTAGCGGGCAAAAATGCCGTAGCCCTTTTCCCCTACCTCCTGCATCCGCTGGCGGTAGTCCTGCGCGATGGAACCGCCCTCCGTCCGCCAGCCCACCAGAAAGGCGGGGGCGTTGTCCAGTCCGGCAGTGAGGTCGTCCAGCGTGACCTGAGAAAGCCGATCCAGAAAGGCCAGCTCCCTGTCCAGACATTCCTCCTGCACGGCAGTGACCGCGCCGGAAGCCCAGTTGCGGATGCAGACGTTCTCACTCTCCATCACGGCGCGGCGGAGATAGGCGGTCCAGCAGTCGCTCTGCTGGAACAGGAGAGACTCAAACTCCCCGCAGTGGGACACAAAATTGTCCGCGTCGTTCCGGCAGCAGTCCTGAAGCAGCTCCCGGAAGGCAGCCACCGCGCCGTCCTTCAGCAGCTCCCGGAACACCGCAAGGCCGTCCAGCCGCCGCTTCATCTCTTCAAAATTCAATGGGTTCACTTCCTTGTATCCGTGGGTTTACCGCAGGACGGCGCCCTCATCGGCGCTGGTGACCATGCGGGCATACCGGCTCAGCCAGCCGGTGGTGATGTTGGGCTCCGGCTGGACATAGACGGCCTTCCGGGCGGCCAGCTCCTCGTCGGAGACCAGCAGCTGTACGGAGGCATTGGGAATGTCGATGGCGATCTGGTCGCCCTCCTGCACCAGTCCGATGGGGCCGCCGGAAGCGGCTTCCGGGCTGACATGACCGATGGACGCGCCGCGGCTTGCGCCGGAGAAGCGGCCGTCGGTGATGAGGGCCACCGTCTTATCAAGACCCATGCCTGCCAGAGCGGAGGTGGGATTCAGCATCTCCCGCATACCGGGGCCGCCCTTGGGGCCTTCGTAGCGGATGACCACCACATCGCCGGGAACGATCTTTCCGGCGTAGATGGCGGCAATGGCGTCGTCCTCGCTATTGAACACCCGTGCCGGGCCGGTGTGGGTCTGCATCTCAGGAGCCACGGCGCTGCGCTTGACCACGCAGCCGTTGGGCGCCAGATTGCCCCAGAGGATCTGCAAGCCGCCGGTGGGGCTGTAGGGATCCTCGATAGGCCGGATGGCATTGGGATTCAGGTTCCTGACGCCCTGAATATTTTCGCCGACGGTTTTGCCGGTGACGGTTATGCAGTCCAGATCCAGCAGGTTCTGCTTGGCCAGCTCCGCCTGCACGGCGGGGATGCCGCCTGCGGCGTACAGATCCGGCATGTGGGTGGGGCCGGCCGGTGCCAGATGGCACAGGTTCGGGGTCTTGGCGCTGATCTCATTGAACAGCTTCAGGTCGATGGGCACACCGGCCTCATAGGCGATGGCCAGCAGGTGCAGCACGGTGTTGGTGGAGCAGCCCAGCGCCATATCGCAGGTGAGCGCGTTGCGGATGGAGCGCTCGTTGATGATCTGGCGGGCGGTGATGCCCTTGTTGACCATCTCCATGATGGCCATACCGGCGTGTTTTGCCAATTGCAGACGCTTGGAGTAGACCGCCGGGATGGTGCCGTTGCCGGGCAGGGCGATGCCGATGGCCTCGCACAGGCAGTTCATGCTGTTGGCGGTGTA
>ENA-UEYI01002862-UEYI01002862.1-human-gut-metagenome-genome-assembly--contig:-NODE-2862-length-11183-cov-13.155772_pt1 | contig 11183 bp, 10 predicted proteins | sample MGYA00242900_ERZ507916 | MGnify/ENA primary metagenome ERZ507916 (study PRJEB26167, sample SAMN06115521) | human gut metagenome | host: Homo sapiens | place: China:Chongqing | collected 2015-09-02...
AAAAGAAAGGTGAAGATTGAATTTAGAAGAGTTCAAACTCCAATTCAAATCTTCGTCAGAAAAGTTTAGACGACTTCGACAACTCGCTTTTTTTTCTTAACTTTGCATCATCTTTTTTACAGACAATCCCAGGGATCTTAAAAAATAAAAAAATCGAATGAAACATCTATTCGTTCTGCTGTCGTTGGTCTTGATGGCTACTTTGAGTGTTAAGGCACAACCACGGTTGGAATTTGAAAATACAACACAAGAAATGGGGACGTTGCTTTGGCATCACCCTCGCACGGCCACCTTTAAAGTAACGAATAAGGGCACACAAGACTTATTGATTACCAACGTGCGTACCGACTGCGGTTGCACCGATGCGGAGTGGACTACAACGCCCATAGGCCCTGGCGGTAGTGGCATGATAAAGGCTACTTATGATGCAGAGATGTTGGGCCACTTCAATAAAGGACTGGCCGTTTACACCAACTTAGACGATAAACCTCATTATTTGCAGTTAGTAGGTGTCGTAGCCATGAACGATGCAGTAGAACACACGGCTGAATATCCTTACAAGGTAGGTGACTACTATTTGAGTACAGACGACATAGAGTTTGATGATGTCAATAAGGGTGATACACCAACCGTTGTTCTCTCAATATTGAACTCCAGCAAGAAGTCATACCGCCCAGAGTTGATGCACTTGCCCAAATACCTTACGGCACAGGCCGACCCTGCTGTGATCCGTCCAGGACGTGTGGGGCGCGTTTTGCTCACGCTTAATAGCAACGAGTTGCACACGATGGGACTGACGCAGACGAGCGTCTACTTAAGTCGCTTTATGGGCGACCGTGTGAGCAAGGAGACGGAAATCAACGTGTCGGCTACGCTCTTGCCCGACTTTATCGAAACGCCTTCAGGATTGGCCCTTGCCCCCGTAGCACAGTTGGATAGCACCCATATCACTTTACCTCCGTTGGGTAAGAAGAAGAAAGTGTCGGGCCAACTCTTGATACGCAATACGGGTAAAACACCGCTCGTTATCAACGCCTTACAGGTGTATAACCCTGGTATCAGCGTAAGTCTTAATAAACGCCGTATTGATCCAGGCCAGGACGAAAAGTTGAAAATAACGATCAATGCCAATACTACCTATTTTAAGGGCCGTCGTCGCGTGTTGCTCATCACCAACGACCCTGAACATTCGAAGATTGTAGTTGACGTTGTCGTACAGAAATAAAATAGACCACTATTTTAGCTGTGCAAAGTTTTGCCATTTCTAAAAATGTTTATAACTTTGCACCGCAAAATCGGAAAGTAGCGCAGTTGGTAGCGCACTACGTTCGGGACGTAGGGGTCGGGCGTTCGAGTCGCCTCTTTCCGACTTTAAAGCGAAACTTAGCGACTTTAAAGCGAAACTTAGTAATAGGTTTCGCTTTTTTTTATTGGAAGAAGGCAACCCATGAGCCAAATGTCGCCTCTTTCCGACTTTAAAGCGAGGCTTTACACAAGTCTCGCTTTTTTTATTGGAACTTTCTGACTTTAAAGCGAAACTTAGTAATAGGTTTCGCTTTTTTCGATGACGAGTGTGTACAATTTGAGCTACATTTTTGAGCATATCATTTACAGATTCGATTACATTTCTTTTTCGTAGCATAATCTTATCATAAAGTGGCATCAGCTTCTGTTTCATGTTTGAGCGAAGTCATGTAATAATATGAACACCCTTATCCCAAAGCCTGCCAAAAAGAGTTTGAGATATGTACCCTTTATCTGCATATAGTTTGCCGAATGCTTTGTCAGTCAATGCATTCATAACATCTACATCGCGATCATCTACACAGGCTCTCGTTAGGTTAAAGTTTGTTATCTCACCTTTTTCATTGCATAGCAGATGTAGTTTAAAATCGATGTACCACCCCATAGTACTTTTCCCTATAGTGGCAATATCCTTGAAAACTTTCATGCTGAAAAAACGTTTGTTGTGTATGACAGGTATGCATGTACTATCAACAAAACTAATGCCTGTACATTTACCAAACAATGCTAATTTCAAAAATATGGTCATTGCAACAAAACAACGAGATATGACTTCAATAAAACGGTTATACGAAAAAGTTTGTGGAAATAAACCTTTCCACAAAGTTTGTACGCATGAAAGATAATAGTGCTTAAAATTACGATAAGAATTAAAGTGAAAACATATCAGTATGGTGATGACTTCTGCATCAGACATCATACGCTTTCGTCGTCTTTTTTGTGTGCTACCATTATCTGAAAGTGCTTTTTTAGTATAGATTCAAGATAGAAGTGCAATCCAAGCAGCCCTTCTATCTTGAATCTATATTTGTTTTTTTGCGTTTCTTATCCCGAACTCGCGTTAATAGGGTAGCGGATATTATGGCTTATTATAAAAAAACAAGGTCGAGCAGCGAAATACCCGACCTCTTTTTTCCCTTTTATAGTGTTGGCAATGAGCCTTAGAGTCATTACCGGCACTTTTGTGATGCAAAAGTGCAGCTTTTATATGAAACTGCAAAATGATTTCACAAAAAGTTGTTCAATTATTCTCTATGCAACTGATTTAATCCACTGATGGATGACAAAATGTCTTCGACAACTGAGAATTTACTATACTTTGCAATCAGAGCATCAATCTCTTTTATTAAGTCATTATAACGATTTTCTGAGATTTGTTTCATCATAAACAAAACAACTCTTAAGGCACCATTTAAGTTTTGATTTTCACCTATGCCTTTTTTCATCGCCGGACCTTTACGAATGGATTTCTCAGGAGTAAAATCATACAGGACATTCCCATGGGCGCAGGTATTCCTGAGATCCTTAATAAGTTCGAGATAATTTTCAAAGGTGACTAATTTCTTCACTCCAAAATGGTTTGCAATCTGTAATTTCAAATTTTCATCCTTTATGGATTTGAAAAGATGAACCATCTCGCCTAATGTCATAAACTCTAAAGTCTTCCAGGCTGGAGCAAATTTATCATTGATATGATGCCTATGATGTAATTTAATAATCTGTATCTTATCCAATATAGACTGGTAAACTTTACTTTCAAAAGAACTTGCTTGTTGCCTACTTACAACCGAGGTGTCAACAAACCATGTAGGACTTTCTCTATAATGATTTGATATTATATAAACAACCTTTGTCCTGAAAGCTATCTCAATTCTACTAAGTGGTTTTAAGAGAATATTACGAAGGTTAAAGTCAAAGTAATACAGTTTTACTGCATCATCAAAATTAGTACCCTCCTTAAATAGATGGTCACGATGATGTTTGTCCGGATATGTCTGTTCAAATGGGAACCAGTAAAATCCCATACGAAAATAACCTACATCAAATAGAATCTCTTTTGCTTTTAGTTCATCTGATATAGTCATATTACGTCTACGAAGTAAAGATACTTGTTCATCGAGTGTTACTGCTTTTCTTCCCATACTGCAATATTACATATTTTATCTGATATGATAAACCTTTTCACCTGTATATTATCCTTATTAACGTGATTTCGGGATAATATTTCCATAAACAATGAATCATATGTTGTTCGACAAGAGTTTGTAAAGTGTATGTTATGTATGTTCTCGCGCTAAGCGACTATAAGTAGATATTCAAAGCATTCTGCTGCTGCCGACGCGGGGACGCGTCGCCCCCAGGTCAGGACGATAAATTACAGTATACCCACACGATTCGTTACAGAGCCGAAAATAAGATGCAACACATTTACAAAATTGTATAATGCGCTTTCTTTGCGAGCAGTGTACCTTTGCATTCAGAAAATACAACAACAAAACTATGCATAAGACAAAACGTTACTTTTTGACCGCTTCTGCCTTTGCACTGACCTATGCTGCACAAGCGCAGATGAGTGACACCGATTCGATTGCTCCACAAGAGAAGGAATTGAACCAAGCACAAGTGGTGGGGAAACGCAAATCTGTTTCACGTATGAGTGGCCCCGAAAATTCGCTGCTCATGACACGCACCGAATTGTTTAAAGCCGCTTGCTGCAATTTGGGCGAGAGCTTTACTACCAATCCCTCGGTCGATGTGAGCTATAGTGATGCCGCCACGGGAGCAAAGCAGATTAAGTTGCTCGGATTGGCTGGCACTTATGTGCAGATGTTGAGCGAAAATGTGCCCGACTTGCGCGGTGCTGCTTCGCCTTACGCTCTGGGTTATGTGCCGGGGCCTTGGATGCAGAGCATTCAAGTGTCGAAGGGAAGTGCTTCGGTGAAGAATGGCTACGAAAGTATCACGGGACAGATAAATGTGGAATATAAAAAGCCACAGGCCGATCCTTCTGTTGAGGTAAACCTTTTTGCAGACTCAAAGAGCCGCATTGAGGCAAACGTTGACGGTAACATTCATCTTGATAAGTCGAAGAAACTAAGTACAGGTGTTTTGGCGCATTATGAAGATAACTTTGGTCATCATGACGAAAATAACGATGGATTCTTAGATAAGCCTAAAGTGCGTCAAGGCAACGTGATGAACCGTTGGGCTTGGGTGAGCGATCGTTACATCTTTCAAGCTGCTATCAGTGGTCTGACGGAGAAGCGTGAGGGCGGACAGACCAACCATACTGCACATAATGTCGAAGGAGAACGTTATGGCATTGACATGGAGACAACACGCTTCAATGGCTTCGCCAAGAATGCTTTCATATTGAATAAAGAAAAAGGAACGAACTTGGCACTCATCCTTTCGGGTACGTATCATGACGCTGATGCTACGTATGGGCATCGTGTATATGATGTAACGCAAAAGACAGGGTATGCTTCGTTGCTCTTCGAAACGAATTTTACTGAGCAACACAGTATTTCGGCTGGCTTGAGCCTGAACCATGACTATTATAAGCAACACTATCGATTGACACATGATGTTAATGCGCCTTTGCAACAATGGAATGAAAAGGAAACGACCCCCGGTGCTTATGCTCAATACACTTTTAATTGGCACGACCAATGGGTGATAATGGCTGGACTCCGTGCCGACCACAGTTCGCAGTACGGCACGTTTGTTACCCCACGTTTCCACCTAAAGTATGCGCCCAATCATGTGTTCAACTTGCGACTCTCGGCAGGTAAGGGCTATCGTACGGTGCATGCTTTGGGCGAATATAACTACTTAATGGCCAGCAACCGCACGTTAACGATTGATAAGTTAAACCAAGAGGCAGCGTGGAACTATGGGCTAAGTACCAACTTGAAGTTGCGCGTGGGCGGTCATATACTCGACATCAATGCCGACTATTACTTCACCGACTTCAAGGAACAAACAGTAGTAGACTATGACGCAGATGCTGCACACATCTATTTACGCAACCTGAATGGCAAACGTTCTTATTCACATACCGTGCAAGTTGATGCCTCTTATCCCTTGTTCCGAGGCATGACGCTCACGGCAGCCTATCGTTATAATTTTGTTCGACAGTTTACGGATGGTCGCATGCAAGAGAAACCCTTGACTAGTCGATACAAAGGCCTGCTTACGGCTTCTTATAAGACACCGCTCGAACTTTGGCAGTTCGACCTTACGGCCCAACTCAATGGCGGAGGCCGCTTAATCAATAATGGCGAGGCTGGTGCTCCTACCCACTTCTCACCCTATGGCCAGTTGAATGCTCAAGTGACGCGCTGGTTCCGTCATTGCAGTGTGTATGTGGGTGGTGAAAACTTGACCAATTATAAGCAGAAGAATCCTATATTGCATGCCGAACACCCTTGGAGTGAACGCTTTGATGCCACACAAGTGTGGGGTCCCGTACATGGTGCCATGGTGTATGCAGGTGTACGTGTGAACTATTGATAATAAGTAGGCAAATGCGGAGGAAATGTGCAAATGTGTAAATGTGCGAATGTGCAAATTGTCGCCTTTTTATAGCATAATTTTATAAATGCCGAAAGGTTATGAAATTATTTAGGTGGATTCTCAACATAATGCAACTTTATAACCTCATAACCTCCAAACTACAAACCAAAACGAGAATAAAATATGACAACCAAAAAATATCCCGTTCGTGGCATGAGTTGCGCCTCATGTTCTGCTCATGTAGATAAGGCACTGCATGGTGTGGAGGGCGTAAATGAAGTAAACGTCAACTTAGCCACCAATACGGCAAAGATTAGCTATGACGAGACGGTCTGTTCGCCTACTGATTTAGCAGAAGCCGTCAGTCGCATGGGCTTTGAACTGTTGATAAATGAGGAGATAACAGAGGCTTCTTCCTCACAATCCTCTTCTTCGGCTGAGGCTGCAGCGCAAACTGAAGGGTATAACGAACTCAAACGTATGGCTTGGGGCGCTTTAGCCGTGGCTGTGCCTTTATTAATATTGAGTTTAGTGCCACATTTGTTCGCGGGACAAGAGGTAGCTCTCTTCTTCTTAGCATCATTCTCTTTATATAAGTACGGCCGCCTCTTCTATCGTTCGGCCTTTAAGTTGCTCAAGCATGGCACGTCTAATATGGATACGTTGGTGGCACTCAGCATCACCGTGTCATACCTATATAGTTGTGTAAACCTCTTCTTCCCGCAACTCTTCACAGCACATGGCATGCAGCCGCAACTTTATTTCGATAGTGTAGGTGTCATCACCGCTTTCATCTTGTTAGGTCGCCTGCTCGAAGCACGTGCTAAGGGACGCACCACGAAAGCCATAAAGAGTCTGATAGGTTTGCAGCCTAAACAAGTTACGGTCATCTTTCCGAATGGCACGCAATACGTTAAAGCCATTGACGATATAAAGGTAGGCGATGTGTTATTGGCTCGTCCCGGAGAACGCATTGCCGCTGATGGAATAGTGGTAAGTGGAAGTTCCAATGTAGACGAAAGCATGATAACGGGCGAACCCATAGCGGTGCAAAAGAGCCAAGGCTTGTCACTCACAGCAGGTACGATTAATCAAAATGGCACTTTACACTATCGGGCGCAGCGCATTAAGGGCGACACGTTGTTGGGACAAATTATCAGTATGGTGCAAGACGCACAAGGTAGCAAAGTGCCTATACAACATTTGGTCGATCGCATAGCAGCCGTATTTGTGCCTACTATTATAGGTATAGCCTTGTTGAGCTTGATAGCGTGGTTTGTACTCTCGCCCACAAACGGACTGACGCATGGCCTTGTAGCTATGGTGTCAGTGTTAGTAATCGCTTGTCCGTGTTCGTTAGGATTGGCCACTCCTACAGCTATTATAGTGGGCATTGGCCGAGGCGCTTCGCAAGGCATATTAATCAAAGATGCCAGTTGCTTGCAGGCAGCGCGCCACATTGATACCGTGGTGTTAGACAAAACGGGTACAATCACCACAGGCCACCCTTACGTGGCCGATCAATATTTTAAGGGCGATGCTGCTCACGTTCGTTCCGTGCTGAAAACTATCGAGCAAGAGTCCGAACACCCTTTGGCGAAGGCTATCTGTGATGCGATGCACAGTTCGCCTACGCTAAAAGCTTACCATGTTGAGAAGTTAGACCAAGGAGGCATTCAAGGTGAGGTAGAAGGTGAAACCTATACGATTGGCAACATAACCCTTATTCAACAAAAAGGCTGTATCTTTACACCGAATGAAGAGAAACTTATCGCTCAATGGGCTGAACGGGCTTACACCTTAGTCTGTATGACAAAGGACACGGAATTGGTAGCTTTGCTCGCCATTTGTGATGAGATAAAGTCTACTTCAGCGCAAGCTATCCATGCATTGCACGAAATGGGTATCACCACCTATATGCTAACGGGCGATAACGAGCAGTCAGCACGTACCGTAGCTAATGAAGTAGGCGTGCGCCATTACAAGGCACAGATGTTGCCTACGACTAAAGCCGAGTTTGTAAGCCAACAGCAAAAGCAGGGCCATCGCGTAGCCATGGTCGGTGACGGCATTAACGATAGTGCTGCTTTAGCCCAAGCGGATTTGAGTATCGCCATGGGGCGGGGGAGTGACACGGCTATTAATTCGGCTATGATTACCTTGTTGAGTTCCGACCTACAACGCTTGCCCGATGCCATACGGCTCTCATCGCAGACGATACGCACCATTCACGAAAATCTCTTTTGGGCTTTCTTCTACAACGTGGTGAGTGTGCCCATTGCTGCAGGAGTGCTCTATCCGATTTGTGGCTTCATGCTCAATCCGATGATAGCGGGTGCTGCCATGGCATTGAGTAGTGTGAGCGTGGTGTGTAACTCTTTACGACTTTCAATTAAAAGATAAAAACTAACATAAAAGCTTACGAAACAATGAAGAAGTTACTTTCATTCCTTTTTATGTGCCTAATGGCCACCACTGTGGCTTTGGCTAAGGACATTAAGACGGTGGTTGTAACCACTCAACCGCAAATGCATTGCGAGAACTGTGAGAAGAAAATTAAGAAGAACCTTCGCTTTGAGCGTGGTGTGAAGGACATCATAACGAGTGTGCCTGACCAAACGGTCACGATCAAGTACGATGCCGATAAGACTACGGTTGAAAAGCTTCTAAAGGCCTTCGAAAAGTTTGGCTATACCGCTCGTCAACTCAAGAAGGACGAAAAGGTAGAGCCCAACGGCAGTAGCAGCGCTTGCGAGATGTAAACGGATACGAAATGATAGGTGGTCTTCTCCCCCTAACTCCCTCCCTGGTCGGGGAAGAGGTTAGGGGGAGAAGTCGTCAAATTGCAGTTTGTCGAAATACTATTCTTCTTTCCATTCCTCATCCAACCTCTTTTCCCAAAGGTAGTGGCGTGTTTCTTTTACGACTACCCCCGTGAGCAGCAAGACGGATAGAATATTAGGAAAAGCCATGAGTGCGTTAAACGTATCACCTAAGTTCCATACCAAGTTAATAGCTGTGATTGACCCAATAAAGGTGGCCGTAATCCACAGTACGCGATAAACGTAACGCGCCTTGCGACCAAATATGTACTCTAATGCTTTCTCACCTAAATAGCTCCAACCTAAAATAGTGCTGAATGAGAAGGTGACAATTCCCATGGTTAATACAAATGGACCGAAAGTGGGAATCTGTCCGAAAGCCACCTTGGTAAGTCGTGCTCCAGCAGTGGAGTCAATAGAAGGGTCGGCCATGATAGAACTTACTAACACCAAACCAGTTATAGCACAAATAACCACCGTGTCCCAAAAAGGCGAGGTCGAACTCACCATGGCTTGACGTACAGGGTTGCGCGTGCGAGCTGCTGCTGCTACGATAGGGGCAGAACCAAGTCCAGATTCGTTTGAAAAGAGACCACGCGCTATGCCATAACGCATAGCAGTCATGATTGTAGATCCTACAAATCCGCCTGTGGCGGCTTGAGGATTAAACGCATCGGTTACGATTACTTTGAGAGCAGGCCAAATAAAACTATGATTGACTCCCAAAATCCATAGACAACCGCCTATATAAAACAGGGCCATAAAGGGGACTAACCCCTCACATACTTTGGCAATTCCTTTTACACCAAACATAATCACCGCACAAGTGGTAAGGGCTATGGTTATACCTGTGGCAAGGGGAGGAATGTGATACCCCTCGTTGAGCATCATAGATATGGAATTGCACTGTATCATGTTGCCGATAAAGAAGGAGGCAACGACTGTGCAGAATGCAAATATGAGTCCCAACCACCTACATCCTAACCCACGCTCAAGTGCATACATAGGACCACCCAACATCTTGCCATCGGACGTGTGTACACGGTATTTTATGGCCAAAAGTCCTTCTGCATACTTTGTGGAAATGCCCAGCACACCCGTCATCCAACACCAGAACACGGCTCCTGGACCTCCCATCGTTACAGCCGTGGCTACGCCGATAATGTTCCCTGTACCAATTGTGCCTGCTAAACTCGTAGCAAGTGCTGAGAATTGGCTTACGTCGCCAGTTGAACCTTTGTCGCGTTGTAGGCTGAGGCGAATGGCCTTAAATATATATCGTTGCGGAAATCGTAGCCGAATCGTTAAGTAAAGGTGAGTGCCTAATAATAATATAATCATAGGTGCTCCCCATAGATAGCTATTTATGAAGGTAAGAAAATTGTTTAATTCAGTCATTTGTGATTAAAATAAGAGCTATTGTTGACAAACTGTAAGGTATTTATGCGTGTATGGTAGCATATTAGTAGCAATAAGCGAGAGCAAAAGTATTATTTTTTTTGCATTTAGGTATTGTTAGCGTAAATAAACATTTAAAAAACGTTTTAAAAGGCTCATTTTTTTCCCGAAAAGCGTGTTTTTTGAGTAAAAATACTTGTAAATCAGAAAAAAACCGTACATTTGCAGCCGATTTAGAGTCCAACGGGGCTAAAGCAAGAGGCTGCGGGTGCAGTCCGCCTCCTGGAAAAATCCGTTTATACATATAATTAACAAAATGTACGCAATCGTAGAGATTAACGGTCAGCAGTTCAAGGCTGAAGAAGGCAAGAAGCTTTTCGTTAACCACATCAGTGGTGCCGAAAACGGCCAGACTGTTGAATTTAACAACGTGTTGTTGATTGACAACAACGGCGAAGTAAAGGTTGGTGTTCCTACTGTAGAGGGCGCTAAGGTAGTATGCGAAGTAGTATCTTCACTCGTTAAGGGTGACAAGGTGCTCGTTTTCCACAAGAAGCGTCGCAAGGGCTATCGCAAGCTCAATGGCTATCGCCATCAGTTCACTGAAGTGACAATCAAGAACGTAATTGCTTAATCATTAAAAAGTTTTAGAAGAAATGGCACATAAGAAAGGTGTAGGTAGTTCTAAGAACGGTCGTGAATCAGCTTCACAACGATTAGGCGTTAAGATTTGGGGTGGTCAAACTTGCGTTGCTGGCAACATCATCGTTCGCCAACGCGGTACTGTTCACTATCCTGGTAAAAACGTAGGTATGGGTAAGGATCACACTCTCTTCGCTCTCGTTGATGGTGTTGTAACTTTCCACCGCGGTCAGCGTGACCGTAGCGTAGTTTCTGTTGAAGAAGCTAATGCTTAACGCATAAGAAAAGACTACTTACTGAAAAAACAGTTAAGAAGCACAAAGCTCGTCCAAGCATAACGCTTGGATGAGCTTTTTTTTGATTTTAGCTGATTAAGTAAGTGGTGATAAACTGCAATTTATCTGCCTAATTGGGGGGCGCGCCCTCACCTGGGGGCGACGCGTCCCCGCGTCGGCATTGCCAACTTGGGGTTCGATGCCCCAAGCTGGCAATACTTGA
>ENA-UEYI01002863-UEYI01002863.1-human-gut-metagenome-genome-assembly--contig:-NODE-2863-length-11182-cov-2.590095_pt1 | contig 11182 bp, 6 predicted proteins | sample MGYA00242900_ERZ507916 | MGnify/ENA primary metagenome ERZ507916 (study PRJEB26167, sample SAMN06115521) | human gut metagenome | host: Homo sapiens | place: China:Chongqing | collected 2015-09-02...
TTGACGGCGGCGTCATAGTAGGGCCTGACCGCCTCGAGCGTCTCCACAAGGCCGGTCTCCGGCCCGACGATCTGCCCGTTCGGCAGGACGCCGCCGGGGCGGATGGCGTTGCGCAGACGGATCTCCAGTGGCGAAATGCCGACCTTGTCGGCCATTTCGTTCAGCAGCGTCTCGACCGCGAAGCAGGTCTGCGTGACGCCAAAGCCGCGGAACGCGCCCGCGGGCGGATTGTTGGTGTAGTAGGCGGTGCCTTCGATCTCAAAATTCTCGTAGGCGTAGGGGCCGGCGGCGTGCGTACACGCGCGCTCGAGCACCGGGCCGCCGAGCGAGGCGAACGCGCCGGTGTCGGACGCGACCTTGGCGCGGACGCCCTGGATGATGCCGTTTTCGTCGCAGCCCATCGTGAAATCCATCCAGAATGGGTGCCGCTTCGGATGGATGAGCAGCGATTCGGCGCGGCTGAGCTTCACCTTGACCGGCAGGCCCGTCACGTAGGTGATGAGCGCGGCGTGGTGCTGCACGGACATGTCCTCCTTGCCGCCGAAGCCGCCGCCGACGAGCTGGTTCTGCACCTTGATCTTCTTTGAGCCGAGCAGCAGCGAGCATTCATGCAGCGTGGTGTGCGCCGACTGGTCGGTCGTCAGGAGCATCACGTCGCCGTCGAGGTCACGGTAGGCGACGGCGCATTCCGGCTCCAGGAAGGCGTGCTCAGTCCACGGCGTTTCAAAATGCTGCGAAATGACGTATTTGGACTTCGCGATCGCGCCCGCCGCGTCGCCGCGGGAAACGTGGCGCACGGCCTGCACGTTCGTGCCCTCTTCATCGAAGACGTGGGGCGCGTCCTCCGCGGCGGCCTCCCAGGGGTTATGTACCGCGGGGAGCACCTCATAGTCGACCTTGACGAGCTTTTTCGCCTTTTCCAGCGTCTCCGGATCCTGCGCCACGACGAGACAGATCGCGTCGCCGAGATAGTGCGTCAGACCGCCGACTGGGATGAGCGTATACTGGTCGTGCTTGATGTGGCCGACTTTGTTCTCGCCGGGGATGTCCTCGGCGGTCAGCACGGCGTAGACGCCCGGCATGGCCAGCGCCTTGCTCGCGTCGATGGCCTTGACGCGAGCGCGCGCATATTTCGCACGGACGGCGGAGCCATAGGTCATGTTGGGGACGTACCAGTCGTCGGGATATTTGCCCGTGCCGAGGACCTTTTCCTCGACGTCGAGCCGGTGGACGCTCGAGCCGACCTTCCAGTCGTTCTCGCTCGGCTCCGGGATGACGCCCTCGCGCTTCAGCTTCGCCGCGAGCTTCACGGCGGCGATGTTCTTCACATAGCCCGTGCAGCGGCAGTAGTTGTTGCGCAGTGCGTTTTTGATCTCTTTTTCGTTGGGGTACGGGTTTTGATCGAGCAACGCCTTCGTGCAGATGACCATGCCGGGAATGCAGAAACCGCACTGCACGGCCCCGGCCTCGCCGTAGGCGTAGGTGTAGAGCTTCTTTTCCTCGTCCGTCAGGCCCTCGACGGTCAGGATGTGACGGCCTTCGAGCGCATCGGTGGACGGCGTGCAGGCCCGGCAGGGCTCGCCGTCGATCAGAACGGTACACGCGCCGCACGCGCCCTCGCTGCATCCGTCCTTGACGCTCGTCAGGTGCAGCTCGTCGCGCAGATAGCGCAGCAGCTTTTGATTTTTTGGGACATTGACTTCGGTTCCATTGACAAAAAACACAGCCATGGGACTTCTCTCCTTTTCCGCGGGAACGCGCAGGTTCTGAATCCATTATACTGTTTTTTCAGAACGCTTGCAACAAAAGTACCAGAAATTTTCGTTTGGCGCGCTCGTATTTGTTCGATAATATCAAAAAATCGTGAAAAGCGTAACTTTTCACGATCTTCGTTATTCTTATGAAAATACCACGTATCGGACTCACAGTTGCTGATCGTCCTCTGACGCAGCGCGGAGCCGGTGGTTCGCGCTGAGGAAGAACACGAGCACGAAGGCGTAGAACGCCGCGGTCATCCAGGGCGAGTCGACGCTGAGCGAAAAATCCCAGAAGCCGTGCAGCAGCACGGGGACGAGAATGCTCTCGCGCAGAAAGCGGTCGCGCAGGAACCCTTCGCCCTCGCGCTCGGCGCGCTTGGCCTCGCCGAGGTAGATGCCCATGTAGACCGCAAAGAAGAAATGCCCCGGCACGGACAGCAGCGCCCGCGATACCGCCACCGACAGGCCGTACTGCGTAACATAGAGGATGTTTTCCAGCGCGGCGAAGCCCAGCGCGGAGAACACGCAGTAGACCACCGCGTCGAACCGGTAGTCGAACGCGGGATGGTTCCAGGCAAAGCGCCGTACCGGCCATCTCTTGCAGAGCTCTTCCACGAGTGCCACGGCGATGAAGTTCTCCAGCAGGAGATATGCCAGCTCGCTGCGGGGTGCGAGAAGACCGAGCAGATAGAGCAGGCCAGCCTCGGCGGCGCTTGCCACGACACCGGAGAGCGCGCCGGCAATCACCAGCTTCACTAGCAGCGGGCGCGGCTCCTTTTCAATTTTGTCGAGCTTGTAGACGCGGATGAGCAGGATGATGGCCGGCAGCAGCGCGGCCAGCAGCAAAACAGGGTTCATAATGGCCTCCGTTTCAGAGCAATGGAGAGAACAGCTTCAGCAGGGTTTGCAGCAGACGCTGGCCGGGCCGGGTACGCTTGCAGGCGGCGTAGGTGATCTCCACGCATTTGGGGAACGTGTCCTCAAAGTCGGCGTGGATGTCTTTGATCGCGGAGGCCCCGCAGAGGTAGACGCCGTCTTCAAAGTGGAGATAGAGGCTGCGGAAATCGAGGTTGACCGTGCCGACAAGGGCAAATTTTCCGTCGGCCAGCGCAAGCTTCGAATGGACGAAGCCGGGCGTGTATTCGTAGATGTGGACGCCTGCAGCGGTAAGCGCTTCGTAATTTGCACGTGTGACCGTGTGGACGTACCACTTGTCCGGCACGCCGGGCGTCACGATGCGGACGTCGATGCCGGTCTTCGCGGCGGTGCAGAGCGCGGAGAGCATCTCATCGTCGAGGATGAGATAGGGCGTCATCAGCCAGACGTAGTTCCGCGCGGAGCGGATGAGGCTCTGGTACATGCTCGCGCCGACGTTTTCCTGGTCGAGCGGGCTGTCGGCAAACGGCTGCAAAAACCCGTCGGACGGGACGGCGGCATCCTGCGGGCGGAAGACGGAGATGTCCTCGGTGCTGCGGTCGACATAGCCCCAGAACGCGAGGAAGATCGCGGTCATCGACCAGGCGGCCTCGCCCCGGACGAGCACGGCGCAGTCCTTCCAGTGGCCGTGTGGGTGCGTGAGGTTGATGTATTCGTCGGCCAGATTGACGCCGCCGGTGAAGGCGGCCTTGCCGTCGATGATCATGAGCTTGCGGTGGTCGCGGTTGTTCATCCGCCCGTTCAATACCGGCAGATAGGGGTTGACCGCGTGGGCGCGGATGCCGGATTCGCCGAGCTTTTTCGCATAGCCCATCGGCAGCCGCGTGATGCAGCCGAAGTCGTCGTAGAGCACGCGGACGTCCAGTCCGGCGGCGGCCTTGCGCTTCAGGATGTCCAGGATCCGGCCCCACATCTCGCCGTTGCCGATGATGAAAAACTCGAGGAAGATATAGTGCTCGGCTTTCTCGAGCTCCTCCAGCATCGCGGCAAAGCACGCCTCGCCGCCGGGAAAATACTCCGCCGAGGAGGACTCATAGGCCGGATAGTGCGCACAGGCGAAGAGATAGCGGGCATGGTTGTAGGCCTCGTCCTGCCTGGCGCGGATGCGGGAGAGGACGGCGGAGTCCTGCGTGAGGGCATTGGGGGTCACGCGCTCGATGCCGGCCATCGCCTCGGCGACGAGACCTTCGATATCGAGCACAGCCTCCGCTTCCTCTACGGCGTCGATGCGGGGCCGCGTGCGGGGGTGGCGCGGCGTGAACACCGTGCAGCAGTCCTCGTAGGGCAGCGTGGAGAGCTCAAACGTGCCGATCTTGCGGGAGAGGCGGACGATCTCTTCCTTGTCAAAGCCGATGAGGGGGCGCAGCACGGGCAGACGCGTGACGGCCTCGGTGCAGCCGAGCGCTTCCATCGTCTGCGAGGCGACCTGACCGAGATTTTCGCCCGTGACGAGCGCCTTGGCACCGTTTCGGTCGGCGACCTCCTGCGCGATGCGCATCATAAACCGGCGCATGATGAGCGTGAAATATTCCTCGGGGCACTTGTCGCGGATCTCGGTCTGGATGTGCGTGAACGGCACGACCTCCACGGTGAGCCGCCCGCAGTAGGCGGTGAGCTCCTTGGCAAGATCGAGCACCTTCTGCTTGGCCAGCTCCGAGGTGTACGGGAACGAGAAGAAATGCACCGGGATCATATGTACGCCGCGCTTGGCGATCATATACGTCGATACCGGCGAATCGATGCCGCCGGAGAGGAGCGTTACCGCCGTGCCGCCGCAGCCGACGGGCAGACCGCCCGCGCCGGGCAGCGGGGGACGGTGGATGTAGGCGGCGCGCTCGCGCACCTCCACGTGCACGGTGAGCTCGGGGTTGTGAACGTCCACGGCGGTTTCCGGGAACGCCTCGGCAAGCTCGCCGCCGACGTACTGACTGACTTCGATGGAGGTCATCGGAAAGGCCTTGTCCGCGCGGCGCGTTTCGACCTTGAAGCTCCCGGCTTCGCGCATGGCCTCGGCCATGTACTCGATGGCTTTCTGCGCCATCGCTTCGGGCGTTTTGTCGCACGCGGCGGCACGCACCACGGCGGCGATGCCGAACACCTTCGTCATGGCCTGCTGCGTTTCGTCCATATCGATGTCGTCCGACTTCGGCTCCACATAGATCGTGGACTGCGTGCACGTTACGTCAAACTCGCCGAGCGAGCGCAGACGGCGCTTCACGTTGGAGATGAGCTTCTGCTCAAAGTATTTCTTGTTCAGACCCTTGAGGACGATCTCGCCCTGCTTGAGAAGAATGATGTCCTGCATATTGACCTCACACATATTGTAATAGCTCCGCCGGGGCACTTATGACCCCCAGCGCGGCGCAGTTCTCTAATCTGTCACGGTCCCAGTATCCCCAGTCGCAGAGGACGCAGGGAAGCGAGGCGTTTTTCGCCGTTTCGCTGTCCACGCCGGAATCGCCGACATAGAGCGCGCGGGACGGATCGACGCCGAGCGCTTTGAGCGCATCGTACACCGCGTCGGTCGCGGGCTTTGTGGGGCGGCCCGGCTTCCGACCTTCAACGTGGGAAATTCTTTCGCCGAAAAACTTTTGCAGCATCGGCGCGGCGTCGGTATGGTCCTTGTTCGTGACGCACGCGGTGCGGATGCCGCGTTCATGCAGCGCGTCCAGAAGCTCCGGGATGCCCGCGTAGGGCGTCACATGCTCCTGCGCGTGGGCGGCGTAGAGCCTGGCGTAGACAGCGAGCGTATCGTCAATGAGCGCTTCCTGCCCCGGGCCGAGCGCGCGGGTGATGAGCATTTTCGCGCCGTTGCCGACCATGGAGCGGATCTCCGTGACCGTCCGTTCCGGGCGGCGCATTTCGCGCAGCGCGCCGTTGACGGCCGCGGCAATGTCGGCAAGCGTATATAATAGCGTTCCGTCCAGATCGAAGAGGACGGCATCGAATCGGTTCATGGCGTGGCCTCCGGGGTGGAAGAGATGAGAAAATCGTAGGTACGGTACTGCACGGCCTCGGCGATGTGCTCGGGCGCGATGTCTTTCGCCCCGGCGAGATCGGCGATCGTGCGCGCGACGCGGAGTATGCGGTCGTAGCTTCGCGCCGTGAGACCGAGCGCGTGGAAGGCGTCCTTCATGAGCGCGTCGCCCTCGGGCGTGAGAGAGCAGTAGCGCTCCATATCGCGCGGGGACATATTGGCGTTGGACACCGTGCCGGAGGAAAAGCGCTTTCGCTGTACCTCCCGCGCGCGGTTGACGCGCTGCCGGATGGTTTCGGAGCTCTCGCCGTCCGGACGGCGGCGCAGCTCATCGTAGGCGAGCGCGGGGACTTCTACAATGATGTCGATCCGGTCCATGAGCGGGCCGGAGAGCTTGGCGTGGTAGGCGCGGACGGACTTTTCGCTGCACCGGCAGCGGCCGCCCGGCTGCCCGTACCAGCCGCATTTGCAGGGGTTCATCGCGCACACGAGCATGAACCGGCTGGGGTATACCGCGGTTCCGGCGGCGCGAGAAACGGTCACGACGCCGTCCTCGAGCGGCTGACGCATGACCTCGAGCACGTCCCGGTGGTATTCGGGCAGCTCGTCGAGAAACAGCACGCCGTTGTGCGCGAGCGATACCTCGCCCGGCTGGAGCTGCGCCCCGCCCGCCATCGCGGCGGCGGAGAGCGTGTGGTGCGGCGCGCGGAAGGGGCGCTGGCGCAGTATGGGGCGCTTTTCGTCCGTCAGACCGCAGACGCTCCAGATACCGGTGGACTCCATCGTCTCCTCGCGGCTCATGTCCGGCAGTATGCCGGGGAGACGCTTGGCGAGCATCGATTTGCCCGAACCCGGCGGCCCGACCATGAGCACATTGTGCCCGCCCGCGGCGGCGACTTCGAGCGCGCGCTTGACGTTTTCCTGCCCCTTCACCTCGGCATAGTCGGGGAAGAGCAGCTCTTCCTCGCTCGGCATGGGCGGCTCGGCGGGGGTGATCTTCTTCTCGCCTGCGAGATGCGCCAAAAGCTCCGGGACGGTATGTACGGGATAGACGGTGAGATGGTCGGCGTACGCCGCCTCGCGCGCGTTGCCCGCGGGGATGTACAGCTCCCGGATGCCCGCCTTTTCCGCGGCGAGCGCCATCGGGAGCGCGCCGCGCACCGGGCGCACCTCGCCCGAGAGGGAGAGCTCGCCGATCACGGCGGCGTCCGGCGGCAGAGGCCTGGCCTGCCCGGAGGCGATGAGAATGCCGAGCAGGATCGGGAGATCGTATACGGTGCCGGCCTTTTTCCGGTCGGCGGGCGCGAGATTCACGGTGACGCGGCTGACGGGAAAGTCGAGACCGCAATTCTTCACCGAGGCGCGCACGCGCTCGCGCGCCTCCTTCACGGCGGCGTCGGGCAGGCCGACAAGGTCAAACTGCGGCAGCCCTCCGGAGAGAAAGATCTCCGCCGAGACTTCATAGCCGCCGATGCCCTGCAAGCCGAGCGAGCGTATTTTCGCAACCATATCCCCGCCGCCTTTCTTAAAAATCGAATCGGGAACGCTTATCCGCGGATGGCCTGCGCCCTGCGGCGCGGCGCGAGCGCGGCGTTGATCTTCGCCGCGGCTTCCGCCGGGGTGAGCTTTTCCTGCGTGCCCGCGGCCATGTCCTTGAGCGATACGACGCCCGCGGCGGCCTCGTCGCCGCCGATGATGAGCGCGAACGGAATGCCGGATTTATCCGCAAAGCCGATCTTCTGCTTGAACTTGCGGTTTTCAAAATAGATCTGCGTTTTGACGCCCTCGGCGCGCAGCGCCGTTGCGGTCTCCACGGCAAACGCCATGCAGTCTGTGTCCATCGGGATAACGACGGCCTCGGCGGGGGCGGTGAGGATGTCCTTGGAGAGCATGTCCTGCTCCTGCAGCACATAGAAAAGGCGCGTCACGCCGATGGAGATGCCGACGCCGGGGAGCGTGCGGTCGGTGTAGTACCCGGCAAGATTGTCGTACCGCCCGCCGGAGCAGACCGAGCCGATCTCCGGGTGGTCGGTCATCACGGTCTCGTACACCGTGCCGGTGTAGTAGTCGAGCCCGCGCGCGATCGTGAGATCGATCTCAAAATTCTCCGCCGGAACGCCGAACGAGCCGACGTACTCCACGACGGTGGCGAGCTCGTGCAGACCGAGATCGAACGTCTCGTTCTTTCCCTCGTACCGGCGCAGGAAGGCAAGCTTATCCGCGCTCGTACCGGGCACGGAGATGAACTCGAGGACTTTATCCGCGGTCTCCGGCTCGACGGCGAACTCGTCCGTGAGCACGGCGCGGACCTTGTCGGGGCCGATCTTGTCGAGCTTATCGATCGTGCGCATCACGTCGCCGGATTTCTCCGTCAGCCCGAGCAGAGCGAAAAAGCCGTTCAGGACCTTGCGGTTGTTCACGCGGATACGGAAGTTTTTGAGTCCGAGCGCGTTGAACGTGCGGTAAATGACGGCGGGAATCTCGGCCTCGTTCATAATGTCGAGCTTGCCGTCGCCGATGATGTCGATATCCGCCTGATAAAACTCGCGGAAGCGGCCGCGCTGGGCGCGCTCGCCGCGGTAGACCTTGCCGATCTGGTAGCGGCGGAAGGGGAATGTCAGCTCGTTGGCGTGCAGCGCGACGTACTTTGCAAGCGGCACGGTGAGATCAAAGCGGAGGGCAAGATCGCTGTCGCCCTTCGTGAAGCGGTAGATCTGCTTTTCGGTCTCGCCGCCGCCCTTGGCGAGAAGCACGTCGGCGCTCTCGATGACGGGCGTGTCGAGCGGCGTGAAGCCGTAGAGAGCATAGCTCTCGCGCAGCGTCGCCATGACGCGCTGCATTTTCTTCTGGTCTTCCGGCAGAAGCTCCATGAAGCCGGAGAGCGTGTGCGGTCGGATCTGGGCCATGGGGGAATCCTCCTTTGAATAGAGAATGGATAGCTGGCCGCTGCCGGCTATCCATTCCTCGGAAAAGTTGTAGGGTGTTTTTATTTTTTCTTCGGGTTGACGATATCGCGCCAGTCCAGATCGCCCCGGCGGAGACCCTGCACGAGCACCTCGGCGGTGGCGACGTTGGAAGCGAAGGGAATGCTGTGCTGGTCGCACAGGCGGGCGATGGCGTCCACGTCCTTCGTATTGGCCTTCGGGTCGCAGAAGAAGAGCACGAGGTCGATCTCGTTGTAGGCAATGCGCGCGCCGATCTGCTGCGCGCCGCCCTGCGTGCAGGGCAGATACAGCGTGACCGGCAGCCCCGTCGCCTCGGAAACTGGACCCGAAGCTACTTGTTGCCGTCATGGGCGAGAAGAGCGATATGCCTGCTTTGGCACCTCCGTATATTTTTGATGATTTGGGCAGATAAAACCTTTTAAATTATAACCGCAAAAAGCGCTATTTGCAACGAAAATTTCGGATTATTTCAGCAGAGAATACGCATTTTCCACGGTGTTGGCGCTGGACTGGAACGTGAAGTAATAATCCACGATCTTTCGCGCGACCGGCGAGAGCGTGGCGCCCGCGCCGCCTTTTTCCACAGCGATCGCGATGGCGATCTCGGGGTTATCACCATAGGGGGCGTAGAGAATGAACATGGCGTTGTTGACGAGACCTTCGCCGCGCTGCGCCGTACCGGTTTTGGCGGCGGCGACGATGCTGCTGTCGAGCCAATGCTCCTTGAGCGTGCTCGCGGCGTCATAGAGCACGCCGTACATGCCGTACTGGATGTAGCCGAAGATCTCGGGATCGATATCAAGCTTGCTGAGCACTTCCGTTTCACGCTGGAAGAGCGTTTTGGAGTAATCGTAGCTGCGCACTTCCTTGAGAATGGAGGCGCTGTAGCGCGTGCCGCCGTTGGCGATGGCCGCGCAATACTCCGCCATCTGCAGCGGCGTGAATTCGGTGAACGACTGGCCGATGGCGCTCTGCAGCGTATCGCCCTGGAACCAGGAGATACCGGTGTACTGTTCCTTGAAGCTCTGGGTGGACATCTGGCCGGTGACCTCGGGCAGCTCGATGCCGGTGTGCTCGCCGAGACCGTAGAGCTTGGCGTAGTATGCCATCTTGTCGATGCCGAGCTCGTCGCCGAAATAGTAGAAGAAGTAGTTGCAGGAGTAGGTGATCGCCTGCACGACGTTGATCTCGCCGTGGGTGTATTTGTAGGTCGAGTAGATCCAGCACTCGGGGGCGTAGCCGTCGTCGATGTACTTGGTGAACTGACCTTCGGTCTTCAGCGTGCGCGTCGGGGAAATGATGCCCTCGGCGAGCAGCGCCGTAGCGGTGCAGGGCTTGAACGTGGAGCCGGGGGCGTAAACGCCCATGAGCGCGCGGTTATAGAGCGGGGCGTTCTCGTCCGCGACGAGCGTTTCGTAATTATCCAGCATCGTGGCGGCGTCGTAGGTCGGATAGCTCACGAGCGCGAGCGGCTCGCCGGTATCGACCTTCACGACGCGCAGCGCGCCGCCGGAGATCATTTCGGTGCTCTCGGTGCCGTACATTTCGGCTTCCGCAATGATGCGGGCGCGATCTTCGTTGATCGACTCGATGTGCGCGGCGAGCGCCTCCTCGCACACCTCCTGCAGGCCGATGTCCAGCGTCAGATAGACATGCCCGCCGGGCTGCGGCTCCTTGGTGTACTTGGTGCGGAGCGTGACGCCATCGAGATTGGAGTAGACCTCCGCTTCACCGTCCACGCCGTGGAGATATTCCTCAAAGGCGTATTCCACGCCGTCCTTGCCGACGTAGGCGTCGAGTGAGTAGTCCTTGTTGGCGTAGGTCGCCCATTCCTCCGCCGTCAGCTTGCCGGTGTAGCCGAGCAGGTGGGCGGCGTACTGCGTTTTGTATTCGCGCACATAGGACGAGGAGAGCTCAAAGCCGGGGATGTCCTGCTCCATGAGATAGGTGAGCAGCGGCATCGAAACGTCCTCGGCGAAAACGTAGGGCGTGGTGTTGATGTTGAAGCGGTCGTTGATCTCGTACCGGACGCCGACGATGCGCCGGGCGTCCTCGGCGTTATACTCGCTGCCGACGCTGTAGCGCGTGCGCATCGCCGCGAGGATCTCCACGGCGCTGGAGTCGAGCGGCATGTCGTTCGCCTTGAGCCAGGCGTCGAGCATGCTCTTCTGCAGCGTGTCCATCTCGGTGAACTCGAAGGGCGGGGCCTTCGTGATGGGCAGCGTGTCGGTATAGGTGTCGCCGAAGCGCTCCACGGCGCTGCACAGCTCGAGAATGACCGCGTTCGGGTCGTCCTGGCTGAAGAGCTCCGTTACGTTGATGGACAGGTTGTTGCAGAGCGAGTTGGACACGAGCAGACGCCCGTAGCGGTCGAGAATGTTCCCTCGCGCCGCGGCGATGGTGATGTCTTCTTTCGTCTCCGTTTCCCCTACGGCGTAGTATTCGCGCCCGCCGATGATCTGCAGCTTATAAAGCGCGACGAAGTAAACGCCGAGCAGAAGCACAAAGGCGACGGCGAGCACAACGAGCCGGATGGGTTTTACCATTTTCTGCATGGAAAGTTCCTT
>ENA-UEYI01002871-UEYI01002871.1-human-gut-metagenome-genome-assembly--contig:-NODE-2871-length-11152-cov-3.741941_pt1 | contig 11152 bp, 16 predicted proteins | sample MGYA00242900_ERZ507916 | MGnify/ENA primary metagenome ERZ507916 (study PRJEB26167, sample SAMN06115521) | human gut metagenome | host: Homo sapiens | place: China:Chongqing | collected 2015-09-02...
GTATTACCACACTATTTTATAAGTAGAGAGTGTTCTTCGTCCATCACGGAATCTATATATAGTTTTAACATAATTGACAATCGCAAGATATTGTGCTACTATACTCATGTAATTGATATTTGTGCAGTTCATCGGAACGCAGACCGTATGGTCTGTGCGTGGGGCTTCTCACATTGCACACGTTGGTCAGGTTTGTATTTGAGTGCTGGTAGCATGGTATTTGCCCGCAAGGGGTAGATGTCGCTGCCGGCATTTTTTATATAGATATTCATGCCGGTGGCAGAAAGGAGTGTTATGGCAAAAGCGAGTCTCATCGGGCTGATCACGCAAGGCCCGGAATTGCAGCACAGCGCCAAGGGTGAACCCTATGTCCGCTTTTCCGTAGCCGAGTACGTCGGCTTCGGTTCGCAGCGGCACACACAGTTTGTTGACGTGTGGGCATGGGGCTACATGGCGCAGCGGCTTGCAAAGTGTACTTTGAGTAACGGCGATTTTATCTTTTTGAGCGGCACGTTGGAGTTGGAGGAGTTCACGAAAAAAGACGGCGTCACAAAGGATAAACGCTTGAAGCTCAGATTGGACGATTGGGCGCCTGTTCCGCAAAAGCGGGAAACAGTCCGTCCAGTGCAGAATGAAACAGAGGTTTTTCCAGTCACCGCCGAACAGATCGACGGTGACCGGGAGGAACTGCCGGAATAACGCCGGCGCAGCGGAAGAGGAACCGCACCAGATGATTCAGAAATGATTCGTCGGTGCGGTTCCTCTTTTTTGTTTTTCTAAAGAAAATGTATTTGAAAGGTGGCAATTTTTATGAAACGATCCAGTCCCCTCTGGGGAAGTGTCTCCGTCCTGATCGGTGTGGTCATTGCGATCCTGGCGCTGGTGCGCGGCGCATGGCTCGTCCCGCTTTTGCTCCTGACCTTTACGGCGTGGGGCCTGTGGGTGGTCATGTTCCAGCTTCAGCCCGCGTGGGATTCCATTCGCGGGTATCGGAAGAAAGAACACGACGCCAGAAAGCAGCGGGAAGCCTCGCTTTACAGTACGGCGCAGGCAAATAGCGACGCTATGCAGCTTTTGCTGCGGCACGTTAACCATCGGATCTCTGCGTATCTCAAGTCGGTCTATCCGAGCGCCCGCTGGGAGTGGACAACCGGGAACCCAACTGCGCTCGTTATACAGGGCGGCACCGGGCGTATCCGCGTGTATGGCATTGCGGAATATGACTATGCAGACGTGCAGATCGACCGCAACGGCAACCTCTCCTGCAATCTCCTGAAGGTCGTGCCGGTGCAGCCGCGTATGGATGCGCCGACGCCGCCAAACCAGCAGCCGGTCGATCCGCAGGTCTGGTATGACGTGGAGGGACGTGAAGTGTTGGAGCGCGTGATCGCGGATCTGGATTCCCGCGGCCATAGCAGCCTGACACTGAAAGAGGACGGCAGCGTGTGCGTCCATGAAGATGGCGACACAAAGGATATTCCGCAGGAACACCTCACCGCCTTCCCGCCGAAAGTCTATTGGCCGCGTCTGGGACAGGTGTTGGAAAGCGAAGGCTTGAGTGCACGTGTTCAGGATAACGAGATCGCGGTATCCTGGTAATTTTTTTAGAAGGGAGCGAAAATTCGAATGAAAAGCGGACGCAGTATTCAGGATGTGAGCTGCGAGATCCTGCGCCAGCAGGAGGCAAAGGCAGACTATCTGGTCGCAACCGACCGTCTGCACATGGATACATATGGCGACAGCCCTGTGATCCGTGTGCTCGACCGCGAGGGTATCGACCAGATCGAGCCACTGGAAATTCAGCAGACCGCACACCAGCAGATCGGCACCTATCTGGACATTCCCAGCAAGTATTATGACCGGATGCTCCAACGCGATCCCGCGCTTCTAAGCTACAACGTCAACCGCTGGTTCCAAAAAGAGCCGGAACAGAAGCTGCTGCGCACGATGGACGGCAAGGCCAGAGCGTTTCTCAGCAACCGCTATCGCCGCATCGACAATCTGGACATTGCCCGCGTTGTTCTTCCCATCATTGGCGAAATGGAGGGCGCGCGCTTTGAAAGCTGCGAGATCACCGACGACCGGATGTATCTGAAAGTTGTCAATCCGCGCTTGCAGGCAGAGGTGGTTCCCGGTGATATTGTGCAGGCCGGCATTATGATCTCCAACAGCGAGACAGGACTTGGTGCCGTCAACATTCAGCCACTTATTTACCGGCTGGTATGCTCCAACGGCATGGTCGTAAATGAAGCCGGCACCCGCCGGGCACACATCGGTCGCGTGAACACCACGGATGTCAATTTTGCCCTCTATTCGCAGCAGACGTTGGATGCAGAAGATCGCGCGTTTGTCCTGAAGATTCAGGACACTGTGCGCGCTGCCGTTGACGAAGCCAGATTCTCGACGGTTCTGGAGCGGATGCGGGAAAGCAAGCAGGCGCAGCTCAATACACAGGACCTGCCCGGTCTTGTCAAGCTTGCTGGTTCCAGCTTCGGCATCTTAGAGGAAGAAGGCAAGGGTGTTTTGCAGCATCTGATTGAAGACGGAGACTTTACGCTCTACGGTCTGGCGAACGCTGTCACGCGGTTCAGCCAGGATGTTGAAAGCTACGACCGCGCGACGAAACTGGAGGAGATCGGCTACAGCGTGATGACGATGTCGCCGTTGCTGCTGCAAAAGATCAATCAGACACAGGTCACAAAACTTGCCGCATGACGGCAGACAGTAAAATTTGAAAAGGAGTTTTCGTTATGAGTATTCAGAATAACACCGCAGTTGATGTGTATCAGAATTTTGTACTTCCCACAGCGCTGGACAGCGACTTTTCGAGTGAGGATCTTGCCGACGATATGGACGGCCTGCAGCTGACCATGCAGCGGGTCAAGATCCCGGGCGGTGGAAACTTGCAGTTTGAGATCCGCAGCGACGACCCGGACAACCCCGACTATGAGCGCAAGCTCGTCGGCGTGATTCTCTATCACCATCTCGCCAACGCCTACTGGCCAGAGGGCAGCGAGTACGACGACAACGTGCCGCCATTCTGCCAGTCCTTCGACGGCAAGCAGGGCTACGGTGAACCGGGCGGCGTCTGCGCAGCCTGTGCATTCAACCAATTCGGCAGTACGGCAAACGGCAGCGGAAAAGCCTGCAAAAATATGCGGCAGATCTATCTGCTGCGCAGCGGCGAGTATCTTCCGCTGCAGCTCTCCCTGCCGCCCACAAGCCTGCGCCCGTTCAATGATTTCATGAACCTCGCCTTTGTCGCCCGCCGTCGCCCCAGTTATTCCGCCATCGTGGAAATTGGTCTGAAACGCGCGGAAAGCGGCGGCTATACTTACAGTGTTGCTACCTTCCGAAAGGTACGGGATCTTGAGGGGGAAGGTCTTGCGGCCGTTAAAAGCTATGCAGCAAATTTCAAAGAGCAGGTCAAATCGCTTCTGGCACAGCGTGTGGAGAACTACAAGTCCGATGTGGAATCACTCACCGGCACGGCTCCCTTGGAGCTTGCCGACAACGGCGACCACTTTTCCTATCCGGGCGTCATTGACGGCGAACGCGACGAGCTGCCGCTCTAAGCAGAAACAGCCAACAAAGCTCGCTCCGCTGAGCAAACGGCAGGTGCGCTTCGCCGAAAAGAATCACAAGCTGGTCTATGCGTTCTTGCAGGAGCAGCGGTATGATCCCGGCGAATATTACGATCTTGCCGTTATGGGCTACCTGCGCGCTGTGGAGCGCTATTGCTCCCACGCCTATCTGCGCCGCTTTTCGTTCTCTACCGTTGCCTACCGCGCGATGCAGCAGAGCATTACGTCATGGAAACGAGGAGAGAGCAGGCTCAGGCAGGCGGAGGAAGCCTACTGTGCGCTTTACGGCCGCAGGGAGACTGTCTGCGATGCGGAGCTGCCCGAAGCATATTTCTTCTCGGAGCTGCAAAGGTGCGGAACGCCGCAGCAGACCGCGTTTGCGCTGCTGCGCCTGCACGGGTACAGCATTGCGGAGATCGCCGCGCAGTACAAGCTGGACCCGCGGCGTGTGCGCCGGATGCTCAAGAGCCTGTATTCCGCCTATCTGCGGTTCCATGGGGACGGGAAAGAGGTGAAAAAATGAAGGATCAGCACACAAGGATGCTCCACGGGCGGCTGCTCAGACCACTGAAGGTCGGCAGCAGCGCGCTCATCGACCACGAAGGGCAGTTTATTCTGACCTCGCTGGTCACGTCCATCCAGGTGCAAAATGAACAGGAAGCAAAGTTTGAAACGCTGAATACCCACTATCATGTGAAGTTTTCTCCGCTTCAGGCGGCAGTTGCGGCGTCAATTCTGATGGCCGTCGCTGCATGAATGAACCCCCGGCGGCGATCTCCCGTCTGATTGCCGCCGGACCCGCCGACCGCGGCCACAATTTTTGTGGCTGCGGTTTTTCCATAGGAGGTTTTATGAACGAACAGATTATCCCGGTTTCCGGGAATCAAAAGATCGCGTTCCAGTGCCAGCGATGCAGCGCCTGCTGCCGCCATGTAGAAAACAAGGTCATGCTGGAGCCATACGATGTTTATCAGCTTGCGCTTCATTTTCAAAGCGAAGGACAAAGTCTCAAGCCGGAGGATATCTGCGCACAATATGCACACCCCATGCCGCTGGAACCGTTTTTCCCGATTTTCCTGCTGAACACCGCAGGTGAAGATCAACACTGCATTTTCCTGAACGGGAATCATTGCAGTGTTTATGCGCACCGTCCGCGTGCCTGCCGACTGTATCCATTCACCGTGGATGCAGGGCGGCGCGGTAAGGACTTCGAGTATTTTCTCTGCACGGATTACCCCGGTCACTTCGGCAAAGGCCGCATCCGGGTCAGCGACTGGTTTTATGAGAACTTTTCCAAGGACGCCCAACGTTTTGTGAAAGCCGATTACGCAGCGATTCGGCAGTATGGCAAGCTGCTCCGGCAAATGACGCCTGCGCAGGTCGAGCATTCGCTGTTCCAGCTTCTGTTTTACCGCTACTGGAATTACGACCTGAGCAAGCCCTTTCAGGAGCAGTTTGAACACAATCATCGCCAGCTACTTGCACTTCTGCAGGAACAGCTGGCCCAAAATGGAGGTTCTATATGAGTCAATCCAGAATCACTGGCGCAGTCCTTCTGTGCTGGGAAGATTGCACATCCATTCTTTCGAAGCGCCTGACAACGCTGCTGCAGCGTCCGATTCAGCTGTGCCACATGGTAGAAGACTACGACTACTGGTGCGTTGCTTCGATAAACGGAAGGTTCACCATCCCGGAGCTTCACAGTCTGCTGGATGCGCTTTCCGCAACCACCGCAGATTTTCCTGATCTGATCCCAGAGGAATCTAACCAGACGCGCTCTTTCAGCATGGAGTTCTCCCGGGCGCTTTTGCAGCATTACTTACACGCAAGCTGGCGCTACGAACATCTCACCGAGGAGTATCTGATGGTAATTGACGTGGACATCGCTGTCCCCGCATGCTGCATTATGAATGGAGGGGTGCCGGATGTCTGATGCAAAGCTGATGATGCCGCTGTTTTGTAACGGCATGTTTAACTGTGGCGGCCGCAGAATCCGTGCTGTCCACCTCTATGATGTTTCCGATGGAGAGCACCGCTATCGTCTTTGGACAAAAGCAGGAACGCCAGATATAGACTATCCCCGCGGGGAATCTGACCGCTACCTGCTATACGTTGAGATCCACGGATACCTCGCACCGCTTGGCATGACAGAATATTTTCTGACCGAACATTGTGGGTATTTGCCGGCTATGCGGGAACTGTATGGCGGTGCAGAACATCGGAGAACGTATTTTGACAGTCTGCAAAAGAGCGCTATTGAGGAAGCTGTCGCAATCGAGAGAACTGTGATCTACCATCTGGGCAAAGAATCGCCCCGGCAGGCAGACTATATCCACGGTATCCTCAATGAGCATCTTATGCGGTATACCGCCAGCAAGGAAAGCGAAGGCAAAACCTTCCCGGATTATATCGGCGCATTGATGGCGGATGAGCTTGACCACTGCATACAGCTTTCCAAAATCTATCGGTCGCTTAAACAGCAGGAAGATGAAATCCGGCAGGCACAGATTGCCGAGCAGGATCGTGTGTACCAGCAGTCTGTCAATACAGAAAAAGAAAAAGCTGTCGGCGCCGCGCTGCAAATCATCCGCAGCGGCGGCACATTGAAAAACGATACGCTTTGCTATTACAAAGACGATGGCTCGTTTGTGGAAACCTCGTTGATTCTGTATTTGATGCGCGAATATCACATTGACGTGCCGCTCCGCACACAGGGATGGATCAAAGAGCGGTTGGCAAGCGCAACCGTTCAAGAGGATTTCTGCGGCTCTGTTACCTACTACCGCGCAAAAAAGAGTCCATGCTCGCAGAAATTCTTTGGCTGTATGCGAAATCTGATTGCGGCAGTCCGCGATGCAAAAGAGGAAGCGGCATAATCAAGCCGCAATAAGCTGGGCGGCACAGAGTTTTTCTGTGCCGCTTTCAAACTCAAAAAGGAATGGAGAACACGAAAATATGAGCAGTGAAATTTATTACGATAAGGCATTTGTTTCTGTTGGCAATCGATTTATCCCGCTTGTCTGCCGTGGCTCGACCAAGACCTATGAATTTAACGCGCATGGGCGCGAGATTGCAGAGCGGTACTGGTCTGTTCTGAATCTCCCATATCGGGGCAGGCTGCTGTTTACAAGCGATGAGATCCAGAAGATCGCGGAAACCCATGAAGGCTTCAGCAGTGGCAACCGCGGAGGGATGCGTAAGAGCCGGAACAGCGTTTTTGAAGCCGGTGAGTTTCAGCGCTGGTTCCTCGCGGGCCTGAAGAACGCGCACACGATTGAGGAATACCGTCAATATGGAAATTCCATCGTTCTTACAGATCAGCATACGCAGAAGATAACGTATGCCCCCACGACAGAAGCATTCTTGGCCGCGCTTTCCCGCATCGGTGAGCAGAACGCTGACATCCGTTTTGATTCCTGCCGCAGCTTCTACCATCCGCCGCATGTCAGCAAGCAGTCAAAGTTTGATAAGTTGAAACAATTCTATGTCCTAAAAGCATGGAGCGGATACTTTGTAAAGCAGACACGGCACGGCGTCATGACCATCCGCACCGCCGATCCAACGGTTGCAACTGTGCGAAAATTCAGAACGGAACGGGCCGCGCAGAAGTACATGGAGGAAAATGCTCCGTTCTTTTCCCGTGTTCCTTTTTCTGTCGAGTGCGTTCAGCCAAAAGAGGCAGCGAAAGCGGCATGAGCATATTTTCTGATGTTTCCAGCATCATGTGCAGCTTCATTCTACTGCGCTTATTGCTATGAAAATACTCTCGTTTGGAGCTGGTATGCAGTCTACGGCACTTGCTCTGATGTCCTGTGAAAATGCAAACGCAGCGCAGAAGGGCCGTGCCCATCCATACCCGCTGGTTCCCGTATATGACCTTGTCGTATTCTGTGATCTCGGCTTTGAACCGCCATGGGTCATGCGGCAAGCCGAGTTTGTTCATCAGGCCTGTCAGGATGCCGGTCTTCGGTATGAAATGCTGCATACGCCGCTATACAACGATCTCATGCAGAACTTTGGAAAGCGGCGCGTCGTCAGTATTCCATGGTGGACGCTTCGCTCTGATGGCCACAAATCCCGGATGCCGAGAAACTGTACGCTGGACTATAAGGTGGCGCAAATTGCAAAGTTTCTCCGCTGGGAGGTACTCGGCTATCGAAAGGGCCAAAAGCTCCGCGATGAAGACAGGAAAGCGCATGAGATGCACATGGGATTCAGCTTTGAAGAACGCCACCGCTGCAAAGAAAGCCCGAATCCGATGCTGACCAATCATTTTCCGTTGGTCGAGATGGAATTGACCCGTGCAGACAACTACGCCTATATTCTTGATGTTTGGGGTCTTGACACCAAGGCGTCCGCCTGCTGCTTCTGCCCATTTCACAGGAACTACTTTTTTCAGTATTTGCAGGAGCATGAGCCATTCACATATGGCAGACTGGTCGCCGTCGATGAACTCCTGCGCGATCAGACACCACATCCGCCCATGGACTCTGACCTGTTCATTTCACGGAGCAGGAAACGGCTTGCGGATTTGACACCGGCAGACTGCTGCGACGCTGAATGTTTTCAGTATCGCGGCAGAATGATTTGGAATGGATTCTAGCTTGCTGCCGTTTGAATTGTCCATAAAAAACAGAGAATGATAGAAGCAGGGGCCATTGGACGTCTGTATATGCTGGTCAGATTCATACGGGCCTCATGCAGCACAATAACGATTACGCTGCCGTGTGGGTTAACAGGGGTAACATATATCAATAGACGCAGACTTGAAATCTTAGCGCAATTATGCTAAACTGCAAGCAAGGAGGATGATACTATGAACATGATCCGTCGGATGCGCTGCGTTTTCTTTTCAGGCGCTGCGTCCTTGCTCACGTTGACAAGGAACCGGATATGCGATGCAAGCATCCGTTTCGCGCGGTCAGGAACAATGACGGTCTAGGTCTGTTCTTTTGCCATGGCATCAGGCTCCTGCAATCACACTGTCCAGATACGCATCCAATTCATCGGCGGTGCAGCCGGTTCTGCCCGCAAGCCGGTCTTCCTCCACAGCCAGAAGTTCTTCACGGAGTTTCAGCATTTTCTCCCGGCGATTGAAGGATTCAATATCCATGACGACCAGATCGCCCTCGCCGTTTTTGGTCAGATAGACCGGTTCTGCCGTTTTTCTGCACAGTTCTGCGATTTCATTGTAGTTCTGGCGAATAGCCGCCGACGGACGAATATTCATACTCTCGCCTCCATATAGCATGATTTTGCCTTCATTACATTCTTCACTGTGCTATCTTGGCAATCGGCCTATCTGGCACCCAGTATCACTCCAACAGCTTCGCGTAATTCCGGCGGGCATAGACCACTCTGGCAATCGTCACGCGCTTTTCTGTCTCGGACACCCAGTAAAGCATCATGTAGTTCTCAACGAGCGGCTTGCGATACTCATGCTTTAACGGACGCAGCGGCGCATAGGCTGGCTGCGCATACGGAAAATCCCGCAGACTTTCCCCTGCGGCTGCCAGCCGCTCCGCAATGTGCTCTGCCGCAGTTGGATTGTTCAGCTCCCTTGCGATATATACGACGATCTCTACCATGTCCTGCATGGCAGACGGCAAATACTCGACGTTATACAACCTTCGATCCTCCGATGGCGTCCTTCATGGCTTTCAGAACGTCCTTGGAGGAATAGCGTTCGCTGGACAGCTCTGCTTTGCGCTCGGCGGCCTGCAGTTTGAAGTAAATCTCGCTTTCAAATTGCAGATTTTCAAACGCTTCCATACTCAGAACGACCATATCACCGTAGCCGTTTTTCGTCAGGAACACTGGCTGCGCAGTTTCGTGGACGGTTTTGGAAATCTCCGCAAAGTTGTTTCTCAGGTCAGAAACCGGAGAGATCCACAGCCTTTCCAAGCTGCCGCACCGTTATCCATTTTTTGAAGCCGACTTCATGCCGGCGAACAAATATCACAAGATGTTTGTTGCGAATTGGTATCTGATTCTTTATCAGATTCAGGATGATACGGTCTATGTCGATTACATACTGAATTGCTGCAAAGGTTATGGTTGGCTGCTGCAGGCGTGAAAACCAATACCCTATCTCCCATAGTCATCATTGACCATCTCTTTTGAATGGAATAATAGCAGCGACCGTGCGGTTTCAAAAAAGCCGCACGGTCTTCTTATACCATGGCCAATGTCAAGTCCGAATTGTGCCGATTTTTTATCGCATATTTCGTCACTTCGCGTATAGCCAGCCCCAGCAGCTTGTGGTATCATACTCTCGTTTGTTTGACACCACGACGAGGAGGCACATCATGCAGTACACCGACAACGAAGAAGCCGCCTTGATTGGCGGCCTGATTTCCAACTACTTTCTTCGTCCGGCCGTATCCGCCGCGCTGAAGGATTCCTATATTCATGTGCTGGAGCATCTGCACGCAGGCCGGGTATCTGCCGCTGATCTCAAGCAGATCCAAAAAGCGCTGACGTTCCTGATACCAACCTGTCAGATGTCCAGAGAGGCCCAGCGCGACCTGATGGGCGCCAGCCTGAAGACGACGGCGCTGCTAAGTTCCTGCCGCTGATTGCAAAAACCACAAATCGTCAGAAATGCTGCCGGCTTACGTTCCGGCAGCATTTTTTCTATACAGAAAAGAGCGCCCCGAAGGGCGCTCTAGAGGGGGATGAAGTGTGATCAATACGGTACCGCTGAAGAAGCAGAGCAAGCGGGCGCAGAAAGAATTTCACAGCAAGCGGCGCGGAAGTTGGTACGGGGTATCACCCGTGACGCGCAGCGTACCGAGTGGGAAAGCTTATGACCGAAACCGCATTAAACGAGAAGATTGCCAAGCTCACGGAGAATGAAGTATCCGAAGCGCATCTGCAAAGCAAAGACCGCCACAGACTGCGCCGCGTTCGAGACATTCAAAAGAGTGACAGGCTGCTGCGCATTATAAATTATGGCGGCTATGCTCCGCATCGTGGATATATCGACTGGGGCTTTGATGGACAGACACTGCTGCATACAGGCAAGTACATCAAGTATCCCAAGAACAGTAATTGCCAGCGGTGGATGAAACGAGAAACCAGCCGAAAGTCCCGGAACTGTCAGGATCTGCCCCGAAAGGGGAACTACTATCGGCGCCTTTTTGACTACTGGTGGACATTGTATTAACTAGAGAGAGGATTCCTGCAGCGCAATGTGCGGGAACCCTCTCGTTTCTTAGTCTATATCTCTTTCAGGCGCCTGTAGAATGTTGATCTCGAACTGATACCGGCGCGATGCATGGCTTCTTCTTCCGTTACTTTATGGTTGCGGAAATCCTTGGCGATTTGGCGGAACAGATTTGGATCGACTGCAATCTTCTTCCGACCAACGTATTTTCCACTGTTCTTTGCCCGTGCGACACCTTCTTGGTGACGCTGCTTATTCTGCTTTGCTTCCATTGATTCCTGAACCATGAGCAGGTTTAGTAGCAGACTGCATTCCTCTTCAGAGAGCTGGTGAGATTCTGTTTCATCCCAGATATGAGCGCCACTCCTCAAAATCTGAAGGAGAATCTTTCTGAGCTGGC
>ENA-UEYI01002873-UEYI01002873.1-human-gut-metagenome-genome-assembly--contig:-NODE-2873-length-11149-cov-3.010296_pt1 | contig 11149 bp, 16 predicted proteins | sample MGYA00242900_ERZ507916 | MGnify/ENA primary metagenome ERZ507916 (study PRJEB26167, sample SAMN06115521) | human gut metagenome | host: Homo sapiens | place: China:Chongqing | collected 2015-09-02...
AATTCCGGAGGACGGGTCACTCCGCCGGACAAACCGGGATGCTGATTTCGGTGACGAATTTGCCGGGATCGTCCGTCAGACCGTTATCGATGAGCGTGACCTCGCGTGAAAAGCCGCCGATGGCGAAGTGGTGCGCCCGGAGAAAGGCGAGCAGCTTCTCATAGGCCGCGCCCGCTTGCGGGTGGCTTCCCCGGAAGCGGATGCGGGCGCAGAGCGTCTCGGGCAGCTTGTGCGTTTCGCCGTCAAAGCGGTCCTCCCGGTCAAGAAGCAGAAACGCGCAGTCATACCGGGAAAACTGCCCGGCCTCCAGGTGCTCTTTCGAGATGCCGACGCCGACCTTTCCCAGAAAGACGACGGCCTCTCGCTGCGACTGCTCGAGCCTTCGGATGGAGGGCTCCATGTCAAGAAAGCTGTTTAAATACAGCGCGTCTTCCATCCACACAATGCGGCAGGCGGGCGTTTGGATGAGCTCAATCTCGTCCAGACGCGCGCTTTTTGCGTCTTGCAGCTGCGAAAGCCGGTGGTCAATTTTCCGCTCGATGCGCGACAGCTCCGCGAGCTTTTGCTCGACAACGGCTTTTTGCTGCCGGAGCTTCTGCTCGATGGTTTCCACATCCCGGTTCTGCAAAAAATCCGCGATCTCGGGAAGCGGCATGTCCAGCGCGCGCAGATAGCGGAGCGTGTTGAGCACCTCAAACTGGCGCGTGCTGTAATAGCGGTAGCCGCTGTCCGGGTTTATGTATTCAGGGGAAAGCAAGCCGAGCGATTCATAGTGCCGCAGGCTGCTGACGCTCATGTGAAAAAGCCGCGCGACCTCGCCGATGGAAAAAAGCTGCTCCTTGTCCATGCTAGCCTCCCAGCGCCGCGCGCGTTTCTTTTTTGCGCAGAACCGTGTAGGCAATCACGCAGATGACAACGGAGAGCGCGGAGCCCGCCGCCGTGGCAAGGCCCATGGGAAGAAGCGTTTGCGGGTACATCCGCGACATCAGCCACACGCCCGGCACGCGGACGAGGACAATGGCTGTGATATTGTGCAGAAACGACAGCCCCGATTTTCCGCAGGCGCAGAAGTAGCCGCTGAAGCTGAAGTGGAGGCCTGCGAAAATGCAGTCGAAAATATACCCGCGCAGATACTGCCCGCCCGCGACGATGGCCGCTTCGTCCGGCGTAAAGAGACCGACGATCGGCTCGTCGATGAACTGGACGATCGTTGCGACGACAACGCCGAAGCCCGCCGCGAGCAAGATGGCATAAAGAAGCGTCTTTCTGGCGCGTTCCGGCTTTCCGGCTCCGATGTTCTGCGCGCCGAGCGCCGAGACGGTCGAGAGCATCGAAGACGGCACGAGGAACAGGAAGCTGATCACCTTTTCCACAATGCCGACCGCCGCCGCGTCGGTGAGCCCGCGCTGGTTCGCGATGACGGTGATGACGATGAACGCAACCTGAATGAGCCCGTCCTGGCAGGTGATGGGAAACCCAATTTTCAGAATATCACCGGAAACAGCCTTGTCCGGCCTTAAATCGCTCCGATGCAGCGGAAGACCGAGGCCGCGTTTGCGGATGGCAAGCAGGGCGAGAAGCACGCTGATGGCCTGCGAGAGCGTCGTTCCGAGCGCGGCGCCCGCGGGGCCGAGACGAAGCGCGCCCATGAACAGGTAGTCAAGCGCAATATTGCACACGCAGGCGCAGGCGATAAAATACATGGGGCTCTTGCTGTCACCCATGCCGCGGAAAATCGAGCTCAAAACGTTATAGGCCGTGATGAACGGAATGCCGAGAAAGCAGATGGTGAGGTACCGGACAGTTCCGTCGACTGCCTCTGCGGGCGTGGACATGACGGCCGTGATGCGCCGCACGAGCAGCAGTAAAAGGACCGTCAGCAGGGCGGAGATCCCGCCGAAGAGCGTCACGGTATTGCCGACCGCCCGGGCGGCTCTTTTTTTGTCTCCTGCGCCGACGGCCTGCGCGATGGTGACGGTTGTGCCCATGGCAAGGCCGACGAGCATCACGGTGAGCATGTGCATGACCTGCGAGCCGATGGAGACGGCGGTCGTCGCCGCGACGGGCTCAAACTGGCCGACGATGAAAAGGTCCGCCATGCCGTAGAGCGTTTGCAGGAAGTAGGAAAGAAGATAGGGAAGGGAAAAGCGGACAACGTTTCCAAATACGCTGCCGCTCGTTAAATTCTGCTGCATGGCGCGAGCCTCCTTGGAAATTGCGTTGCCCCTATCGTAAACTCTAAAGTAGTTGTAGAGTCAAGAGAAAAATAAAAAATCCCGCCCGCGGAACGGACCGCAGGCGAGAGGTGCGGAGCATGATCAGACGGGGAACTTCTGAATCGTCGTGGAAAGCGTCTCGCGCTCTTTGAGTTCCGCAAGCGCCTTCATGTGCAGCTGGGTCATGTGGACGGCCTGATGCGCGGCGGTTTCCCAGAGCTCCACGAGAAGCACCGTGTCGTCACTTTCACTCGAGAAGAAATAGTCGTATTGCAGGCAGCCGTCTTCTGCGAGGATTTTGCCGCGCAGACCCTGCGAAACGATCTGCCGGACAAATTCGCGGCCCCGGCCGGGCTTGGCCTGATAGGTGACATGGATGAGAAGTTTCGGTTCCATAGCGCGTGCTCCTTTGTTATTTTCAGTGTTGACCCTATTCTAGCACAGAGCGCGCCAGACGGCAATTGCGCAAACGGGCGATTTGTGTTAAGATAATGAAACGATGACAGGGGGAATGAATATGAAACGGAAGCTGACGGCGCTGCTTCTTTTGCTGGCGCTGCTTCTGAGCCTCACGGCCTGCGGCGATGCAGCGCAGACGATTGATACCGTGCAGCAGGCTGCGCAGACGGTGCAGGAGATCGCAGCCGCGCAGGAGGAAGAAACGCCCGCCATCGAGGAAGACGGCACATACACAACAAAAGAAGACGTTGCGCGCTACATTTACACCTACGGCCACCTGCCGGGTGACTTCATTGCCAAAAAGCAGGTGCAGGCGCTCGGCTGGGAGGGCGGCTCGCTCGAGCCCTACGCCCCCGGCAAATGCATCGGCGGCAGCCGCTTTGGAAACTACGAGGGCATTCTCCCCGAAAAAGACGGCAGGACCTACACCGAGTGCGACATTGACACGCTGGGAGCGGAGAAGCGCGGGGGTAAGCGCATTGTTTTCTCCAACGACGGCCTCATCTATTACACGGAGGACCACTATGAGACGTTTGAGCTTCTCTACGGGGAGGACGGCTGATGGAAATCATTCTTGACGGCCGGACGGTCGACAGCCGCGAGACGCTGCACCAGAGGCTCACGGAGCTTCTGCAGCTTCCGGTCTGGTACGGCAGAAATCTGGATGCGCTGCATGACTGCCTGACAGATCTCCGCGAGCCCGTCGCCCTTCGTGTCATCCACGCGCACGCGCTCCGCGAAAGCCTGTGCGGCTACGCCTCAAACCTCGGTCATGTGCTGTATGATTGTGAGCGGGAAAATGAAAAGCTGACGGTTTTCTGGGAAGAATAAGAAGTGCGCGCCGCACAGCGGCGCGCACTTGCTGCATATTTCGGGAATTTCCCCGATTGGGCTCGTAGGGGGTGATGCCTACATCGCCCCGGCAAAATACACTCCTTTTTACGGAAATCTGCGGCGAATTCGTAACTTCCCTTGGGTCGATGTGGGCATCGACCCCTACGCAGATCTCGAAGACCCTGCGAAAAATAAGCGCTAGTCCGCAAAGGGAATTTCCTGCCCGGCAATCTCGATGGCCTGCACGTCGGCGAGGGCGACGGGCGTTGAGAGGGCGGCTTCGAAGGTGTAGAGCCCCAGCTCGTCGCGCGTTTCGGAAAGGGACGCAGAGAAGAAGCAGGCGCTGTTTTCAAACAGAGCGGAAAGCGGCGTTTGCGTTCCGTCGGCAAATTCGAGCGCTGCATCCGCAAACAGCTCGTTCAGCGCGCCGTTCCAGCTTCTCCGATAGGCGACCTGCGCGTCCAGCTCCGTCGGATTTTCCGTGTCCTGCCCGAAGTAGCCCTTGACGAGCGTATCGAGTGCACCGTCTCCGCGCGCGTTCAGATACGAATCCAGCGTAGGCGCTTGCAGCGTGAGGCGGAGCGTGCCTGCGTCGAGCGTGAGCGACCCGATGACGGCGGATGCTTCGAGGAAGGCGGAGGGAACGGAAAGCTCCGGCGCTGCCTGTAGGGCTTCGGAGGGCAAAACGGGAACCGTAACGGTGGCGAAGACCTCGCCTGCCGTTTCGTGGCCGTTTTCCTGCGAGTCGAAGCAGAGCTCGATGGTGACTTCGCCCGGCTCCAAAGCTTCATACGTATAGAGCTCCACGCGCAAAAGCGCCGTCTGAAGCGATTCGTCGTAGGTAAGCGCCTCCGCCCAGACGGAATATGGCTTCGCCCGGCAAGACCAGAGCGAAAGTCCGTAGGTGTCCATTGCCTCCTGATACGCGCGGTTCATCTCCGCCGTAACGTCCGGCACGTCTATATACGCAATCAGCCGCTTACCCGCGCAGAAGCTGCTGACAAGGCGCGCGCCGTCCATTTCAGATGTGACTTCATATTCTGTATATTCCGGGATTTTCTCCGGCTGCGTCACACCGAGATCGGCGCGGGAGAGTGCCCGAAGTCCGAGTACGCCAGCTACAGCTCCCAAGCTCAGCAGTGCGGCAAGGACCGCGGCCAGCAGCGTTCTTCCTGCGGAGCGGACGCGGCGGCGTGAGATTCCAAGCCTTTGCAGAACGAGCCGCTCGGTGCGCGCGCGGGTGGGGCGCTTCGCCTCGGGAAGCGGCAAAAGCTCCGGGTCTAATTCCAAATCGTCCAGAAGGTCGGTCAGTTTTACTCGCATAATAATTCCTCCTGTGAAAGTCGTTTTTTGAGCGCCGCCCGGCCGCGCGAGAGTCGGGTGCGCACCGCACCGGGGGTAAGGCGCATCGCCTCCGCAATCTCGGGTGCGGGCTGCAAATAGTAGTAATAGCGCAGGAAAATTTCCCGGTCGACAGGCTCCATCGAGAAAATGGCTTCTTTGACGCGCATTTGGCGCTCGCGGCGCAGAAGCTCTGCCTCCGGGGCCGTTCCTTCTTCATCCGGGAGCGTCAGCTCGTCAAGGTCTGCCTCCAACGGCTTCTGCTTCCGGAGAAAATCCTTTGCACGGTTCCTGGCCGCCGCGCCAAGATATGCCTGCAGCTTTCCGGGTGAGATGCTGCCCGCGCGGCGGAAGACGCTGTAAAACACATCGGCGGTCAGCTCCTCCGCGTCCTCCTCCCGGCAGGTCTTGCCCAGCACCGCGCGGATGATGGACGCGACATACCGGTTGTATTGTCCGATGAGCCAGTGCAGCGCGGTAGGATCCTGCGCGCGCAGGCGGGACAATGCTTCTTCTTCGGATAGATCTCTCATATGTTCACCTCGGGTTCAAACTTGCACGTGCTGCCCTACAGGACGTATCGTACGGTCAAAGTGTTACAGTACATGAAAAACGCCCCGGACGGTTCCGGGGCGTTTGGACGTATCATGTGCGGTTCTGGCGGTACTGCGCGAGCAGGCGGTTGAGAAACGCGCCGTAGAAGACGATGCTCACGCAGACGTAAACCCAGAGCATGGTGAGGACCATGGTCGTGAGGCTGCCATAGAGCGCGAGTCCCTTCGCAAAGTGGTTGACGTAGACGGAAAACAGCGCAGAAAATAACAGCCACGCGCCCGCCGCAGCCAACGCCCCCGGAAGCACACGCGAGAGCTTTTGCTTTCGGTTCGGAAGGGCGAGATAAAGAAGGGAAAAAAGCGCTGTGAGCAGGAAAAACGAGTAAAGCTGCAAATGCTCCAATAAAAAAGACAGCGTCTTTGCAAGCGGCAACGCCCGCGCCGTGAAAACCGAGAGCAGCTTCCGGCCGAATACGTGCAGAAGAAGCGTCAGCACGAGCCCCAGCACAAACAGCAGCATGTAAAATAGACACAAAAGCCGCATATGGACATAGCTTCTCGTCTCCTTCACATCCAGCACCGCGCCGAGCCCCCGCGCCATGCCGTAAATGCCGTTGGAGGCCGACCACGCCGCCGTCACCGCGCTTACGGAAATTACCGCCGCGCCGCTTTTCGGGTAAAGCTTCTGCAAAAAATCATCGAACAGCGGCAGCACTTCATCCGGCATGATGCGCGAGAGGATCTCGAGCAAATCCTCCGGCCCGAAGACCGTGTATTGGAGAATCCCCAGAAGCAGCGTCAGCAGCGGCAGAAACGACAGCACGAGAAAAAACGCCGCATTTCCGGCATAGACGGGGATCTGCGTGCGTTTCAGCGCGCGCAGCGCGCGCGAGGCAGGCTCCGGCAGGCGCATGGGAAAGGCCCTCCTGAAAAAGTTTTCGACAGAAAAGGAAATATATAGAAGAAAAAATGCGGGTTATCTGGCGCTTGCCGGGTATTTTCCTCTCATTTTCGAGAAACGCGGCGAAGCGTGTCAAACGGGCGCGAATACTTTTCGTTTTCAGTATACACGATCTGTGGTTCAATAGGAAGCAGGAGGGAATAAAAAATGACAATGAAAACAAAAAATCGATCGCTTGTGCAAAATGTCTTTACCGAAACCTGCCGCGGCGCGCCGCTAGAGCTCAGGTACTACCGGCTTTGGGAGGAAGCCCCGGACGGAACCACACGCTACGGCGCGGCCATTGAGGCTGTGTGCAATGGTGAAGCAACGCGCGCGGAGGTACCGGACGTGACGAGCCGACGGGAAGAAATCGACCATCTTCTCTGGAAGCTTGCGCGCGGAACAGTGACGCCGGAGAGCCTGCGGGAGGTGATAGAGGATTCTCTGTAATTGCGCGGAATTTGCCGGGATTTGGACGAAAAACCGGTAGACACGGCAGGGGTTGTTTGCTATAATCAAACTATATTTCGCCGCCGGGAGGAACATGCCATGAAGTGTCCGTATTGTGGATATCAGGAGAGCAAGGTCGTCGATTCGCGCCACTCGGAAGACGGGCAGAGCATCCGCAGAAGACGCGAGTGCCTGTCGTGCCAGAAGCGCTTTACCACCTATGAGACGGTCGAGTGCCTGCCCATCGTGGTCATCAAGCGCGACGGCGCGCGGCAGGCGTTTGACCGCAACAAGATTTTAAACGGCATGCTCCGCGCCTGCGAGAAGCGCCCGGTGGCGCTGGCGAAGCTCGAGGCCGCAACGGACGCGATTGAGCAGATCATCCAGAACTCTCTTGACCGTGAGGTCTCCACGACGCAGATCGGTGAGCTTGTTATGGAGCGCCTCAAGCCTCTCGACGAGGTCGCCTACGTGCGCTTTGCCTCGGTCTACCGGCAGTTCAAGGACATCGACAGCTTCATGCGCGAGCTCAATAAGCTGCTGGAGGAAAAATAAGCACACACGTTTCTCCGGAATGTTCGTAGGGGGCGATGCCCACATCGACCCGTGAAAATGTTGCGAATTCGCCGGGGATTTCCGTATAAACGGTACGTTCCGCCGGGTCGATGTGGGCATCGCCCCCTACGCAAAACCGGGGGATTTTCGCGAATCCCGTACGGACGTGATGAAAAAATCCGAAAATCTGCGACGCCCGCCGGGGTTCCGGCGGGCTTTGCGTTGTTCTCGCTACAGGATATTTTCTACGGTCGGCAGCTCCATTTCGCGCAGGTGGCGGACAGCGCTCATGAGCTCGGCGCACCCGGCGAGAAAATCGTCCCGGTCTTCCAAAAGCGCGTACTGGTTCAGCGCGGCGAAGCGGGAAATGACATCGTCTACTTCCGCATGGCTTAAAGCGAGTCCGAAATAGCGCTCATACCGCTTCCAGTGCCGCGCCGCGTCCTGCATGGAGGCTCGGCAGGTTTCAAAATCATTTCGCTCCGCGGCAGTCTGCGCGCTTGACAAAAGGTCTAACGTTTTGCGGCAGATGTCTCTTACGTGGAGCATCGAAAACAGGCAGAACGCGAGCGCGAGCAGCAAAATGATGCAGGAAAGCAGGATATGGCGCATATCACCCACGCTCCTTCCGGCAGAAGTAGAGCTTGCCGCCCGGCTCGCAGGACAGAAGATACACGTCCTTCGCGCGGCAGGCGTAGTCCCGCAGAACATCGTCCACCCACGCCCGGTTTTTCCCGAGCTTCGGGAGGTTTTCGGCCAGAATCTGCCCGTCGGAAATGACGGTCACGGGAAGGCTCGTGTCCTCGACCTGCACGCCGGCGGCCTTCGCGCTGGCGGGTTTAAACTTTGCATAAGGAAGCACGCTCACCTGACCGCTCGTTTCCAAGATGGCGTATTTTACGCTGGCGAGGTCCGTAATGCCCTCGATGCGAAGAAACTCCGTGAGCTCATCCGGCGTGATGCGCGTCTTTTTGAGGTTCTCCTGCAAGAGCCTGCCGTTTTCCATCAGAATGACGGGCTTGCCGCAAAGAAGCCTTCGCGCGCCGACGCTGTGATAGACCAGAACGGACAGCAGAAGCTCCATCGACAAAACGACCAGAATCGGAATGAGCCCGGACAGAAGCGGGATCCCCGTCTCCTGCATCGGGACGGCCGCGAGGTTTGCCAGCAGCATCGTGACCACGAACTCCATTGGCTCCATCTCGCCCAGCTGGCGCTTTCCCATGAGGCGGATGACGACGATGAGAATGGTGTATAGAATCATCGTGCGGATGAATGAAATGAGCATAGCAAAACCTCCTGACGGCAGTATCTGCCGCGGGCGGAAAAGTATGCATGGCGGGCACGCAATTTTTCTTCTAGGATTTTGAACGAATGTGTGATATAATCATTTCATATGCGATAGAAACGAAGGAGGCGCGGGAGATGGCGGAACGATCGACAGAGGAACTGGAATACAGGAGCGCGCACGCGCAGCCGGAGGAAAAAACGCCCTATACGCCGCGCCCGAAGAGCCATATCATTCTGGCGTGGGTGCTGCTGGCGATCGTGATCTTCGCGATCGGCGGCATGTGCTACTGGGAAATGTTCGGCAAGTTCTGACGGGAGGCGGCCATGCAGATTCTGGGCATCGACCCCGGCTACGCGACGACGGGCTTCGGCGTTCTGCAAACGGAGCGGGGGCAGCTGCATCTTCTGAACTACGGAACGATCACGACCCCGGCGGGACTGACGCTCTCGCGGCGGCTCGTGATGCTCTACGATGACATGATGGAGCTGCTTTCGACTGTGAAGCCCGACGCGGTGGCGGTCGAGGAGCTTTTCTGGGGGCACAACGTCACGACCGGTATCGGTGTGAGCCACGGCAGAGGCGTGATTCTGCTGGCCATCGAAAAATACGGCGCGCCGCTTTTTGAGTACACGCCCAATCAGGTCAAGCAGGCCGTCGTGGGCTACGGCGGCGCGGAAAAGCGGCAGGTCATGGACATGACGCGAAGAATTCTCAAAATGGAAAAGGTGGCGCGCCCGGACGATGCGGCGGACGCGATTGCCATCGCCCTGTGCCACGCGAGAAGCGCAACGTCGCTTTTGAGCAGAGTACAGGAAACTTAGGAGGCAGGCCATGTTTTATTATCTGAACGGCACGATTACGGTGCTCGATACCGGCCTCGCGGTCGTCGACTGCGGGGGTGTGGGCTATGCCTGCCATACGACAAACTATACGCTGTCCAAATTGCAGGTCGGAAAGCAGGCGAAGCTTTATACCTACTGCAACATCAAAGAGGACGCGTTCGACATCTACGGCTTTTTTACGCGCGAGGAATTAAACTGCTTTGAAAGGCTTCTCGGCGTGGGCGGCGTGGGGCCGAAGGCGGCGCTGGCGATTTTGTCGGTCGTCACGCCCGACCAGTTCCTGCTCGCTGTTATGACGCAGGACGAAAAGACGCTCACGATGGCGCAGGGCGTGGGCAAAAAGATGGCGCAGCGGATTTTGCTGGAGCTCAAAGACAAGCTCGCGCCCGCGCAGCTCGAGCTCTCCGGCGCGCAGATGGAAAGCGCGGCTCCCGTGCGCGGCAGCAAGACGGCGGAGGCCACGGCGGCGCTCGCAAGCCTCGGATACAGCCAGCAGGAGATTGCCGCCGCGCTCAAGGGCGTGGACGTAAACGCGATGCGCGTCGAGGAGATCGTCCGGCAGGCGCTGCGCGCAATGGTCATGCAGTAAGGGGGAACGGCGATGAGCCTTGATTTTTCACAGGATTTTGAAGCGCCGATCGTAACGACGAGCCTCACGCCGCAGGACGACGGCGAGGTGAGCCTGCGCCCCAAGACGCTCTCGGATTACACCGGACAGGAAAAGGCGAAGGGGAATCTTTCGGTCTATATTGAGGCGGCCAGACGGCGCAATGAGCCCTTGGACCACGTGCTGCTCTACGGCCCGCCGGGACTCGGCAAGACGACGCTTGCGGGCGTGATTGCAAATGAGATGGGCTCCGGCATCCGCATCACTTCGGGCCCGGCCATCGAAAAGGCGGGCGATTTGGCGGCGTTACTGACGAACCTCGCGCCGGGCGATATTCTGTTCATCGACGAAATTCACCGGCTCAACCGCGCGGTCGAGGAAATTCTCTATCCCGCGATGGAGGACTACGCGATCGATATCATCATCGGAAAGGGTCCGTCTGCCAACTCCATCCGGCTCGATCTGCCGCGCTTTACCTTAATCGGCGCGACGACGCGCGCGGGGCAGCTCTCGAGTCCGCTTCGCGACCGCTTCGGCGTTCAGCTGCGGCTGGAATTATACACGAACGAGGAGCTGAGCCGGATCGTGACGCGCTCGGCGGCGCTTCTGGGCATTGAGATTGACCTGGCGGGCGCGATGGAAATTGCCTCGCGCTCGAGAGGCACGCCCCGTATTGCAAACCGGCTTTTGCGCCGCGTGCGTGATTTTGCGCAGGTCTACTATGACGGCGTCATCACCAAGGAAGCGGCGGACCACGCGCTCGGGAAGCTGGAGGTCGACCATCTGGGGCTCGACGCCATCGACCGGCGCATGCTCACGGCCATCATCCGCAATTACGGCGGAGGCCCGGTCGGTCTTGAAACGCTCGCGGCGACCATCGGCGAGGAGGCCGTGACGCTCGAGGACGTGTATGAGCCGTATTTGATGCAAATCGGGTTTTTGACGCGCACGCCGAGAGGCCGCTGCGTGACGCAGCTCGCGTATGAGCACCTGCATCTGCCCGCGCCGCAGAGCGCGCAGGGTGAGCAGCTTAGTTTTTGAGTAAGAAGGGTATTTC